>Ga0207711_10000297_pt1 | contig 53217 bp, 55 predicted proteins | sample KBSS34metaG_FD_184401 | JGI IMG/M metagenome (GOLD analysis project Ga0207711, IMG submission 184401) | Switchgrass rhizosphere microbial communities from Kellogg Biological Station, Michigan, USA - KBS S3-4 metaG (SPAdes) (version 2) | ecosystem: Host-associated > Plants > Roots > Rhizosphere... | reverse complement strand
GGTTACATATTCGTTCTTCCAGACGATTCCGCAGTCGGGAAGCTCGGCGAGCATCTCGCCGAAAATCCCCGCATCCTCACCTGTTCCCATCAGCATGAGCCGCAGATCCTGCCGAGGGCGTTCGAGGCGGAGGCGCTTCCAGGCAGCAAGCATGACATCCAGCCCCTTGTTGTGGATCGCAATTCGACCGTGCCAGACCACGATTCGCGTCTCCGGCCCGGCGCCAAGGCCGGCCCGCACCTCGTTGCGCTCGCCCCCGCCCCACTCGCCGACGTCGACAGGATTGAATATCAGGCTGATGGGGACGTCGCCTCCGTAGCGCTGTCGCACGCGAGCCGCTTCGACATTTGATCCGATGATCAATCCGGCCGCTCCGGCGACGAGACGCGCCTTCCACAAGCGGCTTAAGGAATTCGCTTCCCAGCTTCCCCCCTGAAACGTCGCGAATACCGGAATATGCAGCAGCTTTCCCAGCAGCATCACTACATCGAACCGGAAATACTCATATTCCTGGCACAAGATCGCCGCGCATCGATGGCGCCGCAGTTCGCGCGCAAGGGCCAGGGCCGGTGTACTGAGATGCGACAAGGCCGCTCCCGCGAGTCTGGCAAGAACATGGCGTCTGCCCTGTCGGATGCCCCGTTGAGCATCTTGATCGGTGGGCAGGCCCCGGCGGAGCGCGACATAGGATCGGCTCACCGGAAGGATAACGATCATATTGCCGGAGGCGGCATCCCAATATCTCGCTACGGCCCGCACGCGCCCCGAAAAGAAAATCAGCACGGTCTTCACGCCAACCGCCGAAAATGCGTCCATATAGCCGAGCATCCAGCCGCCCGGTCCCTCCGCGCAGAAGCGGTCCAGCGAAACATCGAGCGTATCGAGAAAATCTTCCCAGAGCTCGCCGCCGGCGGGAAGAAGCGCTACAGTGGGACCGTCGAACGAAGCCGAGCCGCCCGCTTCGCGCTCCGGGACAAACTTCGAGGTCTTCACCAATTCCCCCGCGACGATGTCATCGATGCCCCGAATCATGCGCCGCGCCGCCAGGGCACAACATATCGGCAAGATATCCCACCCGGCGAGGGGATCAAGAAAACCCTCCTCGAACCCGAACCGGCGCGGATCAAAGCCGCGTACCAATCGCCGCGCCGGACAAGCCGGTTGCGTTCAGCGCCGGCGAATCCGCTGAACGCTGGGCGCTTCCCGCTCATTGCGCATCGGGCTGTACCGATGGATGCGCACGTTGAAATGGGTTCAGCTCGGTGCAGCGGGCGTCGATTGCCACCAGCGTGGGGCAGCCGCCAAGATCGCAATCGAAGCGGCGCGCGTTGAACAACTGCGGCACCAGGCAGCAATCCGCGAGCGAGGGCGTATCGCCGTCGATGAAGCGGCCGCTGCGGCCCTCGGCGACGATGAAGGCTTCGAGCCGGGCGAGGCCGTCCTCGACCCAGTGGCGATACCAGCCGTCGACCTCGTCCTGGCTGTGGCCGAAATCCCGCTTCAGGTAGCGCAGCACCCGGAGATTGGCGAGCGGATGGATATCGCAGGCGATTAGCAGCGCCGCCGCGCGGACATAGGCGCGTGCCCGAGCCGACTGCGGCAGCAGCGGCGGATCAGGATGACGTTCTTCAAGATATTCGATGATCGCCAGCGACTGGACGAGAAGCCCGTCGTCGCTGACAAGTGCTGGCACCAGCCCCTGCGGATTGTCGGTCCGGCGATAGGCGGGCAGCGCGGCATCATCCAGCAGATTGACCGCCGACTGCTCGGCCCCGAGCCCTTTCAAGTTGAGCGCGATCCGCACCCGATAGGCCGCCGACGACCGGAAATAGCTGTACAGCTTCATTCTATCTCCCAGCGGGCGGCATAGCCAATCGTCGGTCGCCTGTCATGGAATCTCCCTGTCCTGGTGCAACGTCGCACTTTTCGCGCCGGCGCCGGGACAAATATTTGTACTTGCGCGCGCCCCACCCTATAGCGGCCCCGCGTCGGGGAGTGGCGCAGGCTGGTAGCGCACCTGGTTTGGGACCAGGGGGTCGCAGGTTCGAATCCTGTCTCCCCGACCATCTTCCGCTCGGGGGTCGGGAGGCAATCGTGATCGATCGGGACCGCTTCGACGCTTTTCTCGCGCTGGCCGACTTCCGCCGACAGATCCGCGAAGCCAGGATTGCGCGCCAGTGGCAGGCCTCCTTTGCCCTATGGGCTCTGCTCGCAGGCGCCTATTTGAAACGGGGCGAGTTGGGTTGCGCTGCGCTGGTCGCGATATCCGTCGGCTCCATTGCCGCACATTTTTTCTGGCTGCACTGGCATGCACGGCGGGCCGAACAGGATCAGGCCTGGATGTTCTGCTATCTCGACGAGGCGGCCGAGGCCGCCGGAGCGAAAATCCCCTCCAAGCAGGACCAACGCAATGGCCTGTACGGCCATCCTCCTGCGCTGATGCAGGGTTTCACCACGCTTCTGCTCGTTGGAGCGATCTGGTTCTAGCCGCGCGCGGACTCAGGTCAGCGCGCCGGCGATCCTATCGGCGGCAGTTCGGCGCTCGGCAGATCGGCGCCCATCAATTTCGCCAGGGTCGGTGCGATCCGGCGCATGTCGATTTCGCCCAGATCGCCTTTCCAGGGCAGGCCGCGGCCCAGGATCAAGAAGGTCGAGCGCATCTCGGGCAAAGCGGGATCGTAACCGTGCATCCCCTTCGAGGCCGCCGGCGCAACAAGCGGCGCATCGGACTTGCGCCCTGCCTCGGTGCCCGGCTTGAAGCCGATCCAGAAATCGGCTTCGCCGCCGCCGCCGCGCTCGGCTATGCCGGTGTGATCGAACAGTTCGGCGATCCCGAGCGCGGGATCGGCCCGGAGACGCGCCAGCAGCGCCGCGACCTTCGCCCGCAGCGCACTGTCTTCGCGCCGCGCGAGCACCACGGCTGCGCTGCCACCCGCGAACCAGGGCATCGCCTCCCAGCTCTTCACCTTGCCGCCGTCGATCGTGATCAGCCCCGCCTCGGTAAAGGCCTTGAACAGGTTGACGTCGCGCTCGACCGACGCAAAGCCATGATCCGATACGACGGCGGATATCGTGTCGGGGTCGGCCGCGGTCGCCGCCTTCACAAGCGTGCCGACCATCCCGTCGATCGCCTCGAGCGCAGCATGCGCCTCGGCCGAACCGGGGCCATGCTCATGTTCGACATGGTCGAGCCCGGCCAGATAGACCGTGGTGAAGCCGGGCTTGTAATCGGCGATCATCCGCACCGCGAACGCGGTGCGGTTGGCGTCGCCCGCGACCGTCTCATCGATTCCCTGGGCGTATCGGCCCGCCTCGCGCTCGAGCCTGTCGAGCAGCCCGGGACTGCTCAGCACGCGCAGCAGCTTGCGGTCGTCCTCATGGCCCGTGCGCCAGATCTGCGGCAGGTTATGATCGATCGCCGCGCCGACGCTAACCGGCCAATGGACGTTGGCGGTGGAGAGTCCGGCCCGCTTCGCCGCGGTCCACAGCGTCGGCACGCGGATATCCTCGGCATACCAATACCAGCCGGTCTGGTTGATCCCGGTCGGATCGAAGGTGAGGTTGTTGACGACGCCGTGGCGGGCCGGGGAGACGCCGGTAATCAACGTCGTATGGCTCGGATAGGTGAGTGTCGGCAGCACCCCGACCACCCCGCGGGCATAGGCGCCCTCGGCGACGAAGCGGCGCAGCACCGGGATTTTGAGGCCGCGGCGATCGGCGTCGAGCACATCGGCGGGACGCAGCCCGTCGATCGAGATCAGCAGCAGCGGCGCCGCCGCCGCGGTTGCCGGGACAAGCGCCGCGAACGACAGCCCCAGCAGCAGCGACAGCGGACCGCGCATCAGAACGCCTTCTTGACGGTGAAGAAGACGCTCTGCGGCGCGCCGGCGAGCAGCGTTTGGTTGTCGCCCGCGTCGCCGAAGCCGTTCGAGCCGAGCGTCGATACATATTTCTTGTCGAACAGGTTGGTCGCGCTGGCTCGGATCTCGAGGCCCTTGAGCAAGCCCTCGTCACCGAAGGCATAGCCGACCGACGCGTCGACGAGCACCCGGCTCGGCACCGACTGGTCATTGGTGTAGCTAAAGAAGCGCCGGCTCATATAATCGGCGCCGATGCGCGCCGAGATATGGCCGTCGTCATAGGCGATCTCGCCCTTGAGCATGTGGCGCGGGGAATCGACCACCGTCTTGCCCTTGATCGCCGAACGGACGCTGCCGTCGGCATTGAGCACATCGTCGCGATAGGTCGAATGATTGTAGCTGTACGAAGCGAACAGCGAGACGACGTCGATCAGCCGGTACTGCACCGCCGATTCGAGCCCGTAGGATTCGACCCCGCCGACATTGCGCAGGATCGCCGGGTTCCCGATGATTCCCGCGCCGTTGGAGAAGGACAGCAGCCGGTTGCGGAACTTGACATAATAGCCGCCGAGCACGCCCGACAGCCCGCCTTGCCGGAAGCGCAGACCCGCTTCATAGGTGTCCGATTCCTCGGGCTTGATGTCGAGCGCGTTGAACCCCAGCTGGGTGGTCGCGAACGGCCCCGAGGTCGACGAGCCGACGAAGGCGCGGGTCGACTGGCTGAAGCCGGCATAGAGTTCGCCCAGCCCGATCTTGTAGACCGCACCCAGCGAGGGCTGGAACCAGTCGCGCGAGACGATCCGGCCCTGGGCGAGCGGACCCGCCTTGATCGGGTTGGCGTCGATGCTCACCCGGAAGCCCCGGGCGCCGGCGGTCAGCGTCAGATCGCCGAGCTCGAACCGGTCCTCAACGTGGAATTTGAGCGTGTGGGTGCGGAACTTGAAGTCCCAGTCGGTGCGGAACGGGTTTTTGGGGAAGACGAGATGATCGCTGCGGCCGACGGTCGCTGGATCGACGGCATAATAGCGCCGCGCCTGATGGAAATGATTATTCTCGTACCAGCCGCCGACGGTAAGTAGATTGGGCCCGTGCTCCCAGCTCAGCGAGCCGAAGGCTCCGCCGCGACGAATGTCATATTCGGTGGTGCGCTCGGAGATCGGTGTGCCGCTCGGGCTCGCGACATAGGGGGTCCACCACAGGCCGGCGCCGTGGTTCTTGTGGTAATAGCCCGACAGCTTGCCGGTGAGTTCACTGCCCAGCGGCACGTCGAGATGGACCGCACCGAGATAGTCCTGCCGCAGGCCCGCCGCATCATAATAGACGTCGTCGACCGTCGAATAGGGCGCAGGGTAGACCTTGCCCGCAGCCGGATTGGTTGGAGTAACACCGGTGTCGCCGCGATTGGCGCCGATCTGGGCGATCAGCTCGGCGAGCGGGAAATTATCCGAGATATTGTCGTTGCGCAGGCCGAGCCGGCGGATCATGTCGAGCGACAGATCCTGATAATCGTCTTCGCGCCGGTCGGAGAAATTGAAGAAACCGCTGAGCTTTGCCGCACCGATATCGGCCGCCAGCTTGGCGTTGACGACATGCTGCTTCTGCTGGCCCGAGCCCTTCCACTTGTCGAGCCCGAGAAAGCCGTAGCTCAAATAGCCGCGCACCGTGTCGCCGCCGCTGTCGACCCGGACGAAGGCGCGCTTAGTGTCGTCGCTGCCATAGGTAGCTTCGAGATCAACGCCAAAATTCTCGGCTGGGTCGCGCGAGACGAACTCGAGCGTGCCGCCCAGATTGTTGGTCGCATTGGTGGCGAGTGAGCCCGCGCCCTGGGTCACGCGGCTGACCGACAGATTTTCGGGGCTGATCGCGCGGCTGATGTGGAGGCCGCTGTTATTGCCATAGGTCTGGTCGCCCAGCGGGATGCCGTCGAGGTTGAAACCCAACTGGTTCTGGTTGAAGCCGCGGATCGAAACGCGTTCGGACCATTCATAATTGCCGAAGGCGTCGGCCGACTGGAAGTTGACACCCGGCAGCTTGGCGATCGCCTTGAGCGGGCTGCTGCCCGGCGCCTGCACCTTGATATCGACCGCGCTGATTTCCTGCACCTGACGGGTCTGCCCGCTGCCGAACACGACGATCTCGGCGTCCTCGGAGCCGGCCTCGGCATCGGCCGGTAGCGGCGCCTCGGCGGCAAAGGCCGCGGCCGGCGCAAGCGAGAAAAGGGCGGTGGCAAGCAGCAGCCGAGCGCGAACGGTCATGACGGTCCCCTTGAGCGGATGGCGGCGTCTGCGCGCCGATGCCGAGGCCTCTAGGAGAGCGAAGCTGCAATTTTGTGCCGCATCCGTTACGGTATTGTTGCACGTGCGAAGAAGAGATATGGTGCCACTGCAAAGCTTTCGCCGCAGGGGCCTGAAAAGGAATGGCCCTCGCTCCGGGGGCGGGGAGCGAGGGCCGACCTGACGTTCGTCACGCAGGCGGGGCGCGATTTTGATCCTCGAGCAACAGGGGGGAATCCCGAGGAACGTCGCGACCGCTGGAAGAGCATTAGGCTATAAAAGCTGTCGCCTCAATGAACAGCCCGGCTATTTTCGGGGTCCCTTAGGGCGTGGGTCGTCCCATTTGAACGTTCTGTCGGAAATCGGGATTCCGTAGCGCTGATTCGCAAGCCGCAGAGTCGATCGCCCATTTTGGGCGTCGAGCACCGTCCACCCCTGTAGGATGAGCCCGCCGGGCCCCCTGCCGCGGGCAAAGGCAATGGTGATCGTGCCGAACTCGGGATGCTCGGGATCGCGTGCCTCGACCATGATCGTCCCCGCGACCGGCGAGGGAACCATTCGGGCGAAGCGGCCGATGTCCTTGCGCGGATCGATCAGTACCGAGAGCGGCGAGTTGCCGACCGGCCAGCGCGATACTTGGCGCACCGAATAATCGATCATCGTCAGCGATTTGCCGTCGCCGACGATCAGCAGCGGCACGCCCTTCTGATATTGGAAACGGATCCGACCGGGCTGCTTCAGGCTGAGCGTTCCCGACAGCGCTTTGCCCTGCCGATCGGTCTGCACGAAGTCGGCGGTCATCGTCGTGATACCGCGCAGATGGGCCGCTACCTCGGCGAGCGCGGCGGTCTCGGCATAGGCCGGGGCGGCCGCGACGATCGCAGCGGGAATCAGGGTGGCGAGAAACGGGCGCATGCTTTTCCTGTTTTGTCGTTGCGGGGTGCGCTTATGCCCAAGCGCCGCTGAATTGGGAATGAAGCGGGGAACCGCGCACGTTCGGCAACCCGCGCGCATTGAGCGTCGCGCCATTGGCGTGACGACGGGCGCCGGGCGTCTATATAGAAAACATGAGCCGTCGCACCCTGACCCTCGCCGAAAAGGCGCTCGTCCGGTCGATGTTCGGCGACGCGGTCGATCCCGAGCGCACGGCGGTGCACTGCGCCCGCTGGTGGCGCTTGCAGCCCCGGCAGACGATCATGGCGCCCGACGGGGAGATCTGGTGCCACCCGGCGGGTGGCCTCTACCGCGAATGCTACGCGGCGGGCAGCCTGACGATGCAGGCGCTGTTCATCCACGAAATGACCCATGTCTGGCAGGCGCAGCGCGGCGGCCGCTGGTATCTGCCGCTGATGCGGCACCCGTTCTGCCGCTATGCCTATAGGTTGCGGAGGGGAAAGCCTTTCGCGCGCTACGGCATCGAGCAACAGGCCGAGATCGTCGCAGACGCCTTTCTGCTGCGGCGGGGCGCGCACCGGCCGGGCCGGCCGCCGCTGGCGGTCTATGAGGCGCTGCTGCCGTTCGGGGGCCGCGCCGCATGATCTGCGCGGCGGGCTTTCGCAAAGATCGCCCACCGGCTAGAGCAGCGCGATGATCCCCACCGGCCTGCTCGGCGGCAGCTTCAATCCCGCGCATTACAGCCATCGCCATATCAGCCTGTTCGCCATCCGCGCGCTCGGTCTGGCCGAGATCTGGTGGCTGGTGTCACCCGGCAATCCGCTCAAGGCAAGCGCGCCCGATATGGCGCCGCTTGGCGCGCGGCTTCGCTCGGCGCAGGCGATGGCGCGCCGCGCGCCGATTCGGCCGACCGCGATCGAGACGCAGCTCGGCACCCGCTATACCGCCGACACGATCCGCGCGCTGGTCCGCCTTTATCCGAACCGGCGCTTCGTCTGGATCATGGGGGCCGACAATCTCGCCCAATTCGACCAGTGGCGCGATTGGCGCGCCATAGCGCGGCGCGTGACCATTGCCGTCGTGGCGCGTCCGGGTTATGATGGATACGCCCGCGCTTCCAGGGCGATGGGTTGGCTGCGTCGCTTCGTCCGGCCCGCAGCCATGCACAAACAATGGACGACATGGAGACCGCCAGCACTCGTGCTGCTGCACTTTTATCCTGATCGCGGTTCCGCAACGCGGCTCCGGGCCATGGACCCAGGCTGGCATCTTTCCCACAGCAACAAAGGCTTGCGCGATCATGTGACGCGCCGGCCGCTTCCATGAGGAGGTAATTTGACCGCCCATCACAGCATCGGGCTCAATGCCAAAGATGCAGACCCTTCAGCAAGGCTCCACGAGCTCGTGCTGAAATCGCTCGACGACGACCAGGCCGTCGAAACCGTATCGATCCCGCTCGCGGGCAAATCGTCCATCGCCGACTATATGGTGATCGCGTCGGGACGGTCGACGCGCCAAGTCGCGTCGATGGCGACCAAGCTCGCCGACAAGATCAAGAGCGAAACCGGCAAGACGGTGCGCATCGAGGGATTGCCGACGGCGGACTGGGTACTGATCGACGCCGGCGACATCATCGTCCACCTGTTCCGCCCCGAGGTGCGCAGCTTTTACAATCTCGAGCGGATGTGGAATTTCGGTGACGCGCCCGCCGCGGTCGCGGTAGGGGCCTGATCCAGACCGGTAGGTGAAGGGCCCCGCACACGTTGCTGCTGCACATCGTCGCGCGGGGCAAGATCGGCCGTAGCCCCGAGGCCGATCTGGTCGATCGCTATATCAGGCGGATCGGCTGGCCGACCCGGATCACCGAACTGCCCGACAGCGGGGGCAGAATGCCGCCACGCGACCCGGGCACGATTCTTGTGATGCTTGATGAACAGGGCGAACAACTCGGCTCGACGGCCTTTGCCGAAAAACTCGCCCGCTGGCGTGACGAGGGGCGCCGCGAAGTTCGCTTTCTGATCGGAGCAGCCGACGGCTTCGACGCCGAACAGCGCCGCGAGGCCGATCTGCTGTTCGCCTTCGGCAAGGCCACCTGGCCGCACCTGCTCGCCCGCGCCATGCTCGCCGAACAGCTGTGGCGCGCGACCAGCATCCTTGCGGGCCATCCCTATCACCGCGAAGGCAGCCGCGATGGATAGCGCTCCGGCGGGCGGGTCGATCCCCCGATCGAGCCAGGTTCTCCTCGCCCTCCTGGCGCTGGTCGCCGCCACCCCTGCGGGCGCGCTCGATCGCGACCCGCTGATCGCCGAGCAGCAACGCGCGCTCGCCGGCGCGAAGCGCGACGCCGCGACCGCCGAGCGCCGCGCGCGCCAGCTCGAACACCAGGCCAGGGCGGTCGGCCGCGCCGCCGAGCGCGCCGAGGCCGAACAGGCGGCCGCCGCCGCCGCGATCCAAGAATCCGAAGCGCGGATCGCCGCGGCCGAGGCGCGGATCGGCATCGTCGATCGGCTGCAGGCGCGGCAGCGCGCCCGGCTCGCCGAACGACAGGGGCCGATCGTGCGGCTCACCGCCGCGCTCCAGACGATGGCGCGACGCCCCGCCGCGCTGGCGCTGGTCCAGCCCGGTTCGGTCGACGACATGGTCCATGTTCGCGCGCTGCTCGGTTCGACGCTGCCCGACATTCGCGCGCGCACCGCGGGGCTGCGCGCCGAAGTCGCCCGCGCCGACGCGCTGCGCCACCAGGCCGAGCGCGCGGTCTCCGCGCTCCGGCACGAGCAGCGGCAGCTCGAAATCCGGCGTCAGGCGCTCGCCCGCCTCGAGGCCGATCAGCGTCGCCGGTCGCAGGGGCTGGTCGACGACGCGATGGCCGAGCAGGACCGGATGATCGCGATGGGCGAAAAGGCGCGCGATATCACCGAGCTGATCGCCGACCTCGGCGATCAGGCCGGCGTTCGCGCCCGGCTGGCGAGCCTGCCCGGCCCCCGCCTGCGCCCGTCGGCGCCCGGCGCTGCGCCGCCTCCGCCGCCCGAGATGCTACGGCTCGCCGCCGAGGCGCACGCGCCCCCGCCCTACCGGCTTCCCGTGCTCGGCAAGCTCGTCTCGGGGATGGGAGAGCTGTCCGAATCGGGCGTCCGCGCAAAGGGGCTCACCCTCGCTCCGGCGCGCGGCGCGCAGATCGTCTCGCCCGCCGCCGGCCGGATCGCCTTCGCCGGGCCGTTCCGCGGCTACACCGGAATCGTCATCATCGATCATGACGACGGCTGGGCGACGCTGGTCACCGGGCTCGGCCGCCTGAGCGTCAGAGTCGGCCAGGAAGTCATCCAGGGCAGCCCGCTCGGCGTCGCGCTCGGTGCCTCTCCGCGCATCACCGTCGAGCTCCGGCATGACGGCGCGCCGGTCGACATCCTGCCGATCGTCGCCCGCGGCTGACGCCATGCGCGCCTCCATCATTTGCTAACCCTATCGGGGCATGATGGCAGCGGATGCGAGGCTATTTCGCGCGCCGCAAAAAAACGGTAGGATAAGTTCCTCTCCTGGAATCGGGCAGATAGATGAAGACGAAGACCCTGTTGCGTTCGGTTGGACTTTTCGGCGCCGGTGCGCTGGCTGCGACTCTCACCCCCGCGATCAGCGCGGTGGACGTCAGCACCTATAAGGAGCTCGACCAGTTCATGAGCGTGTTCGAGCGCGTCCGCTCGGATTATGTGGACAAGGTCGACGACCGCACGCTGATGAAGGGCGCGATCGACGGCATGCTCGCGAGCCTCGATCCGCACAGCGCCTATCTCGACGCGCGCGACCGTCAGAATATGCGCACCCAGACGCAGGGCGCCTATGGCGGACTCGGGCTGTCGGTCACGATGGAGGACGGCGCGGTCAAGATCATGACCGCGCAGGAGGACACGCCTGCGTGGAAAGCGGGGCTCAAGACCGGCGACTATATCACCCATCTCGACGGCAAGCTGCTTTACGGCGGCACGCTCGACGAGGCGGTCGACCAGATGCGCGGCAAGCCGGGCAGCAAGATCATGCTTACCGTCGTGCGCCCGGGCCGCGACAAGCCCTTCGACGTCGCGATGACCCGCGAGCTGATCCAGCTCAAGCCGGTCAAGTGGGAGGTCAAGGACCAGGTCGGCATCATCAACATCAACACCTTCGTCAATGCGAACACCGGCGATTCGGTGCGCGCGGCGATCGCCGGCGTGCAGAAGTCGCTCGGCCATGATCCGCTCGGCTATGTGATCGACCTGCGTTCGAACCCCGGCGGGCTGCTCGATCAGGCGATCGACGTGTCCGACATCTTTCTCGAGCGCGGCGAAATCGTCTCGCAGCGCGGCCGCGAGAAGACCGACATCGAGCGCCGCTTCGCGACCCCCGGCGACATGGCGCACGGCCTGCCGATCATCGTGCTGGTCGATGCGGGCTCGGCCTCGGCCGCCGAGATCGTCGCGGGCGCGCTCCAGGACCAGAAGCGTGCGCTGGTGATGGGCGAGCGCAGCTTCGGCAAGGGATCGGTGCAGACGGTGATCGAACTGTCCGACGAAACCGCGCTCAAGCTGACCACCGCGCGCTACTTCACCCCTTCGGGCCGTTCGGTGCAGGAAGGCGGGGTCAATCCCGACATCCTCGTGCCCCAGCTCAGCGATCCCGATTATAAGAGCCGGCCGCGGCTGCGCGAGGCCGATCTGCGCCGCCACCTGATCAACGAGGCCAAGATCGACGACAAGGTGCTGGAGGACGACGGCAAGGCCGATCCGCGCTTCATCCTGACCGCCGAGGCGCTCAAGAAGCAGGGTGTCGACGATTTCCAGCTCGACTATGCGATCAAGACGATCGCCCGCATGACGCAGCCGCAGCTGCGCACCGCGCTGGCGGGCGCCAAGCGCGGGGCGCGGTAGCGCCGGGTCTCCACCCGCCAAGCCCTTTTCGACGCCGGTTGACCGCGCTCCGGCGCCGCAAGACCTTGCCTGCCGCGCTGCAGCATCCTATCGCCGGAGGCGATCGATAGGGAGAATCGCGGCGTGCGCTTCGACGGGACCAGCAACTATATCGCCACCGCCGACCTCAAGGTCGCGGTCAACGCCGCGGTTACGCTGCGCCGCCCGCTGCTGGTGAAGGGCGAGCCCGGCACCGGCAAGACCGTGCTCGCGCACGAGATCGCCGCCGCCGCCAATGCGCCGCTGATCCAGTGGCACATCAAATCGACCACCAAGGCGCATCAGGGCCTCTACGAATATGACGCGGTCGCGCGGCTGCGTGACGGCCAGCTCGGCGACGAACGGGTCCACGACATCCGCAATTACATCAAACGCGGCAAGCTGTGGGACGCCTTCACCAGCCCCCAGCTGCCGGTGCTGCTGATCGACGAGATCGACAAGGCCGACATCGAATTCCCGAACGATCTGCTTCAGGAACTCGACCGCATGTCGTTCGACGTCTACGAGACCGGCGAGACGATCGCGGCGAAGGAGCGGCCGATCGTCGTGATCACCAGCAACAACGAGAAGGAGCTGCCCGACGCTTTCCTGCGCCGCTGCTTCTTCCATTATATCAAATTCCCCGAGCGCGAGACGATGCAGGCGATCGTCGACGTCCATTTCCCCGGCATCCAGAAGCTGCTGGTGAGCAGGGCGATGGACATCTTCTACGAGATCCGCGAGGTGCCCGGCCTCAAGAAGAAGCCCTCGACCAGCGAGCTGCTCGACTGGCTCAAGCTGCTGCTCGCCGAGGACATGCCGCTCGAGGTGCTCCAGTCGCGCGATCCGAAGAAGGCGATCCCCCCGCTCCACGGCGCGCTGCTCAAGAATGAGCAGGACATCATGCTGTTCGAGCGGCTCGCCTTCCTCGCCCGGCGGAATAACTGATCCGCCCTCAGACGCCGGGCGGCGGTTATCGGTTCGCCTCGGCTTTCCTCGGATACTCGGCTTTCCTCGCATAAGCTCGGGCGGCCGTTCGGCCTTGCGGAGCCCGATGGGCTCCGATCCATGATCGTTACTCCGATGAGGCCGGCTCCACCGTCAGCGTGCCCGCCGGCAGCGGGCGGATCAGCTCGGGCGCGGGGACCGATCCGTCGAGCCATCCCGCCCAGTCGCGCCGGTCGAGCAGGGCGACCTGGCGGCTATGATAGGGCGCGATATCGGGGCCGGGTTCGCAGGTGAGCAGGGTGAAGGCCTCGCCGACCTGGGGATCGGCCTTCCACAGCCCGGCGATCGCGAACCACGGCGCGTCCCGCCAGCGGAACAGCCATTTGTCCTTGCGCTTGCGGGCGGGATCGGCGGGCGCGGTGAACTCGTAGAAGCCGTCGACCGGCACCAGGCAGCGGCCCTGCTTGCCCGAATTGCGGAAGTCGCGCCCCTCGCCGCGATAGTTGTAGACCGGCTTGCCCGAGGGCCCGGGCCAGCTCCAGCGGCGGGTAACGAGTTCGGCGCCCGGCGGGGTGCCGGGGGCACGCCGCGCGTCGAACTCGGCCGGCGGACCAGCGGACGCCGTCGCGGCGGCGCGGAGGATCGGGCTGCGATCGGTGATCCGCACGCTCGCGACCGGCTCGATATTGGGCGCGCCTTCGGGGAAGCCGAGCGTGATCGCCGCCTGCTGCAGACCGATGATCAGCAGATCGAGATCGAGCTTGCGCGAGAATTCGTTGCACATCGGCCGACGATAGCCCGGCGGGTCAGGCCGGACCAGCGCCGCGCGCGAGGGCTCCGCGCCACGCCATGATCGGGCCGGTAGATGCGAACGATTCGCAACAATCCCGGGTGCATGGGGTTGTTCGCGCGTTTTTTATGTTTTCCGCGCCGCCGCCTCTTTCAGGGGAGGCGAGCGTGTCCCTTTGCGCGAGCCGTGATGTCCAGTCATGAGAAGGAGCAGCCGCGCGGCGTCGCGTCGCGCAGGGCGGCGCGGCCAGTCCAGCCGCTGAAAGCCTACACGTCAAGGATGATCGCCGCCGGCCGGCCGCTCGGGGTGGTGGCGGGACCGCCCTCCCCGAGCGACGGAAGCCCACCATGTCAAGAATGCATCGCAGCCGCGTCTTGCGGACGCCCGCGATGATCATGCCTCGCCGGGCTCATCCTCGGCCCTGGCACCGCGGCGCAGCAGGAGCAGGGCGGAAAGACCGAGGAGGCCGAGGCCGGCCAGCAGGATGGAAAGCCCGCGCCCGACGCCATCGGGCTTCCTGCCCTGCGCGATGACCAGATAATCGTCGGCCAGCCGTTCGCCGAGCGCGCCGCGGACCCCCTTCTGGTCGCTATGGTCGATCGTCAGCATGTTTTCGAGCCTGCCCTCGATCGGGTGCTCCTCATCGAGCAGCGCCTCGTTTTCGGACAGCAGCTGCGGTTCGTCGGCGGCGCGGGCGAGGATGTCGGCCATGCGGTCGGCAAGCTTCTGATCCTCGATATGGACGAGCAGCTTCGCGGGCGCGTCGCCGCCGCTGGGCTGGCCGGCGGGATGGACGCGGACATAGACATCGGCGAGGGTCGCGCCCGTCACCCCGCCCAGGGTGACCGCGTCGATCAGGCTCCAGCTGGCGCCCTGCACCCGGTACCAGCCGAAGGCGGGCATGCCGGCGACCAGCCGCTCATAGGCGATGTCCTTCCGCGCGCCCGCGACCTTCGTTTCGTAGAGCGAGTGCCCGCCAATCGCCATCGCACCGAGGCCGATGAGCAGGCCGATCCATCCCAGTCGCATGCGTTGTCCCCCGAAGCCCGGCGATAGCTGGCGGGATGGGCGCGCGGGGGTCAAGACGGGTGGGAAGGGTTTGGTCGGGAATGGATCAGATGGGGCGGCGGGCGCGGGGACAGGGCGGAAGCGCCCCCACCCATCATTGTAATATCTTATGGGATGTCATGTCTTATTGGATATGGTTCGCGTCGTGCTCGATACCGATATCATCGTCACGGCGCTGAGGAATGCCAGCGGTGGCAGCAACGCGGTGCTGCGTGAGGCGGCGCACGGGTGACTGACGCCTTTGGTCACGCCGGCGCTGTTCCTCGAATGTGAGGCGATGCTGAAACGGCCCGAGCAACGGCTGGCGCACGGGCTTGAGCTCGACGAGATCGACCGGTTTCTTGCCGCTCTTGCCAGCGCCTGCGAAGCGGTCGAGGTGAGCTTTCAATGGCGCCCCCAACTTGCGGACGCCAATGACGAGATGGTTCTGGAAGCGGCAGTGAACGGGCGGGCGGACGCGCTGATCACGCATAATGTGCACGACTTTGCGAGGGGAGCGGAGAGGTTTGGATTGCGGGTGCTCCGGCCCGGCGACTATCTCAAGGAGCTACGATCATGAGCAAGGCATCCTATCCGCTCAAGCTTCCGGCCTCGGTGAAGGCGGCGGCCGAGCGCCTCGCGCGCGAGGATGGCGTCTCGCTCAACCAGTGGATCTCGGTCGCGATCGCGCAGAAGATCGGCGTGGTGGAGACGGCATCCGACTTTCTCAAGCGGCGTGCGGGAGACGCGAAGGCGGCTGACATGCTGGCGTTTCTTGACAAGGCGAAGCGTGAGCCGCCGCCTCCGGGGGACGAGATCTGACGCCACAGGCTCGGCGGGGGGTGTCGGCTATTTTAGGGGTTATTGCACGTGTCGCCGTAACCCCGCGTGGCGCCGCAATCGCTCAATCCCGCTTGAGCCCATTGACCGGGTGATTGCCCGTCGCGCCATAATATCGGTAGGGCAGGAACTTGCCCGACATGGTGATCTTCACGCGATCGCCGTTGGGATCGGGCAGTCGCTCCATTTCAAAATCGAAGTCGATGGCCGACATGATCCCGTCGCCGAATTCCTCCTGGATCAGTTCCTTCCAGCTTGTCCCGAAGATGTTGACCAGTTCGTAGAAGCGATAGACCAGCGGGTCGGTCGGCGGGCTGGTGAAGGTGCCGCGATAGGGGACTTCCTGGAGCAGCCGCGCCTCGACCTCGGTCAGGCCGAACAGGTCCTTGGCGGCCGCGGCCTGCGCCCGGGAAAATTTCATCTGGCCCAATATGCCCGCCGTCACCAACACCGGCGATGCGCCTCCGATCGCCGTACAGATATGATCCCAGGTCCAGCCATTCTCGCGCTTGATATCGAGCAGCTTCTCGGTGAGGTCTTCGCGCTTCATGTTTCATTCTCCCTGTTCGGTTTCCGGGCGGACAGGCCGGACCTCATCCGGAAGCGCGCCACGGATTGGCGCGTCGAGCGCGGAAGAGGTTTCGTCCATCGACAGCATGCCCGGGAATGAAGGTGGCTATGGCGATAGGTGCAATAACCGCCTTGTTCGTGCAAGGTCGCCGTCGGATGGGTGCTTCGTGGGCCGTGGAGCGGCGCCAGGCGGCGGCGAGCTTCGGGCGCCTACCCGTCCGCGCCGGTAGCCTTGATGGCCTCCAGCAACGCGCGCTTGCTGGCGGTGCGGCGCTCTCCGCTATTGCGCGGTATGACGAGCGCGTCGCCCAACCCCGCGCGACGGCGCGCGAGCTTCGCCGCGAATTCGGCGAAATCTACGCGCCGGGGTTCCGCTGCTGGGGCTTTGCTAGTCTTCGACATCGTCTCGAACCGAATGCGCCGTTTAAGATGGGCGATATCGGCATCCGGGTGAAGCCGCAGCAAGGCCCGGGCCTATTAATTAGGGGATTATTGCATCTGTCACCGGAACCCCCGCTAGGACCGTCGCTCGGCCGGCGTGACGCCTCGATGCGCCGCAAGGCACCCTCGAAAAAATCCAGATCAACCTGCTGCCGGCCGATCTTGCGCTCCAACTCGGCGATCCGTTCACGCGCCAGAGCCAGTTCATCCGGTGGCTCTGGCCGCGGCATCGGCAGAGGTCTGCCCTTCTCATCCAGATGCGGTTCCAGCTGCGTCCCGCCGTGCATTGCCGCAAGCTCGGCCTTCTTCGGTCGTCCACGACTGCGCAGCGCGACCGGTCCGCCAAGCCGAAACCGCTCACGCCGCTGGTAGATATATTTGCGCTTGATCCCCAGCTCGCGACACAGCGCGCTGACATTCTCGCCAGCCGCCATCCGCGCCAATGCCGCCAACTTGGACTCCCGGCTGAACCGCCGCTCCTTGCCCGCCTCTGTCGTCATACCGTCCTCCTTAGCGGAGAACTGTCACCCTTTTCTCTGTCTCATTTCAGGGGAGCACTACACTGTAATCCTCCAGCCGCGCCCAAGTGAACCGGGTGCTCGATCCGAACGAAGGCAATGTCACGATCGAGACGTTGCAGAAAGCGGCCCCGATGGTCGGGCGGCGGGTTCAGCTGGAACTGGTGCAGGCGGCGCAACTGCGGTCGTTGGGTGCACTGTCACTGCAACCGGTGAACCCGGTGGCGCATAACCTATCTGCGTTAGGATAGATTACGCCGCAACGGCGCTCTTGCCTTCCAATTCCTCGATGCGCTGGATGATCAGCTTTTCGATTTTATAGATGTCGGTAAGCGCCGCAACAGGATGGCGCGTTTCCGCCTTGTCGGTGAAGGTACCCACGTAACGCGTGGTAGGGCTGTTGAAATGAAGCCGCGCCAGCGTCTTGCGGTTGTTGTCGTCGAGCAGAATCGCGCAATAGGACTTCGAATCGCGGATGACGACACGGCTTGGATCAACATGCCGTGAGGCGATCGCCTGGACGATCCGGAAGCCGGACACCTCATCGTCGGTCGTGATGATGCCGTCGCCATCGGACATGTCGTCCGACATATTTTCGTCGATGATGGTGCCGGACGGATTGGCGACGTTGAGCGCCGAATTGAGACGGTCATTGACCTTGTCGCGCACGAATTCGGAAATCGAGTGGGTCAACAGCCCCTGAAACTGCTCCTTGAGCGTGGCCGACGCACGGCCGGGATGGACCCGGTTCATCATCAGACGGACGAACTCGTCCGATGGATTGGCGAACTCCTTCTCCAGTTCGATACGGACCTGCGACTGAAGCTTCAGTCGGCCCGCCGCCTCGACGATAAGGTCGATGTTGAAGGCATGTTTGGAGAAGCGCTCCAATATCGCGGGATCGGTGCGTTTGATCGCATCCATGGTGAAGACGTAGAAGGGCTTCTCGTCCATCTTGTTCGGCTGCTCGGTATCCGAATAGAATTGATAGACGACCCCATTCGTCAATATGGCAACGCGCGCTTCGGTGACCGCGAAATAGCGAAATAGTTGCGAGGCATGTTTCAGGTCGAGCTCGACGGTGGAAGGCTTGCACTCGATCAGGATGTTAAGCTGGCCGCCAGAGCAGATCGCATAATCGACCTTCTCGCCCTTCTTGATCCCGACATCGGCGGTATATTCGGGGATGACCTCGCCCGGATTGAATACGTCATAGCCGAGCGCCTGAAGGAAGGGCATCACAAGCGCCGTCTTCGCCGCTTCCTCGGTAAGCAGAAGTTCGCGATGCTCGGTGGTGCGCTTCTCAAGCGCCATCAATTTCGTCGCCAGTTCCATGTGCAGCCCCCTGCCTAGAGGCCGCGAGAGTGCCGCGAGAGCGAAGATCTGCCGAGCGGAACTTGCGCCATTATGGATGATCCGAGCTGCTGAGCGGCACCATATGCCGCTCTCAAGCCCAATATCCCGTTACCGGGTGCCGGATTGGTAGGTTGCCCATGCGACGCGGGCGCAATTTATGCACTGGCACCGTAATCCCACCGCAATTCCGGTCTCGTCTCGATAAACACCGGAACGGATCAAGAAACCACAACATGTTGCGTTAGGCTCTCAGAACCTAACGCGATATAAAGGATTCTTGAAATGTTGTTGTTGCGCAACAGTCTTCCAATGTTCCGGTAGAAAACGTCAGAAAAGACTCGACTCCGGCGGGACGTTAACCAACGATAGAGCCGACATGATTTGGGCCGGGATGGTGGAACATCCCGGCCCGATCATTCCGCAAACGATAGTACAATCGCCAGCGGAACTAGCAGATTTGCATGGGAATTTTGTTCCCTTTCTCGCAAGAGGTCAAGGCGATTGTACGATCCGAGCCAAGAAAGGGCTCCGTACAATGGCTGACTATCAGGTTACGTGCGTCACTCCGGATGGCGCCGACGCCGACCGCCGTATTGATCGGTTGGGCGGGCCGGGATGGAACGATTCCATCGACAATGTCATTCGCTTCATCAAGACCGGCGCTCATCGCTTTTATACGAGCGTAGCGGGCCGCAGCGTGTGGGTGGTCGTGCGACAGCACCCTACGACACGTCGCGACTATCTCACGACAGAGGGGGACGGCTTCCCGCCGAATAACCTCCTGAGCCTGCCTCGCTGTTAGTCACTACAGCATATGGCGAAGCGTACCCTTCCGGTTCTAACGCCCAGCGAAGGGCCTGTTGCGCAGCGTACAAACCCGCATGTTCAAAGGGGTCGGGATAGGCCGCAAGTCGCGCCCCGATCCGGGCTAGCTCGGTGTTTATATGAGTCATTTCTTCTGCTTCCCGGCCTTGCCCGCGCCCTTCTTCGGCGTGAACGGCTTTGGCGGCGTGTTGAGCATCCGCCGCAGCACTTCATCCTCTAGCTTTTGATCGGTTTCAGACATCATGGACCCCAAAGCCATAAACAAGGCAAAAGGCCGCCTCCGCGTTGCCGAGAAGGCATATTCGGAATTACCAGCATGCCCTGATTACCAGACTTTCACCGATACATGGTACACTCTGCTCGTCGCGGCAAAGAACGTCTACACCGTGCTTGAGCAAGGCTCGAAGGTTTCCGCCCCATCTCGGCAATGGTTCGGCGCGAAGAAGCAAGCGCGCAAAGCCGACGATTTGCTCCAGTATATGTTCCAAGCGAGGAATGATGACGAACACGGCTTGGAAGAAGTGACCAAGTTCGACCCGGGCCACATCAAAATCGTAAGAACGGTGCCAGGTCATAGCGAGTCCTTCTCGATCGGGAAGATGGTTTTCGGCGATGGCGTTTTTCACGTCGAAGGCATCAAGAGCCATGATGGGAAGCCAGTCGCCGTGGATATAAAGCAGCCTAGCATTGACCTTGTCCCCGTTATTGGCCCCGGCCCGGTCACATTCAATCCGCCTACCACGCACCTCGGGCAAGCAATCTTTGATCCCTCTCCTATGGGGATAGGAAGGCTCTATCTGGATTACTTGGCGGGGATCATTCGAGATGCTGAAGGCCTTGCATAGCGCATGGCCCGATAGACGCATTCCACGATATAGCCGAGATCCTCGCCAGTTCGGTGATCGCGCAACTCTTCTAGCCCCGCCTCAACCATCGCGGGCGTCACTGCGATCTGAGAAGGAGCGCGGCCTGTCACGAATCAGATGGTTGATCCATACTGCTTTCTCAAGCATATAGTTGCCGCCTGGTGGCTGAAGTTATTCAGCAGCTTGCGCGTTCTTAGTCCCAGCGTAGAGCAGCGGCTTCAAATACTGCCCCGTATAACTCCGCGCCTCCTTCACAACCTGCTCCGGCGTCCCTTCCGCCACGATCTCACCCCCGCGCACCCCGCCTTCGGGCCCGAGGTCGATCACCCAGTCGGCGGTCTTGATCACCTCGAGGTTGTGCTCGATCACCACCACGGTATTCCCCTGCTCGACCAGCGCGTGAAGCACTTCGAGCAGTTTGCGGACGTCCTCGAAATGGAGGCCGGTGGTCGGTTCGTCGAGGATGTAGAGGGTGTTGCCGGTCGCCCGGCGCGACAATTCCTTGGCGAGCTTGACGCGCTGGGCCTCGCCGCCGCTCAGCGTGGTCGCCTGCTGGCCGACCTTGACATAGCCGAGGCCGACTTCGGCGAGCATCGCCATCTTGTCGCGGATCGGGGGGACGGCCTTGAAGAACTCGACCGCGTCCTCGACGGTCATGTCGAGCACGTCGGCGATGCTCTTGTCCTTGAACTTCACCTCGAGCGTCTCGCGGTTGTAGCGCCGGCCGTGGCAGACGTCGCAGGTGACATAGACGTCGGGCAGGAAGTGCATCTCGATCTTGAGCAGCCCGTCGCCGGTGCACGCCTCGCAGCGCCCCCCCTTGACGTTGAAGCTGAAGCGCCCCGGCTTGTAGCCGCGCGCCTGGCTTTCGGGGAGCCCGGCGAACCAGTCGCGGATATTGGTGAAGGCGCCGGTATAGGTGGCCGGGTTGGAGCGCGGGGTGCGGCCGATCGGCGATTGATCGATGTCGATCACCTTGTCGCAATATTGCAGCCCGCTGACCTTCTCATGCGCGCCCGCGACCAGCCGCGCGCCGTTGAGCGAGCGCGCCGCGGCGGCGTAGAGCGTGTCGATCGTGAAGCTCGACTTGCCCGATCCCGACACCCCGGTGATGCAGGTGAAGGTGCCGAGCGGGATCGACGCGGTGACGTCCTTGAGATTGTTCGCGCGCGCGCCGTGGACGGTGACCTTCTTGCCGCTGCCCTTGCGGCGCTTGGCCGGCACCTCGACCATGCGGCGGCCCGAGAGATAATCGCCGGTCAGGCTGTCGCCATGCGCGAGGATGTCGTCAAGCGATCCTTGCGCGACCACCTCGCCGCCATGGACGCCCGCGCCGGGGCCCATATCGAGGATATAGTCGGCGCTGCGGATCGCATCCTCGTCATGCTCGACGACGATCACTGTGTTGCCGAGATCGCGCAGGCGGCGCAGCGTGATCAGCAGCCGGTCATTATCGCGCTGGTGGAGCCCGATCGAGGGCTCGTCGAGCACGTAGAGGACACCTGAAAGTCCCGATCCGATCTGGCTGGCGAGGCGGATGCGCTGGCTCTCGCCGCCCGACAGCGTGCCCGAGGTGCGATCGAGGTTGAGATAGTCGAGCCCGACATTGTCGAGGAAGCCCAATCGCTCGACGATCTCCTTGAGGATGCGCTCGGCGATCGCCTTCTGCTGATCGTTGAGATGGTTGGGCATGTCGCGGAAGAAGGCGAGCGCGGGGCCGACCGCCCTGCGGGTGGACATGCTGATGTCCTCGCCCGCGATCTTGACCGCCAGCGCCTCGGGCTTGAGCCGCGCGCCGCCGCAGACCTCGCAATGCGCCGAGGACTGATATTTGGCGAGCTCCTCGCGCATCCACGCGCTCTCGGTCGCAAGCATGCGGCGTTCGAGATTGTGGATCACCCCTTCGAACGGCTTCTGCACATCATAGCTTTTGCGGCCGTCGATGAAGGTCAGCGTGATCGGCTTGCCCTTGGTGCCGTAGAGCACCACGTCGCGCATCTCCTCGGGCAGCTCGTTCCACGGGGTATCGAGCCGGAAGCCATAAGCGCGCGCGACCGAATTGAGCACCTGCATATAATAGGGGCTGGGCGGGTTGGACTTGGCCCAGGGCACCACCGCGCCCTGCTTGATCGACAGCGCCTCATTGGGAACGACGAGCTGCGAATCGAAATAGAGCTTCTCGCCAAGCCCGTCGCAGGCGGGGCACGCACCCTGCGGCGCGTTGAACGAGAACAGCCGCGGCTCGATCTCGGCGATGGTGAAGCCCGATACCGGGCAGGCGAATTTCTCCGAGAAGGTGATGCGGTTGGCGGGGATGGCGGCATTCTTCATCTTGCCGCTGAGCGCGCTTTCCCCAGCCGTCTTGCCAGCGGAGGCTGACATCTCGGGAGGCTGGTCCTCGGCTTCGCTCCCGAGACCCCAGCTTTCGCTGGGGTGACGTGCAGGGGCGTCGGCTTCGGCATATTGGAAGCTCGCGGGCACCTCGCGGACGCCCTTGGCACTTTTCGCCGTCGCCTCCGCCACCGTCGTGTCCACCAGATCGGCATAGGCGAGGCCATCGGCCAGCCGCAGCGCGGTTTCGAGCGATTGGGCGAGGCGGGTCTCGATCCCCTCGCGGATGACGAGGCGGTCGACCACCACCTCGATGTCATGTTTGTATTTCTTGTCGAGCGCGGGGGCGCTTTCGATCTCATAGGCCTCGCCGTCGATCCGCACCCGGGTGAAGCCCGCGCGCTGCCATTCGGCGAGCTCCTTGCGATATTCGCCCTTGCGCCCGCGTACCACCGGGGCGAGCAGCAGGAAACGCGTCCCCTCGGGCAGCTGCATCAGCCGGTCGACCATCTGGCTGACGGTCTGCGCGGCGATCGGCAGCCCGGTGGCGGGCGAATAGGGCACGCCGACCCGCGCCCACAGCAGGCGCATATAGTCGTAGATCTCGGTGACGGTCGCGACGGTCGAGCGCGGGTTGCGGCTCGTCGTCTTCTGCTCGATCGAGATCGCGGGGGAGAGGCCCTCGATATGATCGACGTCGGGCTTCTGCATCAGCTCGAGAAACTGGCGCGCATAGGCCGAGAGGCTCTCGACATAGCGGCGCTGGCCCTCGGCATAGATGGTGTCGAAGGCGAGGCTCGACTTGCCCGATCCCGACAGGCCGGTGATCACGATCAGCTTGTCGCGCGGCAGATCGACGTCGACGCCCTTGAGGTTGTGCTCGCGCGCACCGCGCACCGAAATATGGGTCAGCATCGGTCGAATGTTCCAGATTTGTTCGCGGCGCGCAAGGCGGGAGTCGAGCGAGCCGACAATCTGGGGCGGCGGGGAGCGATTCTCAAGAGGGCCTAATACGCAGTCCCGAGGATGCTGACGGATCCGGGACTGATTCCGCTCAAGCGCCGCGCGGGCTTATACCGAAGCTCGATGAGTCAGCATCATCGAACTTCGGTATAACGCGTCGCGCCCGGCTTCCACAATATGTCGCCCTCGCCGCCCAGATTGAGCGCGCGGGCGAGGACGAAGAGATGGTCCGACAGCCGGTTGATATAGGCAAGGCCGACCGGATTGAGCCCGGCCTCGGCATGCGCCGCCACCGCCGAGCGTTCGGCGCGGCGGCAGATCGCGCGCGCGAGGTGGATCGCCGCGGCGGCGGGGTCGCCGCCGGGCAGGATGAAGCTGCGCAGCGCCGCGAGCGCGGCGTTCATCGCGTCGATCTCGGCCTCGAGCCGCTCGACCTGCGAGGCGACGATGCGCAGCGCCATTTCCGACGGCGCGAAATCGGGGCCGGGGGTGGCGAAATCGGCGCCGAGATCGAACAGCTCGTTCTGGATCCGCGCGAGCCGCTCGCGCGCCTCGGCAGGCATGGCGTGGGTCAGCGCGACCCCGATCGCCGAATTGAGCTCGTCGACATCGCCGATCGCGGCCATGCGCGGCGCGCTCTTGGGCAGGCGCGATCCGTCGACCAGTCCGGTCTCGCCGGCGTCGCCGGTGCGCGTGTAGATCTTGTTGAGGCGAACCAAGCGTAGCGCTCTACTGGCGGCTCATGATCAGCAGCAGGATGACGAGGATCACCGCGATCGCCTGAAACGCGATCCGCATCCGCATCATCCGGTTCTGCTTGAGCCCCGACTGGCTGATCCCGCCGCCCTTCAGATCGGCCTCGGTCGTGCGGAGAAAGGCGACGATCCCGCGCACCAGCGCGACGACGGTCGCAACCATCGCGGCGAGGATGAGGATGAAGAAGAGCGTGTTTCCCATGACGGAGATGTAGCGACCCGCCCGCGCGGCGACAAGGGAAGCCCGCGACGGCTGAGATGCCAGCCTGCGCTGGCATGACGACATCTCTTTCCGTCATGCCAGCGCAGGCTGGCATCTCGTCGAAGTCGCGCTACGCTGGCGACGTGCGCAGCGGCGGCTGGATCTATATCATGACGAACAAGCCGCGCGGCGTGCTGTATGTCGGCGTCACGGCGGATATCGCAGCGAGGGTCCACCAGCATCGCGAAGGGCGGGGATCGGACTTCTGCCGACGCTATAATCTCACGCGCCTCGTGCATGCCGAGGAACATGCGTCGATCACGGAGGCGATCCTGCGCGAAAAGGCGCTCAAGGCGTGGCACCGCGCCTGGAAGATAAGGCTGATCGAGCAGGCCAATCCGGACTGGCGCGACCTCATCGACGAGGGCGGCGCGCTCATCGGCTGAGATGCCAGCCTGCGCTGGCATGACGGGGATGCGGGGTCATGCCGGCGCGGGCTGGGATCGCAGGCGCTGGAGGATCGTCGTCGCGTCCACCCCCTCCGCGCGCATCGCGGCGAGCGTCGGCGATCCGGCGCGTTTCGACAGGCGTTCGCCGTTTGCGGCGGTCAGCAGCCGGTGATGATGGTAGCGCGGGGTCGGCAGGCCGAGCAGCGCCTGGAGCAGGCGGTGGACATGGGTCGCGGCGAACAGGTCCTGCCCGCGCGCCACGTCGGTGACCGCCTGCGCGGCGTCGTCGACGGTGACGGCGAGATGATAGCTGGTCGGCGCATCCTTGCGCGCGAGCACGACGTCGCCGTGGATCGCGGGTTCGGCCTTCACGATCCCCGCGGTCGCGTCCTCCCAGGCGAGCGGCCCCGCCGCGACGGCGGCGCTGGCGATGTCCAGCCTCCACGCGTGCGGCTCGCCCGCGGCGATCCGGGCGGCGCGCTCGCCGGGGTCGAGCCCGCGGCAGGTGCCCGGATAGAGCGGCCCGTCGGGTCCGTGGGGCGCAGCGGCGCTCGCGGCGATCTCGGCGGCGATCTGCGCGCGGGTGCAGAAGCAGGGATAGACCAGCGCCGCCGCCTTGAGCCGGTCGAGCGCGGCCTGGTAGAGCGGCAGCCGCGCCGACTGGAAGACGGGCTCACCGTCCCAGCCGAGCCCAAGCCAGCGCAGATCCTCATATATGCCCGCGACATGCTCGGGCCGGCAGCGCGCGCGATCGATATCTTCGATGCGCAGCAGGAAGCGCCCGCCCCGCGTGCGGGCAAGGTCGTGCGCGCAGAGCGCCGAGAAGGCGTGACCGAGGTGCAGCCGCCCGGTCGGGCTCGGCGCGAATCGGGAAATTACGCTCCGGTGCATTCGGAGTCTTGACGGCGAGTCAATGGAAATGCTGTCATGCCCATGTCACGCTTTCAGGCGAAAGAGTGGCCACGAGGGCGCGGCCGGTTCGGCCATAGGCGTTCCGGTGTGCGAACGGAAGGTCGGGGCTGGTGCCGGGTTGGGCTCTCCAACTCGTGCGGGAGGCCCGGTTCGTCGATGTACCACTCCGATCTCATGCGCCATCCGGACAGTTGTCCGGCGCTCGTGCTCAACGCCGATTATACGCCGCTGAGCTATTACCCCCTGTCGCTGTGGAACTGGCAAACCGCTATCAAGGCGGTTTTTTTGGAACGGGTCGACATCGTTTCGCACTATGAGCGCGAGGTCCACAGCCCGAGCTTCGCGATGAAGCTGCCCTCGGTGATCGCGCTGCGCCAATATGTGAAGCAGTCCGAGCACCCCGCCTTCACCCGCTTCAACCTGTTCCTGCGCGATCGTTTCTCATGCCAATATTGCGGGGCCGCGTCGGATCTGACGTTCGATCATGTCGTCCCGCGCGCGCAGGGCGGCCGCACCACCTGGGAAAATGTCGCCACCGCCTGCGCGCCGTGCAACCTGCGCAAGGGCGGGCGCACGCCCAAACAGGCGGGCATGCGCCTGTTCGAGCTGCCGATTCGCCCGACCAGCTGGCAGCTCCAGGAACATGGCCGGAGCTTCCCCCCGCATTATCTCCACCAGAGCTGGCGCGACTGGCTCTACTGGGACATCGAACTGGAGGCCTGATCCGCTCGCCTGCTCGCGGGCTATCGGCGTCGGCGCCGGCGTCAATAGGTGATGATCCCGAAACCATCGGCCGTTGCCGTGGCCGCGCGCTTCGATTAGGGGCGGCACGGCAGCGCGATGCGCTGCGCTCGCCGGGGGGCGATGCGGTAGCCGTATCGGGAGGGGGTCATGTATTCATCCGAGCTGGTGGTGCGCGACGGCAAGTGCCGGCGGGCGGCGCCACGGTCGTCGGCGGGATTCGACGCCGACATGCGCGGGCGCGGCGTGGCGCGCTCGCTGTGCCGGGTCATCGACATTTCGAGCACCGGCGCGCGGCTGCGCCTTTACCAGGATCTCGAGCCCGAGACCTCGATCCGGCTGTCGCTGCCCGGCGCCGGCGCGATCGATGCGCATATCGTCTGGGCCAACGGCCGCGAGGCGGGCTGCCGCTTCGACGAGCCGCTCGACGACGGCACGCTCGCGGCGCTGCGGATCAGCGCCGAGCGGGGTTAGCGCGCACCTCCGGCAGCTGATCCAGGATCTCGTGGAGCGCGCCCAGGCAATCGCGGCCGAGCCGCTTGGATCGCTCGGGCGACCATCCGCGGTGCGGGTCGGGCAAGTCGAGATTGTCCTTGAACGGCATCTCCAGCGTCGCCGCGACGCAGCCGAAGCGGTTGGCGAGCTGATTGGTCGACATCGACAGATTGGCCTTGCCCTTCCCCGCCACCGGATAGCCATGGCGGGTCTGGAAATCGGGCGTGCGGCGCGCGAGCGTGTCACGGAAGGCATGGAACAGCCGGCCTTGCGCCTCGGTCCAGTTGGGAATGCCCTCGAAACCCGCGACGAAGACATAGGGGATCGCCTCGTCGCCATGGACGTCGAGGGCGAAATCGACCCCGGTACGATCCATCCGCGCGAGCACATGGAAGACTTCGGGGCTGCGCTCGAGGGTCGGCCCGTGCCATTCGCGGTTGAGATTGACTCCCGCCGCGTTGGTGCGCAGGTGACCGCGCCGCGAACCGTCGGGGTTCATATTGGCGACGACATGGAAGGTCGCCCGCTGCCGCAGGCTGCGCGCGACCGGATCGTGCGGATCGGTCAGCCGTTCGAGCGCACCCTCCATCCACCATTCGGCCATCGATTCACCGGGATGCTGGCGCGCGTAGAGCCAGACGCGCTTCGCGCCTTCGCCCATGCTGAGCAGATCGATGTCCTGACCGTCGAGCGTCGCGCCGAGGCGCTCATGGACCACGCCGGGCGCCGCCGCGATCCGGGCGACGAGATCATGGTGGCGCTCGATCGAATAGGGCGCGAAATAGGCGATCCACAGGCTGTCGGTGTCGGGAGTGACGTCGATCGTCAGCACGCCCTCCGCATAATGGGTGGGCAGGCGGAACCAGTCGCTCCGGTCGATCGAGGCGCACGCCCGATAATCCTTCCAGCCGTCGGGATAGGCCGAGCCACCGGCATTGACGATTCGCAGGCTGACCGGCTGGCCGCGCGCCCCGCACAGCCGGAAATGGAACCATTGATAGAAATCGGACTGGTGGTCGCGCGCGATCGCGAGGTCGAAGGTTGCGCCGTTGCGGCTGGTGATCGCGATATTCCCGCTGTCGAAACCGCTCGATATGGTGATGCTGCTGTCCGGTTCGCTCATTTCACCCTGATAGTCTCGCCCGACCGGCCGGGGAACCCCTGGAACAATGCACTGGCGAGCCGGGCGACCGCGGCTTCGGGGCTGGCGTAAGGCGTGCCATCGCGCGCGACGCTCTCGGCGCGGCCTTCCCATATCACCGTGCCTTCGGAACGCCGCTTGAGCTGGACCGAGAGCTGGGTGAGAACGTCCATGCGCTGCTTGGGGCGCCCGATCGGAAAGCTCACCGCGCCGCCCAGGCCGACGCTGGTGCCGCCGTGCCAGCCGCCTCCGCTGCCGCCGCCGAGCCCGATCGACAGCGACGAACGCTGCGCCTCCCCGGCGGGCCGCCACGAGCGGCTGACCTCGGTCACCGCCACCAGCTCGGACTTGGCGAGATCGGGGACGATTCCGAAACCGATCCGGCCGAGCTCGCCCTGGACGATCCGCGCATAGCTTTGAAACTCAAGGTCCCGTGCGAGCGAGGGATCGCGTGGCTCGACAGTGACCTGCCCAGGCGCGATCGGCTGGCCGAGATGGAATCGGGTGACCCGCGTCTCGGGCATCTGCGCGGCGCAACCCGCGAGCGCGAGCGCGGTGCCGATGAGCAAGGCCCGGGACAGCAGCGGCATGACGGTCATCATCTCATCCTCCAGCGCGACGCGTGCCATCGAAACGCATCGGTTATGATTTTGCTGCATCATACCGGCTGCACCGGTCATGAACCATCCGGTTCTCCGCATGGCGTCGGCAGGCGCCATTTCGGCGTTGCGCATGTGCAATTGCCACTGCTCGCGCGGCGGTAGTGAGATGGTTTCAAATCGGGGTTATGGAAACCCATCATCGGATTAGTCTGACTAACCCCCACTCAACGATGTCGGCCATGAGTTTTGGGAGTGCCGATGCAGGTCGAAGTCTGCCTTTCCCATGCGCCGCCTTGATCCAAACATGCATCGACATCGAGGAAATTCTTGATGTAACGAACGGCAAAAATGGCTGACAGAGTTGCCACTATTATCACAAGGACAGCCACCCTTCGTCTCATCTCAGTATCTCTTATTCAGACCGTTGGGCCTAAAATGATCACATGCCGCAGTACATTGATCCGCTCCCGAACCCCCTTCGCGAATGCGCCGTCCCGCACTCCGGCCGGCAACGTTCGCCCGTTGATCCGCGAGAGAGGCGGACCTAGGGTCACCTTTGATACGCTGGTCCACGATTTCTCGCCCATTGCTTAATCGTTTGCGCGACAGATTCGCCCGTGTCACCTAGGGCGATGCCCGGTATTCGTGCGACCCTCGTGGTAATTGCCGTCGATGTTATAGGGGGAAATCAGTGATTGACTGGAAATGGCTGGCGCCCGTCATCTGGCAACAGATCGACCGGAAGATCGAGTTCCCTTGGCCCAAAAGTAAGGCGGCTCGGGATAGCAGCGTGCAATCACTCTCCCTCCTCCTGCCGCATGAAGACTTGGCCGCGATCTATCCCTATGCGCCTGAGACCACTCCCAAGGCCATCGCTAACCGTCGTTTACGGGAATGTGTGTCGTCCTACCTCTCTCCCCAGCAAGAACGCGATCTACGGCAAAAAATTGCTTGCTGGATCGTTAGCGACTGGGGTGGCATCAAGCGGGGCAGTGATAAAATCTCTGACTGGTCTACAAAGCTGGACGACTATTCGCCTGAACGAATTGACGCCTTCGTGAAGAAAATGGGCAAACATCGCATCTCTTCATGGAGCAAGATGCTCGCATTCGCTCAACCGGATACCCAAGCTATATATGACGCTCGAACGGCGGTGGCGATCAACTGCATCCTGTTCAACATGGGTTACCGAATCGGCTTCTATATGCCCTCTGGCCGAAACAAACAGATCGAACCGGTCCGAAAAGCACTATATTGGCGCATATTCCGAGAATGCTTCGGCTATCACGACTATGTCCGGCTGCTCGAAGCAATTGTTGAAACCACGGAGGCGTCGGACATTCTCGAAGTGGAAATGGCTTTATTCGCTAATGCGCCTATGATCGCATCAGCCTTTTCCGAGAGCAATTCGGAGCATGATGAACCCCTTGATAGCGCGGATTTCATGGAAGTAGCTATAAGGGACGATCGGCGTGATAAATATGTCTATTGGGTCAACCAGCGCTTGGCCCCCGAAAAAGGGGATAGATGCTGGTCGATTGAAAGGGCTGTCGACTTTCATCGCGCAACAGTCGGCACCGAAGTAGGAAAGGACCAAGAAGAACCCGATATTGATGAAGCTTGGGTGTGCGAACCTTTCATCCGGTATGCGGGGGAGGCCATCCTGATCCCTTTGGACTATCTCGCAAGTAAGTGAATCGACTGACCTCCATACACCTTGCCGGCTCCATCTCAGGGATTAACCCGCTTGGGCCTATGAGCCGAGCGTTAGCCAGACTAACCCGGTGACGAGTTTCCCTAACCCGCTATTTCAAATTACCTCACCATCCGCGCGGCGAGTCGCTTGACTCCTCGGGCTTCTGCCCATAGGGGAGCGCCTCGTTTTCCAGCATCAAGACATGAAGGCAGGCGTTAGGGCCATGAAGATCCGCAACTCGCTCAAGTCCCTGAAGGACCGTCATCGCGACAACCGCGTGATCCGTCGTCGTGGCCGCACCTATGTGATCAACAAGACCAACCGCCGCTTCAAGGCGCGCCAGGGCTGATCACCCCGCCCTCGGGCGAGCGCCGCACGCGCGCCGTCATCTTCGATGTCGGCAATGTGCTCTACGACTGGGATATCCGCCGATTCTTCGCCCGGCTCGTGCCCCCGCACGAGCTGGATCTGTTTCTGCGCGAGGTCGTCACGCTCGAATGGCATGGCCAGCATGATGCCGGCCGGCCGTTCGCCGAGACCAGCGCCGAACTGATCGCCGCCTGGCCCCGCTTCGCCGATGCGATCGCCGCTTATGGGCCCCGTTTTTCGGAAACGATCGACGCCATGCTTCCCGGCATGGAAGCGATTGTCCGCGACCTGCATCGATGCGGCGTGCCGCTCTACGCGATCACCAATTTCAGCCAGGAATTCTGGCCGCCATTCCGTAAGCGGGAAGCGGCGCTGTTCGATCTGTTCGCCGACATCCTGGTTTCAGGCGAGGAGCGGCTGATCAAGCCCGATCCCGCGATCTACACGCTTGCGCTCGGCCGTTTCGGCCTTGCCGGCGACCAGGCGCTCTTCATCGACGACCGCGAGGAGAATGTTCGCGCCGCCGAGGCGGTGGGCATCCCCGGACATCTGTTTCGCGGCGCCGCCGATCTGCGCGCCAGGCTCGAGCGGCTGGCGCTGCTCGGATAGCCGCAGGCCCATCCCCAAGCCTGGCTGTCGCCCGGCTGGGACGCGACAGCCTCCGCGCTTCGCAAAAGTGAGGGGAATTTGACCGAGATCAAATCCCCTGGAGCGCGATCCGGCGATGCTGGCTTCATCAGACATGGAGCATCCGGCATGATCAGCTTTATCGGCAACCACTATATCATCCTCGCGCTCACCGCCGCCGCGCTGTTCATGGGCGTGGTCGGCTTCGTCAGTATCGAGGACGCCTTCGGCCATCGCCGTTGAGGGTTCGGCCCGGCCGAACGCGGCGGCGCTTTTCTCTCTCCGGCGCCGCCGCGCTTTTTTTCAGCTGCTATAGCCTTTGAGCTCCTGCCCGGTCAGGCGGACGACGTGGATCATGTTGGTCGAGCCGGGCGTGCCGAAGGGGACGCCCGCGATCACCACCACTCGGTCGCCGGCCTTGGCGAGGCCATGGCGTAACGCCATGCGGCGCGCCTTGCCCACCATCTCCTCGAAGCTCGCGACATCGCGCGTGCGGACTGCGTGGCTGCCCCAGAGCAGTCCCATGCGCCGCGCGGTGGCGAGCTTCGGCGTGAGCACGAGCAGCGGCACCGACGGGCGCTCGCGCGCGATGCGGCGCGCGGTCGAGCCCGACAGGGTGAAGCAGATGATCAGGCTCGCCGAGACGGTGTCCGCGATCTGCGCCGCCGCCTCGGCCAGCGCGTCGGCCGTGGTCGCATCGGGGTGGGTTTCGGTGAAGTGCAGCCGCGCGGCGAAACCCGGATCGCTTTCGACCGACATGGCGATCGCGTTCATCATCGCGACGGCTTCCTCGGGCCACTGCCCGCTCGCCGATTCGGCCGAGAGCATCACGGCATCGGCGCCGTCGTAGATCGCGGTCGCGACGTCGGACACCTCGGCGCGGGTCGGGCTGGGCGACTGGATCATCGACTCGAGCATCTGGGTCGCGACCACGACCGGGCGGCCCATTCGCCGAGCGGTCTCGACGATCCGCTTCTGCATCGGCGGAACGCGCTCGGGCGGCAGCTCGACCCCGAGGTCGCCGCGCGCCACCATCACCGCGTCGGCCAGCTCCAATATCTCCTCGAGCCGCTCGACCGCCGCTGGCTTCTCGATCTTGGCGAGCAGCGCCGCCTTCCCGCCGATCAGGTTGCGCGCCTCGGCTACGTCCTCGGGCCGCTGCACGAAGCTCAGCGCGATCCAGTCGGCGCCATGATCACAGGCGAAGGTAAGGTCGCGCCGGTCCTTCTCGGTCAACGCGGCCATCGGCAGGATCACGTCGGGAACGTTGAGCCCCTTGCTGTTCGACAAAGCGCCGCCGACCTCGACGAGCGTTTCGATATGATCGGTGCGGACCGTCTTGACGCGCAGCACCAGCTTGCCGTCGTCGAGCAGCAGCCGCGCGCCAGGCTCGAGCGCCTCGAAGATCTCGCGATGCGGCAGCTCGACGCGGTGCGCGTCTCCGGGTGCGGGGTCGCGGTCGAGAACGAAGGGCGCACCCGTCGCGAGCTGGACGGCGCCGTCGGCGAACTTGCCCACGCGCAGCTTCGGGCCCTGCAGGTCGAACAGCACCGTGGTGGCGCGGCCGAGCTCCTTCTCCATCGCGCGTATCGCCTGGATGACGGGGATCTTATCCTCATGCGCGCCATGGCTCATATTGATCCGGAAGGCGTCGGCGCCCGCGCGGAACAGCTTGGCGATCATCTCGGGAGAGGCGCTTGCCGGCCCCAGCGTCGCGAGCACGCGCACTTGGCGAAGACGGGGGCTGATCTGGCTTTGCACGGTGGGGATCCTGCTCGCTGAAGGGCTCGGGAAGGTCGCACGGGATAAATGCACTGCCCGATATGGCAAGCCTTTCCGTCGCCGGGATGTCATTGTTCGGCGCATCGCCAATTCGCGGTTGAGCCCGCCCGTGGCTCCGCTTACAGCCTCCGCTTTCATTGCATCCTGACGGAGAAGACGAATCATGGCCGAGGCCGACACGACCGAGGAAAAGGGCAGCATCGCGGCGCAGGAGCTGCGCCTGTTCGTCGAGCGGGTCGAGCGACTCGAAGAGGAGAAGAAGGGCATCGCCGACGACATCAAGGAGGTGATGTCCGAGATGAAGGGACGCGGCTACGACACCAAGATCGTCCGCAAGATCCTCGCCATCCGCAAGAAGAAGAAGGGCGAACATGAGGAGGAGGCGATGATCCTCGAAACCTACATGGCCGCATTGGGGATGATTTAGCCCCCAGGCCCGGGTGCGGGGTATCCGCCCTGCTTGGCTTCCTCGCATAAGCTCGGCTTGCGGAACATATACATGTCCCGACGCCGAGCTTATCGTCGGAGCCTGCTAAGGCTCCGCAAGCGCGAATGCGCGCCCGAGCTTATGCGAGGATAGCCAAGGTCACGAACGTGGCCGCCGGTGCTTGAGGCCGAACAAAGATGTCCACCTTCCAGCTAGACACCGCCACCAGCCGCGCCAATCCGACGCCGGCTCCAATGAAGCGGCTGACGGTGCCCGCCATCCGCAACGCGAAGGGTAAGGATCCCCTGGTGGTCCTTACCGCCTACACGATCCGCATGGCGCAGCTGCTCGATCCGCATTGCGACATGCTGCTCGTCGGCGACAGCCTCGGGCAGGTGCTCTACGGCCTGCCGTCGAGCGTGCCGGTCAGCCTTGAGATGATGATCGCGCATGGCGCGGCGGTCGTGCGCGGCAGCTATCACAGCCTCGTGGTTGTCGACATGCCGTTCGGCGCCTATGAGGAAAGCCCGGCGCAGGCCTTCCGTTCGGCCGCGCGCGTCCTCAAGGAAACCGGCGCAGCTGCGGTCAAGCTCGAAGGCGGCGAGGCGATGGCGGAAACGGTCGCCTTTCTTTCGGCGCGCGGCGTGCCCGTCGTCGGCCATGTCGGGCTGACGCCACAGGCGGTCAACGCGCTCGGCGGCTATGGCGCGCGCGGACGCAGCGACGAGGAGCGCGCCAAGCTGATCCGCGACGCGAAGGCGATCGCCGGGGCAGGCGCGTTCGCGCTCGTCGTCGAAGGCGTGATCGAGCCCGTGGCGATCGAGATCACCCGCGCCGTCGGCATTCCCACGATCGGCATCGGCGGCTCGGCCGAGTGCGACGGGCAGGTGCTCGTGATCGACGACATGCTCGGCATGTTCGAACGGGTGCCGCGCTTCGTGAAGAAATATGAGGATCTGGCCGAACGGATCGCCGCGGCGGCCGCGCAATATGCCGACGAGGTGCGCACGCGCGCCTTTCCGACGATCGACCAGACCTATCAGCCGAAGGCGTGACCTCGATGCGCGGTTGCGGGCGGAACGGCCGGACGCCGGACGCCGCGCGGCCCATTCATCGGGCGTATCTATTGCCTATGGCACCGCGCGGTCCGGCCCGCTAAGAGAGCCGGCAATCTAATGCTGGAGACGATGTTTGGCCTCGACGCCGCCCACTGAAGAAGCCTTTCTGCGCGAAGTCGACGACGAGCTGCGCCGCGAGCAGATCCAGAAGATGTGGAAGCGCTACGGGGTGATCGCGGCGGTCGTGATCGGCCTGCTTCTCGCCGGGCTGGCCGGCTTCCTGTTCTGGCGGTCGCAGACGGCCAAGCAATCCGAGGCGCAAAGCGAGACGCTGAGCGCCGCGATCGCCGATATCCAGGCGCGACGGATCACCGATGCCGGCAAGAAGGTCGAGACGCTGATCGCGACCGGCCGGCCCGGCTACCGCGTCGCTGCGCTGTTCACCAAGGCGGCGCTGGCCGCCGACAAGGGCGATGCCAAGGGCGCCGCGGCGATCTATGCGCGGATCGCCGCCGATGAGGATGTCGCGCCGCCCTATCGCGATATCGCCACCATCCGTCAGACGTTGATCGAATATGACGGGCTGGCGCCGGAGCAGCTCATCGACCGGCTGAAGCCGATCACGATCGAGGGCAACGCCTTTTTCGGCACGGCGGGCGAACTGACCGCGATTGCGCTGCTTCGGAGCAATCGCCCAGCCGAGGCGCGCAGCCTGCTGGCGGCCATCGCCCGCGACCCCAAGGCGCCGGCGAGCCTGCGCGCCCGTGCCGAGCGGCTCGCCACCAGCCTCGGCGCCGACCTCAACGCCAAACCCGCCGACAAGGATTGATCGCATGAACAAGCTTTTCGCCCTCGCCGCGGCGCTGGCGCTGACGACGACCCTGGGCGGCTGCGGTATCTTCAAGGGTGGCGACGACAAGAAGCCGAAGACGCCCGTGCTCGGCCAGCGCATCGCGGTGCTGACGTCCGAAACCGGCGCCGATATCGATCCCACGCTCGCGGGGGTGCCGGTCGCCCTGCCGGCCGAACAGGTCAATCCCGAATGGGCGCAGCCCGGCGGCAATGCCGCCAAGTCGGTCGGCCATGTGGCTCTCGGCCAGAATCTGGGCGTCGCCTGGGATCGCAAGATCCCCGGATCGAGCAGCAAGGCGCGGCTCGGCGCGGGGCCGGTGGTCGGCGGCGGGCGTGTCTATGTGACCGACGTCGATGCGGTGGTCCACGCCTTCGATCTCAAGAGCGGCGCGCCGGTATGGATGGCGGCGGTCGGCGAAAAGGATCGCAACAAGAGCTCGCTGTTCGGCGGCGGCGTCAGCTACGACAACGGCAAGGTCTATGCGACGAACGGCGTCGGCGACGCCGCGGCCTTCGACGCCGCGACCGGGCGGCAGCTGTGGAAGGTGCGGCCGGGCGGGCCGCTGCGCGGCGCGCCGTCGATCGGCAACGACAATATTTATGTGATGAGCCAGGACAATCAGCTCTACGCGCTCAAGGCCGAGACCGGCGCGACGCTGTGGACCGCGAGCGGCAGCCTCGAAAATGCCGCGGTGTTCGGCGCCGCCGCCCCGGCGATCGGCCAGGGCACGGTGGTTGCGGGTTTCTCGTCGGGCGAGCTCACCGCCTACCGTTACGAGAACGGCCGCGCCGTGTGGCAGGATTCGCTGTCCCGCACGAGCATCACCACTTCGGTCGCGAGCCTGGTGGATATCGACGCGTCGCCGGTGATCGATCAAGGCCGGGTCTATGCGGTCGGCCAGGGCGGACGCATGGTGGCGATGGACATCCTGACCGGCCAGCGGCTGTGGGAGCTCAACGTCGCGGGGATCGAGACTCCCTGGATCGCCGGCGAATGGCTGTTCGTGGTGACCGACGACGCCAAGCTGCTGTGCATCGCGCGCAACAGCGGCAAGATACGCTGGCTGACCCAGCTCCAGCGCTACAAGAACGACAAGAAGAAGAACAAGCCGATCGGCTGGTCGGGTCCCGTCCTCGCTGGCGGGCGGCTGATCCTGACCAACACCCAGGGTGAGATCCTCAACGTCGCGGTCGCCGACGGTGCGATCGGCAACGGGGTCCGCCTGGGCACGACGATCTACCAGGCGCCGGTGGTGGCCGATAACATGCTGCTGGTGCTGACCGACAACGGCCGGCTGGTGGCGTACCGGTAAGCGGCAGCCTTGCCATGTGATGAGGGCTAACAAAGCGTAGCGACTCGCTCTATGGCGCGCGCATGAAGACTTTACCCATCGTCGCGATCGTCGGCCGCCCCAATGTCGGCAAGTCGACCCTGTTCAATCGGCTGGTCGGCAAGAAGCTTGCGCTGGTCGACGACCGGCCCGGCGTCACCCGCGACCGGCGCGAAAGCGACGCCAACCTGCTCGGGGTCGACTTCCGCGTGATCGACACCGCGGGCTTCGAGACCGACGATCCCGATACGCTGCCTGGCCGGATGCGCGCGCAGACGCTGGCGGCGGTCCAGGGCGCCGATGTTGCGCTGTTCATGATCGACAGCCGCGCCGGGCTGATGCCGCTCGATGAGGAAATCGCCCGCTGGCTCCGCAGCGAGAACACCCCGGTCGTCGTCGTCGCCAACAAGGCCGAGGGCAAGGCCTCCGAACATGGCACGCTCGAGGCGTTCAATCTCGGGCTCGGCGAGCCGGTGCCGCTTTCGGCCGAGCACGGCGAAGGGATCGCCGATCTGTTCACCGCCTTGCTGCCCTTCATCGATCGCGACGAGGAAGAGGATCAAGAGCAGGAAGACGAGGAGGGCGGCCCGCTCAAGCTCGCCATCGTCGGCCGTCCTAACGCGGGCAAGTCGACGCTGATCAACAAGATCCTCGGCGAGCAGCGCATGATCACCGGTCCCGAGGCGGGTATCACGCGTGATTCGATCGCGATCGACTGGGACTGGCGTGCGCCCGACGGAACGGTCCGCCCGGTGCGGCTGATCGACACGGCAGGCATGCGCAAGCGGGCGAAGGTGCAGGACAAGCTCGAGAAACTGTCGGTGGCCGACGGCCTGCGCGCGGTGGATTTCGCCGAGGTGGTGGTGTTGCTGCTCGACGCGACGCTCGGGCTCGAGGCGCAGGATCTGCGCATCGCCGACAAAGTGCTCCAGGAAGGCCGCGCGCTGATCATCGCGCTGAGCAAGTGGGACGCTGCCGGCGATCCGCCCCAGCTGTTCCAAGGGGTGCGCGCCGCGCTCGACGAGGGGCTGGCGCAGGTCAAAGGGCTGCCGTTGCTGACCGTCTCCGGCGTTACCGGACGGGGTGTCGACCAGCTGCTCCAGGTTGCGCACGAAACGCGCGAGGCGTGGTCGAAACGCATTTCGACCGGCCAGCTCAACCGCTGGTTCGAAAAGGCGATCGAGGCGAATCCGCCGCCCGCGCCGGGGGGCAAGCGGATCAAGCTGCGCTATCTGACCCAGGCCAAGACGCGGCCGCCGGGCTTCATCCTGTTTGGAACCCGCGTCGATCAGCTGCCCGAAAGCTATCGCCGCTATCTGGTCAACGGGATCCGGCGCGATCTCGGCTTCGGTGCGGTGCCCGTGCGCCTGACGCTGCGCGCGCCGAAGAACCCGTTCGACTGATGAGACCCTATCGGCTGGATGCGCGCGGCCTGCGCTGCCCCTGGCCCGCGCTCAGGCTGGCCCGAACGATGCGCGAACGGGGCGGCGCGGTGCTGATTCTCGCCGACGATCCGATCGCGCCCGCCGAAATCGCAGCGCTCGCGGCGGCGCGGGGCTGGTCGATCGCGCCGGCCGATCAGCCCGCCAGCTGGATCGTTTCCGGACCCCTCCCCGCGCGGGCGTGCGACTAACGTCTTACGCCGCGGCGCGATATCAGGCTGCGAAACATGCAATCCCGGGGAAATCCCTAAGAAGACCAAGCGATCGCAGTAACCTGTCGTTTACGCCCGCACCATATGATCGGCCGCTGCGGCAACGGTGACGCAGGGAATGGCTATGGATCAGACGAACAACAGCGTGGTGAACTGGACGACTTTCGGCCAGACGCGCGAGCTGATCGGCAACGATTTCGTGAAAATACTAGGCTATTATCGCGACGATGCCGCAAAATGCGTGGTCGCTGTCGAGCAGGCCTACAAGCTGCGCGACGCGGTTTCGATGGTTCGTCCGGCGCACACGCTGAAGGGCGATTCGCTCCAATTCGGCGGCGAAGCCATCGGACGGCTCGCCGAACATATCGAACATGCCGCCCGCCGCTGCGTCGAGGAGCATAGCGCACCCGATTCGCTTGATGTCGAAATTCTCCGGCTGCGCCCGCTGCTGATCGAGACCCTCGCCCAGTTCGAGCGCGAGCTCAAGAGCGGCGCCGTTCAGGCGCGGCGTCCCGCCGCCGCCGGCGGCTTCGGCCGCAAGCAGGCCTGATCGTAACCTGCTTCAGTCTTCCGCTGGTTTCGACTGAAGCTGTATGTAATTCTGGATGCCCATGCGTTCGATCATCTCGAATTGGGTTTCGAGCATGTCGACATGCTCCTCCTCGGACTCGAGAATCGACTGCAGCAGATCGCGACTGATATAGTCGCGGACCGCTTCGCAATGCGCGATGCCTTCGCGCAGCTGCGGTAGCGCCTCCATCTCGAGCGCGAGATCGGCCTTGAGTAGCTCCTCGACCGTCTCGCCGATGCGCAACCGGCCGAGCATCTGAAAATTGGGCAGACCGTCGAGAAACAGGATGCGTTCGGCAAGCCGGTCGGCATGCTTCATCTCGTCGATCGATTCCTCATATTCGGTCTTGGCGAGCCGCTCGATGCCCCAATGGTTGAGCATGCGATAATGGAGGAAATACTGATTGATCGCGGTCAGCTCATTCTTGAGCGTCTCGTTGAGGATCTCGATGACCTTGGGATCGCCCTTCACGCTTCGCCTCCGCATGCCGTGTTACGGCCGGGAGGATAGAGCTTTGTCGCGATGAAGTCGCGGCCAATCATCATGCAGCCGCGGCGGGCGCCGATCGCCGGCGTGATCGGCGCGCTCAGGCAGCCGCCGATTCTTCTTCGATGATGCTACGGGCGAAAGGCAGGCATTGGCCGCAGCGGGGCCGGCGGCCCAGCGCCTGATAGGCGCTGCGCGGGCAAGCCGCGCCGTTGCGCGCGGCTTCGCGGACATCGGCTTCCCTGATGGCATTACAGATACAAACGACCATGCGGCACCTCTGATTCGTTAGATAGCGCTATTGCGACTGACTATCAATAGTATTTTGGTCGAAGACTTGCGCGCCCTGCGCCATGCTGCTCTAGCCGCCAGAATGACCGACTCGTTGCCCGCGCACCGCGCGCGGATCGCCGCCGCCTTCGCAGGCGCCGACCGCTATGACGAGGCTGCTTCGGTGCAGCGCGCCGTCGCGGCGGCGCTGGCGCTGCGGATTGCGGCGGCGTTCGCGTCGCGCGCCGCCACGCCGCCGCGAATCCTCGAGCTCGGTTGCGGCACGGGCTTCCTCACGCGCGCGCTGGCCGAGTTGATAGGGCGGGCGCGCTGGACCGTGAGCGACATCGCGCCCGCGATGGTCGAGCGCGCCCGCGCCGCGCTGACGATCCATGGCGACTATCGCACCATCGATGGCGAGGCGATCGATCCCGCGCTCGGCCGCTTCGACCTGATCGCCTCGAGCCTCGCCTTCCAGTGGTTCGCCGACCTGCCCGGCGCGTTGCAGAGGATGGCGGCGCTGCTCGAAACGCCGGGCCTGATCGCATTCTCGACGATGGCCGAAGGCAGCTTCCCCGAATGGACGGCCGCGCTGGCGGCCGAAGGCCTGCCCTCGGGGCTGCCGCGCTATCCCGATCGCGCAGCGCTGGCCGCGCTCGCGCCGCCGGGCCTGGCGGCGGCGGTGGAAGTCGTCGATTTCGCCGAGCCCCAGCCCGACGCGCGCAGCTTCCTGCGCGGGCTCAAGGCGATCGGCGCGGCCACCCCCGCCGCGGGCTATGGGCCGCTCACCCCCGCGTCGCTCCGTCGCGCGATGGCGCGCTTCGACCGCAGCGAGCGCACGATCACCTACCGGATAGGTTTCTGCCTTTTCAGCCGGCTCAGCGGCTGATCGTCACGCTGGTCTCGCCCGCGGCCATGCCCGACAGCGCGACGACATAATGGCCGGGGACAAGATCGAAATCGACGATCTTGGCGATGCCGGACCCGGGGTCGCCATGGCGATGGCCGGCCGAGGCGAGCGCCTTGCCGGCGCTGATCAGATCGACCCAGCCCGGCCCGCCGAGCGCGACATGGTAGCGCCCTGCCTCGTCGATATCGACCGCGAGGATCGCTCCGTAATTGGCGGGCGCGTGGGGCGGCCTGGGGGGCACCGGATAGGTGAGCGCCCCCTGCGGGCTGAGGCTCACCGTCGCGGTCTGTCCGGGATCGATCGGAACCTCGGCCGCCAGGGGTGCCGCGCCGAACAGCGCAGCCGCGACCATCGTCCCCATCCATCCGCGCATCGCCCACCTCGCCTAGCCGCGGCCGCTATAGCGCCGCCGGAGGCGCCCGTCAGCCGCTGTTGCGCAGCGCGGTGGCGATCGCGTTGATCGAGAGCTGGATTCCCTCGCGCACGCGCGGGTCGTCCTCGCCCGCGCGGTGGCGCTTGAGCAGTTCGATCTGGAGCAGGTTGAGCGGCTCGATGTAGGGAAGCCGCAGGCGGATCGATTGGTCGAGCGTGGGATTCTTCTGTAGCAATCGGGTCTGGCGCGTGATCGAGAGCAGGCTGTCCTGGGTGATTTGCCAGCCGTCGCGGATCCGATCGAAAATCGCCTTGCCCATCGCCTGGTCGGCGACCAGCGCGACATAGCGTTCGGCCAGGTCCATGTCGGATTTGGCGAGCACCATCTCGAGATTGGCGAGCGTCGACTGAAAGAAGGGCCAGGCCTCGAGCATCTCGCGCAGCAGGCCGATATCCTTGAACTGCTTGAGACCTTGGCCGACACCATACCAGCCGGGTAGCATCACCCGCGCCTGCGCCCAGCTGAACACCCAGGGTATCGCGCGCAGGTCCTCGATCCGGTCGCTCTTCGTCCGGCTCGCCGGGCGCGAACCGATCTTGAGATCGGCGATCTCGGCGATCGGCGTCATCTGTCGGAAAAAGGTGCGGAACCCGTCGGTTTCATAGACGAGCGCGCGATAGGCTTTGAACGCTTCGCGCGAGATGTCGTCCATCGCGGCGTGGAAGCGCGTGGCGTCGTCGGGCTTGAGCGCGGCTTCCTCGAGGCTGGCGAGCAGGGTCGCCGACGCCATCGCCTCGAGATTGGCCGAGGCGCTTTCGCGCGTGCCATATTTGGCGGCGATCACTTCGCCCTGCTCGGTGATGCGGATGCGGCCCTGGACGGTGCCGTGCGGCTGGGCGAGGATCGCGGCGAAGCTCGATCCGCCGCCGCGGCCAACCGCCCCGCCGCGGCCATGGAACAGCTGGATCGCGGTTCCCGCCTGCGCGAACACCGGCTTGAGCGCGCTCGACGCCTCGTGCAGGCTCCACACCGAGGTCAGATACCCGCCGTCCTTGTTCGAATCCGAATAGCCTACCATCACTTCCTGATGCCCGCGCGCGGCGGTGACGGCGGCGACTTCGGGCAGCGAGAACCATTTGGTCATCACCTCGGGCGCGCGCTGAAGATCGCCGATCGTCTCGAACAGCGGCACCGCCATGATCGCCGCCTGCGGCGGCTCGCCGGGAATATAGAGGCCCGCTTCCTTGAGGAGAACGTTGACCTCGAGCATGTCCGACACGCTTTCGGCCTTGGAAATCAGATAGGTGGTGATCGCCTCGGGCCCGTAGCGAGCGTGCGCCTCGGCCGCGGCCGCCACGATCGCCAGCTCCGACAATGTCTCGTCGCTATAGGCGCCGAACGGGGTCCGCAGCAGCCGCTTCGAGGCGAGTTCGGCGCGCAGCAGCGTGACCCGCGCCTCCTCATCGAGCGCGATATAGTCAGCTTCGACGCCGGCGACCTCGAGCAGATCGGCGATGACGCGCTCGTGGACGTCGGCGTTCTGCCGCATATCGAGCGTGGCGAGATGGAAGCCGAAGGTCTCGACGGCACGGATCAGCCGGCCTAGCGAGCCGCTGCCCGAAAGCGATCCCGCGCCGGTTCGGTTGAGCGCATGGGCGATTTCGACCAGATCGGCGCGCAGCGCCGCGGGGGTGTCATAGGGGCCTTCTTCAGCGTCGGTCGCGGGCAGGCGCGCCGGCAGGCGGCCGGTGAGCTCGCGATAGGTCTTCGACAGCCGCGAGTAGATGCCGGTGATCGCGCGCCGATAGGGCTCGTCGCTGCGCGTCGAGCTCTTGTCGCCGCTCGCTTCGGCGAGCTTCTCGACCTCCCAGGTGACTTCGGCGATCTCGGTCGATATCGACAGCTCGGCGCCGAGTTCGTGAAGCTGCCGCAGATAATAGCCGACCACGGTCTCCGCCGCGCGCGACAGCGCGAAGCGAAGCGAATCGGCGTTGACGAACGGGTTGCCGTCGCGGTCGCCGCCGATCCAGCTGCCCGGCCGCAGGAAGCTCGCGGGCCGATGGCCGAGCGCGCGCTGCCAACGCGAATAGAGCGCGGGAAGCGTCGGCAGGAAGATGTCGCGCAGATAGGCGAGCGCGGTCTCGACCTCGTCGGCGACGTAGAGGCGCTCGCGCCGCAGCGGGCGCGTCTGCCAGAGCAGCGCGATCTGGCGGTAGATCGCCTGATCGATCAGATCGCCGTCGGCGGTCTCGACCCGGCCGATATCCTTGAGCATCATCAACTCGGCGATCTTGTTGCGATGATCGATCATGCTCTTGCGCCGGACCTCGGTCGGATGCGCGGTGAGCACCGGGGCGATCAGCGCCCGATCGAGCATGTCGACGACGTCCGATCGCGATATGCCCTGCTTCTCGAGCCGATCGAGCGCGGCGGCGACATCGGCGCCCGGCTCGGCCGCCACCCCCTGCCGGTCCTCGGCGAGGTTGGCGAGCATCGAAAACAACATGAAGCCGCGGACGAAGGCGAGCGTCTCGTCGAGCGTCAGCGCGTCGAGCCCTGAATCGATGCTATGCGCGTCGACGATGCCGCGCGCGCGATCGACCGAAGCCGACCGGATATATTCGATCCGGCGGAACAGCGTCTCGCCGCCGAACGTCCTGATCACGTCGCCGAGCAGGCGGCCCAGGAAACGGATATCCGGATTTTGCGTGATCGGCGGCGCAGTGGACATCGAACGATGCTGCGCCGCAATAAATACGGCGTCAATCCTGTTTGAGCGGGCTGCCGCCAAACAGTTCGCCGAGGAAAGAGCGCATCGCCTGCCAGGAGCGCGCGTCGGCGAGGGGGCTGTACATTCCCTCGCGCGCAGGGTTGGTGAAGGCGTGGACCGCATGGCCATAAGCGTGGATCTGCCAGTCGGCGCGCGCCTCGGTCAGCTCGCGGGCGAGACCGAGCACGCTTTCGGGCGGCGCGAGCGGATCTTCCCAGCCGTGGAGGACAAGGATCTTCGCGCCGATCGGACGGTTGGCGAAGCCCGGCGGATCGTAGAGGCCGTGAAAACTCACCACCCCGGCGAGGTCAGCGCCGCTGCGCGCGAGATCGAGCACGCATTTGCCGCCGAAGCAGAAACCGATCGCCGCCACCTGCGCCGGATCGGCGGGGATGCCGAGCGCGCGCGCGTTTTCGAGCGCGGCGAGCAGCCGGGCTTGAAGCAGCCCGCGGTCGGCGTTGAGCGCATCCATTTCGGCGCGCGCCTGCTCGGCATCGGCGGGCCAGCGGCCGATGCCGTAGAGATCGATCGCGACGCCGACATAGCCGAGCGCCGCCAGCTTGCGGGCTTTTTCATCCTCGAAGCCGGTGCGGCCCATGAAGGTGCCCGCAACCAGCACGATCGGGCGCGGCCGCGCGTCGGCGTCGTCCCACGCGGCAAAGGCCTCGAAGGTAGCGCCGCAATGCTGGTGGCGGAGGGTCTTGCTGGCGATCGGCATCGTCGGGCTCCGGCTGTCGATCGGCCAGCTTTTGCGCCTTGGTGGACCCATTGCAAGGGTGACAGGGCGGCGGCCGCCGATTATGAGGCGCGTTCCGCCGCCAAGAAGGGGAAAAGATGCCCACGCTCGTTCTGATCCGACATGGTCAATCCGCCTGGAACCTCGAAAACCGTTTCACCGGCTGGTGGGATGTCGATCTGACCGACCAGGGGGTCGCCGAGGCAAAGGCCGCGGGCGAGCTGCTCGCCGCCAAGGGTCTCGATTTCGACATCTGCTATACGAGCTTCCAGACCCGCGCGATCAAGACGCTCAACATCGCGCTCGAGGCGATGGGGCGGCTGTGGCTGCCCGTCGAAAAGGACTGGCGGCTCAACGAGCGCCATTATGGCGGGCTCACCGGGCTCAACAAGGCCGAGACCGCGGCCAAGCATGGCGATGCCCAGGTCAAGGTCTGGCGGCGCAGCTTCGATACGCCGCCGCCGGTGCTCGAGGCGGGCAGCGCGTTCGATGTCGGCCAGGACCGGCGCTATGCCGGCATCGCCATTCCGTCGACCGAGAGTCTCAAGGACACCATCGCGCGCGTGCTGCCTTATTGGGAGGCGCGGATCGCGCCCGACCTCAAGGCGGGCAAGCGCGTGCTGATCTCGGCGCACGGCAATTCGCTGCGCGCGCTCGTCAAGCATCTGTCGAACATTCCCGACGACGAAATCACCGAGCTCGAGATTCCGACCGGCCAGCCGATCGTCTACGATCTTGCCGACGATCTGAGCGCCGGGGATCGCTATTATCTCTCGGAACGATGATCGAGGATCGCAGCTGCGTTCTCTGTCGTCATTCCAGCCTTCCTGGAATGACGGAATAGCGAAGAGAGGATTGGGGGTCATATGGCCGCAGCGCCGCTGATCGGAATCATCATGGGGAGCCGCTCGGACTGGGAGACGATGTCCCATGCCGCGGCGACGCTCGACGCGCTCGGCGTGCCGCACGAGACGCGGGTCGTCTCGGCGCATCGAACCCCCGACCGGCTCTATGAATATGCCCGGTCGGCGGCGGGGCGCGGGTTGCAGGCGATCATCGCCGGCGCGGGCGGGGCGGCGCATCTGCCGGGCATGACCGCGGCGATGACGCGGCTGCCGGTGCTCGGCGTGCCAGTGGAGTCAAAGGCGCTCAAGGGCATGGACAGCCTGTTGTCGATCGTCCAGATGCCGGGCGGCATCCCCGTCGGAACGCTCGCGATCGGCAAGCCAGGCGCGATCAACGCCGCGCTGCTGGCCGCCGCGATGCTGGCGAACAACGATCCCGCGCTCGCCGAACGGCTGGAGGCGTGGCGCGCGAAGCAGACCGCCGACGTCGCGGCCGAGCCGTTCGACTGATCGGGGCCGCATGATCCCGCCCGGCACGACGATCGGCATCATCGGCGGCGGCCAGCTCGGCCGGATGCTCAGCATGGCCGCGGCCGATCTCGGCTACCGCTGCGCGGTCTTCGCACCCGAGCCGAGCGGCCCGGCTGCCGACGTTTCGGCGCGCTGGGTGCAGGGCAGCTACGAGGACGTCGACGCGCTGCGCGCTTTCGCCGCGACGGTCGATATGATCACCTATGAGTTCGAGAATATCCCGGTAGGGCCGCTCGAGGCGCTGCGCACGCCGCTTGCGCCGCATCCGCGCGCACTCGCCACCGCGCAGGACCGCGCGACCGAGAAAGCCTTCATCCAAGCGATCGGCGGCCGGCCTGCGCCCTGGGCGCTGGTGTCGAGCCGCGAGGACCTCGACGCGGCGCTCGAACAGATCGGCGTGCCCGCGATCCTCAAGACGCGACGGCTCGGCTATGACGGCAAGGGCCAGGCGCGGCTGAAGACCGCCGCCGACGCCGACGAGGCCTGGGCCGCAATCGGCTGGCAACCCGCGGTGCTCGAGGGCCTGGTCGCGTTCGAGCGCGAATTCTCGCTGCTGGTGGTGCGCGGCGCCGACGGCGCGATCTCGACCTGGGATCCGGTGCTCAACGTCCATGAGAACGGCATATTGGCGCTGTCGACCGTCCCTGCGGGGCTCGCACCCGAAACGGTCGAGGCCGCGCGGCGGCTAGCCGAAAAGATCGTCACCGAGCTCGATTATGTCGGCGTGCTCGCGATCGAATATTTCGACACGCCCGCAGGGCCGGTGTTCAACGAAATGGCGCCGCGGGTTCACAATAGCGGGCACTGGACGATCGAGGGATCCGTTACCTCGCAGTTCGAGAATCATATCCGCGCGATCTGCGGCCTGCCGCTGGGCTCGACCACACGCTGCGCGCCGCGCGTCGAGATGCGTAACCTGATCGGCGAGCAGGCCGGCGATTGGGACATGATCCTGTCGGACCCGGCCGCACATCTCCATCTGTACGGCAAGGGCCAGGCCCGGCCCGGCCGCAAGATGGGCCATGTGACGAAGCTGTTTTTCTAGGGCCCCGCTGAAGCCACACAACGGGCGCCGGAGACAGCCTCGCCCAACCCTCGCCCGCAGGGAGCGGCCTTTCGGGCGGACGCGATCAGCTTCGCCGCACTCCGGTCATCGCCGCCTGGCCGAAGGCGCCCATCGTCACCGTGCCTTCGAGCCGGTCGCCGTCGATCACGGCCTTGCCGATCAGCGTCATCGGCATCGGCTTGCGCGTCGGCATCTTCCAGATCAGCCGGTCGCCCTCGATGCGGCCGTCGACCACCGGCAGCTCGCCGACGTCGGCGACGTTGGTGCCGGTGAAGCTATCGCCGTCGCGGACGATGGTGAACACCGACGCCTGTTCTCCGAACGGCGCGCGGGTCACGCAATCCCAGATCTCGACGCTCATCGGCCCGCCGCCAGCTTCTCGACCGGCAGACCGAGCCCCTTGAGCTGCGGCTCGACCTTGGCCGCGTCGCCGACCACGACCCAGACCAGATCGTCGGGGCGGATCGCGGCGCGCGCGGCCTGGTCGAGCTGGGCGGAGGTCAGCGCGCGGTAGCGTGCGGGCAGCTTCTCATAATAATCGTCGGGGCGGCCGAGCGTGTCCATCGTCATGAGCGCGCCGAGCAGATCGCCCGAGGTCTCGAACGAGCCGGGCAGCGAGCGGATCTGATTGTTGATCGTGCGCTCGCGCTCCTCCTCGGTGACGCCCTTGTCGCTCAAAAAGGCCTTGATGTCGGCGCGCGCCGCCGCGATCGAAGGGCCGGTCTGGTCGGTCTGCACCGGGGCGACGACGTAGAAGGGCATCGTCTCGCGCAGCATCTGCGCCTGGCTGGACGCGCCATAGGCCCAGCCCTTGGTCTCGCGCAGATCCATGTTGAGCCGCGACAGGAAGCTGCCCCCGACCACGTCATTGGCGGTGACGAGAGCGAGCGGATCGTCGGTGCCGCGTGTGGGCAGCAACTGGCCTGCCATGATGTAGCTTTGCGGGCTTTGCGGACGATCGATCAGCACGATCCGCGCGGGACGCGCCATCTTGTCCATCCGGAACAGCTTGACACCCTTCGGCGCGGCGGGAGCCGCCCAGCGGCCGAAACGCGCCTCGAGCAGCGGCTTGAGTTCGGCGAGCGTGGTGTCCCCCGCCACGAAGATCTTGGCGTTGTCGGGGCGGATCCAGCTCTGGTGGAAAGCGAGCAGATCGGTGCGGGTGACCGCTTTCACGCCCTCGTCGGTGCCGCTGCCCGACAGCGGCACGCCATAGGGGTGCGCCGCACCGAACAGCAGTGGCGGCAGCGTGCGGCGGGCGATCCCCCGCGGCTGCGCGCTTTCGGCGGCGATCCCGGCGAGGAGCTGGCCGCGCAGGCGCTCGATCTCGGCCGGCGCAAAGGTCGGACGCTGGATGATATCGGCGAGAAGGTCGAGCGATGGTGCGAGATTGGGCTTGAGCGCGAACAGCGAGACGCTGGTGCGGTCCATGTTCGCGTTCGAGCTGATCGTCGCGCCGAGCCGTTCCTGCGCCTCGGCGATGCCGATCGAGTCGAGCTTGCCGGCGCCCTCGTCGAGCAGCGCGAGCATCAGCGCCTGGGTGCCGAGCTTGGGCTTGGGATCGGCGGCGTTGCCCGCATCGAACGCGACCGACACGCGCACCGTCGGCACCGTGGTCCGCCGCGCGAACACGACCTGGACACCATTGGAGAGCGTGGTCCGCTCGATCGTCGGGAAGGTGAGATCGTTGATCGCCTCGACGGGCGGCGGCGATGAACGGTCGACTGCGCTGCGCGGCCGGTGCGTCGTCGAGATGGCCGGCGCGGCGGCGCCCCCTTCGAATTTCGGATCGCGATAATAGCGCGGGGCCATGCCGCCGCCACCGACCGCGCTGCCGCCCGCGGCCGCCATGTCGGCCGCGGTCCGTTCGCCGGGCTCGACGGTCAGCCGATAGACCGGCCGCGACAGCCATTTCTGCAGCGCGGCGCGGACGCTGTCCGGGGTCACCGCCGCGGTGGCGAGCAGGTCCTTCTTGTATTTTTCGGGATCGTTCGAATAGACCGCACCTTCGGCGAGCGTCACCGCCTTGCCGTTGAAGCCGCCGACCGTTTCGAGCCCGGCGATCTCCCCCGCGACCTGCTTGGTCGTCGCACGGGTCACCTCATCGGCGCTGGGGCCGGTCTTGACGAAATCGGCGATCAGATCATCGAGCTGCTTCGCGACGAGCTTGGCATCCGCGCCCGGCCGGACATCGGCGGTCACTTCGACCATCGAGATCCGCTCGAAGGGCTGGACGCTCGCCGCCACCGAGACCGCGGTCTTCGCCTTGCGCACCAACGCATTGTCGAGCCGTGACGAGGCAAGGCCGCCAAGCACGTCGAGGCCGATGTCGAGCGGGATCAGGTCAGCGTCGTTGAGCCCCGGCACCACCCAGTTGCGATAGATGCGGGTGGTCGCGACGCGGTCCTTCATGACCTGATCGACCGGCGCCTTGAGCGTGGGCACATCGACGGTGGGACGGGGCGTTTCAGGGCCTCGCGGGATGTCGCCGAACCATTTCTGCACCTTGGCCTTGGCGGTTGCGAGGTCGATGTCGCCCGCGAGCACGAGCACCGCGTTGTTGGGTCCGTAATGCGCACGGAACCAGTTCTTCACATCGTCGAGGCTGGCGGCGTCGAGATCGGCCATCGAGCCGATCGTCGAGTGATGATAGGGATGCCCTTCGGGGAACAGCGCGGCGAGCTGGGCATATTCGACCAGACCATAAGGCTCGTTGTCCCCCTGCCGCTTTTCGTTCTGGACGACGCCGCGCTGATTATCGAGTTTGGCCTTGTCGATCGCGCCGAGCAGATGCCCCATGCGATCGGATTCGAGGAACAGCGTCAGATCGAGCGCGCCGGTCGGCACGGTCTCGAAATAATTGGTGCGGTCGAACCAGGTGGTGCCGTTGAGATCGGTTGCGCCGACCGATTCGAGCGGCTTGAAGAAATCTTCGTTGGCGTTCTCGGATCCGTTGAACATCAGATGCTCGAACAGATGCGCGAACCCGGTCTTGCCCTTGGGCTCATCCTTCGATCCGATATGATACCAGACCGAAACCGCGACCACCGGAGCCTTGCGGTCGGTGTGCACGATGACGCGCAGGCCGTTGGCGAGGGTGAAGCTTTCATAAGGGATGTCGACCGCCTTGACGAGCGTCGCGACCGAGGCGGGCTCGGCGGCAAGCGCCGGAGCGGAGGCGGGAAGCGCGCTCGCGAGCAGCAGCGCGGCAATCGGATGGAACAGGCTGGGGCGCATCAGGAACTTTCCGGATGGGGAGAAGATTGCAGCCACTCTAGTCGTTGACGCGACAGGTGCAATATCGATGTAATACGGCACAGATCCTCACGCGTCACACCGGAGGGGCTGTACCACTGACGGAAAACCCTCTCCCGAACGGAGAGGGAGACTAAGCCGGCGCCTCCCGGCGGAAGAGCAGGATATCTTCGGGGCGCCTTGTGTTGCATAAAAGCAACACCATATGCGTGCCGGTAGAAGCAGGGACCAGCTATGAACCTAGAGAAATTCACCGATCGATCGAAAGGCTTCCTCCAATCGGCGCAGACCGTCGCGATCCGGCTGAACCACCAGCGGATCTCGCCCGAACATCTGCTCAAGGCGCTGCTCGAGGACGAGCAGGGCATGGCGGCGGGCCTGATCAAGGCAGCTGGCGGCGACGCCGGCGTCGCCCTCCGCGCGACCGACGCCGCGCTCGCCAAGCTCCCGGCGGTGTCGGGCGGCGGTGCCCAGCAGCCTCCGGGGATCGACAATGACCTCGTGCGCCTGCTCGATCAGGCCGAACAGGTCGCCCAGAAGGCCGGCGACAGCTATGTGACGGTCGAGCGCATGCTGCTCGCGCTGACGCTGGCGGGCGCGACGGCCGCGGGCAAGGCGCTGGCCGAGGCGGGCGTGCGCGCCGAGGCGCTCAACGCCGCGATCAACGAGCTGCGCGGCGGCCGGTCCGCCGATACGGCGAGCGCCGAGGATCGCTATGACGCGCTCAAGAAGTTCGCCCGTGACCTGACCACGGCGGCGCGCGAGGGCAAGCTCGACCCGGTGATCGGCCGCGACGAGGAGATCCGCCGCACCATCCAGGTGCTGGCGCGGCGCACCAAGAATAATCCGGTGCTGATCGGCGAGCCGGGCGTGGGCAAGACCGCAATCGCGGAAGGGCTCGCGCTGCGCATCGCCAATGGCGACGTGCCCGACGGCCTCAAGGACCGCAAGGTGATGGCCCTCGACATGGGCAGCCTGATCGCCGGCGCCAAATATCGCGGCGAGTTCGAGGAGCGGCTCAAGGGCGTGCTCGACGAGGTGCGCCAGGCCGAAGGCGACATCATCCTGTTCATCGACGAGATGCACACGCTGATCGGCGCGGGCAAATCGGAAGGTGCGATGGACGCCGGCAACCTGCTCAAGCCGGCGCTCGCGCGCGGCGAGCTCCATTGCATCGGCGCGACCACGCTCGACGAATATCGCAAATATGTCGAGAAGGACGCGGCGCTGCAGCGGCGCTTCCAGCCGGTGTTCGTCGGCGAGCCCACGGTCGAGGACACGATTTCGATCCTGCGCGGGCTCAAGGAGAAATATGAACTGCACCATGGCGTGCGGATCACCGACGGCGCGATCGTCTCGGCGGCGACGCTCTCCAACCGCTACATCACCGATCGCTTCCTGCCCGACAAGGCGATCGACCTGATGGACGAGGCCGCGTCGCGGCTGCGCATGGAAGTCGAATCCAAGCCCGAGGAAATCGAGAATCTCGACCGGCGGATCATCCAGCTCAAGATCGAGCGCGAGGCGCTCAAGAAGGAGACCGATGCCGCGTCGAAGGACCGGCTCGACGCGCTCGAGGCCGATCTCGCCGGGCTCGAGGAGCAGTCGGCGACGCTGACCCAGCGCTGGCAGGGCGAGAAGGACAAGATCAACGCCGAGGCCAAGCTCAAGGAGCAGCTCGACGCCGCGCGGCTCGAGCTCGACCAGGCGCAGCGGCGCGGCGACCTCGCGCGCGCGGGCGAGCTCAGCTATGGCGTGATCCCAGGTCTCGAACGCGCGCTGGCCGAAGCGCAGGGCGCCACCGCCGGCGCGATGCTGCGCGAGGAGGTGACCGGCGAGGACATCGCCGGCGTCGTCAGCCGCTGGACCGGAATTCCCGTCGACAAGATGCTCGAGGGCGAGCGCGAGAAGCTGCTCGCCATGGAAGCCGAGCTCGGCAAGCGCGTGATCGGCCAGAAGGACGCGGTCGAGGCGGTCGCGCGCGCGGTGCGCCGCAGCCGGGCGGGGCTGCAGGATCCGAACCGGCCGCTCGGTTCGTTTCTGTTCCTCGGGCCGACCGGGGTCGGCAAGACCGAGCTGACCAAGGCGCTCGCCGAATTCCTGTTCGACGATCCGGCGGCGATGGTGCGGATCGACATGTCCGAGTTCATGGAGAAGCACTCGGTCGCGCGGCTGATCGGCGCGCCTCCGGGCTATGTCGGCTATGAGGAGGGCGGCGCGCTGACCGAGGCGGTGCGGCGCAGGCCCTATCAGGTGGTGCTGTTCGACGAGGTCGAGAAGGCGCATGGCGACGTGTTCAACGTGCTGCTGCAGGTGCTCGACGACGGGCGGCTGACCGATGGGCAGGGGCGCACGGTCGATTTCTCGAACACGCTGATCATCCTCACCTCGAACCTTGGCAGCCAATTCCTGTCAAACCTTGGCGAAGGGCAGGACGTTTCGGCGGTCGAGGACCAGGTGATGGAGGTGGTCCGCGCGCATTTCCGGCCCGAATTCCTCAACCGGCTCGACGAGATCATCCTGTTCCACCGGCTCGGCCAGGAGCATATGGGCCCGATCGTCGATATCCAGGTCGACCGCGTCGCCAAGCTGCTCAAGGACCGCAAGATCCGGCTCGAGCTCAGCGACGGCGCGCGCGCCTGGCTCGGCCGGGTCGGCTATGATCCGGTCTACGGCGCGCGGCCGCTCAAACGCGCGGTGCAGAAATATCTGCAGGACCCGCTCGCCGACTCGATCCTCAAGGGCGAAGTCCCCGACGGATCGACGCTGCGGATCGATGAGGGGGAGGGGCGGCTGGAGCTGGTGGCGGGGTGAGCGTGCGCGGCGGCCGGAGCGTCATTCGGTGGCGGCGCGCACGCTCACCCCGCCACCAG
>Ga0207711_10000293_pt1 | contig 53424 bp, 47 predicted proteins | sample KBSS34metaG_FD_184401 | JGI IMG/M metagenome (GOLD analysis project Ga0207711, IMG submission 184401) | Switchgrass rhizosphere microbial communities from Kellogg Biological Station, Michigan, USA - KBS S3-4 metaG (SPAdes) (version 2) | ecosystem: Host-associated > Plants > Roots > Rhizosphere... | reverse complement strand
CGACCGACACAGCCACGAACAGTCCCAGACCCGTCGCTACAGATCGCGATCAACCCGACGTGATCCGAACAAGAGATCAAGCAACTGTCTCACCGCACGCACGTGCGGAAGACAGGCCTAGACCGGACCACGGCCGTGCGGTGGCCGGGGGCGGGACCTACGGCCACCTTCCCCCACACGGCCGTGGTCCCTACGCGTCGCGCAGCCGCCGGCACTCGCCGGACGCGTCCTGGCAGGCGACATTGGGTCCACCGGCCCCGTCCGACCCCGATGTCACCTGCCTCGACGGCCGCCAGACCCACGGCGCGGGGCCGCCAACACGTTGGACTTACTCATCTGGCGCCCGGCCCGCCCCGGCGGCGTCCGGGGCCGGGTGGGGAGGGTCCGTCAGCGGGGCGCCCCAACCGCCGCCACCAGGGGTGTGGACAGTGACGACGGCGTCGGCGGGCAGGGAGCGGCTGGCCTTGGGCGGGAGCGGGTCGCCGTCGACGTCGGCGCGACCGACGCCACCGGGGCCGCCGCCGGCGGCGCCCTGGGGGGCGTGGCGGCGGCGGTCCGCCAGGACGGACAGGGTCGCCGGTTCCAGCACGCGGATCGCGCGGACCAGGCCGGCGCCGCCCGGGTGCAGGCCCGCGCCGGCGGTCGCCTCGTCCAGCTCGTAGCGCTCGACCCGCATCGGGTACTCCAGCTCGAGCGCCTCGATGGGGGTGTTCAGCGTGTTCGTCATTCCGACGTGCACCCCGGACGCGCCCGGGCCGCGCGCCGACGCCCCGGCGCCACCCGCAAGGGTCTCGTAGTACGTCCAGCCGGCGCCGCCGATCACCACGTTGTTCATCGTTCCTTGGCCCTGCGCCGGCAGCACCGGCAGCGCGGGCGCCTCGCCCGCCCCGGCCGGCGGGGTGCCGGCGGCGGCGCGGCCCTCGGCGGCGGCGCGGCCCGCGGCGGCGACCGCCTGGCCGAGGGCGGCGAGCACCGTGTCCGCGATCCGCTGGGACGTCTCGACGTTCCCGGCGACGACGGCCGACGGGCGGCGGGCGTCGACGAGCGAGCCCGGCTCGGTGACGACGGTGAGCGGCGCGTAGGTGCCGTCGTTCGCCGGCGCGTCCTGCGGCAGCAGCACCCGCAGCGCGAAGCAGCAGGCGGAGCGGGTCACCGCGCGCGGGCAGTTGACGTTGCCGCGCACCGCCGGCGACGTGCCGGTGAAGTCGACCGTGAGGCCGTCCCCGGCGACCGTCACGGCGACCCGCAGCGGGATGTCGACGTCGTCGGCGCCGTCGCCTTCCAGCTCGCTGGCCGCCTCGTACCGCCCGTCGGGCAGCAGCGCGACCAGCGCCCGGCTGCGCCGCTCGCCGTAGCGCAGCACCTCGGCGAAGGCAGTGAGCAGGGTCGCCCGGCCGTGCCGGGCGGCCAGCTCGGCCAGGCGGCTGCCGGCGAGCCGGTTCGCGGCGGCCTGCGCGCGCAGGTCGCCGCGGCGCAGGTCGGGGGTGCGGGAGTTCGCGCAGATGACGTCGAGGATGTCGTCCTGCCACCCGTCCGCCCGGATCAGCCGGACCGGCGGAATGATCAGCCCCTCGGCGAAGATGTCCCGCGAGTCGGCGGGCATCGAGCCGGGCCGCATGCCGCCCATGTCGGAGTGGTGCGCCCGGGTCGCCGCGTAGCCGACGATCCCAGCCTCGGACCCGAGGGTGAGCGGGCTGACGAGGGTGACGTCCGGCAGGTGGTTGCCGCCGGTGAACGGGTCGTTGAGCACCCACACGTCCCCGGGCGCCGCGCCGCGCTCGGCGACGACCCGGACCGACTCGTACAGCGCCCCCAGGTGCACCGGCACGTGCGCCGCCTGCGCGACCATCCGGCCGGCCGCGTCGAACAGCGCCGCCGAGCAGTCCCGGCGCTCCTTGATGTTCGACGAGTAGGCGCTGCGGACCAGCAGCGTGCCCATCTCCTCGGCGATCCCGGCGAGCCCGCTGGCCAGCACCGACAGGGTCACCGGGTCGAGCCCGCGCTCCCCGGCGCCCGGCGTTCTCGCCTGCTCCATGACCCCCAGCGTGGCACCTCCCCGCCCGGCGCGGGGCCCGGGGGCCGTGGTCAGATGGGGTGCATGCCCGCCACCAGCCCCGCCACGCCCGCCGACCCGAACACCGACCCGGATGGCGTCCCAGCCAAGCTCGCCGCGGACGTCGCCGCGCGGGTACGGGCGCTGATGCCCCGGGCGCGCGACGAGCTGGCCAGGCTCGTCGCTGTCCCGACCGTGTTCGACCCCCGGCTCGGGCCGTCCGCCGACTGCGTGCACGGCGCGGCCCTCGTCGCGGACGCGCTGCGCGGCGCCGGCCTGCCGGACGTGCGCCTGGTGGACACGCCCGACGGCTCGACGACGGTGCTCGGCCACCGGCCGGCGCCCGCGGGCGCGCCGACGGTGCTGCTGTACGCCCACTACGACGTCCAGCCGCCGGGCGACGAGGCGAGCTGGGACAGCCCACCCTTCGCGCTGACCGAGCGGGCCGGCCGCTGGTACGGCCGGGGCGCCGCCGACTGCAAGGGCAACCTGATGGCCCACCTCACGGCGCTGCGAGCGGCCGGGGACACGCTGCCCGTCGGCGTCAAGGTCGTCGTCGAGGGATCCGAGGAGCAGGGCACCGGCGGCCTGGAACGGTTCGTCGAGCAGAACCCCGACGTGCTGGCGGCGGACACGATCGTGATCTGCGACTCGGGCAACGTCGCCGTGGGCGTGCCGACGCTGACGACGGCGCTGCGCGGCATGGTCAGCGCCGTCGTCCGGGTGACGACCGGCACCAGCGCCATGCACAGCGGCACGTTCGGCGGGCCGACGCCGGATGCGCTGCTGGCGCTGGTCGCGATGCTGGCGACACTGCACGACGAGGCGGGCGACGTCACCATCCCGGGGCTGGCCGGCGGCGGGGTGTGGGACGGCGAGCCCTACCCGCCCGACCGGCTGCGCGCCGACGCGCACGTGCTGCCCGGGGTGGACCTCATAGGCAGCGGCAGCGTCGCCGACCAGCTGTGGGCCCGGCCGGCGCTGACGATCATCGGGATGGACGTCCCACCGATGACCGGGGCGCCGTCGGCGGTGCAGCCGACCGCCGCGGCCCGGCTGAACCTGCGGATCCCGCCGGGCGTCGACCCGGAGGCGGCGTTCGGCCTGCTGGCCGACCAGCTGCGCGCCGCCGCGCCGTGGCATGCGCGGGTCGACGTCGAGCTGGCGGGCTTCGGCGCGCCGTTTCGCGCCGCGACCGACGGGCCCGGCTACCGGGCGATGACGGCCGCGCTGTCCGCGGCCTATGGCCGGCCGGTCACCACGGCCGGGCAGGGCGGCGCGATCCCGCTGTGCAACGCGTTCGCCCGGACCTACCCGGACGCGGAGATCATGCTGATCGGCGTCGCCGAGCCCGCGTGCCTGATGCACGCGCCCAACGAGAGCGTCGCCCCAAGCGAGATCGAGCAGATCGCGCTGACCGAGGCCCTGTTCCTGCTCGGCCACCCGACGACGGACGGGTCATGACCGGTGCGCACGGCTGACGCGCGGACCGCGCGAAACGGGCAACCCAGCTCCGCCCCGGGCAGCACACGGTGCCATTCTTGGGGCCATGGGACCGCTGCGGGATGAGGCCGTGCCGCCCGGGTCCCCGCAACCGGCGCCATCCCCGCAACCCGCGCCGGTGACGTCACCGCCCGACGGGCCGCAGTCGACGGGCGCCACCCGCCCCGCCGCCACACCGACCGACGAGACGCCCGCCCGGCCCCCGGACGGGGGCGCGCCGGCCCCGACGCCGGCACCCAAGGCCACCCGCGCCCGATCCAGCCGGGCAAAGCCGAGCCCCGCAGCCGAGACCGGACCCACCGAACCACCCACCGACGCCCCCCCGGCCGGCACCTCCACCGCGCCCAAGCCGACCCGCGCCCGATCCAGCCGGGTGAAGTCGAGCCCCTCGGCGAAGGCGGACGGCACCGTGGACGCGAGCGCGCCCGCTTCCCCGGCGACGGCCGCTTCCCCGGCGACGGCCAAGGCCGGCCGGCCCCGCTCGACGCGAAGCCGGGCGAAGGCCGCGACCACGGCCCAACAGCCGACGCCGCCGGAGTCCGACGCCGGGCCCGCCACCGACCGGCCGACCCGTCAGCGCGAGGTAAGCGCGGCGAGGTTCGCCGACTCGACCCCGGAGCCGGCCGAGACGCGGGTCTCGCCACAACTCGGGCCGACGGGGACGGGCGACCTCGGCGAGCTGATCCGGCTGCTGATCCCCGATGACCCGACGACTGGCCCGGTCCCGATCCCACCGCCGTCCCCGGACACCGGCCCGCTGATCCTGCCCCCGATCGACGGGCCGTTCCGGACGCCGGAGTCGGCGGAGTCGGCGGAACTGACCGGCCCGCGTACCATCCCGCTCGCCCACCCGGGCGCGGCCGGACGGCTGTCGCCCGCCGGCACCAACGGCCGCGCCGACCGGGCGACCGGAGCCGGCGGGACGGGGGCCACGGGCAGGGCCGTCCAGGACACGGTCGCTGCGCCGGGAAGCACCGTCCGCTGGCCAGCAGCCGCCGTCGAGGACGGCCGCGCCGCCCACGACGAGGACGGCCGAACGCTGCCCGGACTCGCCGACGACGAGACCTCCACCGACGCGCGGACGCTGGACTGGCAGGCCCCGGACGGGGAAGCGGCGGACGAGGCGGCGCCCGACGGAGCCGAGGCCGAGCCCAGCGGCCCGCGGCCGCGCGGCGTCGAGCTGGCGCAGGACGGGTTCGCGGTCGTCGGCGTGCTGCGGCACCGGCGCGGCCGGCGCTGGGCACGGTGGCTGTGGGGGCTTCTGCCGGTACCGGCCTCCTCGGCGCGGGCGCGGCGATGGCCGTTCTCGCGGCCGTGGCCGCGGGCGCTGGGCTGGTCGCTCGACATGAGCTGGGAACGGGCGCTGCGCCGGCCGTCGGTGCGGCGCTGGCTGCCGGCCGTGGACTGGGACGAGACGATGGAGCGGCCGGGCCGGCACCTGCTGCCCGTCGTGGTCTGGCCGTCGGCGCCGCCCCGGTCGGCGGCGCGGCGCTGGTCCGTGATCGGGAACTCCACGTCGCGGCCGGCCTGGGCCCGGGGCAACGTCGACCGGCGGTTCACCCCGGTCTACGCGGTGGCGTTCTCCCCGGACGGGCGGCGGCTGGCGACGGCGAGCGGCGACGGCGTGGTGCGGCTGTGGGACGTGACCGACCCGGCCGTGCCCACCCGGCTGTGGGCGGTACCGACGCGGTTCGCGGCCGGGCCGGTGGTGGCGTTCTCACCCGACGGCGCGTGGCTGGCCACCGGCCATGACACCGCCAACGCGGTGCTCTGGGAGATCAGCGAGCGGGCGGGACCCATCCCGCGGGCGTTGCTACCGCATCCCGGCGGGCTGACGGGGCTGCACTTCTCGGCGGACGGCCGGCGGCTGGCGGCCACCTTCGCCGCGGAGGCGGCGCGGATCTGGGACATCGCGGATCCCGCCCGGCCGCGTCCGCTGGGCCATGCGGGCGACTCCCGCCGGGTCCGCGCCGCCGCGATCTTCCCGGACGGCCGCTGGCTCGCGACCGCCGGCGAGCGGGTCGAGTTCTGGGAGGTCTCGGCGACGCCGGTGCGGCGGATGCACCTGACGGCCGGCGACGGGCCGCTGTTCGACGTGGCGCTGGCGCCGGACGGCCGGACGATGGCGGTGGGCCGCCTCGACGGCACCGTCGACCTCTGGCACACGATCGACCCGTCGGCGCCCGCGCGGCGGGCGTCGATCGACGCGCACGCCGGCTGGATCACCTCGGTCGCCTTCGGCGCGGACGGTCGCTGGCTCGCGACCGTGAGCGCGGAACACGTGGCGCTGTGGGACCTGCGCGATCCGACCGCCGCGGTCGGGCGGATCCGGGCGCGGCTGCCGGTGACCGCCATCGCGTTCGCTCCCCGGCGCGGGCTGCTCGCGGTCGCGAGCCTCGACGGGTCGGTGGCGCTGCTGCGTCCGACGGCTCCCGGCTCGCCGGAGCGGGACGGACGACCCGCGTGGGCGTCGGAGCCGGCCGGCTCGGACGGCGACGCGACGACGTGGGCCGGCGCCGCGGCGACCGACGACGTTGCCGCCACGGCGGAGATCCCGGTCGATGTCGAGCCGCTCGCGAGTCTGCGCCCGACGGCGCCGGGCGACGCCGGCATCGAGCTGCCGGGCCGGCGGCGGCCGCGGCGCCGGTCGAACGGCCGGGCGGTGGCCGTCGGCGGCGTCGCCGTCAGCCTGAGCACCCTGCTCGTGTTCGGCCACCAGCTGGGTTTGCCGCCGGCGCTGCTCCTCGTCGTCGGGGTCGTCGTCATGCTGGCGCTGGTCGCGGCCACCGCGGTGGCGCTGGCGGCGGCCGTCGGCGGCACCCCGCGAGCGCGCACCCGCTCGTCGACCGGTCGGCACGGAACGCGCGACGCGACCCGCCGAGCCGGCGCGCGCGCAGCCGAGCCCAGACCCTCAGTGGAAGCCCGCGCCGGCGGCGACACCGCCGATACGAACCGCCCGCTCAGCGCTACCGGCCCGCTCAGCGCGACCGACCCGCTCAGCGCGACCCTCCCGCTCGACATCGTCCCGGCCGACTTCGTCCCGGTCGTCGTCGACGCGATGGACACCGTCGCGGTCGAGAACGGGCCGGCCGCCGCCGAGCCGGACGCCACCGCGACCGCGCCGGTGACGGAGCCCTGGCCGCCGCGGTCGGCGCCGTAGAAACGCACGCGTCACCCAGCGCACCCGTGTTGGCCGCCTGGGCCATCTAGGCTGCGCAGCTGGTACGCACAGGCCTATAGATACGGCTGACGCCGCTACGCCGTCGTCACCGTCACGGCCAGGACGACCGTTCGAGCCGACGCCGCTCGATCCGACGCCGACAGGAGATCTCGATGCCAGCGCACGCCCCGGTCCCCACCGCCTCGGCCGGGTGGTGACATGGCGACCCCAACGGTGGGCCGGCAGGCCCCCGACTTCACGCTGCCCGGCCTGGTCGTCCGCGACGGCGAGACCACCCGCGCCGACTACACCCTGTCGGCCGCGAAGGGCTCGCCGATCGTGCTGGCGTTCTACCCCGGCGACGAGACTCCCGTCTGCACGAGGCAGCTGTGCTCGTACGCGGACAGCATGGAGGCGTTCGCCGACCTCGGCGCCCGGGTGTGGGGCATCAGCCCGCAGGGCCTCGACAGCCACGAGGGATTCGCCCGCAACCGCGGGCTGGCCTTCCCGCTGCTGGCCGACACCGACCGCGCCGTCGTCCGCCAGTACGGGATCGCGATGCCCGGCCTGGGGTTGCGGCGGTCGGTCTTCCTCGTGGACGGGGACGGCGTCCTGCGCTGGAAGAACGTCGGCCTGATCGGCGTCAGCTACGCGACCGCCAGGGAGATCGGCAAGGAGCTCGCCCGGCTGCGCTGACGGTCCGGGGCGACGGGCGACGGGCGGCGTTTCCGGCGGGAGCGGCCGATGCGCCTTAGCTGGGCCAACTGTCGTAAAGTCACCGCAGGGACCACCAGCCTTCCGCATTCGGATACTCGACAGTGAGGTGGGGGCAAGCTTGTTCACCGCCCGACGGGATCCGGACGCCTCCGCGAACGACGCGGCCGCGGCACCCCCGGCCACCGTCCTGCAAATCGGGGACGTTGCCCGGCACGTGGGTCTGTCCCTGCGCACGGTGCGCTTCTACGAGGAGGCCGGGCTGCTCACCCCGGTCGGCCGGACGCAGGGCGGCTTCCGTCTCTACGACGAGGACGCGCTCGATCGGCTGCTTCTGATCAAGCGGATGAAGCCCCTGGGTTTCACGCTGGAGGAGATGCGCGCGCTGCTCGCGGTGCGGGACGAGCTTCGCCTGCCGGATCTGACGGCGGAGCGGCAGCACGAGCTGCGGGAACGGCTGAAGACCTGGGCGACGCTGGCGGAGGAGAAGCTCGCGGACCTGCGGGCGCGCGCCGGGATCGCGGCGGACTTCGTCGCCGGCCTGCACGACGACGCGTCCCGCCTGCCGGACACGCCGGACAGTCTCGTGGACATTGTCACGTCCCTCGAGGATGCCGACACCGTCCCCATCACCCGCGGCAGCGCCGCGACCTGCGACGATGGTGACGGTGCGGCGCGCGCCGCCGCCGACCAGCCACCCGGCCCCGAGCACGAGACCCCCGAGCACGACGCGCCCTCGACCGAGACGAGCCCCGACCGGACCTGACCGTCCGCGTCTCCGGCACCGCCGCGAGCGGCGCCGAGCGGCGCGGAACGGACGCCGAGTGCCTGCGCGCTCGGCAGCGGCACCCGCCGAGCCCACCCGTCCCGCCTCCAGCATCGAGTAAGGGTTCAGTTGTCCAGCACGCATAGCATCCCGTCCGCCGCCAGCGCCGGGCGCGAGGTTTACCCGATCGGCGACGTAGCGGACAAGGTCACCCTGTCGTTGCGCACGACGCGCTTCTACGCGGAGGCCGGCATTCTCGCCGCCGTCGCCGAGGACGGGGCCGGCGCACCGCTCTACGACGAGGAGGCCGTCGACCGGCTGCTCCTGGTCAAGAAGATGAAGCCGCTCGGCTTCGCCCTCGAGGAGATGCGCGCCCTCATCGACCTGCGGGACGAGGCGACGAGCGTCGAGACGCCGTCCGAGCGGCGCGAGGAGCTGCTCGACCGGCTGCAGACCTGGGTCGCCCTCGGCGAGGAGAAGCTGCGCTCGCTCGAGGAGCAGGTGCGCATCGCCGAGTCGTTCCTGCACGGCCTGCACGACGACGCCCACCGGGCTCGCCGCGCGGCCGAAGACTGACCCGCATGCCGACGTTCATTCCGACGCCCACCATCATCGAGGCGGCCGGCAACCTTCCGAAGATCATTCGCGAGTACGTGGGCGCGGTGAACACCGGATCGTCCGGTGTGAGCATCGCGCACATGACCAGCCCCGGTGGCTGGGAGGAGCCCGGCCAGCGGCCCGAGTTCGACGAGTACACGCTCGTGCTGCGCGGCGTCGTCACGGTCGAGCACGCCGACGGCCTGATCGAGGTCGGCCCCGGCGAGGCCGTCCACACGGTCGCCGGCGAGTGGGTCCGGTACAGCACCCGTGGCACGGACGGCGCCGACTACCTCTCCGTCTGCCTGCCCGCCTTCGCCCCCGACACCGTCCACCGGGACGGGTAGCCGACCTCCGGAGTTCTCCGTCGGGGTCGCGGTGGGCCGGGCGGCGGCTACGATCTGGGATACGCCGGGAGTCCTGCGGACGGCCTGGACCGCTGGCGGGGAGGCGACGGATGACGGAGTCGAACGAGTCACTGCCGCTGCTGCGCCGGCTGGTCGGGGACGCGCTGCGCGAGTACCGGACCGGTCAGGGCCGGACGCTGCGGGACGTCGCCGTCGCCGCGCGGGTCTCGGTTCCCTACCTCTCCGAGGTCGAGCGGGGCCGCAAGGAGGCCTCATCCGAGGTGCTCGCCGCGGTGTGCCGCGGGCTGGACATCCGGCTGAGCGACCTGCTGGAGCAGGTACGGCGCGAGCTGGTCGCCTGGGAGCCCCGTCCCGAGCCGTCGCGGCGGCCGGTTCCGGTCCGGCCGGCAGCGCCGGCGGCCGGCGCGACGGCGCCCGCACGTCCGCTGGCGGGCGCGCACGCGCCGGGTCCCCGGCCCGCCGTGCCGGTGCGCCCCCTGTCCACCGCGGTCCCGGTGCGCCTCGTGCGGGCCGCCGAGCAGGCCGCCAAGGTCCCGCCGGCGCCGGCCGGCCCGACCTGCCTCGCCGGCGCCGCGCACGTCCCGCCGGCCCGGACTCGGCGCCGCGGACGGTTCGGTCGACCGGGCGGCCTCGGCCCCGGTCGCGCGCTGGCGCCGATCGTGCCCGCCGGCCCGGGCGGTCCGCCGGTCCGGGCCGCGGTCGTCGGGCGCCCGGCCGCCCAGCGGGTCCCGGCGCACCGCCGCGGCACCGGCCAGGTCCGCTGCCGCGTCAGCAGCCCGGCGGCGCGGGCGACGGTCACGCTCTGACGGCGCACCGCTGGTCGGCTGGCCGCCGAGTCATGGGTTGTGGGGCCGAAAAGGGGTCGGGTGGCCCCAGAGGTCCTGCCCAGATCCGTTGACTCACTGGGCCGGGCGCCTCAGAGAGCTGCACCGTGCGCGCTGCGCCGCCTGCGCCGCCTGCGCCCCTCGTCCGGTGCCGACGTCGCGAACGAATGCCCCCCATGCCGCCGGAACGGACGGGGCCGACCTTGCCTGCTGGCACTAGCCTGCTGGCACTAGTCGGTTCGGTCCCGGCTGTCCGGCTCGCCGAGGTCTGCCCGCGCGGCAGGAGGCCGTGGCTCCGCCGCCCGACGGACCATCGCGGGAACGACGGCCCAGAGCAGCACCAGGACCAGGAGCGTCAGCGAACCGGCGACGGCCCCCGCGGGCGGGCCGATCACCACGTCGAAGATGAGGGTGACGACGCCCGCGACGGCGAGGGCGAGAACCCCGAGCCCGGCCTGCGCCAGCCCGTTCGCCGCCCGGATGAGCAGTTCCTTCTGATGGCGGCGGAACACGGCTCGATGCAGGCTGACCGGCATCAGCAGCAGGCCCGTCGCCGCGACCGCCAGCAGCACGACGGCCAGGTAGAGCGCCCGCTGCTGCGCCGAGAGGACCGAGAACCTCGGCTGGAACGGGAGGGCGAGCAGGAACGCGGTCAGCAGCTGCACGCCGGTCTGCGCCACGCGCAGCTCCTGCAGCAGCTCGGTCCAGTTCCGGTCATCCCGCTGCTCCAGCGTCTCCCCGGGGCGCCCGCCGAAGACCTCCCTGCCGGGGGCGTGCTGGCCGCCGGCCGCCGGTCCGCCGGATCGGCCGGCGTCGTCGGCGGACCCGCCGGCTGATCGCTCGCTCATGCCCTTCCTTCTTCCCTCCGCCGGACGCGTCGCGCCTCTCGGCACGGGGCGCAGCGCGCGGATGACGAGGCCGCGGGTTGTGCGGAAACCATCCTGTCCGTCCGGCTTGCGAGCATGGGACCGTGACCCACACATCGGACGCCGACGGAACAGACCAGGCGCCGCACAACGGCAGGACCCACCCGAAGATCGTCAACGAGCGGGCGTTGCTCGCCCTCGGCCGTGGCAGCCAGGAACGGCTCGCCGACGCCGTCACCAACTTCGCCGGCTCGATGGCGTTCGTCTACCTCCATGCTGTCTGGTTCGCCGGCTGGATCCTGGCCAACCAGGGCGCCTTCGGCCACGGCATGATCTTCGACCCGTTTCCGTACGGCCTGCTGACGATGGCGGTGAGCCTGGAGGCCATCTTCCTGTCGACGTTCGTGATGATCAGCCAGAACCGGGACGCGAACCGGCAGAACGTCCGGGCGGACCTGGACTACGAGACCAACGTGCGGTCCGAGGTCTGGGCGGCCCACATCGGCCGCCAGCTCGGCGTCGACCCGGCGGCCGTCGAGTCCCGTGTCCAGGAGATCCTCCGCCGCAAGGACGCGCCGTCGCCGTGAGACGCGCCCGCGGCGGCCGGCCGGTCACCCATGGCGGCCGGTCGGCCATGGTCGGTCGGCCTGTGGCCGGTCAGCTCGTGGTCGTGGCGGCAGGGTCGCCGCTGTCGGACGTCAGGGCGGCCACGACGGCGTCGACGACCTCCCGCCGGCGCGCGTCCCCCACGACCTCACCACCGTCGGGCTCCTGGATGTAGAAGGCGTCCACCACGTCGAGGCCGATCGTCGCGACGATCGCCGTGCGCACGTCGACGCCGATCTCGGCGAGCGCCCGCACGATCCGGAACAGCACCCCGGCGCGGTCGGGGGCACGCACCTCCAGCACCGTGCGCGACCCGGAGTCGTCGAACGTGGCCCGCGGACCGCCCGGAGTACGCCACGGACGGCGGGTCGCGTAGGCCCGCTCGCGGTCGGTGAGCTGCGCCTCGACGTCGAGGCCGCCGGCCAGGCCCCGACGCAGGTCGGCGAGCAGCCGGTTCGCGTCCGGCTCGTGTCCGTACCTTGCCGCGACGGCGGCCTGCAGCAGCGCCCGGCCGTGGGCACCGCGGGCGGACGCGCGCCGGACGTCGAGGCGGCCGAGCGCCAGCACCCCCGCCGTGACGGCGAGCAGGCCCACGTGGTCGGGCGCGAGCACGACGATCTCGTACATGCCCTCGTCCGGCAGCTTGTTGACCTGGACCAGGTGCTCGTCGGGCAGCGCGAGCAGGGCCTGCCGCCGGTCCGTCAGCTCGCCCGCGTTCGGCACCGGCCCGCCACCGAGGACGGCCGCGGCCCGGGCGACCAGCTCGCCGATCAGCCGGGCCTTCCAGGCGCTCCAGGCGGTCGCGCCGGTCGCCTTCGAGTCGGCCTCGGTCAGCTTGTGCAGCAGGGTGAGCACCTGGGTGCTGCCGACGGCCGTCGCGACCGACTCGATCGTGGCCGGGTCGTCGATGTCCCGGTGTGTCGCCGCGTCCGGCAGCAGCAGGTGATGGCGGACCATGGCGATGAGCACGGCGACGTCGTCCGGCGGCAGGCCCAGGCGGGGGCCGAGCTTCTCGACGATGACGATCCCGGCCTCGGTGTGGTCACCGGGATAGCCCTTGCCGATGTCGTGCAGCAGCGCGCCGAGCAGCAGCAGGTCGGGCCGGTCGACGTCGCGGGTGTGCTCGGCGGCCCGGGCGGCGGCCTCCATCAGATGCCGGTCGACGGTGTAGCGGTGGTACGGGTTGCGCTGCGGACGGCTGCGCACCGCCGCCCACTCGGGCAGGATCCGGGCGAGCAGGCCGACCTGGTCGAGCGACTCCAGCACGGGCACCGCGTTGTCGCCGGCGGCGAGCAACGCGACGAAGGCGTCCCGGGCGACCTCGGGCCACGGGTCCGGCATCGGCGGCGTCTCCCGGGCGAACCGGTCGACCGCGAACCGGCCCAGCGGCAGGCCGGCGCTGGCGGCGGCGGCAGCGGCCCGCAGAACCAGCGCCGGGTCGGTCGCGGGGTCCGCGTCCCGGGCGAGCAGCACCTCGCCGTCCTGTTCGACGACGCCGGCCGCGAGCGGGCGGCGGATCGGCCGGCGCGCCCGCCAGCGTGACTGGGAGCGCAGCGTCGCGGCGACCCGGCTCCACGTGCTGTCCCACGTCCACGACACCGTGCGGCCCGCGTCGGCCACGGCGTGCGCGAGGGCAAACGAGTCCGGCTCGCCGAGGGCACCCGGCCGGCCGAGATCGGCCAGCTCACCGGGCCGGCCGGGTGCCTGGGCGTCGTCGGCCCCGGCGGCGTCCTCCCGGTAGCCGAGCGCGGCGGCGACCGAGGTGCCGTCCTGCAGCAGGAGCCGGTCCTGGTCGCGGCCGCCGGCGAGCCGGCGGACCTCGCCACGGACGTCGAGCAGCAGCCGCCGGGCCGCGAGAACCCGTTCACCCGGCGCCTCGGCGACCCAGGCGGCGGCCAGCGCGCGCAGCGCCTGCACGTCACGCAGGCCACCGCGGGACTCCTTCAGGTCGGGCTCCAGCAGAAACGCGACCTCGCCGGCGCGGCGGGCGCGCTCGGCGTGCAGCTCGGCGAGCGCGGGCAGCCGCCGGCTGGCCTTCGCCCGCCAGCGGGTCCGCACCGTCTCGGTGAGCCGGGCGGCGAGCTGCGCGTCGCCGGCCACCAGCCGGGCGTCGAGGAGACCGAGGGCCGCCTTCAGGTCGCCGTCGGCGACGGCCACCGCCTGCTCCACGGTGCGCACGCTGTGGTCGAGGCCGAGGCCGGCGTCCCAGACCGGATACCAGATCCCGTCGGCGACGCTGGCCACGGCCCGCTGGCTACGGCGGCCGTCGTGCAGCAGCACCAGGTCGAGGTCGGTGCCGAAGGCCGGCTCGCCGCGGCCGTACCCACCGACCGCGAGCAGGGCGACGCCGGCGCCCGGGTCGCCGAACAGGGCGCGCAGCACGTCGTCCGCGCGCCGCGTCAGCGCCGTTCGCAGGGCCTCGCCGGTCAGGTCGGGGAACGCGCCCTCCCGGCCGCGCAGCGCGGACAGCGCAGCCGAACTCTCCGCGGCGTGCACACCGGCCGCCGGCGGACCGGCGGCGTGCAGATCGGCGGCCTGCGGATCCGCGGCCTGCGGTTCCGCGGCCTGCGGTTCCGCGGCGAGCGCACTGGCGGCCTGCGGTTCCGCGGCGTGCGGTTCGGGGTCGAGGCGGGGATCCGGATCGGCGCCCGGGCGGGCCGTTGGCTGCTCCACCGCGCACCACCTCCAGTTCCGTCAGGCTCCCGCCGAAGGGTGTCCGCATCCGGGCGACGCAATCGCGACGGTCCGGACGACGAGTTTGCCAAGTCAGATCATTGCGCGGCGGACGCCGATGCCGCCACGAGCGCGTCTCGGATCACTGCCGAGAAGGGCGGGGCCGGCCGGAGCGCTCCGGCCGGCCCCGCCCTTCTCGGGTCGCACGGGACGAAAGATCAGCGCGGCGTGCTCCTCACGGCACCGCGCGCCCACTGCGCCAAGCGACATTTCCGCGAGCACCGACCCAGCTGCGCCGACCCCGCCGACATCGACCTGTCGCTTGATCGCCGCTTGCGCCCCCGGGTGGTCGCGAATCAGCCCGCGTCACGACCACCGCGGCAGAAACGCCGATCATGCCGCAGGAGGGCTGGGCCGATCCTGCCGGACCGACGCTAGAGGGCGTCGGAGCCGCGCTCACCGGTACGCACCCGCACGACCGTCTCGACGGGCACGACCCAGACCTTCCCGTCGCCGATCTTGCCGGTCTGAGCCGCGCCGGTGATCGCGGTGACGAGGTCGTCCACGGCCTCGTCGTCGGCGACGACCTCGATCTTGATCTTCGGAACGAAGTCGACCTTGTACTCGGCGCCGCGGTAGACCTCCGTGTGCCCCTTCTGCCGGCCGTAGCCCTGCACCTCGGAGATGGTCAGTCCGTGCACACCCAGGGCCTCGAGCGCCGCCTTGACGTCGTCGACCTTGAACGGCTTGATCACCGCAGTGACAAGCTTGGTCATTACATTTCCTCCTCTTTCAGTCAGGCCTGCGTCCCCTCGTTCAGGCCTGCGTCCTCTCGGAAACCCTGACCGAGTTGACGGCGGCGACGTTACCGTCCTCGCTCGGCGAAGTGAACCAGTTCGTACCCTCACCCCGCCACGGCCGCCGTGTCACCACCGGATTCCGCTCCGTACCGTTCCGCCGGGGCTCTCGGCTTCCCCGAACCGGGCGAGGCGCGAATACTCGGCGAGCCGCCGCCGCCCGGCGGTGATCGACGGGCCGCCGCGCTCGCCGGAATTCCCGCGGCGGTCCGCGGAACCGGCGAGGGCGCGTCGGATCGCCCATGCCAGAACCAGTGTGACGCCCACGGAGTAGCCGACCGTGCACACCACCGCGAGCGCCTGCCGACCCAGCAGGTCCCAGCCACCCCGTAGGCGAGGCCTACCCGCACCGAACCCCCGGTGCTCGCCGTGGCGAAGACGCCGACGAGCACGGTGCCGACGCAGCCGCCACGAGCGCACCGGAGGCCGCGCCGACCAGCGCCAACGGCACGTTGTGCGGCAGCCCGCGGGTGCGGCGCGGCCGGTACGCCCGGGCGTCGACGGGCCCCGCTTCGCCACGATCGTCGTCTGCAGCCGTGGGTCGACGATCTGCCCGTTCATGTGCCTCCCCGGCCGCGCACCAGCTCCGGGCAGCATGACCCGGGGCGTATGCGCACCCCCGCACCGGGTACCCATCGGGCAGGCGGACACCGATCGGGACAGCTCGGACGACGGCGCGAACCACGCGAACCACGCGAACGGCGGGGAGACGCAAAACGGGCCACGCCAAAAAGGTGGGGGTGCGCCGGCCGGAACCGACGCACCCCCACCTTTCATGCCTTGCACCGACCAGCGCGGGGCGGCAGGCCTCCCCGCCCTGGTCAGATCACGACGTCGGCCCGGACGTTCAGGCCTGCGACGCGTCTTCCGGCACCTTGACCGGGGCCGGCGTGGTGACCGTGCCCGCACCACCGAGCGAGCTGTACCGGTAGGCGGTCTCGCCGTGCTGCGACTCGTCGAGGCCGATCTCCTCGTGCTCGTCGCTGATACGGCCCTTGAGGACGTACCGGATGAACAGGCCGAGGATCAGGGTGCCGACCGCCGAGTAGCCGACGGTCGCGCCGACCGCGAGGGCCTGCTCACCCAGGACGCTCCACGGACCGCCGTAGAACACGCCGTCCGTGCCGCCGATGTCGGCGGTGGCGAAGAAGCCGATCAGCAGGGCACCGAGGATGCCGCCGACCAGGTGGACGGCGCCGACGTCGAGCGCGTCGTCGATACCGACCTTGCCCTTGACGGCCGTGGCCAGGGCGCAGACGGCGCCGGCGATGCCGCCGACCGCGATGGCACCCATCGGGGAGACGAAACCACAGGCGGGCGTGATGGCGACCAGACCGGCCACGGCGCCAGAAGCGGCACCCAGCGTGGTCGGCTTGCCGTCACGGAGCCACTCGATGATCAGCCAGCCCAGCATGGCGCAGGCGGTGGCGATCTGGGTGTTCAGGAACGCCCAGCCAGCCAGTTCGCCGGCACCGCCAGCCGAACCCGCGTTGAACCCGAACCAGCCGAACCACAGGATGCTGGCGCCGAGCAGCACGAACGGGACGTTGTGCGGCCGGAAGTCGCCGCCCGGCCAGCCCTTGCGCTTGCCTAGGACAAGGGCCAGCACCACACCCGCTATACCGGCGTTGGCGTGAACCACGGTGCCACCGGCGAAGTCGAGCGCGCCCCGCTTGAACAGCCAGCCGTTCGCGTTCCAGACCCAGTAGGCGATCGGCGAGTAGATCAGGATCGACCACAGGCCGATGAAGATGGCGAACGCGCCAAACTTCAGCCGGTCCGCCGTGGCACCGGTGATCAGCGCCGGCGTGATGATCGCGAACGTGGCCTGGAAGACCACGAACACGACCGTGTGAGTGCCTCCACCCTCCGCGTTGAACTCCGCGAAGGTGTGGTCACCGATGCTCTGCAGCGCCGCGTAGTCGAAGCCTCCGAAGAAGCCGTTCGTCGCGGGACCGAACGCGATGCTGTACCCGATCAGGGTCCAGATCAGCGTGATCAGACCGATGGTGAAGAAGTTCTGCATCAGCATGCCGAGGACATGCTTCGTGCGGACCATGCCGCCGTAGAAGAATGCAAGGCCTGGCGTCATGAAAAGCACGAGCGCCGCACTGGTCATCAACCAGGCGTCGTTAGCCGACAGCTCAGCTGTCGTCGCTAGGTCTGTTGGGGACATATCGCTCCCGTCGTTCTCCCCCCGCGCGAGCCCCGCGCGGACTGCGTCCACCGGTTCGCTGCCCGCGGCACTCGTCCCGGATCCTCCGGAGTCGAAGGTTCTTCAGGGCGTGTTCCAGATCAGTGACTGCCCTGTTTCTTGTGTGTGAATTCGCCAAATAGGGCCCGCCGGGGTCAACGGGGGTGTGCGAAACGTGGACACTTCGGCACCCTCCGCGTCCCCCGGCGCGGATGCGTGACTAGACAACTTCAGCAAGTTACCGTGACGCGCCGTGCGTACCCCGCCGTCGGAGGGCTCCCATAGTGGCCGAGGCCAGTCCCGCAGCTCCCCGAGGACGCGGCTTCGGCCCAGAGGGGCCCTGACGTCGCCGACGCCGTCCGGACCGCCGCGTGGCGTCCGGGCGTCCCTGGGTTTTCTGATCTCCGGGTGGCTGCTCCTCGCGCCCGAGGTGGCTCCCGCGTGGGCCAGTCCGCCCCCCGCGTCGGCCGGCGAGAGTGCAGGCGGCGACGACGGACCAGCCGACACGATCGCCGGGATCATGTCCCAGATCGACGCTGCCCGCGGCGAGCTGGCGGACCTCGACGCCCGGCTGACCGACGCCGCCGAGGCCTTCGACGCTGGCCGGATCCGGCTAGGCCAGGCACAGGCCGCCGTGGCCGACGCCGAGGCCCGCGTCGGCCGGGCCGACACGGCGGTGCGCGACGCCGTCCAGGACCGGCGCGGCCTCGCCGCGGCCGCCTACCGCGCCGGCGGACTGGACACGCTGTCGGCGATCCTCACCGGCGACCCCGGCAGCGCCCTGGACCGGGCCGGCGCGCTGGACGCCCTGGCTCGCCGGGCCCGCGCCGCGGAGACCCGAGAGCGGGTGGCCCGGGTCGACCTCACCCAGGCCCGCACCACCGCTCGCACGACACTGACGGACGCGAAACAGGCCTTCGACGCGGTCGCCGACCAGAAAAAGATCATCCAGACGTCGGCGGCCCAGCAGCACACACTGCTCGACCGCCTGATCGCCAGGCAGGCCGAGCTGGAGCGCCAGGCCAGGGAACGCGAGGCCGCGGCCCGGCGGGCCCGGCAGGCGGCCGCGGCCGCCGAGGCCGCCCGGATCGCGGCGGCGGCCGCCGCCGAGCAGGCCAGCCTGCGCCAGCAGTCCGGCCTGGTCCAGCAGGCCAGCGACTCGTTCGCCGGCGCCCCGGTCACCCCCGCCCCCACGGCACCGGCACCGACCCCGAGCGGCGGGGGTGGCGCGGCGACGGCCGTCGCCGAGGCCTACCGGCAGCTCGGCAAGCCGTATGTCTGGGGCGCGGAAGGGCCGGACTCGTTCGACTGCTCGGGCCTGACGCAGTGGGTGTGGGCAAAGGGTGGCGTGCACCTGCCGCACTACACGGGCGATCAGTGGAACGCGGGCCGGCACGTCTCCCGCGCCGAGCTCATCCCGGGTGACCTGGTCTTCTTCCACGCGGACCTGGACCACGTCGGCGTCTACATCGGAAACGACCAGATGATCCATGCACCGCACACGGGAACCGTCGTGCGGGTCGAGAACGTCTGGTGGTCCAGCTTCCAGGGAGCCGTCCGGCCCGCCGGCTGAGCGCCGAACGCCGAGCGTGGGACTGGCTGAACGCCGAACGCGGCACTGGCCGAACGCGGCACTGGTGCTCCCCCGCCGACGTTGGCACGTCCACGGCACGTCCACTTGATCGCCGCTTACGCGCCCGGGTGGTCGTGAATCGGCCCTGGTCGCGACCACCGCGGGGCACAAACACCGATCATGCGGGGCGGACGGCCGGGACCGACCTGCCGGGAGCGGGACCAGCCGAACACCCGGACTAGCCGAACTGCTCGGCCATCTCCACCAGTTCCTTGCAGCGCGGGCAGACCGGGAATCGCTGGGGGTCCCGCACGGGTTCGAACTTGAACCCGCACAGCGCGGTCACCCGGCCACCCTCGATCGACGCGCGGACGATCTCCTCGCGACGGGCGAAGTGGGCGTGGTCATCACCCTCGCCGGTTCGCGTATCGGACGTCTCTGGCCGGATCTGCGTCGTGCTCACCCGCCCAGTCTAGGTCGCGACGGCCGGTTCGCCACCCCCAGGCGGCGACCACGGGACGTGACCGAGCTCGGGCGGACGGCGCGATCACGCGCGGGGGACGATGCGACGACGGAGCGCATGCGGGTGACCGCGGGCAGCAGCGGGCGCGCAGGGGAAACCCGCGAAGGTAGGGCCAGTCGGCACATCCGACGCGGCCCACGAGGCTCTTGCCCCGGCCGAAACCGGCGTACGCTGGTGACTGGACGAAGGAGACCGGTGACTGGACTGATCGACAGTACCGAGATGTACCTCCGTACCCTGTATGAGCTACGGGAAGAGGGCATCCCGCCGCTACGGGCGCGGCTGGTGGAGCGGCTGCACGTCAGCGCCCCCGCCGCCAGCGAGTCCACGGCTCGGCTTGCACACGAGGGGCTCGTCGCCCTCGCCGAAGACCGAACCGTCCAGTTCACCGAGAAGGGGCTGCTGCGGGCCACCGCGGTCATGCGCAAGCACCGCCTCGCCGAACTGCTCCTCACCAAGGTCATCGGGCTCGACTGGGCGCTCGTCCACAACGAGGCCTGCCGCTGGGAGCACGTGATCTCCGACGAGGTCGAGGCCCGGCTCACGGTCATCCTCGGCGACCCGAAGCGCTGCCCGTTCGGCAACGAGATCCCGCCACCCATCGAACACATCGTCGCCGGCGGCAGCTCGCCGACGAGCCTCCTCACCAGCGCCGACCTCGCCGGCGGCAAGAGCAGGCCCGTCACCGTCGGCTGGATCTCCGAGCGGCTGCAGGCCCACGAAGACACGATGCGGCGCCTGCAGGAAAACGGGATCATCCCCGGCGCCCCGATCGTGGTCGAGTCCCACGGCGACACCGTCAGCATCCGCCAGGAGGCCGACAAGCCCGCCGAGCTCGACCGCCGCACCGCCTCCCTGGTCTACGTCGACCCCTGACCGACGCGCTCGACCGCGTCCGCACGACGCGGGACCGCTCGGTCCCGCGCTCCGCGTCCGGTCGGGATCCGCCGCGCCGCCATGCGGCATACTCTTGCGTAGTCACCGTGGACCGAGGTCGCGCCCATCGCTGCGTGGACCGGCTCCCCGGAGGCCGCCAGGCCCTCGTAGCTCAGTGGATAGAGCGACCGCCTCCTAAGCGGTAGGCCGCAGGTCCGATTCCTGCCGGGGGCACGCGATAACGATCTTCGTTGCGCTATTTGTGCTGGTCAAGCTAGGTGAGCGCTATTGGACTCCGATGCCGGCGTGCGCCCCGCGGTACGTCGATCAGGCGTTTACCAGGGGTTTTACACGTCGCGGGCGTCGCAGGTCCGAACCCTCCCAGGTAACGACTCCGTCAGCTCGATCGCGCCGGCCTCGGGTTCGAGCCCCAAAAGGGGCAACTACGCTGCGTAGTTATCCTCTGATCTGGGCAAATAGGTTGCGTCTATCGATAGGCGCGATCGCTGGCAGTCCTCGGGTACAGGTCAGCGGGCATGAAGGGCCGGTTCGCACAATGCCGGGACTTCCGGGCGGGCCAGATCCAGTGGTCACTGTCGGTGCTTGGTTCGGATGAAGCGACGCGCGAGGCGGGTCGCTTGAGGTCCTGTCACCATCCCGTGCCGGCCACGAGGCACGGGTCACCTGGCATGCAGAGACAGAGGGTCACGATCGGGCTGGCTACCGGTCGCCGGGGCGACCCATCGATCGCTACTGCGTGCCGCGTGTATGTGCCGAGCCGGAGCCCATAGGCTTGTTGCGGTTCGACGGGTGGCTGGAGTGCTGGAGAAGTGGCTGCGGCACGAGGAGCCGGTGGCGGAGCCGTCCCAGCAGGGTCGCGGTCCGCAGCTGCCGCCGCCAGGTACATCCGAGATCGACTACCAAGCCGCGCCGAGATCACGGCAAGAGCGGTCGAGTACGTCGACGACGCAGGGTCGGCGCGGCATCGACTTTCTCACGTGTCGGCGAATCGCAGAAGCGATCAAGGCGCCCTGGATCGAGGCACCCCAACTGAGGGACATCCACCGGTCGGCCGCGACCAGCTTCTCCTTCCGGGCCGCGAACTCCTCCTGCGGCAGCGGAATCCACTGCTCGTCGTAGTAGAGGCCGTCGAGGTGAGTCACCGGCAGGTCGAGGATCGCGGCGACCTGCCGGGCGAGCGTCGCCCCCGCTGCGTTGGTTCAGGAGCGGGCTTCGTAGACGAGGAGGGCGATCTGGACTCGGTTCTCGGCGCCGGTCTTGGTCAGGATTCGGGAGACGTGCGTCTTCACGGTCGCTTCGCCGAGGAACAGGGCCTGGGCGATGGCGGCGTTCGAGAGGCCGTCGGCCACCGCCTTGGCCACCGCCCGCTCCCGCTCGGTGAGCGTCGCGAGCCGGTCACGGGCGTCGGCCGGGCGCCGGGCGCCTTCATCGTCGCTGCCGCCGTCGCTGAGCTGGTGCACCAGCCGCTCGGTCACCGGGGCGGAGAAGACCGACTCGCCGGCGGCCACCACGTGGACCGCCCGAGTCAGCTCCCGCGGAGCGGTGTCCTTAAGCAGGTAGCCGCGTGCACCGGCCTGAAGAGCATCGATGACGTATGAGTCCAGGTGGAACGTCGTGAGGATCAGCACGGCCGGCGGCTCGTCCAGTTGCCCGATGCGCCGGGTCGCGTGGACGCCGTCCAGCACCGGCATCTGCAGGTCCATCAGCACGACGTCCGGCCGCGCTGCCCGGCACGCGGAGACGGCCTGAGCCCCGTCCGCCGCCTCTCCGACGACCTCCAGCTCCGGATCGCTGGCGAGCACCATTTTCAGGCCCGTCCGGACCAAGGGGTCGTCGTCGACGAGGAGCACCTTCAGCGCCACGGCAACCGCGCTTTCAGCTCGAACTCCCCGCGGTCGCTAAATCCGTGGCTGAGCGTCCCCCCTGCCAGGGTGGCCCGCTCGACAAGCCCGATCAGCCCGCTACTGGAGCCTGGGACGCCGAGCGAGCCCTCGGTACGGGCATTGCGCACTTCCACCTCGACGTCCTCTCCAGACCGCGCAACGCTGACACTCACCGCGGCTGCGGGTGCGTGCTTGCGGGCGTTGGTCAGCCCCTCCTGGACGATCCGGTATACGTCTCGACCGGCCTGCGCGGGCTCGCCGCGCAGCGCCGGGTCCACGGACAAGGCGACCTCCTGCCCGGCGGAGCGTGCCTGTTCGACGAGGTCAGCCACCCGGTCCAGGCCTGGCTGCTCCAAGGAGCGCGGCTCGTCCTCGCGCAGGATGCCGATCGCCGAACGCAGCTCGTTCAGCGCCTGCACAGCCGAGGTGCGGATCAGCCCGGCAGCGTCTCGGATGTCGTCCTCGCCGGGCCGCGGCGCCACCTCCAGGCCGCCGGCGTGCAGCGCCACCAGCGAGATCCGGTGGGCAACCACGTCGTGCATCTCGCGCGCGATCCGGGCCCGCTCGGTCACGCGGATGTGCTCTTCGCGCAGCGCGCGCTCGCGTTCGGCGCGTTCGGCGCGTTCCCGGTACATGTCCAGCAGTGCCCGCTGAGACTGCATCAGCGCGCCCCAAGCGGTCACCGCGGCCGCAATCGCAATGTTCACGGTCAGAGTCAACGAGATCCCGGAGTTGCCTGGATACACCAGCCAGAACACCCAGCCGGCGACCACGTCCGCGACGGCCACGCCGATCGCGACCGGCAGCGGCCGCCGCCGCGCGACGAAGTACAGCGCGACCATGTTCGCTACTCCGGCCGTCGCGACGACCGCGGCGGCGCCGGCGAGGACCAGCCCGGTGGCGAGCGGGTGACGATTCCGGGCGAGCAGCAGCAGGCACGCCACCGCCCCGGCGCACACGTCGACGACACGCCAGCCCTCCGTGGGCCCCTGGGACAGCACGCCGTACAGGAGCGCGAGGCCACCGGCGAACGCGGCCAGCACGACGATCGCCGACCTCGTCGGCCGGCGCCAGCCGCCCGTCTCCTCGTTCACAGCCGCGACTTTAGAGCCTGCCCAGGCCGACCGAGTCCCTCTTTAGTCGGACCCCGGTCCGTCGAAGGATGCCGGGTCTCCGCAGTTCGGGCGACGCGCCACGGGTGCCACGCGGGGTTCAGTAATGCCATGCACACAGCCACGGAGAAAACCTCCAATTCCCGCCTCCATGCGGTCGCCGACGACATTTTCGGCCCCGTCCGCGCTTCCCACGGCACGTTCGAGCGCAAGCTTCTGCTCACCCGCTCGGCCTTCGCCTACGGCGGCCTCATCGCCACTCTCGTGCAGATCGTCGTCTGGCTGGCTATCGCCGTGACTACCGCCCACCTCGACACGCCCTGGTGGCTCTGGACCGCCCTTCCGGCCGCGGCGGCTGTCGGACTGCTGACGCTCGCGCGTCGCTGGGCGGCGACCGCCGAGACGCGGACCGCGGACACGCGGCGGGGCGAGGCGTGGTCCGCCAAGGCGCCGTTTGCCGCGGCGTCGTCCGTCGAGGCGCGGGAGGAGGGCCGATGAGCACCGAGCGCCGCGTCACCGGCTGGGCCGCGCTGCTCGGCGGCCTGCTCTCCCTGGTCATGGTCGCCCTGTACTTCGTCTACTCCGGCCCGCCGCCGTCGTCTAACGTGCTCAGCCGCAACCTGATCACGATCGCCACGTTCACGGCCTTCCTGGTGTTCGCGGTCGGCCTCGGCCGGCTGCTGCGCGGGCCGAACGGTGACGCGGGCCTCGCCGGGGACGTCGCCCTCGCCGCGCTGCGCACCTACGTCACCGTCACCCTGGTCGCCGCGTCCCTCGAGGTCGGCACGTCGCTGCAGTATCCCGACGGGTCCCTCGACCCGACCGTCGACGGACCGCTCGCCGCCGGCATGGTCCTGCTCCACGGGCCCATCGCCCGGGTGCTCGTCGCCGCGTTCCTGCTCGGGCTGGCCGCGGCTCCCGGCGCCCGGGAGTACTTCAGCCGCCGAGTCCTACGCGGAGGCGTCGTCCTGGCGGTGGTGAACCTGGCCTTGGTCCCGTCGCTGTTCTTCGGCATGGACGCGGCAGACTTCTACGCCGCCAACGGCTGGGGCGCGGTCGCCTCCATCGGCGCGGTCAACGTGATCTGGTTCGCCATCCTCGGCCGTTCGGTTCTGCGCACGCCCCAGCGTTTCCCGACGAAAGCTCCGGCCCTCGCGTGAACCATCCCAGGACACGCCGACGCCCGGTCATCGACCGGGGGTCGGCCCACGTCCGCGGCTCCTGGGTGCGTACCCATGAACGTGGACACGACAGAGAGGCTTACGCTGGACAGGCAGGTGAAGGAATTATTCTGCCAGAAATGATGGCGGTGTCGTTGCGGGCCGTCTGTTCTTCGAGCGCTGCGCCGAAGGTGTGTCGAGACACGGCGATGAGGGCCAGGACCGCGTTCGCGCCGACGAAACCACCGCGTTCGAGCGGGTCGTCCTATGGCGATCGAGTTTTCTATATCCGCACAGGCCGACCACCACGGCGCGCGTTCGGCTGTGGCTGGCACCGTCGCCCAACCCTCCACCACTCGATGCGGTCGCTGCCACGCGGCTCGCCGCTCACTGGAATGCAGGAAAGAGAAAGATCATGAAGGACGCCTGGAAAGGCATCGTGGTCAAGAAAACCCGCGGCCTGCTGGATGGGTCGAACATGTACCGACGCCTCAAGATCCGTCTGAACGACGGTACCACCATGAGAGTGCGGGTCGAGCGCGCGCTGTGGGACCGCGTCACGGTCGGCGACACTATTCTGAAGGAGCCCGGCAAGAACCCGGTGCGGGGCTAGCCGAGCGAGCTCGGATCCGCCCGGCCGGCGAGAAGGTCGCTTACCTGGCCCACCCCAAGGTGTAGCCGGACCCGTCCGCAGCACCGAAGTGGCCTCGCCCCAGTTCCTGCTAGCCCTAGGTTGAGGATAATGACCACAGACAAAAAGATCATCGTGTGGATGCAGTCGTCGCTCGACGGTTTCACCGCCGGACCGCACGGCGAGTTCGACTGGCCGCAGATCGGCGACGAGATCCACAGCCACTTCGTGACCACTTTGCGTGGCGCCGGGTTGTTCGTCTACGGCCACACCGTCTTCAAGATGATGGCCAGCTACTGGCCGATCGCCGACACACTTCCGGAAAGCACGCCTAACCAGATAGCTTACTCCAAGATCTGGAAGCCAATGCCCAAAGCCGTGCTGTCCCGCGCCCTGACCGACGCGCAGTGGAACGCCACGGTCATCGCCGACCCGGCGCGGGTCCGCGAGCTCGCAGACGCCGCCGACGGCGACTCCTACGTCTTCGGCGGCTCCCAGACCGTCGCCGCCCTCGCCGAGGCCGACCTGATCGACGAATACCAGATCTTCGTGCACCCGGTCGTGCTCGGCGGCGGCACGCCGTTGTTTCCACCGCTGGCCGAGCGGCAGGCCATGGCGCTCGTCGAGGCACGCACGTTCGACGACCGCGTCGCCGGACTGCGCTACGCCCGGACGCGGGAGAAGCCGTAGCCCGCAACATCGCGCTCTACAAGCTGGTTTCACCGTACGCAGACCTATGCCGAGGCCGCCATAAAAGCTGGTTCCAGAATGAGGTTTTCAGCCGACGTAGGCAGATGATCACGCAGGCGAGGGTGAGTAGCAGGGCGCCGACAGAGTCGTGATCGGTGTGTCGGCTGGACGGGCGGGTGGTTAGGGCTACGACTCAGGCTGATGAGAGCGGCCCTGGAGATGGGCGGACGCGGCGCCCACGGGATGATCGAGGTTCCTACGTCATGATCGTCCGAGAGTGGGGCCGCGTCCGTGTTCTTTGTGTATCAGCGGACCTAAGGATGGAGCCATGAGGCTGACAACGATGACGCAGATCACCGTGGACGGTGTGATGCAGGGCAATGGCCACGCAACTCCTGAAGAGTTGGCCAGCGGATTCACGCGGGACGGCTGGGCGCTCGGGGCGTTCGCCGACGACACCGGCGATATGATCACCGAGACGTATCAGCAGGCGGATGCGTTCCTGTTCGGGCGACGCACGTACCATATGTTTGCCGAGACCTGGGGTACTCGACCCGAGATGCGGTCGCACCCGATCGGCGTAGCTTTGAACCGGACCCAGAAGTACGTCGTGTCAAACAACCTACAGCGGCCTGCGTGGGGCCCGGTCGAACTACTCTCCGCGGACCCCATGAAGGCGATCAGTGAACTGAAGAAGTCGAACGCTGCTGAGATCCAGGTGCACGGAAGCGCGACCTTGATCCGCTCACTGCTCGCCGCCGGCCTTGTCGACGAGATGACGCTGCTGGTCGTGCCAGTGGTGCTCGGGCAGGGAATGCGGCTGTTCCCACACGCCGGCCCCGATTACGCGCTGGAGGTGCTCCGCTCCCACACGGACGCGAAAGGCGTTGGCGTGCAGGTGTACCGGCCGGCCGGGACTCCCGAGTACCACCCCGCGCGCCCGAACTAGCGGCGACGCGTTCGTGCCTCTCGGACACCTGTTCATGCCTTTCAGGGACCGGGTGCCGCCGCAGCGTCTACCGGTGAAGGTCCTCTGGGCTGTGGACTTCGTCAGCGAGATCGTCGCTGGCACCAGCGTCGCGGTCGTCCGGAAGGGCGTCGAGGTCACCGGTGGCCCGGAGGCGCCCTGGCCGGTCGCCACCGCGAGGCTGTACACCGAGCCCCGGACGAGGTCCTGAGCGTCCGTGGTGTGCTGGGCGGTGCAGATCATCGACACACCAGGCGGCAGTGATGGACCGCTCGGGCACGACACCGGAGACCACCGGCGGAGCGCCGGGCACCGATCCGTAGGCGAACGCGACGTTGTTGACCTGGCCGGCGTTCGCGGCGGCCTCGCCGGTGCGCTGCGCTTTGAGGAACTCCCTCAAGATCGTTGCGATGGGAGGCGCTCTTCATGCCCCCTGTTCCCTGCCTGGAATCCCGGCCGCCCGGGGCACCTGTCTCTAGGCCGAGGGACGGGATGATCGTCACGATGGGCGGCGCCGCCGGTCGTGGCGGAAATCTCTGGTGGGGAGGAGTAGACGTGTCTTCGTCAAAGTGGAGAATCGCGGCGGGTGTGGCCTGCCTAGTCGGCGGGTCGCTCGCGCAACTCGTGCAGTGCCTGGTGACGCCGGTCGCCCAGGGCGACAGCGCCGCTGATCAGGTGTCCCAGGCCGCCGGGCACCTGTCGGCGATGCGCCTGGCGGTGGTGCTGGACGTGCCGCTCGTGCTGATTATTCCGGCGGTGCTTTACGTCGGGGTGGTAGCTGGCGCCCGCGCCTCGCGGCTGGCCGCGGTTGGAACGGTGTTGGCGTTCCTGCCGGCGGTGGCGGCGGAGTTTCTGCTCGCCGGGGATGCCTTGCTCTACGAGGCGGCTCGCCAGCCGGATCGGGCCGCGGCCACGTCGCTGGTCAAGGCCTATCTGGGAAACGGTGTCATCGGTGGGCTGACAGTGGTCTACCTGATCGGGCATGTGATCGGCTTCGTCCTGTTGGCGGTCGCCCTGTGGCGGGTTCGCGCGGTGCCGAGGTGGGCGGCGGTGGCGCTTGGTCTCTCGCCCGTTGTCGAGATCGCCGGTGCAGGCTCCGGGACGACAGCGGTGACCGCGGTCGGTTACGCGCTGCTCGTGACCGCTTTCGGCGCATGCGCGGCGACGCTGATCCGGGGCCGCCGCGAGGAGATCGCCCCGGCATCGGCGCAGCAGAGCGGGATTGAACCGGCTGTGCCCACGGCACGCTGATGCCTACGGCAGGGTTGGCATGTCGGGAGAATCTGACGCGATGAACCGATCCGGCCTCCTGATGGCGCTTACCCGCGCCGCCGTCGTCGCGGCTGCCGTCCTGGCCGTGGCGACGGTCGCGGTGGCGGTGGTCTACCGGCACGACGCGCTGGGCGTGACCATGGCGATCATCGTTCCGGTGCTTTTGGCCGTGCCGATCGTCGGCGGAGCCGCGGTGCGCGCAGCCCCGGCCAACCCGATGGGGTGGATCCTGCTGGCGGCCGGGGTCGCCCTGCCGCTGGCCATCGGGGCCTACCTGTATTCGGCCGCGGTCTACCTCGGTGGTGCTGACCTACCCGCCGCCCAGTGGGCGGGGTGGCTGGATGGGTGGCCGTGGGTGCCAGCGCTGGCGCTGGTACCAACGCTGGGGCTGCTGCTGTTTCCGGACGGTCGGTTGCCTGGCCGGCGGTGGCACCCGCTGCTGTGGGTCTGCTGCGGGGTGCTCGGCGCGCTGCTGGGAGGGCTGCTGTTCGCGCCCAACCTGTTGGACTATCCGGATCGTCCGAATCCGACCGCGCTTCCGGGCGTCGCGGGCTCGGTGGCGGAGGCACTGTTCGGCGCGATCGCGCTGATGGCGCCGCTGAGCACGCTGGCCGTCCTGTCTCTGCGCCGCCGCAAGCGGCGCTGCGATGACTACCGGCAAAGGCAGGCGCTGATCCTCGTAAGTCCGGCCGCCTGGCTGATTGCCGCATCCTGGTGGGCGGCGCTCCTGGTCACCGTCACCGGCGGCGCAAGCGTGAACGCGCTGCCGATCGAGGCGATCGGGATGGTCGCCCTTGCGGTGACCGCCTGGGTGGCGATCCATCGCTACGGTCTGTTCGACGCCCGCCTGGTCGTCAACCGGGGTCTGGTCTACGGCGCGCTCACTGTCTGCGTGGTCACGACGTACCTGGCGGTCGCCGCGGGCGTGGGCGCGGTCGTCCCGGGCCCGGTCAGCCGCCCGGTGGCGGTGGCGATCGCAGTGCTGGTCGCGTTGCCGCTGCGCGACCGGCTGCAGCGTGGGGCCAACCGGCTGGTCTACGGCTACCGGGACGACCCGTATGGCGCCGTGGTACAGCTCGGACGCCGGTTGGAGGACGCGGCGTCGGAGGATGTCCTGCCCGCGGTAGCCCGGACCGTCCGTGACGCGTTGCGCCTGCCCTACGTCGCGGTCCGACTCGGCGGTGAGACGGTCGCCGTCACGGGCCGCCCGGGGGCTGGCCACGGGGAGGAACTCCCTCTGATCTTCGCCGGAGAGACGATCGGCGTGCTCGTCGCCGAGACCCGTGGCCGTGACGTCTCGTTCTCCGGGGCCGAGCGCCGGCTGCTGTCCGGTATCGCCCGCCAGGTCGCCGCCGCTGGGCACGCGGTCTCCCTGACCACCGACCTGCGGCGCTCCCGGGAACGGCTCGTCGCGGCCGCGGAGGAGGAACGCCGCAGGTTGCGCCGCGACCTGCACGACGGACTCGGTCCGGCCCTGGCCGGGGTGGTCCTCGGTATCCAGCTGGCCCGCGGCCGGCTGGGAACCGATCCGGCCGCGGCCCGCGACCACCTCGACCAGCTCACCGCGCAGACGCAGCAGGCAGTCGCCGAGGTACGCCGGCTCGTCTACGGCCTACGCCCGCCCGCCCTCGACGAGCTGGGCCTCATCGGCGCGCTCGACGAACAGGCCCGCATACTGGGCCCGATCACCGTGCACGGCCCCGACCAACCGCTGGCCCTCAGCGCCGCGGTCGAGGTTGCCGCTTACCGCATCGCCATGGAAGCCATGACCAACATCAGCCGCCATGCCCGCGCCACCAGCGCCACCGTGCGGGTAAGCCTCGACGGTGCCCTGCACCTGGAGATCGTCGACGACGGCATCGGCCTGCCGGACGCGTACCGCGCCGGAGTAGGGATCTCCTCCATGCGAGAACGCGCCGCCGAGCTGGGTGGCCGCTGCACCATCGAACGCCGCACGCCAACCGGCACGCTGGTACGCGCCACCGTTCCCCTGGAGCTGCCATGACCGCCGACGCACCCATCCGCGTCGCCGTCGCCGACGACCACCCCATGTTCCGCGCCGGACTGCGCACCCTCGTCGAAGAAAGCCCAACGCTGGAGTTCGTCGGCGCCGCATCCGACGGCGACGAAGCCATCGCGGTCTGCGCCCAGCACCACCCCGACGTGATACTCATGGACATCCACATGCCGGGCACCAGCGGTGTCGAGGCCACCCGCCGCGTCCTCGCCGACCACCCCGACATCCGCGTCCTCATGCTCACCATGCTCGAGGACGACACCTCCGTGTTCGCCGCCATGCGCGCCGGTGCCCGCGGCTACGTCCTCAAAGGCGCGGCCCCCAACGACATCATCCGCGCGGTCACCGCCGTCGCCGCCGGCGAAGCGATCTTCAGCCCGGCTCTCGCCACTCGCATGGCCCACTTCTTCACCGCCGGCCGAAGCGGTGACCCACACCCGTTCCCCGCGCTGTCCTCCCGAGAACGCGACGTCCTCGGCCTCATCGCCTCCGGCCGGTCCAACACCGAAATCGCCGCCCGCCTCGGACTGAGCGAGAAGACTGTCCGCAACAACGTGTCAGCGATCTTCAGTAAACTCCGGGTCGCCGACAGATCAGCCGCGATCGTCCACGCCCGCCAGGCCGGACTCGGTTCCGACAACCCCCCACGCTGAACAGGACAACGACGCCGGCACATCTAGCGGTCCACGCACCGCGTGCCAGGCATCGGCGGGCAGCCGTCGTCGTGACGTCCTGACGCGACCGGCGCTCGGCGGCGTCCTGAGAGCCGGTCCGGTTCCGCTTCCGGCCATTGCCGCGATCGGCCACCGTCTCGGCGTCCTAACGGCCTGGAAGCGTCCGACCGCAAGAGTGATTTCTCCGTGTCGTGCGGGCCTTCATGTCTCCTGACCGACAGGTCAACGCAGGGTACCTTTCGACCCGACTCCCGGGTCCGCTGACCAGGGCTTTTCCCGGTTCGGTCCCGATGGTCGGAGGAGGTTGCTCCCGCAGAATCCCGGGCAGCCGGGACAGCGCTCCCTTCAACCGGGACAGCGGCGCTCGCGAATATCTACGACATCGCCGGCCGGTGTTCGGCGAGGAGACCCGGGGTGCTCCCCGTAACTGTAGAGCGCTGGCGAAAGGCGCAGCGCGGCCGACAGGAGAAGCAAACGTGAACCGCATTCTCGCTCCGTTTTCCCGCCGGGTCGGTGCGGCGTTGGCGGTCAGTGCCCTGGCGCTGGGCCTGGCCACCGCCGCGTGCAGCTCGGAGAGCACCAGCGACGCGGCGCCACCCCCAACCGCGGCGTCGGCCGCGGTGTCGGCGCCGCCGTCTGGTCCGACGGCGCCGGAGGTCACGGCGCCGGGGACGCCGGTGCCGGTCGAGCAGGCCGTCTCGACGGGCGGCCCGGCGTTCGCGGGTGGCGCGTCGACGAACTGCGGCAACGGCTACGCCGGCGTCTGGGTGCCAACCAACTCGAAGGCGTTCATCGCCAGCATCACGATCTCGCAGACCGACTGCGACCGCCTCAACACCGCCAGGTTCCGGATCGTCTCCCGCCCCTGGATGGGCCTCGGGACCAAGTACACCGACTGGGGCTACGCCAAGAACATCAGCTGGGGCTACCTGGGCACGTCGGTCACCCTGACCTACTACTTCCAGAGCGGCCTGGTCGAGAAGGTCTACATCCTCCCCGCCGCCAACGGCTCCCCCCTCAGGGCCAAGAACACCGAGTACTACACCAACGGGACCAGCTCGACCTCCGGCACCGAGAGCTACACCCGCTACGGCCGCTGACCGCCACGACCCGGCCCGGCCCGGCGCGTCCAGGGGGGCGCCGGGCCCGGCCGAGTCGCTCACGGCACCGTGGCGTCCCGCCGCGCCGCGCCGACCTCACACCCGACCGTCAGGAGGCGCCATGCCCAGGAAATCCGTCCGTCTGTCCGTCGCGATCGCCAGCGCCGCGGCGCTGCTCGGCGCCGTCGCGTGTATGCCCGAGGAGACGGGAACGACCGAGCCCACGCCCAACGCGGCCGCGAGCACGGCCGTCGCGGCACCGCCGGACACAGCCACCGACACCGCCACCGGCGGCGTCACGGCGGGCGGCCCCGCCACTGCCGGCGGGGCGACGGGCGGCACCACCGGGGACCCGGCGGACACCGTGCTCGACGTGCTCGTCACCAGCGACGACGGAGTCGGTTCCGAAGGCATCGAGGCGATCGTCCAGGGCGTGATCAGACTGCCGGGCGACGGGACCGTGGAGATCGTCGCACCCGCGGCGAACCAGAGCCGGACCGGCGGACAGACCTCGGACGGCCCGGTCAACTACACCAAGAGCGACGCCTCCAACGGCACCCCCGTCACCGAGGTGAACGGCTTCCCCGCCGACGCGGTCAACGTCGCCCTCGACGACCTGGGCATGCACCCCGACCTCGTCATCGCCGGCATCCACGAAGGCCAGTCCCTCGGCCCCGACGTCGACGAGTCCGGCACCATCGGCGCCGCCCGCGCCGCCGCCCAACGCGGCATCCCCGCCCTCGCCGTCAGCCTCGGCCTCGGCGACACCTACGACTACGCCCCCGCCGTCACACTGGTCCAGAACTGGATCACCAAGAACCGCGCCAGCCTGCTCTCCGACACCAAACCCCGCCAGACCATGGTGACCAACCTCAACGTCCCCAACTGCTTCGCCGGCGGCAAGGTCCGCGGCCTCCTCGAAACCGACACCGAACCACAGATCCCCGACCCAGCCCTCGCACGACAGAACCAGGACTGCACCTCCACCAACAAACCCGGCGACGAAGTCGGCGCGTTCAACACCGGATACGCCACCCTCACCCGCCTCTACCCCCGCCCATAACCGACCAACCGTTGACCCATCCTGGCCTCGCCCAGTCGGTGTTAGCTCCTAAGCGGTAGGCCGCAGGTCCGATTCCTGCCGGGGCACGTACAGCATCCACTAGTCTGCTTCGTTCGGCTGCCCGTTCCTGGGTGGCGCGGTCGTCGTAGCTGGCGAGTTCGGCGGTCAGCAGGGCGATCCGGCTGCGGCCGAAGACGCGTTCAGCGTAGAAGTCGGTGATCGCGGCTTCGAGGACGTCTTCGCGGATGCGGACGGTCTTGGGGTGGTCGGCGAGCTTGTCGTCGCGTCCTCGGTTGTTCGCTTTCGGCCAGCAGATGTACCAGACAGGGGCGCCGGGTTCGCGGACGTTGCCGAACATCCGCCGCCCACAGGTGCAGTGGACCATGCCCCGGAACACGTAGGTCCGCTTCGTCGCGGGATGGGCGTTGAGATCGTTGTGCTCGCGCGAGCCGCGCCGGGCCTGTCTATGGGCGTTGAACTCGTCGAACGGGAGACCGGGATGGCTAGCCGACAGGCCCGCCGACGGGCAGGGGGTATGCCTGTGGGATCGCGGATAGATGAGCAGTCGGCCTCGTAGTTGAGCGCTACATGAGCAGCGGGTCGCGAGCTATTTGAGCAGTCACCCGCCGTGACAGCGGCGCGTGATCCCTGTGGCTTCCATCGGTGGTGCTGGGTGCCGCGGCCGGAGGTGGGACGGGTCGCCGCCCTCGGCGAACAGAGCCTCCACATCGCCCCAGCACGACGCGGAGGGCGTTCAGCCGGGCTTTTCCATGTCGACGAACTCCACGGGCCCGTAACCGTCGAACGTCTCGGTATGCCGGCCGGTCTCGGCGAAACCGAGGCGCCGGTACAGGCGGATGGCGCGTTCGTTGAAGGCCGCGACATCGAGCACCACGCGGCACCGGCCGTAGATAGGGCGGGCGAACTCCAAGCCCGCCAGCACGAACTGCTCGCCGAGCCCACGACCAGTGAGATCCGGCCGCAGGCCAAACCCGTAGAACAACCCGTCGTCGACCGGCTCGAAGAAGTAGAAGCCGATGAGGGCGCCATCGTCGTCGCGCACGGCGAAGAAGAGCTCCGGGTTCTTCACGGGCAGGCCGTCGCTGTCATAGAAGTCGTAAGGCGCGTGGTAACGCCAGGCGTCGCGTTCGCGGAACATGGCGTCGTCCGCCGGTTCGATCCTCACAGCTCCCGCCCGTCCCGAGCACCGGTGCACCCCATCAGCGCGATTCTCCCACGGCACGCGCTGGCTGGACGCCGCCATGGAATGCTGGCTATCGCGGCCAGGACGCCACTGAGCAGTCTGCCGCTGGCGGTGACGATGTGGAGCACTTCTTGCGGTGCGGCGCCTGGCCTGACGGTCCCCGGCTCGGTAACGCTGCGTGTCCAGTGTCGAACCTTCACTCGCGCCTCGGCGACAGCGACAACTGCTCACCTACCTCGGCCGCGCGGCGCGCAGATCTGCTCATGTAGCTGCGAATCGCGAGGACTGAGTGCTCTTGTTCGACCGATCCCTACTGTCGGGTCGAGGCGCCCCAGCCCGACACGAGCCGCAGCAGCAGGATGAAGCCGCCGCACGCCAATGCCGAGATGAAGAGGCCCAAGACCGTTCTGACGGTCCGGGAAAGGCTCTCGCGCATTCGCCACCAGGCCAGATCCGCGGTCTGGCTGCGCTGGAGGTCGCGCGCCAGGTAGGCCAGCCAGTGCTGCGTCTGGGTGGTCGAGTACTGGCCTCCGATCCGCGCGTTGCCGCGGCCGTGGCCGGCGGGGGTAGACGGCTGGCAGGAACCGTTCGATCAGGTGGCGTTCCAGGCTGGCTCGGTCGTTGAACCGGGATTCGTCGATCAGTTCGGCCGGATTCGTCGCCGGTTCGGTGTAGACGACGCGGGCCAGCCAGACCATGAGCGGCATCGTGAACGTGCTCGCAAGAGGGCCGGCTGGCACTGTCTGGCACCGGGAGACGACAGGAGCCCACCGGCAGTCGAACGCGGGACGGCCCTGGGTGAGGTAACGCGTCGCGTCTGCCATGCCCACCGGATCGAGCTCGATGACGAGCGCGGTAGCCAGGATGTGACCGCTGCTGCGGATGGCACGCTCATAGTCATGGGTTCGGCAGGTCACGATGCCGCTGGGCGGGGTCGACGCGGAGCATGGGGCAGCGGATGCGTGCCTGAGGTGCTCGATACACTGGCCCGACCCCGCTCAACGCCCCCGCATCCTCGAGATCCGCGACAACCTCATCGCTCGCATCACCGAGGCTGAACGTGAAGGCTGGCTCGATCGCATCAGCCGGACCGTCAAGATCACTAGTTCAGAGAATGCGCAAACGCGTCCTGCTCGCATGAGCGCAGAACACGTGTCACACGATCTGCGACAGATCCAGATCCAAAACTCGCGCTCATAGCCACCCGAGCGGACTCCACCTGCTGCCGCGCGCGACCGCTTTCAACGCAAGCGTCCTGCTGCTCGTGTTGGCCTGCCTCGTGGACCAGACGATCTCTTGATTCGCCGGTCACGGGCTTTACCTTGACACGATGTCAAGGTGTCCACTGGGTACCGGAGGTGGTCCCGATCAACACGACAACCGGAACCCCGCAGAGCACCCACGTCCTCAACGCCCTGAGCGCCGGCGACTCGTCGGTCCGGCTTCAGGCGGCCCTGGCGGTCGGCTCGAACCCCGACCCCGGCCTTCTGGAGACGCTCGTCGAGCGGTGCGCGGTCGAGCCGGACTTCTTCGTGCGAGACATGCTGTCCTGGGCGCTGACCCGCCTCTCGCCGGAGATCACCCTGCCTCGTATCCGCCAGGAACTCGACTCCGAGCGCCCTCTGGCCCGAGGCCAGGCGTTGCACACGCTGTCCAAGATCCGTTATAGGGGCGCGTGGGCGTGGATCACGCGCGACCTGCTGCACGACGCCGATGACGAGGTCGCGCGGACCGCGTGGCGCGTCGCGGTCGCCCTCGTACCCGAGGACGAGAAGAAAGATCTCGTCGACGACCTGGCCGTGGAACTTGGCCGCGGTGACGGCAATGTGCAACTGAGTCTGAGCCGGGCCCTTGTCGACCTCGGCGACGTGATCGAGCCTGCTCTGGAGAAGGCCGCGGCGAACCCCGACCCGGCTGTGGCCGCGCACGCCCGTGCCACCGCGTTGCTCCGGCAGGACCCGGAGATCGGTTTCAATGCGGCCATCGCTGAGGCGAAGCGAGTCGTCACACTTGGCCCGGAACGAGCCGCTGCCGCCGCCGCCACGGCGGCGGCTGCTGCGTCGAGAGTCGCCGCGACCGCGGAGACCGCCGACGTCGCGGAGACCGCCGAGCCCGCGGAGGCTGCCAAAGCTGCGGAGACCGCGGATTGCTGATCGGTGATGTGGCCCGCCGCTCGGGGGTGAGCACCCGGATGCTTCGGCACTACGACGCCCTTGGGCTGGTGCGACCGAGTGGTCGCACCGTGGGCGGCTATCGCGAGTACTCCGCCGAGGACATCCGCAGGATCTTCCATGTGGAGAGCCTGCGGTCCCTCGGGCTCTCACTCAGGCAGATCGGGCGCGCGCTGGAGGACCCGGCCTTCACGCCGTCCGCTCTGGTCAGCGACCTCATCCAGTGGACGGAAGACCGGTTGGAGCGGGAACAGGAGTTGCTCAGGCGGCTCCGTGCGATCGATGCGTCGGCGCCCGCCGGCTGGCAGGGTGTCCTGCGCATCGTCGAACTCATGCAGGGACTTGACTCGACGAGCGCCGCGCGCCGGCAGCAGGCCGCCTTGGCACGGCCGGAGGGCGTATCGGTCCCCGCCGAACTGCTGGCCGGGGCGGTCCTCGCCGAATCCGACCCCAACGTCGCTGGCGCCCTGCGCTGGGCGCTCGCCCAATCGAGCGGTGACGGCGTGGCGACGCTGGCCGCCGGCATGCGCTCCGGGGACGTCGACATCCGGCGGCGCGCAGTGCTGGCGATCGCAGTGATGTCCGAGGCCCCGGGCGCGACGGCGGTGCTCGCGGACGCGCTCGGGGACCCGGACAAGACGGTGCGCAGGCATGCCGCTCTGGCGTTGGGCCGGCGTGGTGTGACCGCAGCCGTGCCGACACTCGTCGGCATGGTGGTCGAGGGCGCCGGCGACGTCGACGCCGCGGAGGTCCTGGGAACGCTGTCCCAGGATCCCGGATGCGAGGATCAGATCATCACCGCACTGGTCGACGAACTCACCGCGCACACCGCCGACTCCGCGGTACGGATACGCCTCGCCCAGGCGCTGATAGAGCTGGCGGGGGCCGCCGTGCATCAGGTCCTACGCCAACTGACCCACGATGACGACCCCGCTGTCGCCCTCGTCGCCTCGGCCCTCGTCGACGTACTTGAAGTGCGGTCCCCCAAAGACCCAGGCGACGAAGATTCCTGAAAGCGCGCGACTGGGGCGCCTCGACTTCCTTCGCCGTCGGCAAGATCGGTAAAGGCCGACTCTTCGGCCCACGCGCGCCGAACTGCTCCTCGCGGTCGCCCTCACCGACACGGGCGTACCTTTCGGGTTCGGCCAGCCCGAGTCGCCTCAGCCGTACCTCGCCGTCAGGGATCCGAGCGTCATCGAGGCAGACAACGCCTTGATCGAGATAACGATGCGGACGCCCGACGGGCCGTGGACGCTCGTCGACGCCCGAGGGCGGCGAGCGGTGAAGGGAAGGCTACGAACACATGCACACGAGCGGCTGCGGGAACGGCAACGCACGACCATCACCCGTTTCGAGCAGCGCTACGCGCGGACCCCGACATCGCAGGAACGCGCGGCCATGGCGATGTTCCCCCGCGGCTACAAGAACCCGCGTGGCACTCACGCCGTCAGCTACACCTGGTTCCACGGTCACTAGCGCCCGCCCAGTCACTGACCGGTGACAGAAACAGTCGGGAATGGCCCAGCCCCGAACATCGCACCACGAAACTCAGTCACCAGGAGACCGTTCAGGGGCCCGGCGGACACTGCCGCCGACCCCCTGAGCAGGCCGAGAATCCGAATCGGATCTACTTGGGAAATCTTTGACTGGACCAGTGGCAGTCGTCGGTGTTACACCAGCCCACAACCCAGTATCTCGATTGATTAGTCACATATGTAACCGAAATCCTGATCTGTGTGCCCTGGGAGGCGTTTGAGCACCAGCCGTTCGGATAGCTGCCCCAGTCAGTTGTCGATCCGTAGGTAGTGTGGTGTTGCTCGTCTACACCGACCTCGGAGCCAAGAACGGTGAAATTTGCCCCCGGACCTTTGGCGAAGCGGACGATGAACTGGTTGTTACTGGTGCCACCTCGGAAAATCTGGATCTGTGAACCGTTGGATTCGGCGAGATTAACGTATTGCCAGAGGGGGAAGCCGAAGGGAAGGCCGCCGCCGCAGATCCCGGCGGCTTGTGCCGGGGACGCGAGGCCGAAGAGGCCGATCGCCATGGCGGCCACCATGGCGATGACAGCAAGGGCGGATGTCGCCCTGCGCCGCACGCGAGGACGGCTGGAACCTGCACTTCGCTTTCGCATGAAATCCCTTCCAGGCATTCGCATGGGAGTCCCCTCTAGGTAGAGGAGGCCACTGGGTACTCAGGCCAGTCGGCGGCGGTTTCTCCGACGGCGGGGCTGCTCGTCGGTTGGCAGACAGGTCAAGCCGCCGCCGGCGGTGGCTGCGGCGATATCTTTGGACGGCGGGTCGGAGGACCTCGAAGACGCCGAGGGAAGCGGCAGCCGGCCCGGTGTGGCCACGGTTGAAATGCAGGCCGGCGGCGCCGTGCGCTGGGGATCGTGGCACCGCTGCCACACGCCACGACTGTGCAGAAGGCGGACCGACTGAAATGAACCGTGCTAGTGAGATCAAGTGCAGCGATGCGGGTTCGTAACGACCGGATCGGACGTCGACTCCGATCCGGAATCAGGGCGATCTGGTAACGAGCGCGTTCAGGGACGGCCGTGAACCCGCCTCCTCCGTTGTGGCGAGACGTCTCTATTACTAGCTAGAGAGTAGCCTCTACAACGTGGGCAGGCCAGCGATTCACGACCTCGACACCCTGCTCGACGCCGCCGTCCAGCTCGTCGCCGAGCGCGGCCCCGCCGGAGTGACGATGTCCGCGGTCGCCCGGGCCGCGTCCGCCTCCAGCGGCTCGGTCTACCATCGCTTCCCCGACAGGCCGGCCCTCCAAGCCGCCCTGTGGACACGGACACTCACCCGTTTCCAGGCCGGCCTAATCGCCGCCATGGACACCGACCCGCCCCATCGGGCGGCGATCGCCGCAGCCCGGCACGTGGTCGAATGGTCACGTGATCACCCAGCCGAGGCCCGGATACTGCTCGCCGGAGCCCGCGAGTTCGGCGCCGCCACCTGGCCGCCCGCCGCAGCCCGCGCGTCCGAGCAGGCCCAGAAGAAGCTGGAGGCCGCCCTCCGCGGCCTGGGCGAACGCCTGGGTGACCCAGTGGTCCGCGAGCCGAACCGGCTCCTAATCGCCCTGGTGGATCTTCCCTACGCGACGGTGCGCCGCTACCTGTCCGCCGGAAAGCCCATCCCAACCGACGCGGCCGACCTGGTCGAACAGGCCGTCACCGCGCTCCTCGATTAGAACAACGCCACGCGTTCCTGGTCGAACGTCTCGGCTCAGAACTCCAGCACTTCGCCCATGTCAGTCCGACCTGGACCTGGTGCGTGACAGCTGACGTCACGAACATGTTCATGACGTGTATGCCCAGCTCAGAGACTGTGCGACACCCTTCGGCGGTCGGTAAGGTGCAGCAGGACGTGATCCGCCGGGAGCTGCTCAGGGAGCGCGACCAGCCGGGCGCACTGAACATCGACCTGATCACACTGATCGTGACGCGGTGCCTCGCCGCCGACTACGACGTGATCCTCGAAGGCATCCTCGACGCCTCCCGCTAGGGCGCCGCACTGCGGGCGGTCATCGCCGCGCACCCGGGGCCGGCCCACGTCTACTACTTCGCGCTGCCCCTGGAGGAGACACTGCGCCGCCACGCGACCAAGCCGTTGCTACCGCGGCCACCGGGGCGGCCAGCGGCGCCCCGGCCGCGCGGTCAGGAGCTTGTGTGCTGGGCGCGGGAGAACGCCACACCAGCCTGGATCAGCTCGACCAGGACGTGCTCGTCGACGTCGGACAGCCGCCTGACGTACACGCAGCCCTTGCCGACCTTGTGCGGGCCGAGCCGCGCCAGCAGCTCCGCCCGTCTGTCATCGTCCGCGGCGGTGTACAGCGTCAGGGCGGCCTTGCGAGGCGAGAAGCCGACCAGCGGGGCGTCGCCCTCCCGCCCGCTGGCATAGCGGTAGTGGTAGGAACCGAAACCGACGATCGACGGCCCCCACATCGCCGCCGGCTCCCCCGTCGCCTCGCTCATCAGCACGATGAGGCGCTCGCTGTCCACTCGCTGGCGCTCGTCCGCGACCGAGGCGAGGAACGCCGCCACCGACACCTCCGTCGGCTGCGTCTTGTTAGTCACAGCCGCTACGATATTCACCGGTCTCGCCCCACAGCCATCCCTGCTCGGTCGCGAGCCCGGTGCGGGCATCGGTATCCCGACGGTCGAGGCGCTGCGGTGCCAGGAGCCCACGGTGCCGGTGCGTGGCTTCGGCGACCTGGGAACCGGGCGCAAGCAGGTAGCCGCCGCTGCGGACACCGGGCCCGCAGGTGTCGATGCCGGTCCCATGACCGTCCGGCCACCGGAGATCGACGGGATCGGCCGCCCTGCCTGTCGCAGCAGCCATGTCCGTTCGAGCCGAGGGGTCCTGTCACCTGGGCACCGCGCCAGGTGACAGGACCCCTCGGGCTTGCGGAGCTGCGGTCAGGCTGCGCGCTGCTGGGGATCAGGGCCTGCGGGTGGCATCGGCTGGGGCGGGTGGAGTCGTGTCGGACGGCCGAGGTCGCTGTCGGCTGCGGAGTTGTCCGTCAGGGGTTTGGCGGTGGGGGGCCAGAGGCTGGCCAGCTGGCCGAGGCTGAGGCGGCCGGTCCCGGGCCGGGTGAGGGGTAGCCAGCGGTCAGGGTGGCGTCCAGGTGCTGGTCGGGTTCGGCGAGGTCCGCGGCCGTGGTCGCGACCGGTACCCGCGCCGCGTCATCAAGGTTGCGTAGCGCCTCTGCGAGGACCTCGCGCAGGCGGGCTTCGCGGCGCAGGGTGGTAGTCCAGATCAGGACCGGAGTGATGATCCGGGTCGCCTTGGCGAGCCGGTCGTAGGCGTCGATCTTGAAGGTGAGGCGGCGGAGCGCTTCGGTGCCGAAGTCGAGTTCGAGGAACCATTCGATCTCGGCGCGGCCCTGCTTCCACTTTCCGTAGGCGTCGGGCCGCACGATGTCCCCGAACGACCGGGCGCACCGTTCCTCCGACCACCAGGCCGCCAGCCGGCCGGTGGCATTGGGCTGGCGGGCGTGATGGACCAGCCGGGTGAACATCCCGTTGACCGCCACCCGATGAGCCAGGTGCAACGAGTGGGCGATGCCCATCGCCCGGTCATGCTGGTAGCCGATCTTCTTCGGATCCAGACCGTCCTCGTGGGCCAGCACCGCCGCTCCGGCGACATCGAGGACGTAGTGCATCGGGGACAGGCCGCTGACGGCCAGCGGCTGGAAGCGGTCGAGGACCCGCCAGCGGTAGAGCTCCAGCAGGCACAGGTTCGCCGATCGGCGGGTGATCCAGCCGAGTTCGACGATCTGGTGGGTGGTCAGCACTCGGTGTTCGTGGATCACGCGGGTGATCCACCGGTCCCAGGGGTGAGGCTCCGCAGCAGACCTACCTCGGCCGCCGCACCTACAACCGACCCACCGCCCGCATCGTGTCCGGGCTCCAGGCGTTCGTCGGTGACGTGCTGACCCACAAGGGCCGCAATGACGACCAGCGCCCTGTCCCGGTCGCTGAGGTCCTGGCCGTGCCAGTCCGGGCCGCCAGCGGCGAGGTACGCCTCCCGGACGAAGGTGCGGCCGGCGAGACCGCTCATTGCGAACTCCATCCCGGACTCGCCCAGTCCGAGGTTGCGCGCATAGACACGGCGTCCGCGTGCCGCGCGCTCCTCCACTGTCTGCGCCGTCTCAACCCACTCTGCAGCGCTCACAGGCACGTCCCTTGGTCGTGCGTGCCGCCGATGAGGTCGTAGAGCATGCGCCGCAGCCGGGCGACGTCGGCATCGCTGAAGGCGCCGAGAGCGGCCCGCTCGGCCCGCTCGGTCTCCGCCGACACCAGCCGACGCAGGTGCTCGCCCTGTTCGGTGATGGCAAGCGTGCGCGCCCGCCGGTCGCGCGGATCGATGCTGCGCTTGAGCAGGTCGAGTCGCTCCAACCGGTCCAGCTCACTAGTGAGCGTGGTCTTGTCCATCCCTACCGCCCTGCCGAGCTCGACCTGCGTCATGCCGGGCGAGAGATGCAGGGCGCTCAGCACGATGTGGTGGCGAAGGGTCAGCCCGTGCTGAGCAGCTGCTTCACCGGTCGCCGAACGCATTCGCTGCGCGGCCCGGTGCAGCAGCCACGTGAGCTCGGAGTCGGCGCCAGGGCCCATCGTCGGTTGGGCAAGCATCGGGGCGTCGCCGTCGGAGGAGCCGTGCAGCGCCGCGCCCTCGAGCCCGGTCATGAGCTCGAGCCGGCAGACACCGCTACGGCCGGCAACGGCGGAATCGGGTCGTAAGCGGAGACGTCGTGCGCGGGCACAAGGTGCACCACGTCCCGTAGCGCGATGCAGCGCTCGAGCCCCGCGCGGACCTCCGCAGGATCGACGTCGGTCATGCCGCGCAGGAACCACGGCCGCTGCTTGTGACGCGTGATGCCGTCGCACTGCCAGGTGAGGTCGCCGATGAAGCCGTAGCGCTCACCCGAGGGAAGAGCCACGAACACCACCACTGAGCCCGGTGTGTGACCGCCGGCGTGGGCGATGACGACGGACCCGTCGCCGTGGACGTCCCAGCTCGCCGGGAAGCCCAGATAGGGCCCGTCGTCCAGGTCGTAGTGGCGGATCTGCATACCCGCCGACACGGCACGGAAGACCGCGCCGTGCACGTCGTCGGCGCCGTAGCCCACCTCGTCGTTGTTCATCCACACAGGGACGTCCAGGGAGTCGAGCCCGCTGACGTGGTCCCAGTGCACGTGCGTCACGACGACGCCAAGCAGGCGGGAGAAGTCGTAACCAGACGCGTCCATCTGCTCACGTACCGTCTTCGCCCGCTTATACGGCGCGCGCTCCAACCGACGCAGCATCGCGATGTGCTCGTCGAGTTTGGCGCCGAAGCCCGCATCGATCAGGAGGTCGCCCTTCGGGTGGCGCACCAGCACGGCGGTCGCGGCGAAGTGGCGCTTGTCGAACATCGAGCCACCCGAGAACGCGAAGGCGGCCCGTGTCCGGTACGTCCCTGTCGGGAGGCGGTACACCTCCAGCTCTGCAGGAGGGCGAGCAGGGGGCAGCGGTTCGTTCCACAAGGACACCATAGTGAGATGCTACGAGGTCAGATCGTCCGAGGCAAGACCTTCTTGAATCGGATCATATTGTGCCCTTGGCACCGTCGCCACCAGGTACGACAAGCACGCCCTGACCTACCGCGGCGCCCTCGTCCCGGCAGCAATCCTCATCTGGACTCGATGACATCAGAGGCATGCCCTAGCCGCACCCACACAGCCCGACCGTCACGCGACTCTACGTGCATAAAATGTCACTGATCGTTGCAAGCCGGGTTGTACACACGCACCGTAGGGATCCGAACCGCGCTTACCCGCCACGGATCTTCGTCAGCTACTCGGCCGCGGACGACAGCCGGGGCGAGATACGGGCGTTCCTGACCGATCTCCAGCGGTCCCTGGTCCAGGTCTCCGGCCATTCGACGGCGGGGATGATCCTCTTTGCGGATTCGGCGGAGCATTCCACCGGAACCGCCTGGAACGAGACCCTCGTCCGCGAGCTGGAGCGGTGCGACGTCTTCCTGCCGCTACTCAGCCCAAGCCTCTTCCGCAGCGTCTGGGCGTCCCGGGCCCTCTCCCCTGTCCTGGTCCAGCCCCGCGCGCCTCGAGCCCGGCCCCGAGCCGCCGGGAGACCTGTCCACGGCACCGGACGTCTTCAGGTTGACCGACTCGGCGGCCCACGCGCCCGCCGCCTCCGAACCCGCCGAAGAATGACCGACCCCGCCCGGCAGGTAGGAAGCGCGGCGTGGTCCGTGCCGGCCGACCCTGCATACGTCGAGCGACGGCACGCGGCCGGGCAGTGGCACGACGCCGCTCCTCGGCTGCCACCGTGCTTCCAGTCGGGAAGAACGAGGTCGGCCTCGAGCGACGGCGTGGCACCCGCGAGTACAGGTGGCTGGTCAGCGCGTGTGCAGCTGCTCGGCGGCTCGGGTAGCCGCGTCCATCGAAGGGCGAGGCAACCGACCGGCGCCGCGTGCGGCGGCGGTGGCGGCGTCCCGCAGCGGGCGGGCGCCGCAAAACGCCGCGAGCTCGGCCGCCGTGCCGAGCTGGGACAGTGCGTCGACCGGCCGGCCGGACCGCAGCAGCGCCCGTCCGAAGGCGTAGCGGGACTGCGCTCGTTCCAGATTCGCCAACGTGGGTTCCAGCAGCCGCACGGATTCCTCGAGCAGGTCCAGCTCGCGTGGTCCCGATTCGACCAGGGCCGCGTACCGCAGCGCGCGTCCGACAGCCCGGGGCGTGCCCCACTCCGTCGAGGCGGCCAGCAGCTCGTCGGCCACCGCCCGCGCCTGCTCATGCTGACCGAGCAGCCGCAGACAGCGCACCATCGGGCCGCGCCAGTCGCAGGCCAGCGGATTGACGACGGACCGTGCCGCACACTCGTCCCGGGTCGCGATCGCGGCCGCGAGGGCCAGCCGGGTTTGTCCGGTCGCGAGACACACCGCGATCTCCCCGGACGCGTACAGAGTCGGCGTGACGCCCGGGGCGTCCCGGGCCTTCATCTGACGCAGCACCTCACGCGCTTGATCGGTCTCGCCGACGGCCAGCATCGCCCGCAACCGCACGTTCGCAGCGAAGGTCTCGCCGATGCTGATAGCCGCGTAGCCACCGGCTTCCTCGGCGTCGCGTGCGTCGCGCAGCGCGTCGGGCAGCTGACCACGGGCGTACCTGATCTCCGAACGGTAGTACAGCGACGGCGCCAGGCTGACCAGCGAGCCTGAGCGGCGGGAGTAGTCGAGCGCGGTCTCGACCGCCGGCAACAATTCCGGGGCGTCGCAGGGCAACAGGGCGTACCAGGCTGAGGTCATCGGAACCGCCGCGGTCGGCTGGCCGACCAGGCGGTCGCCAGCGATCACCCGCAGCGCCCGCCGTTCGGCTTCCTCACGGCAGTTGCGGTACATCGCGTGCAGGGCCATCCCGCCTTCGAGGACGAGCCCACCGACCGACGTGTCGGTGGGCTCGTCGCGGTAGCCGTCGATCAGCTCGATGAGGTCGGTGCCCTGCCGTGCCCCGTAGGCGACCATCGCCAGGCAGCCCTGCAGGAACTGACGGCAGTCGTCGGTCATGCCACGGTCGTGCTCCAGCGAGGCGAGGCAGACTCCGGCGGCTTCCCGCGGCTGCCGATCCAGCCAGAGCGTTGTCGCCAGAGCACCGGCGATCTGCGCGCGCAGCCGCGGGTCGCGCTCCCGGGCGAGTGCCTCGGACAGGTGCGTGGACGCGGCGGCGCAGTCGACGTGAGCCTCGGCGTTACCGAGACGCACCAGCATCTCCGTCCGCCGGTCACCGAGGTCGACCTCGACGGCCCGACGCAGAAACGCGACCGCGCTGTCAACGGACCCCCGGGCCTGGCTGAGGTCCGCGGCCTCGACGAGCACGCTGACCAGATCGTCGGCGGGGAGGCGGGGGACGCCGTCGGCTGGATCGTCGGCGTCGCGGACGTCGGGGACGGGGTTGGCAGCGACGAAGCCGCCGGGCACCCGAAGCAAATGGGTGGCGGCCTTGATCGGGTCGTGGCTCGCCGTGGCCGTGCGAGCGGCCCGCAGGTGCAGCTCGGCGCGCCGAGCAGCCGGGATCGACTCGTAGATGCTCGCGCGCACCAGCGGATGCCCGAACGCGAACCGGACCGGGATGCCGTCCGCGACCACCAGGCCGCTCGCCACCAGCGGCGCCAGCGCCTCGAGTACCGCCTGCGGCGAACTGTCCGCCAGCTGTGCCAGCCAGCCACTGCCGGCACCTCCGCCGAGGACGGCGAGCCCCCGCGCCGCCTCGGCGGAGGCCGCCGGCAGGTAGCTCAGCTCCCGGGCGACAAAGCGGTCGACGTTCGGCGAGTCATCCGACAGCACGGCGGTCAGGTCGCCGTCCAGCAGCGACAGGCGTTGCGCCAACTCTTTCAGCAGGAACGGGTTGCCGCGGGTGAGCTGTTCGCACCGCGCGGCCAGGTCCGAGCCCGGCTCCGCAGCGGTCAGGTAGGCGAGCAGATCGCCGCATCCTTGGACGCTCAGTGGTCGCAACACGCTGGTGGTCGTGTGCGGCAGACTGGCGATGGCCGCGGTGAACCGGCTGACTCGCTGCTGCCCTGGCCGCAGCCCCAGCACCAGGACCACCGGTTGTGCGTCGAGCCGCGCGGCCAGGAACGCGAGCAACCGTACGGACGGCGGGTCCGCCCACTGCACGTCGTCGACGACGAGGACGATCGGGTTGCGCGCGGCGGCGTCGCTCACCAACTGGCACAGTGAGGTGATCGTCTGGTACTCACCGCCCGGCGGTTGACCCATCGGCGGCAACGGTGATGGAAAGCAGCCGGTCTCCGCGTACCGGCCGAGCAGCTGGCGGGCGCACCCCCAGCCGTATTCGGTTTCGAGATCGGTACCCCGGGCCGAGACCACCGTGAATCCCAGCACCGAGGCCCGCCGCCTGGCCTGGTCGAGCAAGCTGGTCTTGCCGATCCCCGCCGGCCCCTCGAAGATCAGCACCCGTCCTGTCCGAGTGTCGAGGGTGTCCTCGAGGACCTGATCGACAAGCTCGGTCTCCGCCGTCCGTTCAATCAGCGGACCGGCGGCGGCAGGGCTGGGCGTGGCCTGACGCGCCGGCAGCGGAATGGCGTCGAGGCCGGGATCTTGGCGCAACATCGCCGCATGCAGCTCACGGACCGACCCGCTCGGATCGATGCCGTGTTCGTCGGCGAGCCGGTCGCGCAGCCGGGCGAACACCGCCAGCGCCTCGGCCTGCCGGCCACCGCGGTAGAGCGCGATCATCAGCTGGCTGTGCCGATCCTCGTCGAACGGGTCCAGCTCGGCCAGTCTCGTCAGGTCCGGAATCAGCGCCGCATGCTGGCCGAGCGTCAACCGGCAGTCGACCACCGCGTGCCTGGCGGCCGTGCGCACCCGGTCGAGCCGGCGGGCCTCCTGGGCGAACCAGGATAGTTGCGCCACGTCGGCGAGCGGCTCACCCCGCCACAGTCGCAACGCCTGTTCGAACAGCGCCAGCCGCTGCGCGGGCACGGACGCGGCGCGGCCCCGCTCGATCAGCTCCTCCGCCCTGCGCAGGTCGGTGTGGACTTCCACGAGCACGTAACCCGGAGCCTGGGCTCGAATCGCCGTCGTCGTCCCGAGCACCCGCCGCAGGTAGGAGATGTGACTTTGCAGTGAGTTCAGCGCCGCGGCCGGCGGGTCACCGTCCCAGACCGCCTCGATCAGTTGGCTGGTGCTGACGACCTCACCCGGCCGCAATGCCAGCCGTGCCAGGACGGCCTTGCGGCGCAGGCCCGCGAGTGGCCGGCCGTGCCCGCTCACCGTGACGTCGACCGGACCGAGCAGGCGAACCAGGATCGACACGATTCCCCACAGCCTGTTCGTCGGTATGCCGACGTCGTCGCCGACGGGAAGCAACGTAACCGCTCGCCTGCCGGGCTTCGGGGCGCTCGCGACAAGGCGATATGTCGGATTAAAGACCCCAAGACCGTTTACCGGCGACGTCCCGAGTCGTCCCGCCTGCCCGCTCGACCGACCGACGAATGTGCCGCGCCCGCCGGACGGAACCCGACGCTTTCGATGCCCAGGACCAGGCTCCCGGGACGGATGTCAACGAGGCGACTTCGACCGACGCGACTCGGCGAAGCGGAGCAGCGAAGCGGCTCAACGAGCCGCGTCAGCGAGGCGTTTCAGCGACACGTCAGCGTGGTTCACACGGTGGGTGGTGCACTGGTTTCGGTACAGCAGGCGACGGCCGAAACCCGCACTGTCGCGTTTCATTACCTCATCTCAAGGAAAGGCCCAGAGCCATGCGGAAGATCGATCGCCGTGAATCCAGCACCCCGATGCAGCACAGCCAAATCCTGGTCTCGAAGGGCGTCAGCCCCAACCACAACCAGATCCTGGTCTCCAAGGGCGTCAGCCCCAACCACAACCAGATCGTGATCGCAGGCTGACATAGCCGACTGCCAAGCCGCCGGACGTGGAGAAGATGCCGCGTCCGGCGGCTTGTCCGCCTTTTCTGCCACATTCCATCGACGGCAGTCGCGGCGGGCGACCAGCGCGACAGACGGTCAAAGCGTCAGGCAACTGGCGGCAGCGGAATCATGTGACGCGGAACGGCGCATGAAATGAGCCGAACGCGAGGACGCCGATGACGGACGTTTCCAACGACGGCGCCCGGTTTTCGAGGACTGTCCGAATTCTGTTGGTCGGACAATTATTCTCCGCCGTCGGATCGGGCATTACGATCCCCTACCTGTTCGTCTATCTGCACCAGGAGCTCGGCCTGGCCGGCGGATTGGTCGGGGCGCTGTTGATCGTGCGCGCGGTCGGCGCGGTCGTGGGGGCCGCGCTCGCCGGCGCCGCCGCCGATCGGGTCGGCGCGAAACCCGCGCTGGTGTGGGGGCTCGGTACCGCGGCGACGGCGAGCGGGGCGCTGGCCCTGATCGGCGACCCGATGTCGGCGGCGGCCGCCATGGCGGCCTTCGGCGTGACGATGGCGGCCGCGGTCACCGCCGGAGACGCGCTCCTGGGGCAGGTCACCCCGGTGGCGCAGCGGCCTCGGGCGTTCAGCAGCGCCTACCTGGTGACCAACCTCGGCGGCGCTGGCGGCGCCACACTGGCCGCGTTGTTCCTAGCGGTCTGGCCGGACACACTCGCGTACCGGACGCTGTTCGCCGTCGACGCGTCCAGCTTCGCGGTGTTCGGCATCCTGGTGGCCCGCCTGGTACTGGCGAAGCGACCGGCTCCGGCGCATCACGGCCAGGAGTCTCACGACCCGAAGTCGCACGTGCCGGAGACGCGCGGCCCCGCGGTCGCCGAGTCGGCCGCGATGGTCGAGCCGGACGTGACGGACGCGACGGACGTGACGAGTAAGAGGACAGCCGCCGGGACGCGACGGGCCGGGTCGTCCGGGTACCGAGCCGTCCTCGCCGATCCGGCACTGCGCTGGCTCGCCGTGATCATTTTTGTCCTCGTCTCCTGCGGCCACAGCCAGCTAGAGGTCGGCCTTCCGGTGTTCGCGGCTGATCAGGGCATCGACACGGCGGGTCTGGGCTGGGTCTTCGCGGCCAACATGATCACGATCGTTGTCTTCCAGACCCCCGTCCAGCGGTTGTCGTCGTCCAGCCGGCGCACCTCGAGCCTGCTGGTGGCGATCGGCCTGATTGTCGTCGCGTGGACGGTGCTGCGGGTCGCCGTCGCGGGCGGTACCCCGATCTTCGTGGCGGTCGGCGCGATCTTCGCCATCGCCGAGGTGGTGCTGTCCCCGGTGCTGGCGGCCACCGTCAACGACCTGGCGCCCCCTGGGCTGCGCGGTCGCTACAACGGCGTCCACACGATGGCGTGGACGGGCGGTTGGCTCGCCGGCACGGTCACCGCCGCTGCCCTGCTCGGCTTCGGCGGGACGGGTCTGCTATTACCGCTGCTCATCGTCGTCCTGCTGGCCGCGACACCGGCGGTCTTCCGGCTGCGCCGCGCCCTTCCCGCCGGCCTGGACCGTCCCGCCAGCATCGCCCTGGACCACCCAGGCGCCGCGCCGGACCACCCCGCCAGTTCCGGGCTGGCCGAACCATTCCGACTGGATCGCACTCACCCGACAGGACCAACGACGAATGATGGACAACCGGACCGAACCACGCCAAACCGGGTCATCGAGGCCGGACGATGACAGCGAATCGCTCCTCCGGCAACGCATCCGCCGCCACAAACGGACCCCGACCGCGATCCTGGCGCGGCTCGAGGACCAGTTCACCCTCGCCTCCCGATGGCTTGACCAGGGTGACTACCGACGCGCCGGCCTCCTGCTCGCGCTGAACCTCGGCGCACTCGAATCGCTGGGCAGCACGGTCGAGCCGCCAACCGACTCCCCGGACGCGTCACACGACCTGCTCGACCCGCCGGGAGGACAGCCCGGAACAGCCGAGGCCAGGCGCCAGCAGGCCGCCGAGATCGAGGCGGCGGTGTGCAACCTGATCGGCGTGGTCGGCAAGTACACCGGACAGTTCGTCCGCGCCGAACGCGCCTACCTGCGGGCGCTGGACATCCTGCGGTCCGCTCACGGTGAGTGGCACGACAGCGTCGCGACGATCTACCACAATCTCGGCGGTCTGGCCCACGCCCGCGGCGACCACGTGTCCGGGGAGCCGTGGGCACGACGCGCCGTCGACCTCCGCCTCCACCTGCACGGCCCCGACAGCGTGCTGGTGGCCGCCGACCGGGGCGCCTGGGCCGCACTGCTGGACGGCCTGGGGCGGTACGACGAGGCCGAGGCCCGCCTCCGCGAGGCGCTGGAGGTGTTCCGCCGAACCTACGGGGAGTGCCACTACGAGATCGCGGTGACCGTGCACAATCTCGCCTCGCTGCGGCATCGCCGGGGTAGGACGGCCGAGGCGATCGAGGGCTATCGTCACGCGTTGGAGCTCAAGCAGCGGCTGCTCGGCCTCGACCACCCGGACCTCGCGCCGACCCTGGTCAACCTCGCCGTCGCCTACCGGGAGCACGACCAGTCCGCGATTGCCCAGCAGCTCAGCGGCCGTGCCATAGCGATCCTGGCCTCACACGTCGAGTCCGACCACCCCACACTCGCCGCCGCGTTCGAGTGCCACGCCCGCGACCTCGACGAGGTCGCCGACTACCCCGAGGGCCCGGCGTGTCGGGCCGGAAACACCGATCTTGAGACAGTCCCTGAAGCCGCCAGATGACTCTGGGACGGCGTGGTCATGTTCACCGGGACGGACCGCTTCTTCGGTGCTACCGAGGGCCGATCGCCGGACCGCGATGAACGTGTCCGGTACGCGACGGCTGGCACGCATGGCATTTGTCTCGACGGCCTGTGTGTCTACCGACCACGCGCGTAGGGACCTTACGGCTTCCGCGCGTATGACGGAGACGGCCGCGACGGTGGGCGTCACCCAAGCCACGGCGGCGCGACCGATCGCGGATTGGCTGGGTGTCGCGCGGAAGCCCGTGTTCGATAGAGCCGTGTGGGGCACGGAGGGCGGCGAAGCCTCTGTCGGCGGAAGACTCATGCCGTCGTCGGCCACGCACCGGGCGGCGTCCATGGCTTGGCGTAGCGCTGGTCCGTGCCGGGGGCTGTGACGGTATGTAGCCGCGCTCCCAGCACCTCGATCTCGGCCTCGATAGCCCGACGGACCGCGGGTTGCGATGAGAGGTGGTCGGCGTCGCCAAGCAGCAACCATACGGGTTGATCACGCGGTAGGTGCCGTCGTCGAGCGCGGTGAGGGCCCTCGGGATGCCTGACTGGGCGCCCGGGTGGTTCAGGCGTGTGCTGGTGGCCGGGTGAGCGGGATGGCGGTGTAGCCGCGTAGGACGAAGGTAGGACGCCCGACCGGTTCGGCGGCCAGCGTCCAGGTCGGGGCGTGGTCGAGGAGCGCGGCCAGGGCTGCTTGTAGCTCGATGCGGGCCAGCGGTGCGCCGAGGCAGAAGTGCAGGCCCGCACCGAAGCCCACAAGGGGGTTGGGAACGCGGCCGACGTCGAAGGAGTCCGGGGCGGCGAAGACCGCCGGGTCGCGGTTGGCGGCGCCGAGCAGGGCGGCCACCTCGGCCCCGGCCGGGATCGGGACGCCGGCGATCGTCACGTCCGCGGTGGCGGTGCGGATGAACAGGTGCAGCGGCGGGTCGTAGCGGATCATCTCCTCGACCGCGGCCGGGATGAGCGTACGGTCGGCGCGCAGCCGGGCCAGCTGGTCGGGATGGCGCACCAGGGCCACGACGCCACCGCCGAATGCGTTCACCGAGGCCTCGTGGCCGGCGTTGAGCAGCAGGATCGCCGAGGCGACCAGCTCGTCCGCGGACAGCCGGTCCGTGCCGTCGCGCGCGGCCACCAGGTGGCTGATCAGGTCGTCGCGCGGGTCGTCGCGGCGGCGCGCGGCGAGCCGGCGCAGGTAGTCGGCGAACTCGCCGGCGGCCGTGACCGCCGCAGCCTCGGCGGCGGATGACGGCGCGACCTCGTACATCCGCACGATCGCGGCGGACCATGGCCGCAGCCGGTGCCGGTCCTCGGAGGGCACGCCGAGCAGTTCGGCGATGACCGTGACGGCGAGCGGCTCGGCGACCTCGGCGAGCAGGTCGAAGTCGGGGCCGGCCGCGGTGAGCAGCGCCGTGGCCTCGGCGGCGACCGCCGGGCGCAGGCGTTCGACGTGGCCGCGGCTGAACGCCTGCGCGACCAGTGATCGCAGCCGGGTGTGCGCCGGCGGCTCGTTCTCCATCATCTGGTTGCGGTGCAGCAGGTTGAAGGGCGCGAAGTAGGCCGCGGGCTCCTTGTCCTGCCAGCGCCGACCGAGGCGGCGGTCGCGCAGCACCGAGCCGACCGCGGCGTGGCTCGCCGCCAGCCACCGGCCCATGCCGCCGTGCCAGCTCACCGCGGCGTGTTCCCGCAGCCGGGCGAGCGTCGGATACGGATCCCGCAGGAACCCCGGATCGGCGAAGTCGATCTCCAATCCTGGCCCTCCTCCGCGCGCCACGGTGCAGCCCACTGTAGAACGACCGCCGTGACTCGCCGAGGCCGAGCCCGCGGACGTTCCGCGTCACCGAGCCGCCGCATCATCGCGATCAGGGCGGCGCGATCGCTGTCGATCTCGTCCCGCAGCGCTCGCAGCGTCGCGCCGATCGGCAGATCCCCATGCGCGTTCGCGACGCGGTGCGCCAGGCGCAGACCGCAGGTCGCGCCGGCGAGATGATCGTTGAGGTAGATCCCCAGCAGGCGCCCGCCGCCCGGTCCGTGCCGTGTCGGGGTGGTCTGCCGGTCCGGGGCGTCGAGGCGCTCGCCGCCGGCGCTGGTCCTGGTCATGAGCTACTCCGGGTCGAGTCCGCGGCGGTCCCGCGGCGAAACCGCCACCGAGGAACGTGGCTGCCGGCTTCCTCGCGGCTGTCGGTGCCGTGCCCCGAGCGCGGCGCCTTACCCGCCAGCCGAGTCGGTCGGCCGGAGCGCCGGCACCGCGAGCCCACGGCCGACCGATCGGTTTCGGCGCGCGAGGAGGGGTAGGTCGGTCGCGGCAAGGGACTTTGCGACCCCGCCGACGGCCGGCCCGCCACGTCGTCCCAGGTGCCGGTCGCCGCGAGGGCTCCGTCGACCGGACCGCCCGTCCCGGGCCGCACCCTAGACATCGAGTGTCGAGCGCACCGGAGGCGCAGAGCCATGGGACAGACCGTCGGCGACGAGATTCTTGCCCGGTTGCGCGAGTGGGGCGTCGAGTACGTGTTCGGCTATCCAGGTGACGGGATCAACGGCCTGTTGGCCGCCTGGGGCCGGGCCGACGACAGCCCGCGGTTCATCCAGGCCCGGCATGAGGAGATGGCCGC
>Ga0207711_10000292_pt1 | contig 53498 bp, 47 predicted proteins | sample KBSS34metaG_FD_184401 | JGI IMG/M metagenome (GOLD analysis project Ga0207711, IMG submission 184401) | Switchgrass rhizosphere microbial communities from Kellogg Biological Station, Michigan, USA - KBS S3-4 metaG (SPAdes) (version 2) | ecosystem: Host-associated > Plants > Roots > Rhizosphere... | reverse complement strand
TTACCCGCAACGGCGTTCCCGGCGCCCTCGTGCGCAACAACGTGCTGGTCGATCGCATCGTCCCGGTCAGCGCCGTCGCGCTGCTGGTCTGTGACGTGGTTTCGGCGCCGCCTGTGCTGCTTGCGATCGTGCTCGGCATTGGCGCGGCGGCTCAGTGCGTGCGCGTACTGTTGTGGCGGCCGTGGCAAACCCGACGCGTGCCGATCGTATGGATACTGCACGTCGGCTATTGCTGGATTCCCTTGCATCTGGCGCTGCGCGGCTTGAGCGAATACGATCTGGTCGCTGCGCCGCTCGCCACGCACGCGCTGACTGTGGGCGCGATCGGCGGCCTCACGCTGGGGATGATGACGCGCACTGCCAGAGGTCACACCGGTCGGCCCTTGCACGCCGACGGCTGGGAGATCGCCGCCTACGCCTCGGTGACAGCGGCCGCAATGACCAGAGTGCTGGTTCCTCTCGCTTTGCCAAGCCTCTACAACGCCGTGATCGTGGCTTCCGCCGTCCTGTGGTCGGCCGCCTACGCGATTTACGCCGTACGCTACTGGCCGGTGTTGACGCGTCCGCGCCTTGACGGCAAACCCGGCTGATCCGGCGCGCCGCGAGGGCATCGTCTTATAATGGGCGCCCGCACGCTGCCGAATCACCCACACCGATTTCACGCTCGATAGCTTCCCATTCGCGCCCGAAGGCCGCTGCTGCCGCGCGCCGCCTGTACGTCGATCGATCGGGGATCGTCGCCGCTGCGACGCAAATCGCTTCGCCCAATTGCGACGCGCGGCCGGAGGGCGAGCGCATTTCGCTTCTGGTCGTTCACAACATCTCGCTGCCTCCGGGCAAGTTCGGCGGAAACGCCATCACCGAGCTATTCACCAATCGGCTCGATCCGGATGCGCATCCTGATTTCGGCGCGCTTGCGGGAATGCGCGTCTCCGCGCACTTCCTGATCCAGCGCGACGGTTCGCTGCTGCAGTTCGTCCCTTGCGCACTGCGCGCCTGGCACGCCGGAGCTTCGTCGTGGCAAGGCCGCGAACGATGCAACGATTTTTCCATTGGCGTCGAACTCGAGGGCACCGATCTGCTGGCTTACGCGGATGCCCAATATGCGATGCTCGGCCGGCTCACCCGCGCGCTGCGCCGGCGTTATCCGATCGCGCACGTTGCCGGCCACGACCAGGTCGCGCCAGGAAGAAAGACCGACCCCGGGGCCGCGTTCGATTGGGCCCGCTACCGGCGCCTGGCCGCTCTCGCGTAGTGGTACAGCCTACCGGCTCATTCCAAGGCGGGCCGCGACGCATCGCGGCTCCCCACGTTCCGGCCGTCAGCCGGGCGTCAGCTATTGGCCTTGGTAGCCTTCGAAGGTATAATTAAAGGTTATGCAATTTCTGGTCGACTATTTTCCGCTGATCCTGTTCTTTGTGGCTTTCAAGCTGCAAGGGATTTTCGTGGCGACCGGCGTCGCCATCGCCGCGTCCGTCGCGCAGATCGCCTATGTCCGTTGGCGCCATGGCAAGGTTGCCGCCGTGCACTGGCTCAGTTTCGCGATTATCGCGACCTTCGGCGGGGCGACGCTGCTACTGCACGACGAGACGTTCATTAAATGGAAGCCTACGGTTCTGTACTGGCTGTTCGCCCTCGTGCTGGCTGTCGGCAGGCTGGTTTTCCGCAAGAATCTGCTCGCCGCGCTGCTCAAGGACCTGACGCTGCCCGATCCCATATGGTCGCGACTGACCTGGGGCTGGGTCGTGTTTCTGGCCGCGATGGGGATCGCCAACCTTTACGTCGCGGCCAATTTCACGACCGATACATGGGTCAACTTCAAGGTCTGGGGCGGCATGGGCCTGTTCATGCTGGCCGCAGTCGGGACCGTGGCGTCGGTCGCGCGATACCTGCCCGGTGAATCGTGACCGACATCGCGACGACGCTGCGTTCACGCCTTGCCGACCTCTCTCCTTCCGCGCTTGAAATCCATGACGACAGCGCCGAACACGCGGGCCACGCCGGAGCAGCCGGTGGCGCCGGGCACTTTTCCCTGCTGATCGTGTCGAAGGCCTTTTCCGGAGTTTCGCGGCTCGAGCGTCACCAGCAGGTGCTGAACCGCGTCAACGACCTGCTGCCGCACCCGATCCACGCGCTGTCGATCAGGGCATTGTCGCCAGAAGAATTTTCCTGACGCGGACCGAATTTCTTCCCGGACCGATTTGCTTTACTTCTTTTAATCGACTCACCGACAAGGACTGTCATTCATGTCACAGATCATTCGACTTTTTACCGCGCTCGTCGCAACGTCCGCGCTGCTGCTGGCGCCCGTCGCACTGGCGCAAGATGCCAAAAGCAAGCCGGCGCCAGCCAAATCCGATGCGCCGGCTAAAGGCAAGGATCTTTACTCGCCGGCCTATTTCGACTTCATGCTCAAGCAGCGGACTGCCCAGGGTCAGCCCGACACGCCCGAATTGCGCACCGCCGTTCGCGACGAGCTCAACACGCGCGAGTTGCTGGTCCGCGAGGCCAAGAAGCAAGGGCTCGACAAGAGCCCGGCGCTGAAGACCGAGATGGACCTGACCCAGCAGACCGTGCTGGTCCGCGCATACATGGCCGACTATCTGAAGGCGCATCCGGTACCCGAAGACGCGCTGCGCAAGGAGTACGACGCCATCAAGGGCCAGATCGGCGACAAGGAATACAAGGTTCGCCATATCCTGGTCGACAAGGAAGACGAGGCCAAGGAAATCATCGCGGCGCTGCAAAAGGGTGAGAAGTTCGAGAAGCTCGCAGACCGCTCGAAGGACACTGGCTCGAAAGCCAACGGCGGCGACCTGGACTGGAATGCCCCGGCCAATTTCGTCAAGCCGTTCGCCGACGCGATGGTGGCGCTGCCGAAGGGCAAGTTCACGACGACTCCGGTCAAATCGCAGTTCGGCTGGCACGTCATCGAGGTGGACGACATTCGCGATGCCAAGGTTCCGACGTTCGAGGAAGTCAAGCCGCAACTGGCCCAGCGCATGCAGGGCCAGGTAGTCGACAAGTATCTGCGCGATCTGCGCGCCAAGAACGGCTTCTAAAGCGCCGGCGCGACTCGATGTCGGTGACGAGGGCAGGCAGCGACAGCCTGCCCTTTTTCTTGCGCCGACACGCCGTTGGCGGCGGTCTTTGCCTGGATGCTATTCTTCGCCCTTCGCGAAGCTGAACGACCCATGGCGAAGATTCCGCGTCCGAAAGACTTCTATGCCGGGCTGCTGTTCGTGGCGTTCGGCGTCGTCGCGATCATCATCGCCCGGGATTATCCGCTCGGTACTGCGGCGCGGATGGGCCCCGGTTATTTCCCGCGTCTGCTGGGGATTCTGCTGATCGTGCTCGGCGCCGCGCTGTCGCTCACTGCATTGCGTGGTCATGGCACTCCGCTGCCGGGATGGAAATGGCGGCCGGTCAGCATCGTGCTTCTGAGCGTTGTTGCGTTCGGTCTGGTGCTGACGCATGCCGGATTGGTGCTGTCGACGATTGGCCTGATCGTCGTCGCCAGCACGGCGAGCCGCGAATTTCGATTCAGGGAGTCGCTATTGAGCGGCGTCCTGCTGGCTGCGCTGTCGGTCGGTGTCTTCGTCGTCGGCCTGAAGCTGCAGCTCCCGATCTGGCCAGGCGGCGGCTGACGCCAACCGATGGACGTATTCGGCCACCTCGCGCTTGGCTTCGGCGTCGCGCTGACGCCGATCAACCTGCTCTACGCACTGGTCGGAGTGCTGGTCGGTACGCTGATCGGTGTTCTGCCCGGAATCGGTCCGGTGGCGACGATCGCGATGCTGCTGCCGACGACCTACGGGCTGCAGCCGGTTTCGGCGCTGATCATGCTTGCCGGCATCTACTACGGCGCACAGTACGGCGGGTCGACGACGTCGATCCTGATCAACATGCCGGGAGAAACCTCGTCGGCAGTCACTTGCCTGGACGGCCACCAGATGGCGCTCAAAGGCGAGGCCGGCGCTGCGTTGGCGGTGGCAGCGCTGGGCTCTTTCTTCGCCGGATGCGTCGCCACGGTGGCGATCGCCGCGTTTTCGCCGCCGTTGTCGTCGGTCGCTCTCAAGTTCGGGCCCGCCGAATACTGCTCGCTGATGGTGCTGGGGCTGATCGGCGCCGTCGTGCTCGCGCACGGCACGCTGTTGAAGGCGATCGCGATGGTCGTGCTCGGGCTGCTGCTGGGCATCGTCGGCACCGATGTCAATTCAGGGATGGCCCGCTTTGCATTCGACATTCCGGAGCTGATCGACGGCATCGGTGTGGTCGCGGTAGCGATGGGACTGTTCGGCTTCGCCGAGATCGTCAGCAATCTCGAAAGTACCGAAAAGCGCGCTATCGTGGCGGCCAAGGTCAAGGGCTTGTGGCTGACCGGCAAGCAGCTGCGCCAGGCGGCGCCTGCCGTGCTGCGCGGCACCGCGCTAGGATCGGTGCTGGGACTCCTGCCCGGTGGGGGTGCGATGCTCGCCTCGTTCGCCGCCTACACCGTAGAAAAGAAGGTCGCCAAGGACCCCAGCCGCTTCGGCAAGGGAGCGATCGAAGGCGTCGCCGGTCCCGAGTCGGCCAACAACGCCGGTGCGCAGACGTCGTTCATCCCCTTGCTTACCCTCGGCATCCCGGAGAACGCCGTGATGGCCCTGATGGTCGGCGCGATGACCATCCACAACATCCAGCCAGGGCCCCAGGTGATGACCTCCAACCCCTCACTGTTCTGGGGATTGGTCGCATCGATGTGGGTCGGCAATCTGATGCTGGTCGTCCTGAACCTGCCGATGATCGGCATCTGGATCAAGCTGCTGCAGGTGCCGTATCGTCTGCTTTATCCGGCGATCCTGCTTTTTTGCGGCATCGGTGTCTACTCGACCAACAATGCGAGCTTCGACGTGGTGATGACCGCGATTTTCGGCTTCCTCGGGGTCATCTTCGTCAAGCTCGAATGCGAGCCCGCCCCGTTGCTGCTCGGGTTTGTGCTCGGACCCCTGATGGAGGAAAATCTGCGTCGCGCGATGCTGCTCTCGCGCGGCGATCCAACGGTCTTTTTGACCCGGCCCATTTCGCTGGCGATGCTGATCGTTGCGGCGGGCTTGCTGCTGCTGATCATTCTTCCGAACTTCCGCAAGACGCGCGCCGCCGCGTTCCAGGAAGAGACCTGATGTGCGCAAACGCGCAAGTGAGACGACGATGACCGATCCGATGGTGCCGGAAGCGATCGCACGCGATTCCCGCAGCCAGGGAGAGGGCTTCGACTGGAGCCTGCCATACCGGTCGCGCCGGCAGCCGATTTTCGCGCGCAATGTCGTGGCGACCTCGCAGCCGCTTGCGACGCAGGCAGGGATCGCGATGCTGCAAAGAGGCGGCAACGCCGTGGACGCGGCGCTGGCAACCGCGATCGCGCTCACCGTCGTCGAGCCCTGCAGCAACGGCCTGGGCAGCGACCTGTTCGCGATCGTATGGGACGGCGCCGCGCTCTCCGGGCTCAACGCTTCAGGACGCGCACCCGAGGCGTGGACGCCGGAGCGCTTCGCCGGCCTTGACGCGATGCCTCGCGCCGGTTGGGACACGATCACCGTTCCCGGCGCCGTGTCCGGCTGGGTCGCGCTGTCGCGCCGGTTCGGCAAGCTCCCTTTTGCCGACCTGTTCACGCCTGCGATCCGTTACGCCGGCGAAGGTTATGCGGTTTCGCCGGTCGTTGCCGAGAAGTGGGCCAAGGCCGTGCCGATACTCGGCCAGGTGGAAGGCTTCGCCGAGCACTTTCTCCCGCGCGGGCGGGCGCCGGCGCCCGGGGAGATTTTTTCTTCCGCGGCGATGGCGCGATCGCTGCAGAAAATCGCCGCCAGCGGCGGCGAGGCGTTCTATCGCGGGGAGCTGGCGGAAGCGATGGTCGCGCACGCCCGCGCGAACCGGGGCGCCCACACCCTTGCCGATTTCGATGCGCATCGGTGCGACTGGGTAACGCCGCTGGCGCACGATTACCATGGCCATACGATCCATGAGCTGCCGCCCAATGGCCAGGGCATCGCGGCGCTGATGGCGCTCGGCATCATCGAGAATTTCGATCTCGGTGCGCACCCGGTCGATGCTGTCGCGACGCAGCATCTGGAAATCGAGGCGATGAAGCTAGCCTTCGCCGATGTCTATCGCTACGTAAGCGACCCGGCGTCGATGCGAGTGACACCAGCCCAGCTGCTCGATCGCGGATATCTGTCGGCGCGGGCGCGTCTGATCGATCTCGGCCGCGCGCAGGACTTCGGGTACGGCACGCCGCCGCCCGGCGGAACCGTCTATCTCGCTGCGGCGGACGAAAGCGGCATGATGGTGTCGCTGATCCAGTCGAACTACATGGGCTTCGGTTCAGGGATCGTCGTGCCCGGCACCGGCATCAGCATGCAGAATCGCGGCACCGGATTTTCACTGGAGCCGGATCATCCGAACCTGGTCGGCGGCGGCAAGCGTCCGTTCCACACGATCATCCCCGGCTTCGCCACGCGCGGAGGGGCCCCGTATGCGGCATTCGGCGTGATGGGAGGGCCGATTCAACCGCAGGCGCATCTGCAGACGCTTGTGCGGATGATCGACTATCGCGGCAATCCGCAGGCGGTGCTCGATGCGCCGCGATGGAAAGTCAACGGCGGTTTGTCGGTCGACCTCGAGGTGGATGCAGCGGCATCGCTGCGCGATGGCTTGCGCGCGCTCGGACATACTTTCGCTTCCGTTCCCGATTCATACATGGATTTCGGCGCCGGTCAGTTCATCGTGCGCGCCGAGCACGGCTATATCGCCGGATCCGACCCGCGGCGCGACGGGCAGGCCGCCGGCTACTGATCGCCGTCAGAGCGTCTTACGGTTCGCCGCGTGCCTTGACGGCGGATAGCGGCAGCAATGCGGGGAGCTCGATGCGCCGGCGTCCCGGCTCGACGCTGGTCAGCGCGTCGGTCGCGAGCATCGTCGCGAGGCTGCGGCGCGTCAGCTCCTGATAACTCTGCGTCCCCTCGACTTTCCAGGCAAGCTCCTGTTCGGTCAGCTCGCGGACGATCCTTGCCGGCACGCCTGCGACCAGCGTGCGCGGTGGCACGATCATGCCGGCCTTGACGAATGCCATTGCCGCCACAATGGCCGATTCGCCGATCACTGCGTTGTCGTTGATCACGGCGTTCATGCCCACCAGCGCGTTGGCCTTGACAACGCAACCATGCAGGATCGCGCCGTGGCCGATATGCCCGTTGTCTTCGACCACGGTGTCGGTGCTGGGAAAACCGTGCATCACGCACGAATCCTGCACGTTCGAGCCGGCGCGAAGCTCGATGCGGCCAAAGTCGCCGCGCAGCGATGCCGCCGGTCCGACATAGCAGCCGGGGCCGACGATGACGTCGCCGATCAGCACGGCGCTGGCGTGCACGAACGAGCTCGGATCGACGACCGGAGTCACGCCGTTGATAGCCCAGACTTTCATCGGCGTTGTATCTTCCGGCAGCACTCGCGCGGTCCGAATCGCATGTCCGCCCTCATCCGATCCAGCGCCGCGCGTTGCGGAACATGCGCATCCACGGCGAGTCCTCTCCCCAGTCGCCCGGATGCCACGACATCTGCACGCTGCGGAATACGCGCTCCGGATGCGGCATCAATATGGAAAAACGCCCGTCGGCCGTCGTTAACCCGGTGATGCCCTGCGGCGACCCGTTCGGATTGTACGGGTATCGCTCGGTCGCCGCACCGCGGTTGTCGACGAAGCGCAAGGTCACCAGCGCTTCGGCCGCGGCCTGCTGCCCGGCATCGCGGAACTCGGCGTAGCCTTCGCCATGGGCGAGCGCGACCGGTATCCGGCTGCCTTCCATTCCGGCGAAAAACAGCGATGGCGAAGGCTGCACTTCGAGCAGGATCAGTCGCGCCTCGAACTGCTCCGAGCGATTGCGGACGAAGTGCGGCCAGTGCTCGCTTCCGGGGATCAGCTCATGCAGGTTGCTCATCATCTGACAGCCGTTGCAGATGCCGAGCGCAAAGGTCTCGGCGCGCGCGAAGAATGCGGCGAACGCATCGCGCGCGCGCGCATTGAACAGGATCGATTTGGCCCAGCCTTCGCCGGCGCCGAGCACGTCGCCATAGGAGAATCCCCCGCCGGCCGCGAGGCCCGCGAATCCGGCGAGCGTCTCGCGGCCGGCGATGATGTCGCTCATGTGCACGTCGTAGGCCGCGAAGCCGGCGCGATCGAAAGCGGCTGCGAGCTCGACCTGGCCGTTGACGCCCTGCTCGCGCAGCACCGCCACGCGTGGTCGCACGCCGGCGGCGATGTAGGGCGCGGCGACGTCCTCGGACGGATCGAAGCCGAGCATCGGCGCGAGGCCCGGATCGTCGGCGTCGGAGATCCGCTCGTATTCCTGGTCGGCGGACGCCGGGTTATCGCGCATCCGCTGCAGCGCATGCGTCGTTGCCGACCAGGCCCGATGCAATTCGATGCGGGAAGCCTCGAACTGCGTCGAGGAATCGCCGAGGATCCGTATACGGCCATTGGACGTCGGCTCGCCGACACAGATGCAGCGCAGTCCGGCGGCTTCGAACGCAGCGACAACGTCGTGCCGGTCGGCGGCGCGAACCTGCAGCACGGCCCCGAGCTCCTCGTTGAACAGCGCTTCGGCGGCAGAACCCGGCAGCTCGTCGATGCAGATCTCGAGGCCGCAACGCGCGGCGAGCGCCATCTCGACCAGCGTCACGAACAGGCCGCCGTCCGAGCGGTCGTGATACGCCAGCAACTTGTTCTGCGCATGCAGTGCCTGCACGGTCGCGAAGAATGCGGCGAGCGCCGCAGGATCGTCGACGTCGGGCGCGACATTGCCGAGCTGACCGTATACCTGAGCCAGCGCCGAGCCGCCTAGCCGGTTCTTTCCGTTGCCGAGATCGACCAGCAACAGCACCGAGCCGACGTCGGTACGAAGCTCCGGCGTCAGCACGCGGCGCGCGTCGGCAATGGCGGCGAACGCCGATACGATCAGCGACACCGGCGCGGTTACCGCCTTGTCGACGTTGCCGTCGCGCCACGAAGTCCGCATCGACATCGAATCCTTGCCGACAGGAATACTCACCCCCAGCGCCGGACAAAGATCGAGGGCGACAGCGCGCACCGTGTCGTACAGCGCGGCGTCCTCGCCCGGATGTCCCGCCGGTGCCATCCAGTTGGCCGAGAGCTTCACGTCGCGCAACTGGTCGATCGCGGCGGCGGCGATGTTGGTCAATGCTTCGCCGATCGCCATGCGTCCAGACGCCGGCGCGTCGATCAGCGCCAGCGACGTTCGTTCGCCGATTGCCATCGCTTCGCCGGAATAGCCGTCGAAATCAAGCAGGGTCGCAGCGGCGTCGGCCACCGGCACCTGCCATGGCCCGACCATCGGGTCGCGCGCGCTCAAGCCGCCGACGGTCCGATCGCCGATCGTCACCAGAAAGGTCTTGTCGCCAACGCTGGGCAGTTGCAGCACGCGGAATGCCGCGTCGGCGAGCTCGATCTGGCGCGCATCGAATGGCGGAAGCTCGCGCTCGAGATGCACCGCTTCCCGCGTCATTCGCGGCGGTCTACCCAGCAGCACGCCCAAGTCCATGTCGACCGGCTGGCTGCCCAGGGCGCGGTCGGTGACGGCCAATCGAGGCTCGGCGGTCGTGCTGCCGACGACGGCGAATGGACAGCGCTCGCGCTCGCAGATCGCGCGAAAGCGATCGAGCGATGCCGGTCCGATCGCCAGCACATAGCGCTCCTGCGCCTCGTTACACCAGATCTCGCGCGGCGACATGCCAGGCTCCTCGGACGGTATCGCCCGCAAATCGATGCGCGCGCCGCGCGGCTGGGCGCCCGGGCCGCCGTGCACCAGCTCGGGCAGCGCGTTGGATAGGCCGCCCGCACCGACGTCGTGAATCGACAGGATCGGATTGTCGTCGCCCGATTGCCAGCACCGGTCGATGACTTCCTGCGCGCGTCGCTCGATCTCGGCGTTGCCGCGCTGCACCGAGTCGAAATCGAGGTCGGCCGTATTCTCGCCGGTCGTCATCGACGATGCCGCGCCGCCGCCCAGACCGATCCGCATGCCGGGTCCGCCGAGCTGGATCAGCAGGGCATCGTCGGGCAGCGCGCGCTTGTGCGCATCGCGCGCGGCGATGTTGCCGATGCCGCCGGCAATCATGATCGGCTTGTGATAGCCGCGCACCTCGCCCGCGACCTTTTGCTCGAACGTGCGGAAGTAGCCGAGCAGGTTCGGCCGTCCGAATTCGTTGTTGAACGATGCGCCGCCGATCGGACCGTCGAGCATGATGTCCAGCGCCGATGCGATGCGGTCCGGCTTGCCGTAGTCAATTTCCCACGGCTGCGGCAGCGCGGGAATACGCAAGTTCGACACGGTGAATCCGGTCAGGCCCGCCTTCGGCTTCGCGCCTATGCCGGTCGCGCCCTCGTCGCGTATTTCGCCACCAGCGCCCGTCGAAGCTCCTGGAAACGGCGCGATCGCCGTCGGATGATTGTGCGTTTCGACCTTCATCAGCACGTGAGTCATCTCGGCGCGCGCCCCGTAATGGCCGTCCGGACCGGGATAGAAGCGCCTGGCGGTCGCTCCCGCCATCACCGCGGCGTTGTCTTCGTACGCGACGATCGTGCCTTCGGGATTGGCCTCGTGCGTTCGCCGGATCATTGCGAACAGAGACAGCGGCGCTCGCTTGCCGTCGATCGTCCAGTCGGCATTGAATATCTTGTGCCGGCAGTGCTCGGAGTTGGCTTGCGCGAACATCATCAGCTCGACATCGGTCGGATTGCGTCCCGCGTCCCGGAAACTCGCCGCCAGGTAGTCGATTTCGTCGTCGGACAGCGCGAGGCCCAGAGCAGCATTCGCTTCGACGATCGCCTCGCGTCCGCGGCGGATCAGCTCGATCGATTCCATCGGCCGCGGCGGGACGCTGGCGAACAGGCGCGCAGCGTCGCTCAGAGCCGGGAATACCGCCTCGGTCATCCGGTCGTGCAGCAGCGGCAATACCGCCGCGCGATCGCCGGCGGCCAGTGGAGCGCCTTCGCGCGTGCTGATCCGGTAGGCGACGCCGCGCTCGATCCGCTCGACCGCCGCCAAGCCGCAGTTATGCGCGATGTCTGTGGCCTTGGATGCCCACGGTGAAATCGTACCCGGACGAGGCAGCACCAGCAGCAACTCGCCGGCCGCGTCATCGCTTGCATCGCGCGGTCCGTAGGTCAGAAGGCGGTCGAGCGTCGCCCGCTCGGCCCCGGTCAATGCATGCGAAGTTCGTACGAAATGCCAGTAGACGGCGGCGACAGCGGCGATCCGGGTCCCGGTGAGCGAAGACAAGAGCTTGGCGACGCGAAACGACGACAGGGCATTGCGCCCGCGGAGCGAAAGAAGCTCGGCCATCGATACGTGGATGCGCGTAAAACCGGATTATACGCCGCTTGCCCCGCCATCGGCGGCGGTGGTTTCGACGAATCAGCGGCCGGCGCCGCGTGGCGCCGACAGCGTCAGTGCTGCAGGATTTTCGACAGGAACAGCTGCGCGCGCTCCGACCGCGGCTTGCCGAAAAAGTCGTCCTTGCTCGCGTCCTCGACGATCCGTCCCTGGTCCATGAAGATCACGCGATGCGCGACCTTGCGTGCGAATCCCATCTCGTGCGTGACGACCATCATCGTCATGCCTTCCTTGGCGAGGCCGACCATCACATCGAGCACTTCGTTGACCATTTCCGGATCCAGCGCCGACGTCGGTTCGTCGAACAGCATGCAGATCGGGTCCATCGACAGGGCCCGCGCGATCGCAACGCGCTGCTGCTGGCCGCCGGAAAGCTGGCCGGGGAACTTGTCCTTTTGCTCGATCAGGCCGACACGGTCGAGATACTTGAGGCCGCGCTCGATCGCCTTGTCCGGCTTGCGGTTGAGGACCTTGATCTGCCCTATCGTCAGGTTCTGGGTGATCGTCATGTGCGGGAACAGCTCGAAGTTCTGGAACACCATGCCGACGCGGGCACGCAATTTGGGCAGGTTCGTCCTGGCCGCATTGACCTTGGTTCCATCGACGACGATGTTCCCCTTCTGAAACGGCTCGAGCGCGTTCACCGTCTTGATCAAAGTCGACTTGCCCGACCCCGATGGGCCGCAGACGACGATCACTTCGCCCTTTTCGACCTTGGTCGTGCAGTCGGTCAGCACCTGGAACTTGCCGTACCACTTCGAAACGTCGTTGATCTCGATCATCGGCATGGTGCGAATCTCCCGGGCGTCGCCATCAACGGATGATGGCGATGCGTAGCTGCAGCCGCTTCACCAGCTGCGACAGCAGGTAACTGATAATGAAGTAGACGAGCGCAGCAAAGATATACATCTCGACCAAGCGCCCATCGCGCTGGGCAATCTTGGATGCGGCGCCCAGAAAGTCGGTGATCGACAGTACGTAGACGAGCGAAGTGTCCTGGAAGAGGATGATCGTCTGCGTCAGCAGGATCGGCACCATGTTGCGAAAGGCTTGCGGCAACACGATTTCCTTCATCGTCTGCCAGTAATTGAGCCCCAGCGCGAGTCCGGCCCAGACCTGCCCCCGCGCGATCGACTGGATGCCGGCGCGCATGATCTCCGAGTAGTAGGCCGCCTCGAACAGCATGAAGGTGACCACCGACGAGGTGAACGCACCGACCTTGACCGGCTGCGACGAGCCGGTTACCCAGGCGCCGATGTAAGGAACGAGGAAGTAGAACCAGAAGATGACCAGCAGCAGCGGGATCGACCGCATCAGATTGACGTACCCGGTTGCCGGCAACGACAGCCACTTGTGCGACGAAAGCCGCATCATCGCGAGCAGCGTGCCGAAGAAGATCCCGCCGGCGGCGGCGATGCCCGTCAAGGTCAGCGTAAAGGTCATCCCCTCCCGGAACAGGTAACCGAGCGAGCGCTGGATGACGCCGAAGTCGAACTCGCCCACGTCAATGCCCTCCGCCGCCGACGGCCGGGCCGATGAATCCGGGCACGGCGATGCGCCGTTCCAGCCAGCGCATCAGGTTGACGGCGATCAGGTTGACGATGATGTAGATGACGGTCGCGGCGGTGAACGCCTCGAACACCTGGAACGTGAATTCCTGCATCGAGCGCGCCGCCGCGGTCAGCTCGATCAGGCCGATCGTCAACGCGACCGACGTGTTCTTGATCAGATTCATCGTCTCGGAAGTCAGCGGCGGCATGATGATCCGGAACGCCATCGGCAGAAGTACGCTGCGATAGGTCTGCGCCAAGGTGAGGCCCAGTGCGGTGCCGGCCATCCCCTGGCCTCGCGCCAGCGCCTGGATCCCGGCCCGAACCTGCTCGGCCACGCGCGCGGCGGTAAACAGTCCAAGCCCGATCACCGCGGGGACGAACGAAGCCCACGGCGGGTTCATTTGCTTGATCGAGTTTCCAAGCGACGCCGGCAGGAGCTCGGGCAGGACGAAGAACCAGATAAATAACTGGACCAGCAGCGGAATATTTCGAAACAGCTCGACGTAGGCGTTGCCGATGCGCACCGCCCACTTGATCGGCATCGTGCGCACGACACCGATGAACGAACCGAGGATGAAGGCGATGACGCCCGCGCAGAGCGCCGTTGCGAGCGTCCAGCCCAGGCCCATGATCAGGGTCATGAACCAGGTATGCCGGCCGTCCGCCGACATCTCCCAGAAAATGCCCCAGTTCCAGTTGTAATTCATCGCGCGCCGTGGCGGCCGGGCTCAGTCGTCATCAGCGTGCCACGCATGGAGACAGGGAGCCGAAGCTCCCCGTCGCGATGGTGACTCGCCAGCGCCTACTGATATGCAGCGGGATCGCCGTTGCTGGTGGGATTGGCCAGCGCTTTCTTCAGCTGCGGGCTCTCCGGCAGATTCAGCGTAATGCCTTTCGGCGGGATCGGCTTGAGGAACCACTTGTCGTAGATCGCGTGGATCTCGCCGCTCTTGTACAGATTGGCGGTCGCGGTATCGACGACCTTGCGGAATTCCGCGTCGTCCTTGGGCATCATCGCGCCGTACGGCTCGACGCTGTAGGCTTCGCTGCCGATGACATAGTCTCCCGGCGTCTTGGCGCTTGCTGCCAGGCTGGACAACAGGATGTCGTCCATGAAGAACGCCGCCGCCCGGCCGGTTTCCACCATCAGGAACGCTTCGGCATGATCCTTGGCGGGGATGATGCTCATGCCCATGTTCTGCTTGCCGTTCTCTTCGGTCAGCCACTTGATGTTCGTCGTTCCAGCCGTCGAGACGACGGTCTTGCCTTTCAGATCGGCCAGCGTCTTGATGTTCGACGCCTTTTTCGCAACGTAGCGGTTGGCGGTAACGAAATAGGTGTTGGTGAAGCCGACCTGCTTCTGGCGATCGAGATTGTTGGTCGTCGATCCGCATTCAAGGTCGATCGTGCCGTTGGCGATCAGCGGGATGCGGGTCGCCGAAGTGACCGGATTCAGCGCCACCTTCAGGTTCGGCATGTTGAGTCTGGCCTTGACCGCATCGACCACCTTCATGCAGATGTCCATCGCGTAGCCGACGACCTTCTGATTCTCGTCGTAGTACGAAAACGGGATCGACGAGTCGCGGTGCCCGATCGTGATCGTGCCTGTTTCCTTGATCTTCTTCAGCGTGCCGGTCAACTCCTGCGCGGACAGCGTGCTGGCCATACCGAGCACGAGCAAGCCGAACAGGCTTCTGGTGATGAACTGCAACATGACTACCTCCCGTGGATAAATCGTTTCTGGCCCCGCGCTCCGACCGACGATGCCGCAACATACCCGCGCGTACAGTCATCCGACGCGGGCTGGCACCGGCCAAGCGGCCTCGGCGGCTAGTGTATCGACTGGTGCAGGCGCTGTCTAATCGAGCGGCCGCAGCGTATCGGCCCCTTGCCGGCCGCTCGGGAAGGCGAAACGTTGCCTATAATCAGCCGATGCGTTCTGAGCCGATCTGTCGCGTCGCGGACATCCGCGCCATCGAGACGCGGATGGCAGGGCAGCCGCTGATGGAGCGTGCAGGACTCTCTGCCGCCACGCTCGCGCGCGATATGCTGGCGGACCGTCGAGCCCGTGTGCTGGTGCTGGCGGGGCCGGGCAACAACGGCGGCGACGCGTTCGTCGTCGCCCGACACCTTGCCTCGTGGTTTTTCGATGTCGTCGTCTGCGCGCTGGACGGCGCCGCACGCATGCCGAGCGACGCCGCTGCCGCACGCGCCGCATGGCGCGAGCGCGGCGGCACGATCGCATCGGACTGGAGCGGCGATCGCGACTTCGGCCTCGTCGTCGACGGCCTGTTCGGCATCGGACTCGCTCGCGCAATCGACGAGCTGCACGCGCGCTGGATCGTTCAGGCCAATGACAGCTGCATACCGATCCTGGCGCTCGACGTGCCGAGCGGGCTCGATGCCGAGACAGGTGTCGCGCAAGCGCGAACGATCCGCGCCCGCGCCACGGCGACTTTCATCGCCTTGAAGCCCGGCCTGCTGACCCTGGATGGACCCGACTACTCCGGCGCGATCAGCGTGCACCGCCTCGAGGCTGCCGACAGCGACATGCCGGCGACGGTCGGCGTGCGGCTCGATTGGGCGGTGCTGCGCACTGCGCTGCCGGAAGTGCTTTTGCGTTCGCGCCGCAACGCGCATAAGGGGACTTACGGCACGCTGGGCATCGTCGGCGGCAGCGACGGGATGGTGGGTGCGCCGCTGCTGGCGGCGCGTGCCGCGCTCCACCTGGGCGCGGGCAAAGTGCTCGTGGGCCTCGCCGCGACCGATCGACTGGCGGTCGATTGGCAGCAGCCTGAGTTGATGCTGCGCGGCGCGGCCGATGTGCTCGAACGAACGCTCGACGCCATCGCCATCGGTCCCGGTCTCGGCACCGGTGAAACGGCTCGCCATCTTCTCGGCGGCGCGCTGCGGCTGGCTACTCCGATGGTAATCGACGCCGACGCCCTGACCTTGATCGCCGCCGATGCGACGCTGTCCGCGGCGGTGGCCGCGCGAAGCGCTCCGACGGTCGTTACGCCGCATCCCGCCGAAGCGGCGCGACTTGCCGGCGTCAAGACATCGGACATCCAGGCGAATCGGATCGAAGCCGCGCTGACGCTGGCGCGGCGGCTCAACGCCGGCGTCGTCCTCAAAGGCGCGGGCAGTGTGCTGGCTTATCCCGACGGAAGCTGGGCGATCAATGGCAGCGGCAACCCGGGGCTCGCCTCCGGCGGCACCGGCGACGTACTTGCCGGCATGCTCGGCGCGCTGCTTGCGCAAGGGATTGCGCTCGGCGATGCCATGCCGCTGGCCGTATGCCTGCACGGCGCAGCCGCCGATGCGCTGGTCGCGCAAGGCGTCGGGCCGCTCGGTCTTACGGCGTCGGAACTGGCTCCCGCCGCACGCCGATTGCTCAACGCCTCACGCGCCGGATAGCGCGCGCCGCCCCCGTCCGCGCTACGGCAGCAGTATGGTCGCGCCGGTGGTCTTGCGCGATTCGAGATCGCGATGCGCCTGCGCGGCGTCCTTGAGCGCATAGGTCTGGCGCGGCTCGTTGGCGAGCTTGCCGCCCAGGACCAGAGAGAACATCTCCTCGCTCATCTTGAGCATCGCCGGGCGGCTCGCCGTGTAGGTGGCCAGCGTCGGCCGGGTCGCGTAGAGCGAGCCCTTCTGCGACAGGAGCAGGATGTCGAACGCGGCGATCGGTCCCGACGCGTTGCCGAAGCTCACGAACATGCCGCGCGGCGACAGGCAGTCGAGCGATGCCGGAAACGTGTCCTTGCCGACACCGTCGTAGACGACCGGCACGCCCTTGCCGCCGGTCAGCTGCTTGACGCGCTCGACAAAATTCTCTTGCGTATAGACGATGGTGTGGGTGCAGCCATTCGTTTTGGCCAGCGCAGCTTTTTCATCCGAGCCGACGGTGCCTATCATTGTGACGCCGAGCGCGCGCGCCCATTGGCAGGCAATCAAGCCGATGCCGCCGGCGGCGGCATGGAACAGGATGGTCTCGCCACCTTTGAGCGGGAACGTCTGCCGAAACAGATATTGCACGGTCAGACCCTTGAGCATCAGCGTCGCGGCTACCTTGTCGGAAACCCCTTCCGGCAGCTTGACCAGCCGGTCGGCGGGCATCACGCGCACTTCCGAATAGGCGCCGAGCGGCCCGCCGCTGTACGCGACGCGGTCGCCGGGCCGCACATCGGTGACGCCGGGTCCGATCGCTTCTACGATGCCCGCACCCTCGGTGCCAAGGCCGGACGGCAGTGCCAGCTTGTACAGGCCGCTGCGGTGGTACGTGTCGATATAGTTCACCCCGATCGCCGTGTGGCGGACACGGGCTTCACCGGCGCCCGGCTCGCCGACTTCGACGTTTTCCCACTGCAGCACTTCGGGGCCGCCGTTCTTATGAAAGCGAATCGCATTGGGCATGACCAGTCCTCGATATCGTCGACGCGCGACAGTTTACCGCACGACGCTCATCGTGCAATCACGCAGCGGCCGCTGCTTCTTTCGCGCCGGAGTGGGAAACGCGCACCAACCAGGCGATGGCGCGATGCCGTATCGATTCAACGATCGCCTTCGATCGTGCCGAATTCGGCGGCAACGCGCACGTACAAAGTGCTGACGCGTTCGCGTCGCAACAATCCCAGCAGAGCGTCGGCTTCGGCGTCGGTGACGACAAATTCGACCGCAATGGTCAAGTCCGCCGCGAGCTCGAAAAAATGCTCTTCGTGCAGGATGCCATGACGCCCGAATCCGGCGATGGCGCGAAATGCCGACCCGCCATGGATGCCGATCTTCTTCGCCTGCTCGAGCAGCCATTCGAACAGCGCCACATGATGGTGTATGCGGCCTTCGTGCACGTAAAACCGCAATATCGTGCCCTTCATGCGAGTCCTCCTTTCGCACGACGTCGCCAGCCGGTACCCCCCGGCCCTGGTCGAAGCGGCACCATCATCGGCCTCATGCCGGCACCGCCCATGCGTACAACGCGCGAACCAGCAATATGCCGAGGATCGTCGCCGCCACTGACCCGACGACGTGGCTCGCGATCGCGATCGATCCCCACAAGTACTCTTTGCGCAAGAGCAAGGTGACGATCTCGGCGGAGAACGTCGAAAAGGTCGTCAGGCCGCCCAGAAATCCGGTGGTGATCAGCAGACGCGCTTCAGGCATCACGATCGCGTGCCGCGTCAGCAGCTCCATCGCGAAGCCCATCAGCAATCCGCCGACCAGGTTGGCGGCCAGCGTGCCCAGCGGCAGCGTCGGAAATAGGGGGTTCAGCAGGATGCCCAGCCACCAGCGCAGCCATGCACCGACTGCCGCGCCTCCGCCTACCGCAAGAATTCCGCCCCAAGGCATGCCAGGCTCAACGGATGAATTGATCGACGAACCCTGTGCCCAGGCCCGTCGCCGCATAGTGAGCGCGGCACATGTCGATTTTGCTGAACACGTCCTCGTACCCGGTTTGCCGCCCGGACTCGTCCAGATAGACCATCGCGCCGGCAATATTGAAGAAGGTGATCATTTCGGCACAGTCCTCGGGGACGACCAGCGTGTGCGTCTCGCCGGGCGGTTCGTAGACGAAGCTGCCTTCCTCGGCTACCCAATCGTGCTCGAGATAGCGCCAGCGGCCCTTGATCACATAACCGACGACGAGCATCGGATGGCGATGCCGGGAAAGGATGCCCGATCGCCGCACGCGCAGCAGATTGCACCAGCCGCCGCTGACGGTGTTGAGCAACAGCGGGCGGAACCAGACGTCGGGCGCCTGCGGCACCCAGACGCGCTCGTCGTCGGGCATCGCCGCGATCGCCAGCTCGGGGACGATGCCCTTGGCCGGAAGGATCGCACCTGCGCTCACTGCGCCTTTTTCAGCGCCGCCGCCAGCGCAGCGACCTCGCTATCGACATCGAGGTCCTTGGGAAACGGTCTCCCCGCGCGCCGATACCAGTATCGCGCGTTGCCGAGGTCGCCCTCGACGATGTGCACAATACCGTGCGCCCAGCAACCGAGCTTGGTCTCATCCTGCTGCGCAATCGCGTGCGCCTTATCCCATTCGCCCTTTTTCAGGTGTCGAATCGCGGTGCCTAGCTGCATGGCCATCCCCCTTTTTGTCTTCCGTCCGCGCCCCGCGTGTGGAAGCGATAGCAATCGCTTCACCGAAGGTCTTCTCTGGACGGGTGCTTGTGCCCGCCATCATACTCATGCCACCAGATAGCCGCCATCGACCGGCAGAATGACCCCGGTGACGAAGGCAGCCGCAGGAGAGCAAAGGAAAACCGCCGCCGCGGCGACTTCCTCGGGCTCGCCCCAGCGTCCCAGCGGCGTCCGCGCGGCGACGGCCGCCTTCTTCTGCGGGTCGTCGCGGACCGGCTGCGTCATCGCCGTATGGATCCAGCCCGGCGCGACGGCATTGACGCGAATTCCTTCCGGCGCATAAGCCGCCGCGAGCGACTTGGTCAGTTGCGCGACGCCGCCCTTGCTGGCCGAGTATCCCGGCGCATGCGCGCCGCCGAAGAACGAATACATCGACGCGGTGTTGACGATGCATCCTGCGCTCTTCGCCAGCAGCGGTCGCGCCGCGGCCGCCAGCCGCATCGTGCCGGTCAGATTGACGTCGACGACTTCGGCGAAGACGACAGGATCGTGCTCGGCGGCGCGGCGAATGACGCCTGCGCAGTTGATCAACATGTCGAGGCGGGGAAAATCGCGCAGGCATGCTGCGATGGCGGCTCCATCGCGCACGTCGAGCCCGATCGCGCGTTCGGCGGCGAAGCCGGCGGCGGCGCGTGCCGCATCAGCCTCCGCCTGCGACGCCCCGGTGACGGTGACCCTCGCGCCGAGGCGGGTCAGCAAGGCAGCGATTGCAGCGCCGATGCCGCTGGTCCCCCCCGAGACCAGCGCTACCTGCTCCGCGAAGAGCCCGCTGCGGAAGGTCTCGCCTGTCATCGGACTGCGGTAGCCAGCAATGCAGCCACGTCGGCGTGCCGAGGCAGCGGCGCGACTGCGCCATATCCGGTCGTCGCCAGCGCCGCCGCTGCATTGGCATAACGTCCCGCCGCAAACGGCGTGTCCCCGGCGACGAGTCTTGCGGCAAACGCGCCGTCGAAACAGTCGCCCGCTCCAGTCGCATCGATTGCGTTAACACGCATGCCGGCGATGCGCTCGCGCGCCTCTCCGGTGGAGACCCAGACGCCTTCCCCGCCCATCTTCAGCGCGACGACCGGCGCGCCCTGCAGATGGCACCAATCGAGAATCGCATCCGGCTGCTCCTTTCCGGACAGCTGAACGGCTTCGTCCAGACTCGGCAGGAACCAGTCGCACAGCCTCATCGTCGCCACGATTACCGCCCGTGCGCGCGGCAGCGGCCAGAGCTTCGGGCGAACATTGCAATCGAAGGAGATCCGCGCACCGGCCTCGCGCGCCGCGTCGATCGCCGCGAACACCGTGTCGCAGGCGCTGGCGCTGATCGCCTGGCTGATGCCCGAGACGTGCAGCACCTTGGCCGATCGAATGACCGGCAGCGGCAGATCCGACGGACGCATCCGGCTCGCCGCCGAGCCGGCGCGAAGATAGCTGAACTCGTGGCCGCTCGCGCCGTGCGTGACAAAGTAGATGCCAGTGCTGGCTTCGGCATCGATCGCCACACCACTGGCATCGACGCGCTCGCGCTGCCACAGTGCGAGGAACTTGCGGCCGAACGCATCGTCGCCCAAGCGCGTGATGTAGGAGGTCGCGGCGCCGAGCCGCGCCGCGGCAATGACGCAGTTCGACGTGTCGCCGCCGAATCCCTGCAGGTACTGATCGCTCGCTTCGCGCGTCTGGTTGAACTCGAGCAGCGGTTCGCCCAGAGCCACCAGGTCGAAGCGCGGTCCGCTCATCGCTCGCGCTGCAATGCCCGAAAGCCGGACGCATAGGCGGAGGCCGAGGCGCGCACCGTTTCGGCCGAGGCACCCGGCTTGTACAGATTCGAGCCCGTGCCGAATCCGTCGGCGCCGGCGGCCCAGAACGGCGCCATGTTGTCCGGGCGGATGCCGCCGACGGGAAACACCAGTGTTCCGCGAGGCAGCACGGCGCGCCATGCCTTAAGCACCGCCGGCGACAGCTGCTCGGCCGGAAACATCTTGAGCCCGTCGGCGCCGGCGTCGAGCGCGGCGAAGGCTTCGGTCGGCGTGGCCACGCCGGGAAGACAGACCAAGCCGCGCCGCTTGGCCTCGCGCACGATCGCGACATCGCCATGCGGCATGACGATTAGCCGCCCGCCCGCATCGGCGACCCGCGCGACATCAGCGACCTTGATCACGGTACCCGCGCCAGTCAAACAGCGCTCGCCGTAGATCTCCGCCAACCGCTTGATGCTGTCGAACGGCTCGGGCGAATTCAGCGGTACCTCGAGGATGCGAAAGCCATGCTCGGTGAGAGCCGACCCGACCGCTGCGATCTCGGAAGGCGTGATTCCGCGCAGGACGGCGACCAGAGGCAGCGGGCTCAGATAATCGGAGAGAGCAGTCGTCATCTCAACAGTCCCGCGTGCCGCGCAATCCGCCACAACCCGCGTGCCGCGGCGTCTTCCGCACCGATGTCCGCATCGATCCCCGCGATCGTCAATGCCGCTCGATACTTATCGACCAGAGCTCGTGCGCCGACCAGAGTCAGGCGTGTAGCAGCAGCACCCATCCGCTCGAGCCAGCGCTTCGCCGCCGCGATCTCGTTGCCGAGCAACAAGCCCGAAAGGTAATCGCCGACGGCCGAAGGCGCAAGTCGATCGGTCAGCGCCAAGGTACGCGCGCTGAACAAATCGTGGGTGAGCGCCCCGGTGCCGCGAAGGCTGTGACGCACGCCGCGCGCAAAGGCCTCTTCGTCGCTGCCGGGCGCGGCCAGCCTTCCGAGAATGCTGTGTTCGACCAGCAGTGCGTAGAGCTCGCCGGTCATGAATGTCGAAAAAGCCTCGATCCCGGCGGGGCCGACAATTGCCCACTTGCTGTGGGTGCCGGGTAGAAGCATGACTTGCCGCGTCCTGGCATCGTCGGCCAGCGCGCCGAGAATCTGCGTTTCCTCGCCGCGCATGACGTCGGCGACGCCATCGTCATCTCGACATATCAAACCTGGAACGATCGCCAGCGCCGTGCCGGGGACGCGAGTCAGCGCTGCCGCTATGGTGTCGAAGTCGGCGGGACAAGCGCAATACGACGCCTCGACCCAGCCCTGGCGGCTGCCGATCATCCCGCAAGCGATCAAAGGCACACTTTCGGGAAAGCCGTCGCCACGCAGCGTCTTGAGCGCTTGCGCGAATTCACCGCTGGCGACCCGTTGCACGCCCAGCGGTGCACTGCGCGTATCACGGATACGGCCCTGACGATCCATCGCATAGACGCGGGCCGAGCTCGTACCCCAATCGATGGCAAGCAAGGCGATGTCCTGCATGGCGGGAAGATTCGAGCGCTGCGTGGCGGATGTTTTTGACCGCGGCGATTGGCCGCCGTGTGCGCAGCGAGTCGCACTCTAGAACCGAAACCGCTTCAGGGTCAAGCCGGCGCAAATGGCAGCACGCTGCGCCTACGCGCGGAGCTCGCGCGATCTACCAGCGAGCTGCCGCTTCGTCGTCGCTGGCGCGCGCCTCGACCCAGCGCTCGCCGTCGGGCGTCAATTCCTTTTTCCAGAACGGCGCCTGGGTCTTCAGGTAGTCGATGATGAATTCACAGGCGGCGAAGGCATCGCCGCGATGCGCGCTCGACACCGCGACCAGGACAATCTGGTCGGTCGGCGCGAGCTCGCCGACCCGATGGATGACCACCGCGTCATAGATTGACCAGCGCCTCCGGGCTTCGTCGACGATGCCGTCGAGCGCCTTTTCGGTCATTCCCGGATAATGTTCGAGCGTCAGCGTGCGTACGGTCGCCGCATCGTTTTCGCCGCGCACGAGTCCGACGAACGAAGCGACCGCGCCGACCCGCGCGTCGCTGCCGCGGAGCAGTGCGATTTCGCGCGCGACGTCGAAGTCCTCGGTCTGAACGCGAACGCCCATCGAAACACTAGCCTCCGGTCACCGGTGGAAACAACGCCACTTCGTCACCGGTCTTCACCGGCGTGTTGGATCGCGCGATGTCGTGATTGACCGCGACACGGACTGCGCGCCCGGGTGCCAGCTCGGACGACCACGCGCCGCCGCGGCTGCGCAGCCACGCGAGGAGCGCGCCGACATCGGCGACATCGCCGGGCAGCGCGACCCGTTCGCCGGCCGTGCCGAAGCGGTCCCGCAGGCGGGCAAGATAGACGATCTCAACCATGACGGAATCTTAGCGCATCGGCGGCGCGGCAAAACGAAAACGCCGGCGCGAGGGGCGCCGGCGTCGCTTGAATCCGGCAGTTAGAAGCGGTACTGGACGCCGATAGTGACCTGATCGGATTCGGGAAGGACGCTGACGCTGCTCGACTCACCGGCAAACCGGCCAAATCGCGAATACTCGACGCGAAGTCCCAGCGCTTGGCTCAGTATGTAGCGCAAGCCGACGCCGTAGTTGACGCCGTCGCGGAACCGCCGCGGGTCGCCCGGCACCAGCGAGGCGCCGCTGAACAGCGGGCGCGAATCGTTTTGCGCATAGCCTAGGCGTCCGTACAACGAAAAGCTGTGCAGGAATTCCCAACTGGTATAGACATCGGCGTTCCAAGCCCGAGTCGACGTGTCGACCAGCCCCAGACCCACGCCCGCCGGGCGGTCGGAGCCGGCCTTGAGGGCATACTGGTCGCGGCTATTGAATGCGGCCTCGACCGAAATATCGCTCTTCCAGCGGTACCCGCCGAAGAGCAGCGTCTGCTGGGCGGCGTCCTCAGCCGCTGGGGCGACGAACCGGTTCCAGACGAGCCCTGGCCCGCCCAGGGCCACACCCGCGGCATCCGCGCCGCCTTGGCGCAGCGAGACGCCGCCGTAGAACCCCTCCTGGGCGTACAGAGGCAGCGCCGTCCCGATCAGCGTCCCGACGATCGCGAACCTAAGTAGCTGTTTGTTCACGTATTTTATGCCGTTGTCCCGCCGCTGTACCTCAGCAGTCCACCGGGATGTCCACAGCTTCAACTTACCGCTCGGGCGAGCCGGTGTCAATTTCCATCGTCGCTGTCGGCCCGGGGTGTTCCCCCAGTGTTGCAGGTGCGCCAAAGGCGCACGTACGTTCGGTCAGACTGCTCACCCGTTCGACGCCCGCCGGAAGGGGCTAGTTCCAGGCGGCCGGGGCCGGGAGCCGGCACGCGGCGATAAAGTCCGCGATTCCCGCCACGTCGACGATATCGAAATGTGGCAAGGATGTGCCCAGCGTCGCGTCGGTGGCGATCGCGACGATGTGCGGGTCGCCTGGATGGAGCAACGGCTTGCCGACGCTCGCCCGGTAGACCTCGAGCTTGGGAATCGCGGCGGCCTTGAACCCCTCGACCAGCACCAGATCGCAGGGCGACAGCCGCTGCACGGCCTGCGCGAGCGAGAGCTCCGGTGCGCCGCGCAATTCGTGCATCTGGGCCCAGCGCGCCGCTGACGACACCAGCACTTCCTGACATCCCGCCGCGCGATGGCGGTACGAGTCCTTGCCCGGTTGGTCGACGTCGAATTCGTGATGCGCATGCTTGATCAGCGAGACGGTAAGACCGAGCGAACCGAAACGCGGAATCAACTGCTCGATCAGCGTCGTCTTGCCGCTGCCGGACCAGCCGGCGAATCCGAATACCCGCATGACGTTTCCCAAATTCCTTGCAGCGCTGTCTTGTACTGGAGTTCGTTGGCGCGGGCAAGGATTATTGCCACGGGGCAACGAGCAACCCGACGTCGGCGGCAAGCCCTGGGTGAACAATCGCGCCGTCCCAGACTTGCAGGCCGGCGCGCAAGCCCGCGTCGCTGCGAAGCGCGGCCGCGACGCCACGATCGGCAAGCCGATGCACGCACGGAAGCGCCGCTTGTGCCAGCGCCAGCGTCGCGGTGCGCGCGACCAGCGCCGGCATGTTCGCCACGCCGTAATGCAGGACGCCTTCAGCGACGAAGGTCGGCGCCGAAATCGAGGTCATGCGCGAAGTCTCGCCGATGCCGCCGTGATCGATCCCGACGTCGATGAAGACCGAGCCGGCCCGCATGGCTCGCAGCATCGCGCGCGATACCAGCTTCGGCGAAAGCCGGCCGGGCTCGAGCACCGCGCCGATCAACACGTCGGCTTCCGCGATCGCCGCGGCGAGCGTTTGCGGATCGCTTAGCGCCGTCGACAGCCGCTCTCCGGCGACGCCTTCGCAACGCGCGCGCAGCAGGCCGAGCCGCGCCGGCTTGCGCGCGAACACGGTGACGCTTGCGCCCAGCGCGAGCGCTACTTGCGACGCTTGGCTGCCGACGTTGCCGGCGCCGACGATGACGATTCGGGCCGGAGCGATCGCGTCGACGCCCGGCAGCAGTACGCCCGCGCCACCGCTATCGTTCATCAGCAGCGATGCCGCGATCAGCGGCGCGAGCCGGCCTGCGATGCGCGACATCGGCGCAAGCAGCGGGAGTCCGCCACGACCGTCGCCGACGGCCTCATAACCGATCAGGCCGATGCGCGCCGCGAGCACCGCGTCGAGCAGCTCGCGATCGCGCGCCAGCTGCGCGAATCCCATTACCGTCGTCGCCGGCTTGAGCACCGCAATCTCGTCGCGCTGCAGCTCCTTGACCTTGACGACCAACGGGCAATCGAAAGCAGACGCGGCGTCTGCGGCTATGCGCGCGCCTGCCGCGACATAGGCCGCATCGCTGAAGCCCACCCTCTCGCCGGCGCCGCGCTCGACCACGATCTGATGGCCCGCGGCGACCAGCGATCGAGCGCCGTCGGGTGTCAGGGCGACGCGGCATTCGCCGTCCTTGCGCTCGCGCGGGACGCCGATACGCACCGGTCCGCCCCGTCAGTGCAGGCTGCGGCTCAACACCGCGCTGATGAATTCGCCCTTGGCGTGCGTATAGTCGTTCGAGCTTTCGACACCTGTCTGGAGAATCGCGCGTTTCTTTGCCTGGTAGGCATCGCGCAGCGCCGGATCGGAGCGAAGGACATCGCGAAAGCGATAGAGAGACTGTGCCTCGTCCGAATCGGCCGCGACCACGTGCATGTGCAGCCGATACACGTGACCGCGGTGCTCGATCGCACCGACACGCATCGGCCGTTCAGCGGGGAACGCATGGCCGGTACGCTGCGGTTGAAAACCCAGGGCATCGATCGTGTCGCGCATGGCCTCCAGCCTGCCCTCGGGATAAAGCGCAACGAGGTCGATAATGCCCTTGCCGGCGCAACCCGGGATCGCGGTGCTGCCGATATGGTCGATGCGCGCCCAAGGCGCCGCGGCTCCGACCAATTCGATGACGCGCCCCGCGACATCGGGTGCGCTGGCGTCGTATTCGACGTACAGAGGCGGTAGGATCGCGTACGGCAGTATCGGCGACATCGCGGACGCTCGGCTGCTTTTCCTGCGGGCGATTGTAACCTTTATACTCGGGTTGTCTCTCGCCCCGGTTGTGGCGGTGCGGCAATCCGGCCGCGGGCGAGAGTCGAGGAGGTCGTCAATGACCGGTTTACCGTCGGTGGCCCCGCTCGCCGGCTCGGTGGCCGACGCCATCGAGAACATCGTCGCCAGCATTCCAGCGCCGCGCGAGGCGGCGAGCAATGAACCTGGAAGCGCCGCTCGCGCGCTCGCGCGCAAGTGCGCGACGAGGGCGGCCGCGCTGTCGGGGGCGCTCGCGCTTCCGCCGGGGCTGTTCGGCATGCTGACTGTCCTTCCCGATCTCATCGCCATCTGGCGCATCCAGGCGCAGATGGTCTCCGATATCGCGGGCTTGTACGGCAAGGAAGTCGAGTTGACCCGGGCGCACATGGTGTACTGCCTGTTCCGGCACGCGACCAGCCAGGTGGCGCGCGACGTGGTCGTACGCGCCGGCGAGAGGATGGTCATACGGCAGGTGTCGGGCGGAGCGCTGAAGAGCGTATTGGCCAGCGTCGGCATGTCGGTGACGCAGCGCGTGGCGGGTACTGCGGCGAGCCGCTGGCTCCCGGTAATCGGCGCGGCCGCCGTTGCAGGTTACGCTTATTTCGACACGCTGCAGGTGGCGAGAACCGCGATCAGCTTGCTCGAGACGCGCGACCTGGCGATCCCCGCCTGAAGGCGGAAACGCGCGAATCGCAAAGCCGGCTGCAGGGCCCTCGTCAGCGATGGAAGGCGCGGCCCAGCGCCTTACCCATGTCTTCGACCACCGTGCCTGCGCCACCGCCGCCACCGGCGATCTGCGCCGCCGCGCCCGATGTCCGGCCGAGCGCGATTTCGCAGGGGTTGCCGCCGGGGCGCGACAACAGCGACTCGCCGACGATCGATAACCCGCCGGTGTAGGCGGCTGCGCCGATGCGCGCGACGGTGGCGGCGGCGGCCACCGAATCGATCGCGACCGTGGGTGAAGCGAACGGCCCGCGGAAACGAACCAGCTCGGCAACCTGGGGAATGTCCACCGGGACGCCCTGCCGGAGTTGCGGCCGGATGGCGAGATCCAGCGTGCGCGTACGAAAGTCCAGCGTGCCGCTCGCGGTGGCGCCGAATTTTTTGGTTTCGACGGCGATGCTCCGCTCGACTTCCGCGAAGCCGTTGTGCAAGGACAGCCGAATCACCGCGCATTGCAGCTCGGTCGACGGATCGACATTGTGAAACGGATTGACCGTGGCGCCGAGCTTGTTCAGCGGCGAACTCAGATCGACCTTCGTGTTTACCAGCGTCGCCGGCCCGACCAGCGCGATAACCGTCCCGCTCATTGTGCTTTCCCACTGCCTCGGCGTATTACCGGTGGCGCCGATATCGATCCGGCCATCGGTCTTGCCGCCCCGCACCTCGCGCCTGGCGCCTACTGCTGCGAGCAGCGCGCCCAGGTCCATCCCTTTCATCTGCGCGTGCAGCGCCAATACAGGCGTTGGCTGGCGAGCGGCATCGAGCGACAGATTGGCGATGACCGTCCCGCCGAATACCGACGCCTGGAGCGGGACGTCGAGGCGTCCGTCCTCGAGCTTGATCTGCAGCAGCAGGTCGCCCAGACGGTTGCCATCGGCGAGCGCCAGCTCGCCAACGCTGATTTCACCCTCGGCGTCGATGCTGCGCAGCAACGCGATCGGGATGGGCTCGTCGCCGCCGCCGTGCGCCGCTGCTGCCGTATGGGCAGCGGCGACAGCTCTCGCCGCGGCGCCTGCAGGCGGCAGATCTGAAAGCGCCAAGGTCGGCGCCGCGAATCGGAAGGTCAGCTTGTTGCGAGGCGCCAGCTGCACGACGGCCGCATCGCCAGTGATGGTGCTCGTACCCGTCTGCACCGTCATCGCCTCGAGGCCTATCCTGCCGCCGTTGATGCTCATTTTCGTCTTGACTGAGGCCTTCTGTCCGTTGACGTCGCCCTGCAGCGTCACCGGATACGGCCAGCGACGCTGCAGCAGCGCGTCGAGCGGTCCCAGGTCGCCCTCAACCGAGATGGCGATGTCGTCCACCTTGCCGCGGAATTGCGCACTGATCGGCGACTGCGGATCGCGCGCGTGCAGCGACAGCGTTTCGATCGCGATGTTGGTGACTTTGCCGGTGGCGCCATCGCGATAGGTCATTGTGCCGTTGCTGATCGTGAGATCGCCGAAGGCAAGCCCGCCCGGCGAGCGCGCCGCCCCGCCGCCTTCACCCGACGTGCCGCCGATCTGCCAGTTGCCATTGCCTTTGCTGTCGGTCTCGAGCGATATCGTCGGCTCGATCAGCGCGAAGCGGACTACCTCGACACGGCGCCGGAGCAGCGGCAGCAGCGCCACCTGCGCCTCGATGCGCTTGGCGGTCAGCATCTGCGGCGATGCGCCCCACGCGGCATTGCCGAGCGCGACGTCGTCGATCACCAGCTTGGGCTCGAGCGAGAGCTTGAGCTCGGCACCGCCGCGGATCGTCAGCTCGCGCCCGGTGGCATCGCGGAAATGCTGCTGGATCGGGCCGATCAGCTCGTTGGCGTCGAATTTGCGCAGCGTAATGCCGGCCGCGACGATCACCAGAAAGAGCAATCCGCCGAAACCCGCGAGCATTCGCCAGAACAGACGCATGCAGGGATTGTAGCGCGGCTTGGCCGCGCAAAGGCGTCGTCGCCGCCCGACAATGCGGCTAGCGGTCGTTAACGCAGTGTCGCGTTGAATTTTTCGAGTGCGGCCGCGCCGGGGATAAGCTCCCTGGCGCCAAGCTGATTCAGCGGCGTTTCGACCGTGTTCAGCGCAGCGTGGAGATCGCCGGCATCAGGATCGAGGTAGAGCAGGCCGGTGACGATCTCTCCGTCGGCATGGCGCCGCTGCAAATAATCCATCGCCGCGATCCTGTCCCTCGGATCGTAGTCTTCGTGCAGCTTGCGCAGGCGCAGAATCGAGCCGTCGTGCTGGCGCACTTCGCGAAGCGAGCCCGGTGCGTAGTCGGCCGTGATTTCGGCATGCTGCGGCATGAAGTCGAGCCGGTTGACCGATTCGTTGTGCTCGCGCACGAAATCGTAACTCTTGGTCGACCCGGCGTGATTGTTGAATGCGACGCACGGGCTGATCACGTCGAGAAAGGCGGCCCCCCGGTGCTGCACAGCCGCCTTGATCAGCGGCGTGAGCTGCGTCTTGTCCCCGGAAAAACTGCGCGCGACAAAGCTCGCGCCGAGCTGCAGAGCCATCATGATCATGTCGATCGGCTCGTCGTTGTTGATCGCGCCGCGCTTGCTTTTCGATCCCTTGTCCGCCGTCGCCGAGAATTGCCCTTTGGTCAGCCCGTACACGCCGTTGTTCTCGACGACGTAGACCATGTTGACGCCGCGGCGCATCGAGTGCGCGAACTGGCCGAGCCCGATCGAGGCCGAATCCCCATCTCCGGATACGCCCAGATAGATCAGGTCGCGGTTGGCCAGGTTGGCACCCGTCAGCACCGACGGCATGCGGCCGTGCACGCTGTTGAAGCCATGCGAATTGCCGAGAAAATAGGTCGGAGTCTTCGAGGAGCAGCCTATGCCGGACAGCTTGGCCACCTTGTGCGGCGCGACGTCGAGCTCGAAGAAGGCCTGGATGATCGCGGCCGAGATCGAGTCGTGGCCGCATCCGGCACACAGTGTCGACACCGTTCCTTCGTAGTCGCGATGGGTGTAGCCCAGCTTGTTCTTCGGCAGGTCGGGATGGTGGAGCCTGGGCTTGGTCAGATAGGTCATACGTCCTCTGTCATGCTGAATTCCCGCGCTGATCGATGCTGCCTCACGGCGCCACCTTGCGCAGCGGCGTCACATTGAACATCGCGAGCTTTTCGGCGATTTCGCTGCCGATGAAACGGGCAGTGATCGGCGTGCCGTCGTAATGCAGCACCGGCATCAGCCGGGCCGGATCGACGACCAGTTCGTTGACCAGCAGCGACTTGAGCTGCGCGTCGCGATTCTGCTCGACGACAAAGACCTGCTCGTGCGCCGCAATGAAGTCGGCGATGCTGTCGTGAAACGGGAAAGCGCGCACGCGCAGCGCGTCGAGGTGAATACCCTGGCCGGCCAGCGCCGCCAGCGCCTCGTCGATCGCCGGCGCGGTCGAACCGTAGTAGATGACGCCGAAGCGGGTCGCATGGCCGGCATCGCGACGCGCAGGCTCCGGTACGAGGCTCTTGGCGGTCTCGAACTTGCGCAGCAGGCGTTCCATGTTGTCGACGTAGGTCGCGCCGTCCTCGCTGTAGCGCGCGTATCGGTCCTTGGTCGTGCCGCGGGTGAAATACGAGCCGCGCTTCGGATGCGTTCCCGGATAGGTCCGATACGGAATGCCGTCGCCGTCGGCGTCGAGATAGCGGCCGAACTCCTTGCCCGCCTCCAGCATCTCGTAACTCATCACCTTGCCCCGGTCGTGCGTGCGCGCATCGTCCCAGACAAGCGGTTCGCACAGCCAGTCCTGCATGCCGATGTCCAGGTCCAGCATTACGAAAATCGGCGTCTGCAGGCGGTCGGCAAGGTCGAATGAGAGCGCGGCGAATTCGAACGCTTCCTTCGGATCTTCGGGAAAGAGCAGCACGTGCTTGGTGTCGCCATGCGAAGCATAGGCGCACGAAAGCACGTCGGCCTGCTGCGTCCGCGTCGGCATGCCGGTCGACGGGCTTCCGCGCTGAACATCGAACACCACCGACGGTATTTCGGCGAAATAGGCGAGCCCGATGAATTCCTGCATCAGCGAAATGCCCGGCCCGGACGTGCAGGTGAACGCCCGCGCGCCGTTCCAGCCCGCGCCGATCACGATGCCGATCGAGGCCAGTTCGTCCTCGGCCTGAACGATCGCATACCGGGCCTTGCCGCTCGTAGCTTCGGTGCGGAACTTGCGGCAATGCCGCGCGAACGCCTCGGCCATCGACGACGAGGGCGTGATCGGATACCACGCGGCCACCGTCGCCCCGCCGTACACGGCGCCCAGCGCCGCGGCGCTGTTGCCCTCGATGAAAATACGCTCGCCGACGGCATTGGCGCGTCTGACTTTGATGCCCAGTGGGCAGTCGAGGTTGTTGACCGCATAACTTCGCCCGATCGTCATCGCGTGCACGTTGGGCTTGAGCAGCGCCTCCTTGCCCTTGTACTGGTCGCCGATCAGGTGCGCGATTTCCTCGGGATCGATTTCGAGCAGCGCCGACAGCGCGCCGACGTAGATGATGTTCTTGAACAGCTGCCGCTGCCGGGCGTCGGAGTATTCGCGGTTGCATATCTCGGTCAGCGGCACACCGATGACCGTAATGTCTTCGCGGAATTTCGTGTCCGGCAACGGCTTGGTCGAATCGTAGAACAGGTAGCCGCCCGGCTCGATCTCCTTCAGATCCTGATCCCAGGTCTGCGGATTCATCGCCACCATCATGTCGACGCCGCCGCGCCGGCCGCGCCAGCCGGCCGCATTGACGCGGACCTCGAACCACGTCGGGAGGCCCTGGATGTTGGACGGAAAAATATTGCGCGGCGCAACCGGAATGCCCATGCGCAGGATGGCCTTGGCGAACAGCAGGTTCGCCGATGCGGAGCCTGAGCCGTTGACGTTGGCGAACTTGACGACGAAATCGTTGACGGCCTGGATCGGGCCGGCCGAAGGCTTCATTCCGCCGCCCTCGCCGCAGGTTTGCGCGCGCCGACCGCGTTCGCGTACGGCTGATGACAGCGATGGCCGGCTTGTGCGATATCGAAGGCGAACTTCTGCATGTCCCAGGCGCCGGTCGGGCAGCGTTCGGCGCAAAGGCCGCAATGCAGGCACACGTCCTCGTCCTTGGCCATCACGCGCCCGGTTTTCAGCCCGTTCGCGACATACAGATCCTGGGTCAGGTTGCGCGAGGGCGCATTCAGCCGCGTCCGGAGGTCCGTCTCGTCGCCGTCGTCGGTGAAGGTGATGCAGTCCATCGGGCAGATGTCGACGCAAGCGTCGCATTCGATGCATGCCTTCGAGGTGAAGACCGTCTGCACATCGCAATTCAGGCAGCGCTGCGCCTCCGCGAACGCCTGCGCCGCATCGAAGCCGAGCTCGACCTCGACCTTGATGTTCTTCAATGCGATCGACACATCCTTCAGCGGAACCTTGAAGCGCTGGTCGTTCGAAATCGCGTTGTCATAGCTCCACTCGTGGATCCCCATCTTCTGTGACATCAGGTTGACCAGCGGCGGGGGCCGTATCGCGACGTCCTCGCCGCGGCAAAACCGGTCGATCGAGATCGCGGCGTCGTGGCCGTGCGCGACCGCCCAGATGATGTTCTTCGGGCCGAACGCCGCATCACCGCCGAAAAAGACCTGCGGCAGCGTCGCTTGCAGCGTCTTCTTATCGAGCACCGGCAGTCCGGACTTGTCGAAATCCACGCCGGCGTCGCGCTCGATCCACGGAAATGCATTTTCCTGTCCGACGGCGATCAGCACGTCGTCGCAGGCGAAGTGGACGTCCGGCTCGCCGGTTGGCACGAGCTGGCGGCGGCCGTCGCCATCGTGCCTCGCTTCGACTTTCTCGAATACGACGCCGGTCAGACGTCCGCTCTCGTGAGTGAACGCCTTGGGCACGTGATAGTTGATGATCGGAATGCCCTCGTGCATCGCGTCCTCCTTTTCCCAGGGAGACGCTTTCATCTCGTCGAAGCCCGAGCGCACGATGACCTTGACGTCTGTGCCGCCGAGCCGGCGCGAGCTGCGGCAGCAATCCATCGCGGTGTTGCCGCCGCCGAGCACGATCACGCGCTTGCCGATCTTCTCGATGTGACCGAACGAAACGCTGGACAGCCAGTCGATGCCGATGTGAATGTTCGCCGCGGCTTCGCGGCGTCCGGGCAGATCGAGGTCGCGTCCGCGCGGCGCGCCGCTGCCGACGAACACGGCGTCATAGCCTTCGCCAAGCAGACGCTTGAGGCTGTCGATGCGCGAGCCGCCGCGAAAATCGATGCCGAGATCGATGACGTACCCGACCTCCTCGTCGATCACCGACTCGGGCAGGCGAAACTTCGGAATCTGGCTGCGGATCATGCCGCCGGCTCGGGCGTCGCCGTCGTACACGACGCACTGGTAGCCGAGCGGCGCGAGATCGCGGGCGACGGTCAGCGACGCCGGTCCGGCGCCGATCAGCGCGATCCGCTTGCCGTTCCTGCGCGCCAGCTTGGGCAGGCGTTCGCGGATATCGTCCTTCAAGTCGGCCGCGACCCGTTTGAGGCGGCAGATCGCGACCGGCTCGGGCTTGATCGTGCTGCCGTCGGGCTGTCCTTCCTCGACCCGGCTTCGGCGACATGCCGGCTCGCAAGGACGATCGCAGGTCCGGCCCAGAATGCCCGGAAAGACGTTCGACTCCCAGTTGACCATGTACGCGTCGCTATAGCGGCCCGCCGAGATCAACCGGATGTATTCAGGAACGGGCGTATGGGCGGGACACGCCCACTGGCAGTCGACGACCTTGTGAAAGTAGTCAGGGGCCGCAATGTCCGTCGGTTTCAATACTGCTCCTCGGTTCGAATGCATAGACACGCACTCGGATCGGACGTGCGCACGATGATTCGGTTTGTTACTTTTTTCGGTCGGGCGTACCGGATATTCGGCCGCCAAGTGGCGCCGATACTACGCCTGTGTGACAGCTATGAAAAGGCCTTTGCTTTCAACTACTAGCAGTATGGCTTTTCATGTGGCCTCTAAACAACGGCGGAAGGCAAAGACAGTTCGAGTTCTGCGGCGGCAATTCACCGATTTGCCGCCGCGCTCATGTGCTGGCCAGATTGTGCACTACGCGATTGTTCTTTCGGATACCGCGATCTAGGTAGTCCCGTCCCGCCGCGCGCGCCATTGCCGATAGCGGGCGAGCGTGTCGGCATTCGGCGGATACGTGCCGGGCAACGCGCGGCCCTGCTCGATCTCGCGCAATACGAATTCCTCCATGATTTCCTGCTCGTGGGCGTCACGAGCGACCTCCGCGACGATAGCCTGCGGAATGACGACCACGCCTTCGCCATCGCCGACGATCGCGTCGCCTGGAAACACTGCGACACCGCCGCATCCGATCGGCACGTTGGTATCTACGGCGTGATGACATACCAGATTCAACGGCGCGCTGCCTCCTGCGCCGTAGACGGGAAAGTCCATCGCCGCGATCGCTTCGCTGTCGCGCAGGCAGCCGTCGGTGACCAGTCCGGCGGCGCCGCGCACCTTGAGGCGCGTCAGGAGGATATGACCTCCCGATGCGGCGCGGGTGTCGCGCCGGCAATCGATCATCAGCACCTGGCCGGGAGGAACCGTTTCGATTGCCTTGCGCTGCGGGTGCTCGGGATTCTCGAAGACGCTTAGTTGGTCGAGATCCTCGCGCGCCGGGATATAGCGCAGCGTAAAGGCTTCTCCGACCAGATTGTCCGAAGCCGCGCTCATCCGGTGCACGCCCTGGATGAACACGTTGCGCAGTCCCCGCTTGAACAATTGTGTCGTCAGCGTGGCGGCGCTCGCGCGCTTGAGGTGCTCCCGGGTTTCACTGGACAGTGGCATCGAAGCGTCGCTTTCGGAAATGATGTTCGCGGCGAGGGCGCTATGATAGCGCGGACGCTGATCGGCCCCACGGCCGCGGCTCACGGCTCGTTCAAGACCGCCCCGTTGCTCGCGATGATGCTCGAATAGAGGCGCGCGCTGTTCTTGGGCGTGCGCTTCTGGGTCTCGAAGTCGACGTGCACTATGCCGAAACGCTTCGAGTAGCCGAGCGACCATTCGAAATTGTCCAGCAGCGACCAGGCGAAATATCCGCGCAGGTCCACTCCCGCCTCCCTCGCCGCGTGAATCGCTGCGATGTGCTTGCGCAGGTAATCGACTCGCAACGGGTCGTCGACGCGATCGGCTTGCGCCGTCGGCGGATCGAAAAACGCGGCGCCATTCTCGGTCACGTACAGCGGAGGATTGCCGTAACGCTGCTTGACCCAGACCAGGATGTCGGTCATGCCTTGCGGGAACACCTCCCAGCCGGTTTCGGTGTAGGTGGCTTGCTTCTGGCGCACCGGCGCGGCGCGCAGCGGCCACGCATCGGGGTCGAAACGCGTGACGTTGCGCGTGTAATAGTTGACCCCGACGAAGTCGAGCGGCTGATTGATGAGCTCGAGATCCCCGGCCGGCCAGCTCGGCCAGGCCTCGCCGAAAATCTCGGCGAGCTCATCGGGATACCGGCCGAGCAGCATCGGATCGAGGAATTGGCGGTTCATATAGGCATCGGCCCGTGCGGTGGCGGCACGATCGGCCGCGTCTTCCGACGCCGCATACTTGGGCTCGAGATTGACGACGACGCCGATGCGATGCTTGCCTTCGCCGCGATAGGCTTTGACGGCGGCCCCATGCGCGCGCATCAGGTGGTGGGCCGCGATCGGCGCCTCGAAGCGGTTGCGATGTCCGGGCGCCAGCGCGCCGTGCAGGTAGCCGCCATCGGTCACGACCCACGGCTCGTTCAGCGTCGCCCACAGCTTGACCCGGCCGTCGAGCCGGCGAAAGGCTGCCGACGCGTAGTCGGCAAACCATCCGGCGATGTCCGGATTGAGCCAGCCGCCGAGATCGTCGAGCGCGGCAGGCAGGTCCCAGTGAAACAGCGTGACCATCGGCTCGATGCCCTGCTGCAGCAGCGTATCGACCAGCCGTTCATAAAAGTCTAGTCCCGCAGCATTGACCGGTCCCCGGCCGCTCGGCAGCACGCGACTCCACGAAATGCTGAACCGATAGGCGTTCAGGCCGATCTCGCGCATCAAGGCGACGTCTTCGCGATAGCGCCGATAGTGGTCGCACGCGACGTCGCCGGTGTCGCCGTCGCGGACCATGTTCGGCGTGTGGCAAAAGCGCTGCCAGATGCTCGGGCCGGCGCCGTCGGCGAGCGGCGAGCCTTCGACCTGGTAGGCGGAAGTAGCGCCGCCCCACAGAAAGTCCGCCGGAAATTCGATTCGTCTGCTCATGGGCGTTCCGTTTTCTTGTTGGTAGTCATCGTCCGTCGATCAGCACGCGGGCGGGCACCGCGCCAACGTGCAATTCTGCACCGGAAAAAGTCGCCGGCTTGCCGTTGATGGTCGCCGACCGTGGCGGCTTGTCGCCCGGCCAGACGAAGATAAAGCCGCCCGGCGGCATTCCAGACCCTGCCGCCAGGCGCAATGTCACCCGATCGCCGTCACGGCGCAGCGTATAGCTCAAGCGTCCGTACGGCGTGCGCAGGTTCTGCAGCGCAACGCCGCCTTGGTCGAGCCAATCGGGCGCGATGCCCGCGGCGAGCACGACGGCATGGTCGGCGTCACGCTCGTACGCGAACAGATCCAGCGTCGCGCGAATGAAATCGGAGGCTACCCAGGCGTGCGGCATGTCGCCGACGAAGCGCGGCTGACGCGGATCGCGGCCGACGACCTCGGGCCACTGGTTCCACGCCAGCGGGCGCCGGTCGGCGAGAAAGAACGCGAGCAGCGCCTGCGCGCGGTCTCGCCAGCCTAGCCGTACCAAGGTCCCGACGATGCGCATCTCGTAAGGCGTGTACACATCCCACGCCGTTTTGCCGTCGCGGCGGTCGGTGAACTCGCGCCAGTAGCGCTCGTAAGTGGCTCGCACCAGATCGGACGGCAGCGCGCGCGTGTCGCCTCGCGGCGCGAACGCGATGGCGGTCGATGTCGGATCGAAATCGCCAAGCTCGGCCGCTCCCGGAAGGTATTGGATGCCGCGCGCGGCGACGGCGGCGCGCAGCGAGTCGCTGAGGTCATGGCGAAAGGTATCGCGCTCTCCGCGCAAGCGGTCTGCTTCCGCGTCGTGGCCCAGCGCGGTCGCGATATCGATCGCGCCGTCGTACCCCTTCAATGCCCAGAAGTCGTCCCAATACGAATGCATCGGCTTTTCCGAGTATCCCTCGTGGCTGATCGATGCCGGCAGCAACCCGTAAAAGCCGCGCCTGTCCGGCCCGAGATTCGCGGCGATGCTCTCGGAACGCCGCAAGGCGTCGAGGTAGCCCGCGGCTGCCTTCACGTGCGGCCACATCGCCGCGATCAGCGCGCGATCGCGCGTGTAGCGATAGATCTCGGCAACTAGAAAGATGAATTCGCCGGCGCTGTCGTTTTCCGGGACCGGATCTGCACCGCGCTGGTCGACGCAGCAAGGGATCTTGCCGCTGGCAAATTGATGCGGCGCGTACCAGCGCAGATACTCGGCGGCCACATCCGCGTCACCGAGACGCAGTAGCGATTCGGCGATCATAGCGCCGTCGCGTATCCAGGACCTTGCGTAGGATCTCGTTCCCGGACGCAGCATCGGGCCATCGCGCGTCATCAGAATATGCCCGAGCGAGGTGCGGACCGCGTCGACCAGTGGCTGCGCGGCCGGCGGAACCTTGAGTGAAACACGATTGAGTTTTTCGCGCCATGCGGCCGCGACGGCGCGCTGCTCGCGCGCCACCCAGGCCTCTCCCGAGATGCCGCGCAGATCGGGCCGCGCCGCGCTGCCGGACAATGGAACGACCAGATCGATGGTCCTGCTGCCATGCGGCGGGAGGTCGAGCTTGTAGCCGAGCGCGCCTGAGGCATAGCCGAAAGCGTCGTGTGCGCGATTCGCTTCGGCCCAGGCCGAACGCGCCAGCAGCTTGGGCAGCGCGACTGGGTCCGAAGAGAATGCGCCGATCCCGTCGGGTCGCTGCAGCGCGTAAACTTTGCGCTGGTCGTTCACGGTGAACGCCGCTCCGTCCCAGGCGATGTCGCGAATCGCACTGACTCCGCCGACGGTGTTGAGGAATTGCGTCGGCGGGTTGACCTGGAAAGGCCGGAGGGCAAGCACGAGCTCGAGCGGCAGCCGGTTCTCTGTCCTATTGATGATTTCGTACCGGGCGACGAGCCAAGACGATCCGCGCGCACCCGATACGAACGACGAGACGCTGAGCTCCCACTGCGGCTGCCGCCATCGCACACCGGGCATCGGCAAATAGTCTTCGGGGAGGAACGGATGCGGGTCGACGTCGGCCCAGGTGGTCAGCTTGCCGCCGGCGACGACGAACGGCTCGATCGAGAAACCGCCCTGCCCGGCCTCGAGCGCACCGTCGGTCGACAACAGAGCGTTGTCACTGCCGCCATCGATGCCGACCAGCGTCCAGTAGGCCTGCTCACCGGAAAAGCCGCGGGGAAAATAGCCGCGCGGCGAATTGCGCGCGACCACCTCGATGAACGCGTTGGCCGATTCGCCGAAATCCGGGCCCTTGATTTCGACTTCGGCGAGACCGTAGGCCCCGGCAGGGCCGTCTTGCAGCGACAGCCGCAAATAGCGGCTCTCGGCTTCCGGCAGCGCCAGCGCATCGCTGCCGCCGCTGCCCTCGCTGACGCTGCGCAGCGTCCGCCATTGCGCGCCGTCATCGGAAGCCTGCACGTCGTAGCGCGATGCGAATTCCTTGTCCAGCCAATGCAAGACGATGCCGCCGAATTCGCGCCGCTGCCCGAAATCGAGCGTGATGCTTTGCGCCGGTCCTCCTCCCGGATCACTGCGCCATGCGGTCGCCAGCTGGCCGTCGACCGCAAAGGCCGGACCGGCGCCGGCTCGATCGGACGAGGCGCGCGCGACAGGCATCGGCCATATCGCCGGCACCGGTGGGAGCTCGCGCACCGTCAGCCGGCTGAACCGGACCGACCCTGCGCCGCCGCCGCGTCCCGCGGCGACGACGAACTCCAGTCGAGCCGCATGCCTGAGCGTGCGATCGGTCGTCGGCCCCCAGGCGAATTCGATCTGACGCTTGCGAATCCTGATCTCTCGCCATTCTTGAGGAAAGGTGAAATTCGGGCGATTCAACCACCAGACGTTGTCGCCACTCGCGTCGGTCAGCTTAAACTGGAAATTGTTGACGGGCGCGTCGGCGCGCACGTAGAACGAGATCTCGTAATTGGCGGGCAGGTCGATCGGCAGCGCGCGATCGGCAATCGCGTAGCCCGCGGTGCCGGCGAGATCGAAATCGAGCTGCAGCGCGCCGCCATCGATGCCGTCGGCAGCATGGATCGATGCCCGCACGCCGTCGGACGCGCCGGCATGCCAGGCCGAAAGGTCGGCGAAATCGTCGAGCAGCCGCGGTGGCGCCGAGAGCACCTGCGCGGCGAGCGGCGCCACCACGAGCGCGAGCGCAGCGGCTAGCGCGATCGCGGCGATCGCAGGCAGGGCCCGCCCGTGCCGCCGCGGGCCAGGGTCAACGAGCGGTCTCACCCCTTGACGCTTCCCGCCAGCAATCCTTGCATGTAGTAGCGCTGCAAGGCAAGGAACACCAGCAGCACCGGCAGCGTCGTCAACACCGAGCCTGCCATCATCAGCTCGTTATCCTGCACATGCTCGCGCGAAAGACTGGCCAGCGCGACCGGCAATGTATAAAGGTCCTTGTCGGTGAGGACGATCAACGGCCACATGAAATCGTTCCAGGTTCCGAGCAGCGTGAATACCGCCAGAGTAACGATGATCGGTTTGAGCGCCGGGACGACGATGGCGCCGAAGATGCGAAACTCGCTGGCGCCGTCGATGCGCGCTGCTTCTAGCAGTTCGTCGGGAATCGACAGCGCGTACTGCCGCACCAGAAAAATGCCGAAGATCCCTGCCATCGCAGGCACGATGACGCCACCGTAGCTGTTGACCAGCCCCATCTGCTTGAGCAGCAGGAACAGCGGAATCATCGCGACCTGGCCGGGAATGACCAGCGCACCGAGCAGGAGCTTGAAGATGCGATCCCGCCCGGCAAAGCGAAGCTTGGCGAACGCATAGCCGGCTGCAACGTTGAACACCAGCGACACCGCGGTTACCGCGGCCGCGAGAAAAACGCTGTTGACCAGATAGCGGCCGACGCCGGCATGGCCGAACAGCTCCCGATAATTGCCCAGCGTCGGGCGCTGCGGAACCAGTGGCGGCGGATAGTTGCTGGCTTCGCCCGGCGACATCAGCGATACGGAAACCATCCACAACAGCGGGAACAGCGTGAGCCCCGCGGCGGCCAGCAACAGACCGTTCACCAGCGGCGCCTGGAGGCGGCGTGCTACTCGCCGATCCATCTTTTCCCGCGAAGCTGCAGCGCGGTAACGGCAAAGATCAGCAGAAACAGGACGAACGCGACTGCCGAGGCGGAACCGAGGTTCCACCACTTGAATCCTTCCTCGTACATGAAATACAGCACGCTGACCGTGCTCTGCAGAGGTCCGCCCTGCGTCATCACATAGGGCTCGGCGAACAGCTGGAAGTAGCCGGCTATCGTCAGGATGCCGACCAGCATGACGACCGGCGAGAGCATCGGCAGCGTGACCGAAGCGAACTGTCGCCACACCGAGGCGCCGTCGATGCGCGCCGCCTCGTAGAGCTCCTCCGGAATGCTCTGCAGCCCCGCGAGAAAGATGATCATGTTGTAGCCGAAATTCTTCCATACGGCAAAAAGAATGATCGCCGGCATCGCCCAATGCGGATCGCCGAGCCAATCGATCGGATCGATGCCGAGCCCGCCCAGCGCATAGTTGAGCAAACCATAACGGGTGTTTAACAGATAGCGCCAGATGACGGCGACAGCTACCAGCGTCGTCACCACCGGCGCGAACAGCGCAGTGCGAAAAAACGGCTTGAATCGCGTCAGCCGCGAATGCAGCAGCAGCGCGGCGCCGAGCGACGCGCCGATCGACAAGGGCACGCCGGCGGCGACGAAGTACAGCGTGTTGCCCAGCGCCTGCCAGAACGACGGGGTCTGCAGTAGCTTCAGATAGTTGCCAAAGCCGACGAAACGCAGATTGGCCAGATCGGCGAGAGCGTAGATGTCGAAATCGGTCAGGCTGATCAGAAGCGCGGCAACGATCGGCAGGAAAAAGAATACGGCGATGACCAGCAAAGCCGGCGCGACAAACCACCAGGCGGCGCGATCGAATCTCAATGCGGTTCCCCGCGCGCGAGCATCCAGCGCCGCTTTTCGAGAATATCGTTGGCGCGCGCGTCGAGCTCCTTCGCCGCCTCGTCGACCGACAGCTGGCCGGACACCACGCGCTCGGCCACCAGTCTCATCTGGTTGGCGATGCGCTCCCACTCGGCGACCTGGGGCGTGGGCTTCACGCGCTCCAGCTGGTCGCGAAACGCACGCGCATAGACGTCGTCGGCGAGGGGCGGGTCGCGCCACGGTTCGCGCCGCGGCGGCAGATCGCCGGTCAGCTCATGGAACCGGCGCTGAACGTCGGGGCGGGCAAGGTATTCGATCAACTGCCACGCCGCAGCCTTCGACCGCGAGGCGCGGAACAACACCAGGCTCGACCCGCCCGCGATCGACGCGCCCGGAGCATTCGGGCCGGGCAAGGGCGCCGTCGCCCATTCGCCTTGCACGCTCGCCGGCAGGCGTCGCTTGAACTCGGCGATATTCCACGGACCGGAGATGTAAAACGCGAAATATCCGCGCCCGAACTCGTTCCATACGTTGGAGACATCGATGCCGGTCGAGGCCGGTGCGAAGCCGGCACGGAATGCATCGACATAGAATTGCAATGCGCGGCGGAATCCGGGGCTGTCGAAATTGCCCCAACGGCCATCGTCGCGCAGCAGCGGCTCGTCCTGCTGCAGCGCCAGCGCCAGCAGCGGCTCGAATTCGTTCAGCGGCAGCAGGATCGCGTAACGATCGGGGCCGGCACGCTGCTTGACGGCGACCATCGTCCGCGTCCATTCCGGCCACGACGTTGGCGGCGACGCATAACCGGCCTGGCCGAGCAGGTCGCGCCGGTAGAACAACAGCCGCGTGTCGACATACCAGGGCACGCCATACAGCGCACCCCCGACGATATTGGTCTGCCAGATGCCGCTGAAATAGTCGGCGGGATCGACCACCGGCGAATCGGCGACGTAACGGTCCAGCTGCGCGATGGCGCCCAGCGCCACGAATTCCGGAATCCAGGTATTACCGAGCTGGCAGATGTCCGGCGTTGCATCGCCGGCAAAGGCGGTCAGCAGCTTTTCATGCGCCGCGGTCCACGGCAGCTGCTGGACGTCGACGCGGATGCCCGGATGCGTGCGCTCGAACTCGGGCAGCAGCTGGACGACCACTTCGCCCTCGCGGCCCATCGCCCAGAACTTCAATACGGTTTCGCCGGCGGGGGGCGAGCGGGCGCAGGACGACGCCAGCGATATGGCGGCGAAGGCGAAAAAGAGCACCGCCGCGCGCGAGCGCGCGCGCGTGCCCGGGCAATTCATCGCGACGCGGTGAGCCAGCCGCCGGAGAAGCCGGCACGTTGCAAGCCGGTCCGGACGTAAGGATTGGTGTGCATCACCCGCCAGATCATGTCGCTGCGGTAATTCTCGATCATCGTGAAGATCGCCCCCTGGTCGATGCCGAGGTAGTCGCCATCGACCCAGCCGAATCCGGGAATGCAGCGGCCATGCGCCAGAGGTCCGTCGAAATTGAAGTTCAGGTTGAACGCGTCGAGAAAGCCGTACTTCGCGTAGATATAGTTACCGAAGCGCTTGTTCATTTCGAGCACGGCGGGGATCGCAAGTTCCGGCGCGAAGGGCAGCGAGGCCACCGCCGCAGTCGGCGCCAGCGTGCAGTCGTCGTGGGTGCCCGCGCCCATGCCGCCAATTCCGCGTGCCGCGTAGCTGCGGTAAAGCCGCATGACTCCCGCGACTTCGAGCTCCATGTCCGCCGGCCCATCGCTCGCCGTCAGGCCCCAGATCATCGCGCCATAGTCCTTGCATTGCCGCGGATTGGCGACTGCGTATGCCTGTTGGGCGTAAATCGCACGCCGCGTGTTCTGGAAGTAGTCGAGGCCACGCCGCCGCATATAGGCATCCTGGACGTCGCGGAAGTCGAGCCACACATGCGTGTACTGGTGGCCGAACAGCGGGGCGAAGCCCAGGTATTCCTGGCCGAATTGCTTGCCCCAGGACTGGTCGTAGGTGCTGGTCCATGCCGCCCACGCCTCAGGCCCGACCGGGTGCGTCGGCGAGCCGAGCGCCAGCAGGTAGACCAGCATCGCTTCGTTGTAGCCGCGCCAGTCGTATTCGAGGAACCCCTCTTCGGGCGACCAGCCGAGGCTGATCGCCGGCGCCCTCGGCTGCGCCCATGTCCAGTCGACGCGCCGGTAGATGCTGTCGACCAGCGAGCGGATTTCGACTTCCTCCGCGTCCGATCCGTCGAAGTACGATTGGCAGAACAAGGCGCCGGCCAGCAGGATCGCGGTGTCGACGGTGGAAAGCTCGCTGTCGGCGAAGCGCTCCCCGGTCTTCATGTCCAGGAAATGATAGAAAAAGCCCTTGTACCCGGCGACGCCCCGGGCATGGGGGCTCTGCGGGGCGTTGTTGAAGAAGCGCAGTGTCGCCAGGACACGCTGCCGCGCTGCCTTGCGCGTCACATAGCCGCGATCGACGCCGACCGGGTAGGCGGTCAGCGCAAAGCCGACCGCGGCGACGCTCGAGAACGAGGGCGTCGGATAGCGATCCGGCACCAAGCCGTTCTTCGGATTGGCGGTATCCCAGAAAAACCGGAATGTCCGCTCCTGCAGATCGATCAGGAAGGGATCGACGACCGGACTCGCCTTGCGCAATCCCAGTGCGTCGAATCCGAATTTCGGCGCTTCGCTGCCGTGGACCATCGTCACGACCGCGGCCACCATCGCTATCGTCGCGACGAGACGAGCCCAGCGCCCGACGGACATCGCCACTTCCTTGCGCACTATTCGATGTCCCGGTTCTGCACTGTCAGAGGACTCCTCTCAAACCCTGGAACCTTGCCCGCTCGCGTCCGCGGTCGCAACACCCGACCGCTCTCGATCCGCCCGCGGTAGGATAGCGGAATGCCTGCCACCAGCGAAGGGGCATGGCGGTTCGGCCCGACGAGACCAAGCTTCCGGCCGACGAATGCCGTCCGCGGCCCGCTTCGACTGTCACTTGCGACCATAGTTCTCAGGCGCGCCAGTGTCGGAAGCGCCGATCGCGGCTCGGTCACAGCGGCGGCCTATCGTTCGATTAGAATGTCGGTGCGAGCGACGTATGCTCGGATTGTCAAAGACATACGACCGAATGGACACCACCGCTCTCCCGTCGATCCGCCTGACCGAATTCAGTCATGGCGGTGGCTGCGGCTGCAAGATCGCGCCGGGCGTGTTGCGGGAGTTGATCGCCAAATCGTCGCCGGGCTTGTTGCCTAAAGAGCTGCTGGTCGGCATCGAAACGTCGGACGATGCGGCCGTGTACCGGCTCAACGACGGCCAGGCGATTGTCGCCACGACCGATTTTTTCACGCCCATTGTCGACGATCCGTTCGCCTTCGGCGCTATCGCCGCGACCAACGCGCTGTCGGACATCTATGCGATGGGCGCGACGCCGCTCTTTGCGCTTGCACTGGTCGCGATGCCGCTCGACCGGCTTCCGCTTGCGACCATCCGCGCCATCCTCGCCGGTGGCGAGGCCACTTGCGCCAGGGCGGGCATTCCTTTGGCGGGCGGACATACGATCGATTCGGTCGAGCCGATCTACGGACTGGTCGCGATCGGGACCGTCGATCCGCTCCGGGTCAAGCGCAACGTCGGGGCAATGTCAGGAGACGTGCTGGTGCTCGGCAAACCGCTCGGCATCGGCATTTGCGGGGCCGCACTGAAAAAAGAGCAACTCGGCGCCGAGCAGTACACCGCGATGGTCGCGCAGGCGACGCAGCTCAACACGCCGGGCGTGGCGTTCGGCAGCCTGGACGGCGTGCATGCACTGACCGACGTCACCGGCTTCGGCTTGCTCGGCCACCTGCTGGAAATCTGCCGCGGCTCCGACGTCGGCGCGCGGCTTCTCTTCGACCGCGTGCCCCTGCTTCCGGGCGTCCTGGCGCTGGCTCGGACCGGCATGATCACCGGCGGATCGGGTCGCAACTGGGCGGGCTACGGCGCCGAGGTGACCTGGCGCGCGCGTGGTGACGTCGCCGCGCAGGCCTTGCTGACGGATCCGCAAACGTCCGGCGGACTGCTCGCCGCATGCGCGCCGTCTGCAGTCGAGCAGGTCCTGGCGATCTTCGGCCGCGAGGGTTTCGAGCACGCCGCCGTTATCGGCGAGATCACCGCGGGCGTCCCGCATGTCGTCGTCGACTGAACTCCGGCCGCCGAAGCCGCATCGTAGTAGAGCCCGCCAGCGCAAGGACCCTGACATGACCGAACGATCGCATCTGCGCACGATCCCGCCAGCCAGGGCGAGGACACACGAAGGTTCGCTGCCCGACCGGTATCGCAGGGTTCGCGCCGCCACCGAGGCGTTGGCCGCGGTCCTGTCGGACGAGGACTGCGCGATTCAGTCGATGCCCGACGCAAGCCCGGTCAAATGGCATCTCGCGCATACCAGCTGGTTTTTCGAGACCTTTCTGCTCGATGCCGCGCTTGCCGGCTATCGTTCGTACGATCCGGCCTTCCGGATCCTTTTCAATTCGTACTACAACGCAGTCGGCGACAAGCATCCGCGGTCGCAGCGGGGTCTGATTTCGCGTCCGTCGCGCCGCGACATCGTCGCCTATCGCGCGCACGTCGACCAGGCGATGCAGCGACTGCTGGCACGGCACGATGCCGGCAACACCGAGCTTGCCGATTTGATCGAGCTCGGTATGCAACACGAGCAGCAGCACCAGGAGCTGATCCTGACCGACGTGCTGCATATGCTGTCGTGCAATCCGCTGCAGCCGGCCTACCTCGCTCTGGCCGGCGGCGGCGACGGCCGCGCCGCGAGCGACGCGGCCGCGCCGGCCTGGATCGAGTTCGACGGCGGCTTGGCCGAGATCGGGCACGAGGGCGTCGGATTTGCCTTCGACAATGAAATGCCCCGCCATCGAGAGTTTCTGGCGCCGTTCGCGCTGGCGAGCAGGCCGGTCAGCAACAGCGACTACCTGGCATTCATCGGCGACGGAGGCTATCGCCGGCCCGAGCTCTGGCTATCGGAGGGCTGGGACTGGCTCAACGCCGGGGGCATCGGCTCGCCGCTTTATTGGCGCCTCGACGCAGGCGGCTGGCGCCGCTTTACCTTGCGCGGCACCCTGCCGATCGACCCCGCCGCGCCCGTGTGCCACGTCAGCCTGTTCGAGGCCGATGCCTACGCGCGGTGGGCGGGCGCGCGGTTGCCGACCGAATCGGAATGGGAGCTAGCGGCCGCACGCGCTCCGGTCGACGGCTCGTTTGTCGAGGACGGAGCGCTGGTGCCAAGGCCTTCGGCTGCCGCTGCCGGCACGCTGACGCAGATGTTCGGAGAGGTCTGGCAATGGACGCAAAGCGACTATGCGCCGTATCCGGGGTTTCGCGCGGCGTCCGGCGCAATCGGCGAATACAACGGAAAGTTCATGTGCAACCAGTACGTGTTGCGCGGCGGCTCGTGCGTGACACCGCGTTCGCACATCCGCGCGACCTACCGGAATTTTTTCCCGGCCGCTGCGCGCTGGCAGTTTTCCGGCTTCCGCCTCGCGCGGGATTTGAGCCGGCGCAGCTGACCTTGACGACCGGTTGCTCGAGCGATGCCTGAGCGGCCATCGGCAGCGCCGACAACTCCTTTGCAACCTGGCAGACGGGCATGATCGCCAGCAGTTCGATGCCGATCGGAAGGCCACGGGATGGCAGGCGCCCGGTTCGACCGTTTGCGGCACTGCTCGCCGCCGCGACGTTGCTGCTGGCCCCGCTTGCGACCGGCTTCGGCTTCGACGACGTCGGGAAAATCGCCGCGCAGCGCGCCGCGACCTCGTACAAGGCTCGCACCGACAAGCTGCCGGATGCGCTGGCCAAACTCGACTACGATCATTTCCGCGACATCCGCTTCAAGCCGGATCGCTCGCTCTGGCATCCCGAAGGGCTCCCGTTCGAGGTCGCATTCTTTCACGAGGGGCAGAACTTCAAGGACCCGGTCAAGATCAACGAGCTGGTCGGCGACGTCGTGCGCGAAGTGCGATTCAATCCCGAGCTGTTCGACTACGGCGCCAATGTCATCGATCCCCGCGACTTGCGCGGGCTCGGGTTCGCGGGATTTCGCGTGCATTACCCGATTAATTCGCCGAAGTACAAGGACGAGGTCGTCGTGTTTCTCGGCGCCAGTTATTTTCGCGCGCTCGGCAAAGGCCAGCGCTACGGGCTATCGGCGCGCGGCCTTGCCGTCGACACGGCGCTCGGCTCGGGCGAGGAGTTTCCGCAGTTCGTCGAGTTCTGGCTCAGACGACCGACACCCGGTGCGACCGAGCTCACGATTTTTGCGCTGCTCGACTCCCGGCGCATGACCGGCGCCTACAGCTTCGTCGTCAAGCCCGGTATCGACACCGCAGTCGATGTCAAGGCTCGGCTCTTCCTGCGCGAATTCGTCAGCAAGCCCGGCTTTGCACCGCTGACGACGATGTATTTCTTCGGCGAAAACCAGCACGCAGCCCGCGACGACTACCGTCCCGAAGTCCATGACTCGGACGGCCTGTCGGTCGCATCGGGAACCGGGGAATGGATCTGGCGGCCGCTGGTCAATCCCAAGCGGCTGCTGGTCACGTCGTTTGCGACGGCGAACCCGTCCGGATTCGGCATCATGCAGCGCGACCGCGACTTCGAGCATTACGAGGATCTGGAGGCGCGTTACGACCTTCGCCCCAGCGCATGGATCGAGCCGAAAGGCCTTTGGGGAACCGGCAGAGTCGAGCTGGTGCAGATTCCCAGCCCCGACGAGACCAATGACAACATCGTCGCTTACTGGGTGCCGGACAGGACGCCTGCACCGCAACAGCCGTACAACATCGAATACCGCATCCTGTGGCAGAAGGACGCCTGGGCACGCCCGCCGACTTCGTGGGTGACCCAGACCCGGCGGGGTCGCGGCTACGTCCGTAATGACGACGGCAGCATCGGCTTTGTCATCGACTTCGACGGTCCCGCGCTGCGCAAGCTGCCGGCCGATGCGAAGATCGAGGGCATCGCCTCGGCGGACGCTAACGGCGAGGTGGTCGAGCTGATCGGCCACCGCAACGATGCAGAAGGCGGCTGGCGCCTGGCATTGCGCGTCAAACGGCGCGATACGAGCAAGCCGGTCGAACTGCGCGCATATTTGCGCGGCGGCAACAACGCGGTGTCGGAAACGTGGAGCTACATCCTTCCTCCCGAGTAGCCGGCGCTGACGACGACGCCGACGCCTGCATCCGCTACCTGGATCGATTGCCGCTCGCGCCCGAGCAGCGCGCTGCACTGCTGCGGCGCATCGCGGCCGACGTCGGAACGGTCGCCGACTCGGTTCGCGCGAAGATGCTGCGCCTGCACGAGGCTCTGGCCGGCGGCGACGTCGATCCCGACAATCCCGGCCTGGCGTCGATCCGCCAGCGTCTCGAGCTCGCGTACGGGGCGAGCGACGCCATCCATCCGCCACCGCTGACGCATGATGCCCTCGGACGCGACCGCCTGGTTACGGCTCCTCCGCTGACGCGAACCTCGATGGTGCCGCACGCCTGGCCGCGCGGGCTTCTGGCACGGTGGTTCCTGCGCTTTGTACGCCACGACGAGCCGCGCGCGAGCGACGCTGGCGGACCGGGCGACGCCTGCGATCCGATTCAGCGCGCGCCGAAACATCGCGAGCGATGGCGTCGCGCCGCGACGCTCCGGCGCATCGTCCTGATGGGCCTGATCGTGTCGCAAACCTATATCGCGAGCAATTTCATGGTCGCCGTGCTGCCGTATCACGGCCGCCAGCCACTGGAAATCGCGATCCTCATACTCTTCGCAATTCTCTTCGGCTGGATTTCGGCGGGTTTCTGGACTGCAATGGCCGGCTTCGTCCTGCTGGTGTTCGGCAGCGATCGCTACGCGATCACCGATGGCACGCCCCGCAATACTGCGATCGATCCCAAAGCCCGGGTCGCGATCATCATGCCGATCTGCAACGAAAACGTGTCGCGGGTCTTCGCGGGGCTGGCTGCCAGCTACGAATCGCTGGCCCGCACCGGAGACCTGAAGCATTTCGATTTTTTCGTGCTCTCCGACACCAGCAAGCCGGACATACGCGTCGCGGAGCTCGATGCGTGGCTGGCGCTGTGCCGCGCGATAAACGGCTTCGACCGGGTGTTTTACCGGTGGCGGCAGCATCGGATCAAGCGCAAGAGCGGCAACATCGCCGATTTCTGCCGGCGCTGGGGGAACCGCTACCGCTACATGGTCGTGCTCGACGCCGACAGCATCATGAGCGGAGCTTGCCTCACCGCGCTGTTGCGGCTGAGCGAATCGAACCCCGATGTCGGCATCATCCAGACTGCGCCGCATGCGGCCGGACGCGAAACGCTATATGCCCGCGTCCAGCAGTTCGCTACCAGCGTTTATGGGCCGCTGTTCACCGCCGGCCTGCACTTCTGGCAGCTCGGCGAATCGCATTATTGGGGGCACAACGCGATCATTCGCGTCGCTCCGTTCATGCGGCATTGCGCGCTCGGTCGTCTGCCGGGCCACGGCACGCTGTCCGGAGAAATCCTTTCGCACGATTTCGTCGAGGCGGCACTGATGCGACGGGCCGGATGGCAGGTCATGATCGCCTACGATCTCGACGGCAGCTACGAGGAAATGCCGCCGAACCTGGTCGACGAGCTTACGCGCGACCGGCGCTGGTGCCGTGGCAATCTGATGAATTTCCGCCTGTTCCTGATGCGCGGCCTTCACGCCGCCCACCGCGCGGTCTTCATGAGCGGCGTCATGGCCTACCTTTCCGCCCTGCTGTGGTTTCTTTCGCTGATCCTGTCGACGGCCCTGCTGGCGGTTCACGCTCTGAGCGCGCCCAAGTATTTCGTGCGGCCCTTCCAGCTCTTTCCGCTTTGGCCGGAGTGGCATCCGGAATGGGCCATCGCGCTCTTTTCGGCGACGGCGATTCTGCTGTTTCTGCCGAAGGTGCTCGGCGCCCTGCTCATCGTCGTGCGCGGCGCAGCCGAGTACGGAGGGCGCGCGCGCCTGTGCTTGAGTCTGCTCGGAGAGATGCTGATATCGGCGATGCTCGCGCCGATACGGATGCTGTTCCACTCGCAGTTCGTCGTCGGCGCTTTTGCCGGGTGGGCAATCCACTGGCAGTCGCCGACGCGCGAGGACGCCGAAACCACGTGGCGTGAAGCGCTGCGCCGACACGGGGCGCACACGCTGCTGGGCACGCTCTGGGCCGCTGGCGTGTATTGGCTCAATCCGTCGTTCCTCTGGTGGTTGCTGCCCATCGTCGGTGCGCTGATGCTTTCGATACCGCTTTCCGTCTATACGAGCCGACTCCGCCTCGGGCGCCGACTGCGCGCGGCCGGGCTGTTCCTGATTCCGGAAGAAGCGCGGCCGCCGGCAGAGATACGCGCGATGATGCAGGCGGTTGCCTCCGCGCCGATGCCACCGGGCTTTGTCGATGCGGTCGTCGACCCCGCTACCAACGCACTGGCCTGTGCCGCCGCCGTCGCCCGATTTACGCGAACAGCCCTGGTCCAGAACCAGCGGATGCAAAAGGTCGACGTGGCGCTGGTCGAAGGACCTGACGGCTTGAGCGCATCCTCGAAACTCCGCTTGCTCGGCGACCCGATCGCGCTGTCGCGTCTGCATTGGCGCGTATGGACCTCGCCCGATGCCCATGTCGTGTGGCGGGACGCTATCGCGTCTGCGCGCCGCACGGCTGTCGTCGTCGCAACGCCGGCACACCGCCTGGTCCGCGCCGACCTGCGATCGCCAGCCAGGGTCTGGTCATGACCGGTCGCCCGACGCAGGAGCCTGGCGACGGCAACATCGGTCTTTATCGCGCCGCCGACTTCCGGCTCACCGACGGGCGCTGCGCTGATTGCGCCGCAATACCGCAGGCGCTGTGGTATTTCCGCGATGAGGCGATCGCCGTACCGCGACCCGGGCTACCTGTTGCAGGATTCACCCGAGGCGCAAGCACGTTCGACGACGTCGCGCGCTGGGCGGCGAGCCATGCGCCGGGAACCGCGCCCGATTATCCGACGCTGATCTGGGTCGCCTCGCCGGCGGTGCTGCGCGGCGCGCGACTCGACGCAGCGGGTGCGCACATTGCGGTCGCAGGCACGACGACGGCGTTCGAGGTCGTGCCCAAGATCCCGCTCAATCGGTCGTATTACAACGCAGCCTCGGTCGCTTATTTCACCGGCAGGACGCTCAAGATGCGCGGCGAAATCGCCGAAGGCAAGTTCACCGCCCGCTCGATATGGCCGGAGGATTTCCGGCTCGACGTGAATGACGCCGCCGCGTCGTCGCCCGAGGCTGCCGCAGACCCATCGCCCGAGGCGGTGCGGAAGCTTTTGCGCGCCGAGCCGCGGGGCGGCGCGACCAGCGGGTTCGCCGCAATCACCTTGTGGGAGCGCACGCCGGGCGCGGCGCGCCGCTGTGTGGGCAAGCCGGTGCTCGCCGCGATGCTCAACGGCGCTCAGGGCGACGACGACGAAGCCCACGGCGGCCACTTCGCGATCGTCACCGGCCGCGTCGGCGCCGACGGCGGGATCGACGACTGGATGGCAAACAATTTCTATACGCTCGATCTGTTCAGCGAAAAAGGCATCATCGCCGCCGCAGTGCCGCTCGACCGCTACCTGGCCGACCTGAACAGCGGCCAGGCTTGGTACCGGCCCTCGCATCTGCTGGTCGCGGTTCTCAGCCGCGACCGGACGGCAAGTCACGTGCAAGGCGCGATCAACCGCGTCTACAATCAGTTCTACCGGCATCAGCTCATCTACGGCAACGTGACGATGAACTGCGCCGGCATCAGCATCGACGCACTGCGCGCCCTCGGCTGGAACGTCCACGCGCGCAAGCCCGTCAGCCGCGTGCTGGCCTGGCTCGCGGTGCCCTGGGTCGCACTTCTCGAGCGGAGCATCGCCAGCGCGCAGCGAGCGTTCGATTATCTGAGCGAGGATGGCACGCGCATGTTTCCCGCGGCGGCGTTCGAAGAGACCGCGGCCGATCTGTTGCGACTGGCGACGCGACCGAATTCGCGCGAGCTCACGCCGTTCGAAACGATGCTCGCCGAAGACATCGAGGCGCTGGTCTGGCTGCGCGTGCCGCAGCTTCCGTCGAGCCGCGCCTGGGGCGACTATGCCGTCGTCACCAAGCGCGAGTACGAAGCGCGGCTTCCCGCCGATCGCAGCCAGGCCAAGATCATTCCTGTGCCCCCCCGTCTCTTTCCGCCGGAACTGGGCGACCGCGATCTCCTTCCACTGCCGCCGAGCCGCAGCGCCTTGGCGGTGGTCCTGTGGACCGTCGTTTCGCTGGCCGGCATACCCTGGTTGCTCTGGCGCTGGCGGCAAAGTCAGAAAACAGGAGAGAAGCTGTTGACATAGATCCTTTATTTCCATTATTCTGGAAATATGGAAACATTATCCGTGCTGCGTGCCTTGGCTGCGTTGGCCCAGGAAACCCGCCTACGCGTATTCCGCTTGCTGGTCGAGCACGGACCTCTGGGCCTTCCCGCGGGCGAGATCGGCCGCCGGCTCGGCTTGCCGCCCGCAACCCTGTCGTTCCACATCAAGGAGTTGGCCACGGCGGGACTGGTTTCGGCGCGGCAGCAGGGTCGGTCTATCCGTTACGCGACTGACTTTTCCGCGATGCGCAGCCTGGTCGCCTACCTCAGCGAGAACTGTTGCCGCGCCGCCCTTGGCGACGACGACGGTCAGCAGACCGCCTGCACCTCCGATTGCTCGCCGCGGCCCGCGGCCGAGCGACCGGTGTTCACCATCCCCAAGCCCACGGTACGACCCAAAAGGAGAGCCATATGAAACGATTTCATGTCCACGTGTCGGTACCGGATCTCGCAGCGAGCATTCGGTTCTATTCCGCGTTGTTCGCCGCCGAGCCCACGCTGCGCAAGGACGATTACGCCAAATGGATGCTAGACGATCCACGCGTCAACTTTGCCATATCGACCCGCGGCGGCAGCGCGGGCGTCAATCATCTCGGCTTCCAGGTTGAAAGCTCTACCGAGCTCGACGCGATGGAGGCTCAGCTCCTGGCAGCGGATCGGCGCCTCGTTGCGGAAAAGAATGCCGACTGCTGCTATGTGCGCTCCGACAAATACTGGGTGACCGACCCTGCCGGCGTCGCG
>Ga0207711_10000289_pt1 | contig 53688 bp, 54 predicted proteins | sample KBSS34metaG_FD_184401 | JGI IMG/M metagenome (GOLD analysis project Ga0207711, IMG submission 184401) | Switchgrass rhizosphere microbial communities from Kellogg Biological Station, Michigan, USA - KBS S3-4 metaG (SPAdes) (version 2) | ecosystem: Host-associated > Plants > Roots > Rhizosphere... | reverse complement strand
GGGCCAGCATCGCCACGAGCACCAGGATGTCGAGCAGCACGGCTGCGATCACCGCGGTCAGGCGCAGGGCATCCATCCATCCGGCTCGGCGGGTGCTGCGGGCCGAGATGCCGTAGATCACCAGGCCCACGACGACGATCAGCAGCGCGTCGAACAGGACGAAGGAATTGCGATCGAAGGTGCGAGCGAACGCGGTCACCGCGTAGATGGCCGTGGTGACCAGCAGCATCGCGGCGAAGATCGGCGTGAAGATCGCTGTCAGCACCGGGGCGATGTTCTCGATCACGCTCTTCTTCGCCTCGACCAGCCACGCTGCCACCAGCACCGCGCCCGCCGCGCCCGAGGGCACCACCCAGATGTAGGCGGTCTGGGCCGCTTCCGGCGAGACGAGGCTGAGCACGCCCTCCATCAGGGCGACGAGAACCCCACCGGCCAGCGCGATCAGCGCGTAGTAGACGATCCACTCGCCGGTGAATCGCAAGAAGTCCATCCGCCGATCCGACGACCGCCACTCGCCGGCCAGGTAGGCCGCGCCCACCACGAACCAGAGCACGACCGGCAAATGAATACCGACGATCAGCTCCGTCGCCCGGTCACCGTGATACGGGAACAGGTTCACGGCGACCGCGAGCACCGCGACGATCACGGCCAGGGGCAGGATGCGCCGCCACGGCATCCGGCGCACCACCACGAAATACGCGGCGAGCACCGGCAGCACGAAGAAGCCGAGGTCGCGAACGAACCACAGCCCGAAGTCGCCGTTGTTCGACGTCGTCGCCGCGATGCGTGCCACCTGCACGGCCACGGCCGCGACAACGGCGAAGATCAGCATGACCGGCCAGGACGCCGGCCGCGGGTCGGCGGTCGGGGTGACGACCAGTTGCTTCCAGAGCCGGTCACTGTGCTCGCGGGCGAACTCGGCGGTGAGCGCGTCGACGGCGCCGACCCGGCGCACTGCGATCAGAAAGGCCTCGTCGGGGCTGAGCCCGGCACCCTCGAGGTCGGCCATCGCGTCGCGCAGGTGCGCTTCGAGCTCGGCGGCATCCGAGTCGTCGACCGCCCGATTGCGCCGCACCGCGGTGCGCCACTCCTGCATCAGTTGCTCGCTCATGCGCCGGCCGCCTGACTCCAAAGGCCGCCGAGAGTGCGGTTCGCGGTCGTCCACTGGCGGCGCTGGTCGGCCAGCTGGGCACGACCGCTCTCGGTGATCAGGTAGTACTTGCGGCGGCGCGAGGCCTCGGAGTCGCGCCACTCCGACTCGACGCTCCCCCCGCGTTCCAGTCGGTGCAGAAGGGGGTAAAGCATGCCGTCCGTCCATTCCAGGTCGCCATCCGACAGTTCGCGCACCCGCTTCAAGATGGCGTAGCCGTAGCTCGGCCCCTCCACCAGGATCGCCAGAACCAGGGGCGTGGCCATCGCGGCGACCAGATCCTTGTCGATGTTCACAGCAGGGATTCTATACCTAGCGGTGCAAGGTACCTAGCGCTGCAATGTACAAGCGTGTCGGGGGCCGGACCTACCGTTTCGCTCATGGACATCGTGCTGATCCCCGGCTTCTGGCTCGACGGCGACTCATGGAACGACGTGGCCGCACCGCTGCGCGACGCCGGCCACCGCATCCACGCCCTCACGCTCCCGGGCCTCGAGTCGCACGACGCAGACCGCTCGGGCATCACTTTCCAAGACCACGTGGATGCCGTGACCGCCGCCATCGACGCGATCGACGCCCCCGTGGTGCTGGTCGGGCACAGCGGCGGCGGAGCGATCGCGTGGGCAGCCGTGGACGCGCGCCCCGACCGGGTCGCCCGCGTGATCTACGTCGACAGCGGCCCGCTCGCCGAAGGCGGCTGCGTCAACGACGAGATCCCAGTCGTGAACGGCGAGGCGCCTCTGCCTGATTGGTCGTTCTTCGAACCCGACGACCTGATCGACCTGACCGACGAGCTGCGCGAGCACTTCCGCGCGATCGCGATCCCCGAGCCGGCGCGCGTGACCAGCGACCCGATCCACCTCAGCGATCCGCGGCGCTACGACGTGCCGGCGACGATCATCTGCTGCGAGTTCCGCACCGAGCAGTTGAAGGTCTGGTTGGAGCACGGCGAGATGGCCGAGATCCCCAAGCTCACGAACGTCGATCTGGTCGACCTGCCCACCGGGCACTGGCCGCAGTTCACGAAGGCGGCAGAACTCGCGGCGACGATCCTGGCGGCGGTCGACCGCTAGCTCGACGCCCCGGGGTGCGCGGTGAAGAAGGCCCAGATCACCGTCGTGGCGTCGAGACCGGCGAACGGGGTGTCGGCGCCCTGCCGACCCTTGGTCGAACCGGGCCATTGGTGTCCGGCGCCGGCGATGGTGATGAGTTCGACGGTGCGCGAGTCGGCGCAGGTCGCCGTCGAGGTGGTGACCTGGCCGCTGGTCGTCGAGACCGGCGGGTCGCAGGAATCCGCGGCGCGCCAGAGCCGATTGACATCCGGGATGCTGGGACCGTCGATCTTGGCGAAGCCCGAGCCCTGCCCACCCTCGTACGGGATGTTCTGGTCTGCCGTGCCGTGGATCGCGAGCACCGACAGCGGATGCGGCGACGGGCAGTCGCCGAGCAGCGTCGCCGAATCGGCGCCGATCGCCGCGAAGAGCTCGGTGTCGCAGGCCAGCCGGTAGGCCATCATGCCGCCGTTCGAGATGCCGGTGGCGAAGATCCGGCTCGTGTCGATCGGCATGGCCGACTCGACATCGCGCACGACCGCCGACAGGAACGCGACATCGTCGACGTTCGTGCGACCGGGGGCACCGCAGCATCCACCGCCCACGTTCCAGGCGCGGCCGTCGCCGTCGGGGTAGACCACGACGAAGTGCCCCGAGTCGGCTTCGGCGTCCCAGCCGTACGCCGACTCGGCCTGAGTTGCCGACCCGAATCCGCCGTGCAGCATCATCACCAGCGGTGCGGGTTCGGAGACGTTGGCGGGACGGTAGCTCAGGTAGGTGCGGGTCTGGCCATCGACTTGGAGAGTGTGCGACGACGTGCCGGCCGGGATCGAGCCCGCCGTTGTGCTCGCGGTGCCGGCGGCCAGGCCGGTGGCCGACACCCCACCGCGAAGCGCCCCGCAGCCGGACAACGCGGCGAGCGCCACGACAGAGACCAGCAGGGCGACAGCCAGTCGCGGCATCCGATTCATGAACTCAGGATGGCGGCGCCGAGTACGTGCCGGGTCAGCCGGATGTTCGGGCTCGGTAAGGCGGTCAGCCGTTCGCGGCGCGCTCCAGCTCGGCGACATCCAGCTTGACCATCTTCATCATCGCGTCGACGGTGCGCTTCACCCGCGCCGGATCGGGGTCGGCCTGCAGTTCCATGAGGCGCTTCGGCACGATCTGCCACGACAGACCGAACTTGTCGGTCACCCACCCGCAGGCGACGGGCGTGCCCTCGGCGGTGAGGGCATCCCAGTACTTGTCGACCTCGGCCTGGTCGTCGCAGGTCACGAACAACGAGAACGAGTCGGTGTGCGGGTGCCCGGGGCCGCCGTTCAGCCCGTAGAAGGTCTGCCCGGCCAACGTGAACGTCGCGTAGAACAGCTCGCCGCTCTGAGTGCGGTTCGTGTCGAGCACCTTCGCGTCGGGAAAGGTCCCCGCATAGAAGTCGAGCGCCTGCTCGAGGTCGGCGTCGAACCAGATGAACGGGGTGATCGTGGTCATGGCGACTCCTTTGTGGTCACTGTCCACATTAGACCTGGTCGACGTCGGCGATCGGTTTCGCTGCCGCGATGTTCGAGATCGAGCGCCACACGATGATCAGGGTGATCAGTGATCCCCCGAACGCGAACCACCACGGCGCCGTCAGCCCCCAGGTCTGCGCGATCACCCCGCCGAGCAGTTCGCCGATCACCAGACCGCCGAAGACGCCGACCATGTTCACCGAGGCGATGCGCCCCTGCAGCTCGAGCGGAACCAGCCGCTGTCGCACGGTCGTCGAGATCGTGCCCCAGACGAAGGCGTAGGCACCGAAGCCGAACATGATGACCAGGGCGACGATTCCGGATGTCGTCAACGCGAACGACAAGTGCATCACGACCTCGAGCGAGAGGCAGATGCGCATCAGGGTCGCGAACTTCACGTGCCGTTCGAGCCAGCCGAAGCCGAAGGTCGAGAGCAGGCCGCCGAGCGCCGCCGCCGTGGTGAGCGCGCCGTAGCCGACCGCGCCGAGCCCGAGGTGCTTGGTCGCGTAAAGCACGAGGATGCTCCACGGCGCGGCCCAGGTCACGTTGAACACCAAGATGATGACGACGAGCGTTCGCACCGGCGGGTTGTGGCGCAGCCAATGCAGACCCTCGCGGATCGGGTGGACGGGACGCTCGGCTGGCGTGCCGTCGGCCGGCTCGCCCTTCGGGGGCACAACCGTTCGGGCGATCCGCGAGATCAGGATGACGCCGAGGCTCACGCAGACGATTTGCGTCACGAACGGCCAGAACGAACCGACGGCGAACAGGAACGCGCCCAGCGGCGGGCCGATCAGCTGATTGCCGACCAGGAACCCGCCCTGCAGCCGAGCGTTGCCGACCCCGAGATCGGCGGGCTTCACGAGCATCGGCATCAGGGTCGAGCCGGCGGTGTTGGCGAACACCTCGGCCGTTCCGTAGAGGAACGCCATGCCGAGCACGATCCACACCGTCACCTGGCCGGTGACCAGGAAGGCGACCAGACCCGCCACGATGATGGCGCGCGATCCATCGGCGATGATGACCAGTCGGCGCCGATCGTGATGATCGGCGATGGACCCCGCCAGCAGCCCGAACAGCAGCCACGGCAGATACTGCATCAGCAGCCCGCCCGCGACCAAGACCGGCGACGAGGTGAGCGATGCGATGAGCAGCGGCGCGGCCGAGAGGGCGATGCCGTCACCAATGTCGGTCGTCCACGACGACGACATCAGCCACCGATAGTCACGCCCCAGGCGGCGAGGTGCGATCAGTTCGCCGAGCGAGGGCATCCCGTCATCCTAGGGTCGGCTACCGTCATCGCATGGCGTCGTTCATCTTCATCTACCGAGCCGGCCCCGACCCCGTCCCCGCTGATCGCGTTGCCGAGAACCGCGCGGCGTGGGGCGCGTGGAATGCCGCGCTCGGTGAGGAGTACGGGATCCGGACCGCGGGCGGCAAGGTCGTCACCGCGTCAGGCGTGACGGATTCCGACGGCGTAGTGCGGGGGGCGTCGATGGTCGAGTTCGACTCGCTCGAGGATGCCGTGGAAGTCGCGCAGGGAGCGCCGAACTTGGCATTCGGCGGCAGCGTCGAGGTGCTGCAGGAGCTGGAGCGGCGCGGGTAGGGGTCAGCCCAGGTAGTCCTGAACCACGTCGTAGGCATCGAGCCTCCAGCGAAAATCGACCGCGCCTAGTTCCGCCGAGAGTTCGTCCACGGTCCGGGCTCTGAGGTACGCGATGGCTTCGGGAGGCATCCACTCCTCGCGGTACTCGCTCTCGATCTCGGGTGTCGTCGATGCCGCAAAGTCGTCGATGAAGTCGAGCTGCTTCATGAGCTCTGCGTCCAAGCGATCGCTCAGGCCCTTGCGTTGCTTTCGTTTCAAAGAGTCGATGAGGGAGATGACCGAAGAAGAAAGGACCGCCGTTGGATCAGCCCAGGCATTCGTAATGGCGCGGCCATCCTCAGAAATCCACACGGTCGAAGTATGCCCTGCCGATTTCGTCAGAACCCCAGTCGCAGCACCAATATCCCCGGGAAGATCGCGAACACGACCGTCACCGGCAGGATGAGGAACACGAGCGGGACCAGCATCGCCACCTCCTTCTTGCCCGCCGCCTCGAGCAGCTGCCGCTTGCCCTCCTCGCGGGAATCCTGCGCCTGAGCCCGCAGCACCTCGACGAGCGGGGTGCCGCGCTCGAGCGCGCCGAGCAGCTGGTCGATCGTGCGGCTCAGCGCGGGCAGCCCGATCATCGCGGCGCAGCGCTGCAGCGAGTCCGGCAAGGGCATGCCGGTGTTGACCTCGGACACCACTCGACCGAGCTCGCGGGCCAGCTCGCCGTTGCCGGTGCGGGCGACGCGCTTCAAGGCATCCAGGATGCCCTCCCCCGCCGAGAGCGCCAGCGTCAAGAACTCGACCACCGTCGGCAGCTCGGCCGAGATCCTTGCGAGCCGGGCGCGCGCCGCGCGGCTCAGCAGTTGCTCGGGCGTGAGGAGTCCGAGGGCGGCGGCCACCACGACCACCCCGACGAGCACGGGGACGCTCGCAGCCGAGACCCGCGACACCAGGGTCGCGAGCAGCACGCCGATCACGGCTCCTCCTGCGGCCCAGAGCAGCTGGCGTGAGCGGAAGCGTTCGACCGTCATGGTCGAACCGGATTGGCGCAAGCGCTGCGCCACCGTTTCGTCGCCCCCGAGAACCCCGGCGAGCGCGCGCCGAGCCCGGACCCCGGCGGGCGCGAGCAACCCGGCGATGAGGGATGCCGGCTCGGCCGGGCGACGCGAGGCCCGCTCCCGCGCCGCAGGTGACACGTCGACCAGGTAGGGAGCGATCCGGTCGGCCAGCCGTGCCGCTCCGATGCGCGGCACGAGAGCCAGCAGCGACCACAGGCCGAGACCAAGCACGATCCCCAAGGGGATGGAAGCGGCGAGGGCCCCGCTCACGCGAACCACCGCCGCTCCTCGGGCAGCCGGCCCAACGCGATCATCAGCCGGTACGCGATGATCGTGACGACGAGCCCGACGCCCAGCACCACCAGCCCGAGCGGCGAGTTGTAGGCGGATGCCGCCTCGGGTCGCGAGGCGAGCAGCAGCAGCACGATCCATGGCGCCGCCACCCCGAGGCGCGCCGCCGAGAACACCCAGGATTGCCGGGCCTCCGCCTCGGCTCGCACCGCGATCTCGGCGCGCAGCGAGGCGGCCAGGTTGCGCAGCACGCTGGGCAGCTCGGTGCCGCCGACCTCGCGGGCCATCCGCAGGGTCTCGATGATGCGATCGGCCACGGGGTCGGCGAGCCGCTCCTTGAGCGCGTCCAGCGCGGGCGAAACGGCGCCCGATGACCGCACCTCCCGCTCGAACTGCACGAAGGCATCCCGCGTCTCGGGCGCGCCGACCGCGGCGAGCGCTCCGACGCTCTCGGCGAGCGGGAGCCCGGCCCGCAGCCCTGAGACCAGGTGGTCGACGAGATCGGGCCAGGCGGCGCGCAGCGCGCGGCGCCGCACGCGAGCCCGGGCGCTGAGGAGGGCGAGGGGCAGCATCCCGGCCACTAGTCCGGCCAGCACGCCGAGCGCGAGCACCGGAGTGACGATCGTGACCAGGGCGAGCACCGCCACGCCGAGCAGCGCACTCACGATGATGAACACCCCGGCGGAGACCTGTGGCAGCCCGGCCTGGCGCAATCGCACGCGCAAGCCCTCGAGGGCGCCGGCTCGCCGCCGGCCGACGGTAACCGCCGCTCGCGGCCAGACCCATGGCGAGACGCCGAGCACGAGCCCCGCGCCGAGCAGGAGGCCGACGGCGATCGTCACGACGCCACCCTCACGACGCCGCCCTCACGACGCCGCCCGCAGGATCACCGCGGGGTCGATTCCCGCCCGCTGGAACTTCGCCGCCCGCTCGGGCAGCTCGCCGGTCGCGGTCAGCACACCGCCGCGCCCACCGGCCATCGAGAACAGCGTCGTCGCCTCGGGCGCACCATCGACCACCCGTCCGGTCGTGGCTACGATCTCGACCACGCGCCGCCGACCGCCGCGCTCGAGTTCGGCATGCGCCACCACGTCGATCGCCGAGGCCACTGTCGGCACGACGAAGCCCGAATCGATATTGCGCCCGGCGAGCAGGGGCAGGGTCGACAGTTTCGCGAGCGCATCCCGCGCATGGTTCGCGTGGATCGAGCACATGCCCGGCAACCCCGAGTTCAGGGCGATCAGCAGGTCAAGCGACTCGGCCTCGCGCACCTCGCCGACCACGAGGCGGTCAGGGCGCATCCGCAGCGCCTCTTTGATCAACCGCCGCAGCGTGATCTCGCCGGTGCCCTCGAGGCTGGGCTGACGACACTGCATCGCCACCCAGTCCGGGCTCGAGGCCGACAGCTCGAAGGTCTCCTCGACCGTGACGACGCGCTCATCGGGCCGCGCCGAGGCGAGCAGCGCGCCGAGCAGCGTGGTCTTGCCCGATTGCGTCGCACCCGACACCAGAATGTTCTGGCCGCTGCGCACGCACAGGTGCAAGAACTCGGCCGCTTGCTGGGTCAGTGAGCCGAGCCGGGTGAGTTCACGCAGATCCCGGATGCCGCGGCGGAACTTGCGCACATTGACCGCCCAATGCGCACGCGTGATGTCCGGGATGACAACATGCAGCCGCGACCCATCGGGGAGCGAGGCGTCGACGAAGGGCGAGCTCAGGTCGACGCGGCGCCCGGTGGAGTGCAGCATCCGCTCGACCAGCTCGCGCACCTGCAACTCGGTCAGCGCGAGGTCGACGCGCTCGGAGACCCCTTCGCGGGCGATGAAGACGCGATCGGGGCCATTGATCCACAGCTCTTCGACGCTCGGATCGTCGAGGTAGGGCTGCAGCGGGCCGAATCCGGTGAGGGTCGCGACGACCTGACGCGTGACCGCGGCCTCGTCGGTCAACAGTGGGTGCGCGCCGCCCAAAGCGTGCTCGCTGTAACGCTGCACCTCGTCGCGAACCAGCCGCGCCGCGAGTGCCTCGTCTCCGGCGAGATCCACGCCGTCGGTGCGCACGCGTTCGCGCACCCTCTCAGTGATGAGGCCGATCGCGCTGGTCACGCGGTCAGTGTGGCGCGCGAGCTGCGACTGCGATCGGAGTTGTCCACACCCCGGCCTCGTGTGGGATCGCCGCCGCGGGGCGGCCAAACGCCATTTCAGTTCGCGCCGAATTGAGTGCGAACTGAAATGGCGAATCCGGGTACCCACTCGGCGCGGCAGGTGGGCAGGCGCGCCGGCGCCCCGAGCCGCGCCGCAAGCAGCGCACGCTTCTCTACGATGGGCGCATGTCGACGACGAACCCGGATGACATCGCCAAGACCATCCGCCATCGCCTCAGCCCCGCCACACTCCCGATCGCGATCATCGGAGTGCTCTGCGCGCCCGTGCTCGCAGCGATCAACGCGAACAGCGGCCGCAACCAGCTGTGGACCTTCGTGGCCTTCGTCGCGATCTCGGTCGGGGCGGGGCTATTCGGCTACTACGTGCAGCGCCCGACCCCGTGGGTACTCGCTGCGTACATCGTGCAGTACGTCGCCGGGCTCTTCCTGGTGCTCAGTTCGGGTGTCGCCCTCGAAGACCCGACCAGCGTCATCCATCAGGGATTCGGGTTCGTCGCGGTGCCCTACCTCGTGGCGGCCTTCTGCCTCGTGATGTGGGTGCTGCGTCGTTCGGCGGTCGCTGCGACGCGCAGCCGCGGCGTCGACACCATGGCTACGATCGAAAGCATCGGCGTCGACGGCATGGTCAACTACATCCAGCATCAGCGGATGACGCTGAGCTTCACTGACACGCGGGGCACCAAGCGCTACTTGCGCACCGGCATCACGGGCGGGTTCTACGACATCGGCGACAAGATCCCGATCCGCTACGACCCCGAGCACCCCGACTCGAAGCGCTCGATCATCGTCGGCGGCCAGCCATACGTTCCCAAGGACCAACAGCCGTAGTGGCCACCGAGAAGACCCCGAACCCGAAGAAGCCGCCAGCCTCGCGCCGCGACTTCCTGCGGGCGGCAGGATTCACGGCCGCCGGCCTCGGTGTCGGCGGGGTCGCCGGGGGTCTCGCCGGAGCCATCGCCGGCCAGCAGCATCCCTCACCGCTGCCCGACACCACGCTGGCCCCGCGCGCCGACGGCCCCGGCTTCGACCATCTCGTCGTGGTGATGTTCGAGAACCGCTCGTTCGACAACCTGCTCGGCTACCTCTATTCGGATGACGGCATACCCGTGCCGCGCGGCCAGCAGTTCGAGGGCGTTGCGGGCAAGCAGCTCAGCAACACCACGCTCGACGGCGACGAGGTCGCGGTGCACGCCTACAGCGGGCCGACCGACGAGGTGATGCGCAGCCCCGATCCCGACCCGGGTGAGGAGTACCCCTTCGTCAACACCCAACTGTTCGGCACCGTCGACCCCGCCTCGAACGCCAGTCATCGCGTGCCCGAGCTGGAGCCGCCGTACAACGCACCGCGCGACGACACAGCCCCCGACATGAGCGGATTCCTGGCCGACTACATCGACAAGTTCCGCGGCGAGCACGGGCGCGATCCGCAGCGCGAGGAGTACCAGCGCATCATGGGCTCGTTCACGCCCGAGATGCTTCCGGTGTTCTCGACCCTCGCCCGCGAGTTCGCGGTCTACGATCACTGGCACTGCGCGGTGCCGAGCCAGACCTTTCCCAACCGCTCGTTCTTCCACGCGGGCACCTCGCACGGCTTCGTCACGAACTCCTTCAATCCGGGCATCGGCAAGTGGCTCGACCCGCTGTATAACACGGGCACGACGATCTTCAACCGACTCGAAGAGGCCGGAATCCCCTGGCGCATCTATTACGACGAGCGCCAACTGGTCTCGCTGACCGGCATGCTGCACGCGCCGCACCTCGAGCGCTACTGGAAGTCGCACTTCCGCACCATGACGACCTTCTTCGAGGATGTCGCGAACGGCACGCTGCCCGCCTACAGCTTCATCGAGCCGCGACTGACCTTCGACCACAACGACATGCATCCACCGGTGGGACCGCTGACCCGCGTGGATGTCGACGGCACCATCATCGAGGGCGGCGGCATCAGCGACGTGCGGGCCGGCGAGGCGCTGTTGCACCGGCTGTACACCGCAATCCGCGAGAGCTCGACGGCGACCGGATCGCACGCGCTCAACACCACCCTGATGGTGACCTTCGACGAGCACGGCGGCACCTACGACCACGTACCCCCACCGCGCGCGCCCGCTCCCCCGCTGCCCGGCGAGACCGAGATGGACTTCCGCTTCGACCGGCTCGGGGTGCGCGTGCCCACGCTGGTGATCTCGGCATACACCCCGAGTGCCGTGATCAACGAGCCGATGCACCATGGCTCCCTGATCTCGACGCTGACCCACCGCTTCGGGCTGAAGCACCTGACCGCGCGCGACGAGCACGCGCCGACGATTCAGAACGCGCACACCTTGACGACCCCGCGATCCCCGGCCACCTGGCCGAGCACCTTCCCGCTGTACTCGCCGCCGAACCCGGAGGCGCTGGATCCGACCTCCGACGGCGACGACGACCGCCCGCTCAGCCCGCCCGGCGTCGGCCTCGTGGCGTTGCTGCTCGCGCGCTACGCGCCCCAGGATCCGGTGCCGCGCACCTACCGCGAGGCCTACGACGCGATCCACCGCCACGGCGAGGGGTTGTTCGGAACGACCAACCCGCCCGTCAAGTCCGGCGGGATGACCGGCGGCGGTCACTAGCCGTCTTCGCCGCCTTCCGTAGACTTCTCAGTGCTCGCGGGAGTGGTGAAACGGTAGACACGCAGGATTTAGGTTCCTGTGCCGAAAGGCGTGTGGGTTCGAGTCCCACCTTCCGCACTCTTACTCGCCGATGCGATTCGAGTCAGCTGCGGCGTCCCGAGATCGTCCGCGCCAGAAAGACGATCACGGCGATGACCAGGAGCACGATTCCCACCCAGAGCAGGAAGTTGAGGGTCGGGACGAAGCCGCCCGTGAGCAGGAGCACGATCGCAATGACAACGACCACGATGATCAAGGTATTCATGGGAGCTTCTCTTCTCTGATTGAAATCACACCGTCGAGGTCGATGGGCTGGGTCTCAGCGAGCCCGTCGTCGAACGGCAGCGTGAGGCGAACCGCGACCGGAACTCGGCCGCTCGCGGCGGCACTGGACGATGAATCAGACATCAGGCTCCCGGATCGGCGCGAACAAGCCAGCAGCCAGGGTCCGGAGCAACTGACCGCACAGTACGCCTCGAGAAGGGCCAGTGTCTACGCCGGGGGTCCAACATCCGGCAAGACCACAGGCTCGGGTCGGCTCCGCCACGAGCCACCAGGGGTCAGGTGTCGTGAGTGTGGGGCGCCGTGGAATCCTCGGCGGAGGTCACGATGCGGATGCTCATGTCGTCGAGATTCGGAAGCGCGTGGGCCAGCTGATGACGAGCTTCATGAGCGATCGATTCGGCGGTCGACAGCGTGGCATCGGCGACCTGGATGCTCGCTGAGCCCTGAAGCCGGTGGCCCACCCACCGCAGCTGCACACGCGGAACAGAGATCACGCCGGGCGTGGCGCGCAGGGCCGACTCGGCGCGCTCGACGAGCTCGGGGTCGATGCCATCCATCAGACGTGTGCCGATGCTGCGAACGGTGCCGAACAGCAGGATGAGGATCGACGCCGCGATCAGCAGGCCGACGATGGGGTCCGCCAGCGGGAAGCCGAGCATGACGCCGACCGCGCCGACCACCACCGAGAGCGAGGTGAAGCCGTCGATGCGGGCATGGACGCCGTCGGCGACGAGGGCGGCCGAGCCGATCCGCTGGCCGACCCTGATCCGGTAGAACGCGACGGCCTCATTGCCGGCGAAGCCGATCACTCCGGCCGCGATCACCCAGCCCAGGTTGTGCAACGTCGCCGGGTGGAAGAGCCGATCGATCGCTTCATACCCGGCGACGATCGCCGACAGGGCCACGACGATGACGATGAACAGGCCGGCCAGGTCTTCGGCGCGCCCGTAGCCGAAGGTGTAGCGGCGGGTCGCCGCGCGACGGGCCAGAACGAACGCAACCCACAGCGGAACGGCCGTCAGGGCATCGGAGAAATTGTGGATGGTGTCCGCCAGCAGGGCGACCGACCCGCTGATGACGAAGATCACCAGTTGCAGAACCGTGGTGCCGAGCAATACGAACAGGCTGATCTTCAGCGCGCGGACCCCGGCAGTACTGGCTTCCAGTGCATCGTCGATCGAGTCGGCGGCATCGTGGCTGTGCGGCACGAAGAGCCCGTGCAGGAAGCCGCGGAATCCGGTGGGATGGGTGTGGCCCCCAGGACCATGGTCGTGAGCATGCGAATGCTCGTGTTCGTGGTCGTGCGAATGGTCGTGGTCGTGATCGTGGTGTTCCGGCGGTGTCATGGCTACGGCAACCGCACCGTGTACGTACTCGGGGTGCCGCCTTCGACGGGCACCAGCCGGTCGGCGAAGTACAGCGGCGCGGTGACGTTGTAGACGTCGAAGGCGACCCAGCCCGGCGCGCTCTTCGACGAGTGCGGGATGCTGCTGCCGTTGTTCGCCACGGCGAACGGCGTGAATCCCCACTTGGTCATGGCTGCCGTGATGTTGTCCAGGGTCTTGGGCGGGAACTCCTTTCCGGCGCCGTCGATCAACAAGAGCCGGGTCGTGTCCCATCCAGCCCAATAGCTGCCGCCGGTGGTCACCGACACCTGCACCAGGATGATCTCGTCTTTGTTCTTGACCCCTTCGAGGGGGAAGTTGCGCACAATGCCGGTGACCGAGATGGTGTCGCGCAATGTGGGCTCGCGAACGCTCAGGCTGGCCGGGGTCGCGACCGGCGTGGGGGTCGGAGTCGGAGTGGGCGTCGCCGTCGCGGATGGGGTGTGCGAGGCCTGAGCGACCGGCTGCCCGGAGGCGCATCCGGCCAGCGCCGCGACGAGGGCGACGGCGATCGCCAGGACCGAGAGTTTGGGCACGATCACCATTCTCCGCTAGGAACCGGCCTTCGCACGAGCACCGCCCGAACACCCGCCCCTAGGCTGAGCGAATGGCGCTCCTGCCGACATCGACGATCGACGGCCAGCTCGCCGACCTTCTCGCGAGCTCGGGTGCCGTGCTGTTCTACCTCGCCGTGTGGGGACTCGTCTTCGTCGGCACCGCGCTGTTCGTCGGGCTGATCATCCCGTTCTTGACCGGCGACTCCCTGCTGTTCGCGGCGGGGATCATCGCCGGCACTGCGTCTGACCACATCTCGATCTGGATCCTGGCGAGCGGGGTGGGCGTGGCCGCCTTCGCCGGCGACCAGGTCGGATTCTGGGCGGGCCGTCGCCTCGGCAAGCCCGTGCTCACCAAGCGTGGGGGCGCGTGGGTGCGGATGGCGGTCGCCCGCACCGAGCGGTTCTACCAGCTGTTCGGCTGGTGGTCGGTGGTGATCGGCCGCTACATCCCGTGGGGGCGCGTGTTCATCGCGCCGATCGCCGGGATCAGCAAGATGTCGTATGCCCGATTCGCCACCGCGAACATCGTGGGCGCCCTGACCTGGGCCGTCGCGATCACGGTGATCGGATACTTCGCGGCGTCGAACCCGCAGGTGCGCGTGGCGTCGTACATCGTCGCCGGCGTGGTGATCGCGATCTCGGTGATCGCCGGCATCCGGGCTTGGCGGATGGACCGGCGAGCCAAGCTGGATGCCGAGCACCCGTCCGACGATTCGCTCACAGACGCCGCATAGCCGTTCAGGGGCACCCGGTACGCTGTGCTGATGCTGATCACCCTGCTGCACCCCGTCACGGGCCTGATCCCCTGGCTCGATCCCCAGCACCTCATCGAGGGCTTCGGGGTGTGGGCGCTCGTCGTGGTCTGCGGGTTCGTGTTCGCCGAGACGGGCCTGCTCGTCGGTTTCGTGCTTCCGGGCGACACCCTGCTGGTGATCTCGGGCGTGCTCGCCTTTCCGGGTGCCAAGCAGGTCATCCACGTCGACATCTGGTGGGTCTGCCTGGCCATTTCGGCAGCCGCCTTCGCGGGCGGCGAGGTCGGCTACCTGATCGGGCGCAAGGCCGGCCCGCGCATCTTCGAACGCAAAGAGAGCGGCTTCTTCAGCCGCAAGAACGTCGAACGCACCAATGCCTTCTTCACCCGCTTCGGCGGTTTCGCGGTGATCGCGGCGCGGTTCGTGCCGATCGTGCGCACCTTCGCGCCGGTCGCGGCCGGCGTCGGGCATATGCCGTACCGCCGCTACTCGCTCTACAACGCCATCGGCGCCCTGATCTGGGGCTCGGGGCTGACGTTCGCCGGGTTCCTGCTCAACTACATCCCGCCGCTGCGCAACTTCATCGTGTCGTACATCGATCTGCTGCTGCTGTGCGCGGTGGCCATCGCCGTCATCCCGACCGTGTTCCACACCATCCGCTCGGCCCTGGCCGCCCGCAAGGCCCGTGCCGCGGGCATGACGGATGCGATGAGCGAGAAGGATGCGATGCTCGACCCCAGTGTGTTCGAGGGCAAGCGCAAGAACTAGCTCGGGTGCTGCGGTCGCTCAGCCGGCGAGCAGCAGCACGATCAGGGTGATGTTCAGGCTGACCAGCAGCACCGCCGAGACGACGGCCAATGCCGAGGTCCACCAGCGGTTGGTCGCCTCGCCGAGCAGCGAGCGGCGCGAGGTGTACCGCACCAGCGGGATCAGGGCGAACGGGATGCCGAACGACAGCACGACCTGACTGAGCACGAGCGCGTTGCTCGGGTCGACGCCGATCAGCAGGATGACAATGGCCGGGATCAGGGTCACCAGCCTCCGGATCAGCATGGGCACGTGCGCGCGCAACAGACCATGCATGATCTCGGCTCCGGCATATGCCCCGACCGAGGTGGATGCCAGCCCCGACGCCAGCAGCCCCACCGCGAAGAGCGTGGCGATGACCGGTCCGAGCGAAGCCGAGATGGCGGCGTGCGCCCCGGGGAGCGTTCCCGCGCCATCCACGCCCGGCAGCGTCGACGCCGCGAGCAGCAGGATCACCACGTTGACCGTCCCGGCGACGGCGAGCGCAACGGTCACGTCGACCCGGGTGGCACGCAGCACGCGCTGCCGGGCGAGACCGTCATCCACTCGTCCGAAGCGGTCGCGGGTGAGCGCCGAGTGCGCGTAGATCGCGTGCGGCATCACCGTCGCCCCCAGGATCGACGCGGCGAGCACCACCGAGCCCGAGTCGGTGAAATGCGGCACCAGGCCGCCCGCCGCGGCCGCGCCGTCGACCGGGGCGAACAGGATTCCGGCGCAGAATCCCACGCCGATGATCACCACCAGCCCGGTCACCACGCGCTCGAATGCCCGCGAACCGCGCCGGTTGGTGAGCGCGAGCAGCAGCAGCGAGACCGTGCCCGTGATGATCCCGCCGACGATCAGCGGCAGTCGGAACAGCAGGTTCAACGCGATAGCGCCGCCAAGCACCTCGGCGATGTCGGTCGCCATCGCGACCAGCTCGGCCTGAACCCAGAACGCGTAGCGCGCGCCCCGCCGCTGGAGGCTCCGACCGAGCAGTTCTGGCAGGCTCGCGCCGGTCGAGAATCCGAGCTTGGCCGACAGGTATTGCACCAGCCAGGCGATGGTGTTCGCCAGCACCACGACCCACACCAGCAGATAGCCGTAGCGCGCGCCGGCGCTGGCGTTGCTGGCGACATTGCCCGGATCGAGATAGGCCACCCCGGCGACCATCGCCGGCCCGAGCAGGGGAAGCAGACCGCGCAGACCCGCGCGCTGCCCTGCAGTGGGCTCCCGTGTCGCGGTCACGCCGCCTCCGATTTCGGATATTTCGGTATACCGAAACTATCAGACCGGAGTGACCCACACCGCCCGAGCCGCGTCCGGCCCCAACTGCCCGCCGACCACCGTCGAGCCGAGCCCGATCCCGTCGGCCGCGAGCACGCGCAGCACAGCCGGGTCGCGGTCGTTGATTCGGACGACGCGGGCGGGCGTTCCCGGCTCGAGGGTCGCCGCCAGGATGCCGCTGAACGCCGGCATCGTCAGATCGGCAGCCGGGATCGGGTCGCCATGGGGGTCGAGGGTGGGGCGCCCGAGCTGGGCGTCGATGGCATCCAGAAGCCGGTCGCTGAGCGTGTGCTCGAGGATCTCGGCCTCATCGTGCACCTCGTCCCAGCCGTAGCCGAACTGCCGCACCAGCCAGGTCTCGACCAGACGGTGGCGCCGCACCATCCGCAGTGCCTGCGCGCGACCGGACGCCGTCAGCCCGATGGCCCCGTACGGCGCGTGCTCGACCAGCCCCTGCCCGACCAGCTTCTTGACCATCTCGGTCACCGAACTCGGAGCGAGGCCCAATCGCTGCGCGAGCTGCGAGCTGCCGATCAGGTTCTCGGGCTCCCATTCGGCATGGGCGTAGATCGCCTTGAGATAGTCCTCGGTGACGGATGACGTGGGAGCGCTGGGCCTAACGATGGGACTCCCCCTCGTGCTCGGCGTGTCCGGCCGGCTCGAGCTGGAACGTCGAGTGCTCGACGTCGAAGTGCCCCTTGAGGCACTCGCCGAGCCGGTCGAGCATTCCGTCGGTCTCGCCCTTCTCGAACACGCTGGGCTCGACTTCGACGTGCGCGGTGAAGACCGGATCGCCCGAGGTGATGGCCCAGACGTGCACATCGTGCACGTCGACGACGCCGGCCGTCTGCAGCAGGTGCTCGCGGATCTGTTCGGCATCGGTTCCGCGCGGCGCCGACTCGGTCAGCACATGAAGCACGTCGCGCAGCAACGAGACGGCACGTGGAACGATCAGCAGGGCGATCAGCAGCGATGCGATGGCGTCGGCAGCCGCGAACCCGGTGGTCAGGATGATGGCGCCGGCTGCGAGCGCGGCGATCGACCCGAGCAGATCGCCCAGCACCTCGAGGTAGGCGCCGCGCATGTTGAGCGACTCGGTGTCGCCGCCGCGCAGGATCGCGAACGCGACCAGATTCGCGATCAGACCGATCGCGGCGACGACGAGCAGCGGCAGGCCGCTCACGTGATCGGTCTCGGGAGTGACGAGACGCCGGATCGCTTCGATGGCGACAGTGACCGCCACCACCGTGAGCAGCACGCCATTGGCAAGAGCACCCAGCACCTCGACCCGGCGGAAGCCGAAGGTGTGCCGATCGGTGGCCGGCCGTGCGGCGATCGTGCTGGCGACCAAGGCGACGACCAAACCGATCGCGTCGCTGGTCATGTGGCCGGCATCCGCCAGCAGAGCGAGAGAGCCCGACAGCCACGCCCCGAGCAACTCGAGAAGCAGAACGACGACCACGATCGCGAGCGCGGCGCCGAGCCGGCGGCGGTTGCCGTGGGCGCGCTCGGCGTGATCGTGGGCCATGTGTTCAGGGTACGGCGCTGCGGCGGGGAGGGTCCCCGTCGATCGGGGTCGGGGTCTCGAAATCCGCATTTCAGTTCGCGCCGAATTGCGTCCGAACTGAAATGCGGTTTTCGAGGGTCCCCGCTGTGGGTGGGGGGCCGCGTGAGCCCCCATCACGCCGAGGCGGCGGCGGCAGGCGCGGCGCGAGCTTCGAGCTCAGCCGTAGCGGCGGCGCAGCACCGCGATCAGTTGCCCGAACGCGATCGCTCGGTGGCTCACCGCGTTCTTCTCGTCGGCAGTGAGTTCGGCCGAGCTCACGTGGAGGCCGTCGGGGCGGAAGACCGGGTCGTAGCCGAAGCCGCCCGATCCGGCAGGAGCCTCGAGCACCGACCCCGGCCAGACGCCGCGCTCGGTGTGCTCGAAGGGCGACCCGGTGTCGAGAGCCGCGACATCCACCAGCGCGGCCGCGCAGACGAACTGCGCGGCCCGATCGACCACGCCCGCCAGGTTCGCCAGGAGCAACCGGTAGTTGTCGCCGTCATCCCCGGTGCCGGCATAGCGAGCCGAGTGGATGCCGGGCGCGCCACCCAGCGCATCGACGCAGATCCCGGAGTCGTCGGCGATCGCGGGGAGGCCGGTGAACACCGCCGCCGCCCGCGCCTTGATCAACGCGTTCGCCTCGAAGCCGTCCCCGTCTTCGACCGCCTCGGGACCGTCGTACCCGACCAGCTGGTGCGGGCCGAGCCGCTCCCCCAGGATCCGCCGCAACTCATCGACCTTGTGCGCGTTGTGCGTGGCGAGCACGAAGACGGTCACAGGCTCAGCGCGGTCGCCCCGCCCACGTACGGCTCGAGCGCAGCGGCCTGCAGGGCGGTCAGGGTCGTCGTGCCGCCCAGTGCCAGGTCGAGCAGCGTGTTGAGCTCTGCGCGGTCGAACGGGGCACCCTCCGCCGTGCCCTGCACCTCGACGAACAGGCCGCGGCCGGTGACCACGACGTTCATGTCGGTCTCGGCACGGGAGTCCTCGGTGTATGCCAGATCGAGCATGGGAACGCCGTCGATGATCCCGACGCTGACCGCGGCCACCGAGTCGATGAGCGGCGTGGCGCTCTTGCCGATGAAGCCCTTGCTGCGGCCCCACTCGATCGCGTCGGCCATGGCCACATAGGCGCCGGTGATCGAAGCAGTGCGGGTGCCGCCGTCGGCCTGCAGCACGTCGCAGTCGATGACGAGGGTGTTCTCGCCGAGCGCCTTGGTGTCGATGACGGCCCGGAGGCTCCGCCCGATCAGGCGCGAGATCTCGTGCGTGCGGCCGCCGATGCGGCCCTTCACCGATTCCCGATCCATCCGGTCGTTGGTGCTGCGCGGCAGCATCGAGTACTCGGCTGTCACCCAGCCCCTGCCCTTGCCGGTCAGCCAGCGCGGCACGCCATTCGTGAAGCTCGCGGTGCACAGCACCTTGGTGTCACCGCAACTGATCAGCGCGCTGCCCTCTGCCTGCTTGCTCCAGCCGCGTTCGATGGTCACGGGGCGGAGGTCGTCGTTGTCGCGACCGTCGATGCGGGTCATGATGCCTTTCGGGTTGGGTGTGCTCGCTCGGGCAGGGTTTCAGACCCGCGGAAGTGTGATCGCTCCGGTTTCGAAGGCCTCGACCCGGGTGACCTCCGGGCCGAGAAAGCGCGTGGCGAGCCGTCGAAAAGCGACTTCGTCGTCGCCGGTGCTCTCGAAGGTGTGGGTGGGCGGCTCGCCTGTGCCATCCAACAGTGCGGTGCGCTCGATCCCGTTGCTCACGAGCACCCGGTAGAGGTCGGCGGCGGTCTCGTCGGCGCTCGACACGAGCCGCACATCCTGACCCATCACGTACTGGATCGCCGCCGACATCAGCGGGTAGTGCGTGCACCCCAGCACGAGGGTGTCGATGCCGGCGTCGCGCAGCGGAGCGAGGTACTCCTCGGCGGCGGCGAACAACTCCGGCCCGCTCGTGACACCCGCTTCGACGAACTCGACGAAGCGCGGGCAGGCGCGACTGAACAACTCGATCCCGGATGCCGCCGCGAAGGCATCGTCGTAGGCCCGCGACTGGATCGTCCCCACGGTGCCGATCACGCCGACCCGCCCGTTGCGCGTGGCGCGCACCGCTGCGCGGACCGCCGGTTGGATCACCTCGACCACCGGGATGCCGCTGGCCGCCTCGTACCGCTCGCGCGCATCCCGCAGCATCGCCGCACTCGCGGTGTTGCACGCGATCACCAGGGCCTTCACCCCGGTCGCGACCATGTCGTCGAGCACCTGCAACGCGTAGGCGCGCACCTCGGCGATCGGCTTGGGCCCGTAGGGCGAGTGGACGGTGTCGCCGACGTAGAGGATCGACTCGTGCGGCAGCTGATCGAGGATCGCGCGTGCCACGGTGAGCCCGCCGACGCCGCTGTCGAAGACCCCGATCGGGGCGTCGGTCGGCAAGGCGGCGGTCACGGTCCCCCACGATACCGCTGGCCGTAGGCTGTCGGCATGACGAGCGCGCTCCTCACCGACCGCTACGAGCTGACGATGATCGACGCGGCGCTTGCCGACGGCCGGGCCCTGCGCCCCAGCGTGTTCGAGTTGTTCGCCCGTCGTCTGCCGACCGGGCGCCGCTACGGCGTCGTCGCCGGCACCGGACGGCTGCTGCAGCTGGTGCAGGACTTCCGTTTCGGCCCCCACGAGCTCGCGTTCTTGAAGCGCGAGCATGTGGTGAGCGATACCACGCTCGACTGGCTCGAGGGGTACCGCTTCTCGGGCACCATCCGGGGGTACGCAGAGGGCGAGCTGTACTTCCCGGGGTCTCCCGTTCTCGTCATCGAGGGAACCTTCGCCGAAGCGGTCGTGCTCGAGACCCTCGCACTCAGCGTGTTCAACTACGACTCGGCTGTCGCGTCGGCCGCCGCCCGCATGGTGTCGGCCGCCGGTGAGCGCCCGCTCGCCGAGATGGGATCGCGGCGCACCGGCGAGCGGTCCGCCGTGGCGGCCGCCCGTGCCGCCTACATCGCCGGGTTCGGCGCGACCAGCAACCTCGAAGCCGGGCGCGAGTGGGGCATCCCGACCATGGGAACGGCCGCGCACGCCTTCACACTGCTCTTCGACTCGGAAGAGGATGCCTTTCGCGCCCAGGTCGCGGCGATGGGGGTCGGGACGACGCTGCTGGTCGACACCTACGACATCCCGACCGCGGTCGAGACCGCTATTCGCGTGGCCGGGCCGTCGCTCGGCGCCGTGCGGATCGACTCGGGCGACCTCGGCGTCGTGGTGCGCGAGGTGCGCGCGCAGCTCGACTCGCTCGGGGCGGTGAACACGCGCATCACCGTGACGAACGATCTCGACGAGCACGCGATCGCGGCGCTCCGGTCGGCGCCGGTGAACTCGTACGGCGTGGGAACGTCGCTGGTCACCGGATCCGGATCCCCCGCCGCCGGCATGGTCTACAAGCTCGTCGCCCACCTCGACGGTTCGGGCGGGTGGCTGCCGGTCGGCAAGACCTCGGAGGGCAAAGCCACCGTCGCCGGGCGCAAGCAACCGGTGCGCACCCTGCTCGATGGCGTCGCGGTGGCCGAGGACATCTACGTCGAAGACCCGCCGGTCGGCGACTCGGCCGGTCGGCCCCTGCTCATCGACCTCATGCGCGACGGTTCGCCAGTGGAGTCGCATCTCGGGGCGACCGGCGTCACGGCGGCGCGCACCCACCACGCGGCCGCCATGGCCGAGCTGCCGGCGCAGGCGCTCTCACTCTCGCGGGGCGAGCCCGCGATCCCGACGCGGTACCTGTAGCAACTCACGTGAAACCGACGCCCGAGACGGGCGTCGGCGCTGGCGTCGCGGCGAAGGCCAGAAATGGCCTTCGCTCCTAGCTCCAGCGCGCTACTTCATCCGGTCGTAGATCTTCTTGCAATCAGGGCAGACCGGGAACTTCTCGGGATCGCGGCCCGGCACCCAGACCTTGCCGCACAAGGCGATCACCGGCTTGCCGGTGACGGCCGACTCGAGGATCTTCTCCTTCTGCACGTAATGCGAGAAGCGATCGTGGTCGCCGTCTTCGGTGAGCTCCTTCTCGATGAGCTCCTGGAGCTCCTTCTCGAGCAGGTCTGTGCCCGCACCGCCGCCGGTTTCGGGGCTTCCCGGTTCAGTGAGACTCATGCTTCTAGTTTTGCATGGTGAAGGCCAGCAGTTCCGGCCCGCGGCGGTCGAACGCGGATGCTCCGCCACGCAGCCCGAGGATCAGTGCGAGGGCCCCGGACGCGAGTCCGACCACGAGCGCGATCCAGGGCAGCGGACCGGGGAATCCCATCAGCCAGAGCGTCGTCGCCGCGATCGGCGGCAGCGCGACCGCGATGGTCAGCAGAAAAGACCCGGCCTGGGCTCCGCCGCCGGTGCCGCCCGAGGCCTGCGGGTAGGTGAATGGTCCGTCGCCGGGCCGCGGAGCCGGGTACGGGAAGCGCGCCGACATCGCACTGCCGACGCCGACACCGCCGAGCAGCAGGGCGAAGTTGATGCCCAGAACGGCGGGCAGCGAATCCGGATCTCCTTCTGCCCACACCGTGACCGGCGTGCCGATCGCGATCAGAATGACCCCGAACGCGAGGACCGGCCAGACGCGCCCCAGCCGATCGTGCAGTCCGCGGATCTGCGCGACCACGTGCGACCACACCGCCGTCGAGTCGTACGCGATGTCGTTGTGGATCGTCGACCAGGCGAGCACGAGCACCATCAGTGGCAGCGGGACGAACGCCCCGATGCGCAGCGGCACGCCTCCGATGAAGAAGGCGAGCCCGGTCAGGATCGGGAGCAAGGGCAGGATGCCGAACACCGCCCGGTAGCGCGGGTCGCGCAGCCAGTAGATGAAGCTGCGTGCGGCGACGGCTCCCGCGGGTGTGGCGGGCAGGCGCCGGAACCAGCCAGGAATCCGCGCGGCCCGGCTGAGCTTCTGCGCGTGCGTGGGTCGCAGCGCTCGAGCGACCAGCCTCCACCACACCAGGGCGAGCGCGACAGACACGGCGACCCCGATCCACAGAGCGTCGCCCGGTCTTCCCAGGCCCGACACGGCGAGGCCCGGTGCGCCCCAGAGCGAGGCGAGCGGGGACCCGGCCACGGCATCCGCGAACTGCTCCGGCTGGAGTTGGGCGAGGAACCGCGCAACCGGCGACAGGATGGCGAGCGACCGATCGGGAGCGAGCAGCACGGCGCGCGGCAGCAGCAGCCCGAGCAGCAGAAGCAGTCCGGCCAGGATGACGACGACGCCGACCACCCGCACCCATAACCGCAGCAGCGCGTGCCGCTGCAGCGCGGCGCCGACGGCCACACCGACCCGCACCAGCAGCAGCAGTTGCAGCACGAGGAGCGGCGAAGCTGAAAGGGCGATCCCCGTCGCCCCCGCGAAGGACCGCCAGGCCAGTGCGGGCAGAAGCGTCGTCGGAATCAGGAGCGCCGCAGGGCCGACCAGCGTCAGCAGCAGCAGAGCGCCGGCCAACGGTGCAGACGGAATCCGGTAGCCGAGGAACGCGCGAGGTTCCACCAACTGCGACCGCGAGAACATCACGGGCAGAAGGAAGGCTCCGAGACTCACCCCCGCGCCGAGGAGCACGATCGCGCGCCCCACGATCTCGCCGTCGAACGATGTCACCCTTGAGGCGACGATGAACAGGGCCAGGAGCCCGAGGACCGCGATCGCCAGCAGCACCGCCGAGCCGAAGATGAGCGATGGAGGGCGCCGGAACCCGTTGAGGAGCAGCCGGGCCTTCAGTCGGAGAAGCTCTGCAACCACTCCATGCCCTCCACTGCGGTAGCTCCGCCGGCCAGTTCGACGAACCGCTCCTCGAGCGAGTGCCCGCCGAGCACCTCGGCCATCGGGCCGCTGGCCAGCATCCGCCCCTCGGCGATGATGGCGACGGAATCACAGATCCGCTCGATCAAGTCCATGCTGTGGCTCGACAGCACGACCGTTCCGCCGGCCGCAGCGAACTTCTTCAGGATGTCGATGACGACCTGCGCCGAGACCGGATCGACCGACTCGAACGGCTCGTCGAGAACGAGCAGGCGCGGCGAGTGGATCATCGCCGCCGCGATCCCGATCTTCTTGATCATGCCGGCCGAGTAGTCCGAGACCAGGCGCTTCGCCGAGTGCTCGATACCGAATGCGCGCTCGAGATCGTCGACGCGGCTGCTGATGGTCTGGCGGTCGAGGCCGCGGAGGGCGCCGGCATGGTGGAGGAACTCAGATCCGGTCAGGCGGTCGAATAGGCGCAGCCGATCGGGCAGGACCCCGAGCGACTTCTTGGCGACGGCGGGGTTGGCCCAGACGTCCACGCCGTAGATCTTGACGATGCCGGAGTCGGGGCGCAGCAGGCCGGTGACCATCGAGAGCGTGGTCGTCTTGCCTGCACCGTTCGGTCCGACGAATCCGAAGAACGAGCCCGCCTGCACAGTCAAGTCAACGGTGTCGACCGCGAGCGTGTCGCCGAAGGACTTGCTGAGCCCGGTGACAGAGAGGGCGACCTCGGATGCGATCAGCGTGACCGGGCGCTTTGTTATCGAATGTGCGACCGTTGCGCGGTTCGAAGGCCCGGAGTGGATGGGCTCGGCCTTGGCCTCGGGGGCCGCCGGGTGCTCGGCCTCGGCCGGCTCTTCCGGCTCGGACAGCACGTCCGGCTCGGCCAATACCTCCGGCTCGATCGACGCTTCGGGCTCGACCGGTTCTTCCTGCTCGATCGACGCTTCGGGCTCGACCGGTTCTTCGGGGGCGGTCGTCTCCTCCGGCTCCGCCGCCTCTTCCGGCTCCGCGGTCTCTTCCAGCTCCGCGGTCTCTTCCGGCTCCGCGGTCTCTTCCGGCTCCGCGGTCTCTTCCGGCTCCGCGGTCGTCTCCGGCTCCGCGCGAGGCGGCCGCGGACGCGCAGGGCCGGTCCGTGGCGAGCCGAGCACCGGGGTTTCGATCACGGATCGGCGGATCGGCGAGCCGTCATCGCGCCGCGCGGCCGGCGGCGCCGCCAAGGTCTGCGGCTTGATCACGCCGCTCTTCACCGTTGCCGATGTGGCCGGTTTGCTCTGCCTGCGCGGTGCCGCGGAGCCCGTAGCTCCCGCGGCCCCAGGGCGCCGTCCGGCGCTCGAACGGGCCGCCGTGGAATTGCCGCCTGGACCCTGACGCTTGGGCGTCGACGGCTCCGATTCGGCTTCCACCGGTACAACGTACCAACCACGACAAGCGAGCGACGCTCACTCACACACGCAGCACAGATCCTCGAGAGAGGTCATCACGAAACGACAACGGAATCCTGTGTTTCGGCTGACACTCGGGAGCCTCCGATTAGAATCCTCACAAGCACGAAGGTGTGTCGCACAGCCGGATCGGCGATGAACAGCGGGTGAACTCTCCCCGCTGAGTTGTCTCATTCACCGTCGTTCCACTCGCAGACGAAACCTTGAGGAGCATCATCACCATGAGCACCCCGAAGCCGACCACCCAGATCGTGATCCTTGCCGCAGGCATGGGCAGTCGCCTGGGCCGATCGCTGCCGAAACCGCTCACCGAGCTCAACGACGGCCGCACCATCATGCAGCAGCAGTTCGACAACATCCACGCCGCGTTCGGAAACGAAGCGGCCGTCAGCATCGTCGTGGGCTACAAACTCGAGCACATCATCGAGGCGTTCCCGCAGGCCTCGTACGTCTACAACGAGCAGTACGACCAGACCAACACCAGCAAGAGCCTCATGCGGGCCTTGCAGGCATCCAGCGCTGGAGGCGTGCTCTGGATGAATGGCGACGTCGTCTTCGATCCCGAGGTGCTCGTCCGCGTCGGCGACCTGGTGGCCGCCGACCGCAGCTTCGTCAGCGTCAACACGGCGAAGGTCTCTGACGAAGAGGTCAAGTACACGGTGGATGCCGAGGGCTTCATCCACGAGCTCTCCAAGTCGGTCGCGGGCGGGCTCGGTGAGGCGGTCGGCATCAACTACATCTCGAGCAGCGACAAGGCGACCCTGCTGCGCCACCTGACCAAGGTCGGCGACCAGGACTACTTCGAGCGCGGCATCGAGACGGCGATCGCCGACGACAAACTGCGCGTCGAGCCGGTCGACATCTCCGACCTGTACGCCGTCGAGATCGACTTCGCCGAAGACCTGGAACGCGCAAACCTGTTCGTGTGACGACGGCGGCTCTTCAGCCGCTGTCGATAGGGTGACAACGTGACCACGTCGACGCTGCCCCGCGCCCGCTGGTCACCGTTCGAGCGGTACCGGCGTTCGCTGTGGCTGCTGACCTCGCGCGACCTCAAGGTGCGCTACACCACCTCGGCCCTCGGCTACCTGTGGTCGATCCTCGATCCCCTGCTGATGGCGGGGATCTACTTCTTCGTCTTCGTGTACATCTTCCATCGCCACGTGCCGGGCCAGGAGCCCTACATCGTGTTCCTGATCTCGGGCCTGCTTCCCTGGACCTGGTTCAATGGCGCCATCTCAGACAGCACGCGCGCGTTCATCAGCGAAGGCAAACTGATCAGGTCCACCACGATCCCGCGCACGATCTGGGTCGGCCGCATCGTGCTGAGCAAGGGCATCGAGTTCCTCGCGAGCATCCCGGTGCTCATCGTGTTCGCCGTGCTCTTCGGGGCCCCGTTCCACTGGCAGGCCGTGCTGTGGATCCCGGCGATCATCCTGCAGACCGCGCTGACCTTCGGCCTCGGCCTGATCATCGCGCCGCTCGTGGTCTTCTTCCGCGACCTGGAGCGCGCAGTCAAGCTCATCCTGCGCCTGCTGTTCTACGCCTCGCCGATCATCTATGGCCTGAACGACCTCGAGAAGCTGCACCTGACCTTCTGGGGCGCCTTCAACCCGCTCTCGGGCATCATCGGGCTGTACCGCAGCGCGTTCTTCCCGCAAGACCTGAACTGGTTCGATGTGGCGGTGAGCACCGGCATGACGGCCTTGATCGTCGTGGCGGGCGTCCTGGTGTTCCGGCGCACCATCCGCACCGTTCTGAAGGAGATCTGATGGCTCGGGCAGAAACCGAGGCCGAGATCGAGGTCGGGGGGATGCGCGTCGACGGCGTCGGCATCCGGTTCAAGCGCAACCGCTCATCACGGCGCAGCTTCAAAGACCTGTTCGCCGGGCGCGACCGCCGTTCACGCCCCGGCGAGTTCTGGGCTCTGAAGGATGTCAGCTTCACCGTGCACGCCGGCGAGTCGATCGGGGTGGTCGGGCGCAACGGGCAAGGCAAGTCGACGCTGCTCAAGCTGGTGGCGCAGGTGATGTTCCCGGATGTCGGCGAGGTGCAGGTCAGCGGCGGCGTTGCCCCGCTCATCGAGATCACCGGGGGGTTCGTCAACGACCTCACCGTTCGGGACAACGTCTACCTGACGGCAGGCTTGCACGGCATGCCCAAGAGCGAGATCGACCAGACCTTCGACGAGATCATCGAATTCGCCGGGATCGGCGACTTCATCGACACCCCCTACAAGCACCTCTCGAGCGGGATGAAAGTGCGCATCGCCTTCTCGGTGATCTCGCGCCTCGAGGAACCGATCCTGCTGGTCGACGAGGTGCTCGCGGTGGGCGACAAGGGATTCCGCGACAAGTGCTTCAAGCGGATCGACGAGCTGCTGGCCGGGGGGCGCACCCTGTTCCTGGTGTCGCACAGCGAACGAGACCTGCTGCGCTTCTGCACCCGTGGGTTGTATCTCGACAAGGGCGGGCTGGTGCTCGACGGCCCGATCCAGGATGTGCTCGACCGCTACAACGCCGACTACAACAGCTAGAGCGTGAAGCCCGGAACGCGAGGCGATTGCGATCTGCTGCGTCGTGCGATTCGTGCGAAATTGTCGTTCTGATGCCGCGTTGCGTCGTTTTCGCACGAATGCTGGGTCGAGACCGAGTGCCGGGCGGGGTTGCGATCGCGAGTCGGGCTGAGCGCGGGTGGGCGCGTGGGCTAGAGCGCGCGCTTCACCTTGCGCGCGGCGATGACCGTCGCGCGCGCAGGAGTCCCCACGGCGAGCGCAACGGCCCCCGAGACGGTTCGGTCGGCATCTCCGAACGCGCGCTTGCGATCCCAGGCCAGGCGCAGCTTGCCGCCGACCTTGCGGGCCGGCTCGCGGGCGGGCAGCACCCCCTGGCGCCGCGCCGCGACCAGGGCCTCGAGCTGAACGGCGACGTCGTCATCCTCTGCCGGGTGGAAGTAGTTGTCGTCGAGCCAGGCCGGTTCGGGATGCCGGAACTCGCGCCGCACCACCGCCTCCTCGCCCCCGAACAGCCCGCTGCCCTCGAACACCGGGTTGATCAGCTTGGCGGTCACCCCGAAGATGTCGAGCGCGATCACCGGGATCCCGCGGGCGATCGCCTCGATCGCGGCCGTCGAACTCACCGTCATCAGCCCCTCCGCCTCGTCGAGCGCGGCCGACATGGGTGCGGTCGAGACCACCAGGTTGGCGGGGGCGTCCTCGAGCTCCTCCAGCAGCTCGGGGTAGCTCGAGTGCTCGTCGTGGGTCTGCCGCTCGCCAGCCAGGCCGCGCACCTTGATCACCACGCGGCGGTCGGGCCGGGCGCGCGCCGCCGCGACCAGCAGTTGGAGCACGCGAGTGCGGTCGTCGAGGGTGCGCGGCACGACCGCCTGCACGGCGAAGACCAGGTCGGTGCCGTTGGCCCCGGTGCGCTCCTCGACGAAGGGCAGAGTAGCCAGTGCGAATCGGTGCGTCCAGCCGTACTCGCGCGACATCAGCGTGAACTCGCGGATCTCGCGACGGCTGTGCAGCACGAACAGGTCGGCCTGCCTCCGGAAGGCGAGCGCCTTGCGGGTGGCCGGGATCGAGATCCCCGGGAGGCCCGTGACGATCACCGGCCGATGGGGCAGGTCGGCGATCATCCGGATCAGCACGGCGGCGACCGGCCCGCGCACCGCGATGAGCACGGCGTCCGGTCGATCGCTCCGAAGCGCATTGAGCACCTGGGCGAGCGGCAGGCTGAACAGCTGGTCGGGTGACACGCCGCCGACCGCTAGCGCCGCGGCGCGCTGGCTGTCGCTCGGCAGCACCGGGGTCTCGATGAGGATCAGTTCGCGCTCGGTCACCTCGGGCAGCGCGCCGAGGAACGCCGCCGCCCACTTGAGGTAGGAGTCGGAGTCCGCAATCGCGATGAACCTCATGCCGCGCCCTGCCTCTGCCGGATGCTATGCCGAGACGCGGCGCAGCTTGGCCATCGGGGCCAGCTCCCCCGGGAAGACCTGCTTGACCCCGTCACCCATGGCCTGCTCGATCACTCGGATGTCGCGCACCAGGTGCTCGAAACCGGTCGGCTCGAGAGAGGCCGCGTGGTCGGAGCCCCACATCGCGCGGTCGAGGGTGATGTGCCGCTCGACGGCGGTCGCGCCCAGCGCGATCGCGGCCAGCGAGATCTGCAGCCCGCGCTCATGGCCCGAGTAGCCGATCGGAATGCCGGGGTACGCGGCACGGAGGGTCGGGATCATCCGGATGTTGGCTTCCTCGGGCGGCAGCGGGTAGGTCGAGGTCGCGTGCAGGATGATCAGGTTCTCGGTGCCGAGCACTTCGACCGCCGCGTCGATCTGCTCCATGGTCGACATGCCGGTGGACAGGATGACGGGCTTGCCGGTCGCCGCCAGCGCGGCAAGCAACTCCAGATCGGTCACGCTCGCCGAGGCCACCTTGTGCGCGACCACGTTGAGCTCCTCGAGGAACTCGACGGCGGGCACATCCCACGGCGATGCGAACCAGTCGAGCCCCCGCAGGGTGGCGTAGTCGCCGATCTCGATGTACTGATCGCGGTCGAACTCGACGCGGTAGCGGTACTCGAGGTAGGTCATCTCGCCCCATGGCGTCTCGCGCAGCACGTTCTTCATGTGCTCAGGCGTCGAGATGGCCGGCGTGCGTTTCTGGAACTTGACCGCCTGGGCTCCGGCGTCCGCCGCGACGTCGATGAGCTTCTTGGCCAGTTCGACCGAGCCGTTGTGATTGAGGCCGATCTCTCCGATGACGTAGGCGGGAAGGCCCTCTCCGACGTGGTGGGATCCGATGGTGATGGTCATGACTCTCTCCTGGTGCTGAGGGGGCGCAAGCCCCGTGGATGCGTGTCTCTGGTGAGAAGAACGGCGTCGGCCAGTTCGCGCACGGCCCCGGCCCCGCCGGATGCGCCGAGCACCATGCGGGCGGCCGCGAGCACCTGCGGGTGCGCGTCGGGGACCGCGACCGGCCAGCCCACCAGGTCGAGGCAGCCGAGGTCGTTGACGTCGTTGCCCAGGTAGGCGATGCGCTCCAGGGGGATGTCGCGTTCCTGCGCCCAAGCCACCAGGGCTGCGGCCTTGTCTGGGCTCCCCTGCACGACCTCGACCCCGAGCTTGCGGGCGCGGGCCGACACGACCGCATCGGTCTCGGTCGACAGGATCAGCACCGGCACTCCGGCGGCACGCAGACGACTCACTCCCATGCCGTCTGAACGGCTGACGGCGACGAACTCCTCGCCGTTCTTGCCGATGACCACGGTGTCGTCTGTGTGCACGCCATCGAAGTCGGTCACGACCGCATCCACCTCGATCGCGGCTCCGATTCCCGCGGGCCCACCGACGAACGGGGCGATGGCCGAGGCCAGGGCCAGCTGCTCCTCGGTGTCGATCTCGATCGCGTGCGCCCCGGGCACGAGCGCAACCCCGATGCTGCCGAAGAAGCGGTGCTTCGCCTGGCGGAAGCCCGCGGCATCCATCACATAGAAGGCACCGGTCTCGAGGAACTCGGGCTCGCGCTCCTGGCGGCGCGGACGGCGCCGGTGATCGTGGTTGATGCCGACGGCGCGGGCCCGTGCGGAGCCGCCGTTGGGCGCGGTGCGCCAGAGGAAGCCCCACGACTCGACCGCCGAGAACACGGTGTCGGACTCGCCGGCGCTCACGCGCTCCACCGCCGCGTCGAGGTCGGCCGGGTCGATGAACGGCGACGTGGCCTGCAGAAGGATCACGATGTCGACGCCGACCCCGAACCTCGCGAGCTCATCGAGCGCGTGCCCGACCGCACTCTCGGAGCTGGCCGTGTCACCCGACAACTCATCGGGACGCATCACCACCTCGGCACCCCACTCCCGGGCGACGGCTGCGATCTGGGGGTCGTCGGTGGAGACGACGACGCGGTCGATCCGGTCTGCTGCGCGCGCAGCGGCGATCGCCCGGCCGATCAGCGGGATGCCGCCGACACGGCGCAAGTTCTTGCGGGGCACCCCTTTCGAGCCGCCGCGCGCCGGGATGACCGCGACGGTCTCTCCGCTCGAGTCCGAGGCGCTCGCGTCGGCGCTCATCGCACCAGCTCGGTCGGAGCGCTGACGGTCACCGAACTGCCCGTGCCCTCGAGCACGGCGCGCAGGGTCGTCGAGGCCGACGATCGCATCATGACGATCTCGAGGGGTTCGGGCGCGCCGCCCAGGAGCAACTCGGCGGGCAGCCCGCTATCGACAACCGTGACGCCGTCGAGCGACGAGATCGACGCCAGCTGATCGGCTCGCTCCCGGCGGTGCGGCAGATAGCTGACCGGGCCGGATGCCGCCACCGACTGCAACCAGCCGTGGTAGCGGTGCTCGCTGATCAGCCGGTCGGCAAGGCGAGCCGAGCCGAGCACGACGCGGGCATGCGGCAAGCGCGCGGGCCTGGCGTGCGCACGCAGCCACGCGAAGGTGTTGCGCACCAGTTGCACGTCGCGCGCCGGCACGGCGGCGACGGTCGGGTCGTCGGCGAATGCGCTGAACATGGCGAGCCGTCGCGACCCGGCAAGCCGCAGCATGCGGTCGCGCGCGAGGCCGCCGAGCAGGGTCGCCAGCGCGCTCTCGCGGGTGTCGCGCCGCGCGAATCCGGTGCGGCCGAGCAGCGCCGAGGCGAGGTGGATCGACATGTCGCCGTCGTCGAGCAGAGTGATCGAATGCGGCCGCAGGGTCGCGGCCGCCATCCGGAACTGACCCGAGAACCCGTCGCCGATCACCCAGTCGGGCTGATCGTGAAGAAGAGACCACGGGATGCCGTAGTACGGCGCGACGCTCGAGAACGGTGCGCCGCGATCGAGCAGCTCGGCCATCGTGGTCGGCATCTGCGGCCCGGTGAGCCGGTAGGCGACGGCGATCGGGCGGCCGAGCGTCGCCGCGTACTCGGCCGCTCCGAGCAACTGCAGCGGGGACTCGACCCAGGCGAGAGGTGTGCGGCGTTGTTCCACCTGCGCTCCTCCCCTCGTGCTGTGAGAGGCGCCTGCCCGCTGCGCCCTGACTTCAGAGTCGCGGGCGATCGTGATCCCGCTCTGCACACGAGGTGAACACCTGACATCGGCTGTGTGAAGACCGTGCAACCCGGGGGTGCTGGGCACGCGGCCGCGCCCACGGTTACGGTGGTCGGATGACGAAGCAGATCGCGCCGATGACCTCGGATGGGCTGCACCCGCGCCTGGCGCAGGGCATCGACAAGCTGCTGTCGGTGCAGCGCCCGGTCGTGCTCGCCCACATCCGCTCGATTCGCAATAGCAAGCCGCATGCCTCGCCCGCACAGGTCATCGCCATTCTCGAACGGCGCTTTCTCACGGCGGTGACCGGCGGCGGAGCCCTGGTCGGGGCCAGCGCGGCGATTCCGGCGGTCGGTGTGGGCACCTCGGTCGTGCTGTCCGGCGTCGAGACCGCGGGCTTTCTCGAAGCCAGCGCGCTCTTCGCGCAATCGGTCACCGAGGTGCACGGCATCGCGGTCGTCGAACCGGAGCGCGCCAGAACCCTCGTGATGGCGATGATGCTCGGCAATGGCGGCCAAGAGCTGCTTCAACAATTCGCCAGTGAGGCGGCCGGCCGTGGATCGCGGTCAGCCTATTGGGGCGAACTCGTCACGAAGAGCCTGCCGCGGGCGGCGCTCGGTCCGCTCACCGACCGGATCCGGGCGGCGTTCGTGCGGAGGTTCGCCGCGACGCAGGGCGCCTCGGTGGTGGGGCGGGCGATCCCGTTCGGAGTCGGGGCGGTCTTCGGCGGGGTGGGCAACAACATCCTCGGGCGCCGCATCATCCGCTCGTCGCGCGGGGCCTTCCCGGCTGCGCCGGAGACCTTCCCCGCGTCGCTGGATGCGGTGGCTCGGACGCCGAAGGCGCCGCGCGCACCCCGTGCCCCACGTACGGCCAAGCCGGTTCGTGCCGCCAAAGTGCCGCAGCGGCTCGGGCCGCGCCTGCCACCGCCGTCACCCCTGCCCGGTGCCGGCGCCCTGCCGCCGCCCTCTGCCCACGAACGGCAGCCCGACTAGGCCGGCGACGACCTCGGCGACTAGCGGGCCGGCATCCCCTCGTCTTCTTCGTCCTCGGCTCCGTCGCCTGCGTGATCGGGCCGGTCGCCGGCGTGCACGAAGGCGTTGCGCTCCCACTCGGCCATCAGGTGCTCGACCGCGTCGTGGAAACGCCGGGTCGACGCGCCCGGCGTCGTGTCGCCGAAGTGGTGATTCGCCCAGAACCGCAGGTTCTCGCGGGCCACCTTGTCATGCTGAACACGGTCGACGATGGTCAGAACGTTCGGCGCATCCTCGACCGTGAGCCAGTCGGCCGAGCCGAGGAAGCCGCTTTCATCGACGTCCGCCTCGGGGCTGAGGGGGCGGGTGACCACGATGGGCTTCCCGGTGGCCAGCCGGTCGTAGACCATCGCCGAGATGTCGGTGATCGCCACATCCGCTGCGGCCAACTGCCAGCCGAGCTCGGGGCCGTCGTCGAACACGTGCTGAGCACGGGGATCGCGCGCATTGGCCGCCGAGATGGCCGCGATGATGCGCTGGTTCGCCGCACGGTACTCCAGGTCGGCCACGCCACTGCGCGGATGCGGACGGTAGATCAGCCGGTGGCCGGGCGAGGCGAGCAGCGCCTCGCTGAGCGCGACTCCGTGTGAGGCGATCGATCCGTAGGCCGCCGCGGGACGGTCGCCTTCCCAGGTCGGGGAATAGAGCACGACCGTGCGCTCATCGGGCGTGTACGGCAGGGCGCCGGCGAGGTGATCGGCCTGCGGCCGCCCGATCGGAATCGCCCTCTTGGCCAGGTCGAAATCCCACAGTTTGCGTGACAACCGATCGAGCGCCGCTTGCCCCGCGACGAAGGCGTAGTCGTAGGCCTTGAACTGGTTCGTCGTCATGTACATCTTGTCGGACTCGCCGTGGTTGACGAAGACGTGCCACATGCGGCCGTAGCGGAACATCTGAAAGTTCCTGGTGTGCTGGTTGACGTAGAACACGATCCGGATGTCTTGCCGATCGACGAAATCCTCGATGTCGGTGACCGAGCGGCAGAAGATGACAGGCACCGGAGCCTCGGCGAGCAGCTGCAAGCTGGCTCCCGGGCCGCGCGTGATGATCGCGACCGGATGCGTCTGCGCCAGCTCGGCGAGCGGCGCGTACCACTGCCGGATCTGGTACAGGTTCACCGGGCCGTCGGCGAAGTACACGGCGATCCGGATCGATCCATCCGCCGGCGCGGAACGTGCGTGAAGTTCGGCCGCCAACTTGCGCCGCGTGGTGCGCGACCTCAGCGCGTTGCCGAGCACTCTGCGCGCCGAACGCAGATCACTCATGACCGACATGGCCGCCGCCTCTCGCCTTGCCGCACCCCTCCATCGTGCCAGAATCACCCTGAGACTATGGCGAGCTTCACTTTCGGAGCGGGCAACGCGGCGAAGGTGCTGCGCGTTCCGCTCTACGCGCTCGGAGCCCTCGCGACGCTCCTGGTTCCGCGCACGCCCCGCCTCTGGGTGTTCGGCTCGGGAATCGGCGTCGGCGAGGGCGCCCTGCCGCTGTACCGCGCCGCCCGCTCGGCCCTGCCCGACTCGGTGCGCCTGGTCTGGCTGGCCGGTTCGTCTGCCGAGCTGACGACGGCGATCGCCGCGGGCCTCGACGCCGAGTTGCGTTCGGGATGGCGCGGCTTCCGTCTCACGCTGCGCGCCCGTGTGCTCGTGGTCACCCACGGGTTCGGCGACGTGAACCGCTACGCGACCCGCGGTGGATTCGTCGTGCAGCTGTGGCACGGCATCCCCCTGAAGCGGTTGCACCTCGACTCTGACGCCACCTTGCGCGTCTCGTTCCTGCCGAACCACCGGCTCGTGCGAGCCCTGCTCGCCCGGGCGTACCGGCTCGCGGGTCGCGGAATCGGCCTGTTCCCGGTGGCGTCGGCTCTCGTGGCGCCGCGCATCGTGACGGCGTTCGGCGTCGCGCCGGAGCGGGTCGTGGTGACCGGCGATCCGCGAGACGATGTGCTGCTCATCGGTTCGGCCGAGGCGCGCCGCTCCTCCGCGCGAGAGCTGCTGACGGCGGCGATCGGCGAGCTGCCGCCCGGCGCCCGAGTGATCCTCTCGGCGCCGACCTGGCGCGACGGCGGGGTCGACCCCGGCGCACCAGACGACGCGACCTGGGCACGCATCGCCGATTGGCTGGAGCGCCGCAATGCCGTGCTGCTGGTGCGCACGCATCCGCTCGGCAAGGGCGACTACGCGGGCGGACCGATCCGGTCGGATCGCATCCGGATGCTCGGCTCCGATGTGCTCGCCGAGATCACGCCCGCCCTGCCCGCGGTCGACGCCCTGGTGACTGACTACTCATCGATCGCGTACGACTACAGCCTGGTGGGTGGCCCGATCGTGTTCCTGGCGCCCGACCTGGAGCACTATGCCAAGCGCCGCGGCCTCTACCTGCCGTACCGCGCCTTCGCGGGCGGCCAGCAGCTCGGCAGCTGGCCCGACGTGCTCGCGCGGCTGGACGCGGTCGGCGTGCCCGGTTCGGCGGCGGCGAGCGCGGCACCCGTCCATGCGGCCTGGCTGCGTGACCAGAACTTCGACCTGCTCGACGGGCAGGCCAGCAACCGGGTGCTCGCCGAGACCCTGGGGCGCAGCGGGGTGGCGGCGGCGCTCGGGCTCACGGTCGCCGACGTGCCGTCGCCGACGACGGTGCGCTCGCGCGTGACGCGGATCGAGTTCGACGCGCCGACCGGGACCGCCGTGACCGACCCCGACGCCTCGCCGACCCTCACCGTGACAATCGACCCGGTCGGGCTCGACATCGGCACCATCCGGCTCGACGGTGCCAGAACCCAACGCCTGGCGCGTTCGGTCACGATCGCGAGCGGGCGCGTGACGGCGACGTTCAGGATGCTCTCCCCTCGCTGGGGCACGCCCGGCCTGGCAATGCCGTCCGGTGACTACCGGCTCACCCTCGACGCCGCAGGCGCCGGCGCCCGAGCGAGCACGGCTCGCGTGGAGGTCGCGACCGACCTGCCGGGCGAGGTGCGGCATCCCCTCTTCCGAGCCAGGGTTCTGGCGACCGCCGGCGGCCTGGTGCTTCGGGTGTCGGCTCCTTTGGCGGATGACGAGCGGGGCTACCGCGCGCAGAAGCAGCTCGAGCGCGCGTACCGGCGATCGCGCCCCTCGCCCGAGGATGCGGTGTTCTTCGAGAGCTTCTATGGGCAGTCGAGCTCCGACAACCCGCTCGGCATCGACACCGCCCTCGCTGCGGCGCGGCCGCAGACCACCCGCTACTGGAGCGTCGTCGACGGCTCGGTCGCGGTTCCGGACGGCGCGGTGCGTGTCATCGAGGGCAGCCGCGAGTGGTGGCACGCGCGGGGCGCCTCACGGGTGCTGGTGGTCAACGACTGGCTGCGCAAGCGGTACGCGCGGCGGCCGCATCAGCACGTGCTGCAGACCTGGCACGGGACCATGCTGAAGCGACTGGCGCTGGATCGCGATCCCGGCCTGCGCACCCGCATCGCCGTGAAGAGGGAACGGGCGCGCTGGGACGCGCTGCTGGCGCAGAATCCCTACAGCGCCGAGATCTTCCGCTCGGCGTACGACATGCGCGACCCGATCTGGCAAGAGGGCTACCCGCGCAACGATGTGTTCGCCGATGCCTCGCGCGTCCCATTCATTCGCGCCTCGCTCGGCCTGACGCCGGGGGCGCGCGTTGTGCTCTACGCCCCCACCTGGCGCGACGACCGCACCGAGATGGTCGATTACGTCGACCTGGCCAGCTTCGCCGGAGAGCTGGGCGACGATCACGTGCTCCTGGTGCGCGGGCATTCGCGCACCCTCCGTTACGGGCAGGATCTCGAGGCCGACCAGTTGATCGACGTGACCAGCTACCCGAACATGGCCGACCTGCTGCAGGTCGCGGACGTGTTCGTCACCGACTACTCGTCTGCCATGTTCGATGTGGTCGGCACCGACAAGCCGATGATCTTCTTCACACCCGACCTGGCGCACTACAGCACCGATCTGCGCGGGTTCTACTTCGATCTGCTCGCCGAGGCGCCGGGACCGGTCGTGCAGTCGCGCGACGAGCTGCTGGCGGCGATCGCGGGGGCGGATGCCGCTGCTCCCGGTTTCGCGGCACAGCGCGCCGCCTGGCGCGCCCGTTTCACGCCCCGCGACGACGGCTCGGCGGGCGCCCGGGTGGTGGCGCGGCTCGTCGCGGAGGACTGGCTCGCCTAGCCTCCGCGAAAGTACGCGGTTCTGCGTACTTTCGGCGTTGAAAGCGGCGCTGCGCGAGTACTTTCAGCGAGCAGTAGTCCGGCTGGTTCCAGCGCTCAGCTCTCGGTGCGCGAAGTATCGACCGCGTCGCCGGCGCCGCGGATGACGCCGCGCAAGAATCCGGTGCCCCAGCTGAAGTGCATGATCGCGATCACCGCCATGAAGCGCATCCGGTCGGCTAGGGAACCCGTGCTCGTGACCGCCGCGACCAGCAGCAGCAGCGCGTAGAGCAGCGGTCCGAGGTAGACCAGCGCGATGATCCATCCCAGGACGCCGTGCAGCACCCCGGTCACGTGCAGTGGGATCGCGATGATCGACAGCGCCGTCGCGATGACCAGCACGGGCGGGGCGAAGAAGCGCAGCGGATTGCGGGCTCCGAGTCGCCGCACCAGCTCCGCGCGCCAGACACCGGTGGAGAAGAACTGCCGGGCCAGCTTGGCCGGTGTGCTGCGCGGCCAGTACTTGACCCGCAGCTCGGGATCGAGCCAGACGATCCTGCCCGCCTGCCGGAAACGGTAGTTGAGCTCCCAGTCCTCGCCGCGGCGCAGGGTCTCGTCGAAGCCGCCCACTTCGGCGAGCGCGTCGGCGCGCATCACGCCCAAGTACGCCGATTCGGCGGGCCCGGCCACCGCTGCACTGCCGTGGTACGCCCCGCCACCGAGCCCGAAGCGGCTGTTGTACGCCCGGGCCACGGCGGCTTGGAACCCTGGCTCCCCGGTTGCGACCATGATGCCGCCGACGCTCGCCGCGCCGGTGCGCTCGAGGTCGTCGACCCCGCGCGTGGTGTAGCCGGGGGCGAGCTCGGTGTGCGCATCCACCCGGATGATGTCGGGGTACTTCGCGGCCTTGATCGCGAGATTGAGGCCGATCGGGATGTCCATGCCCGGGTTCTCGATCAGGCGGATGCGGGCATCCGCCGCCGCCATGCCCTCGACGATCTCACGGGTGCCGTCGTGCGAGGGCCCGAGGGCCAGCACGACCTCGACCGGACCGCTGTAGTCCTGGTCGAGCACACTCCGGATCGCCGACTCGACATAGCCCGCCTCGTTCAGCACGGGCATGACGTACGAGACGCCGGTGCGAGGCTCAGCCATGGTCGCACGAGCCTATCAGCGGCCGAATCGCCGCCCCGTCGTCACAGCTTGAGCGTGCCGAGGGTCACCGAGACCGTGTTCGAGTCGTTGCCGCGCACGTAGCTCAGCTTGGCCGTGCTGCCCGGGGCGAGGGTGCGCACCTGGGCGGTGAGGTCGGTGCTGTCGGTGATGGGCAGGCCGTTGAACGAGGTGACGACGTCGCCCTTCTTGAGGCCGGCCTTGTCGGCGCCGCCACCCGACGTGACGTCGGCGATCAGGGCGCCGACGACCGAGCTCTTGTCGCTGGTCGCGGTCATGACCGACGCGCCGAGCAGGCCATGACTGCCCTTGCCGGTCTTGATGATCTCGTCGCCGATGCGCTGCGCAAGACCCGCCGGGATGGCGAAGCCGACTCCGATCGAGCCGGACTGCCCCGAGGCGCTGGTGCTTCCCGTGCTCGCGATGGCCACGTTGATGCCGATCAGCTTGCCGTCGCGGTCGAGCAGGGCGCCGCCCGAGTTGCCGGGGTTGATCGCGGCATCCGTCTGGATGACGGGCAACGAGATGTCGGCGGTCTGACCCGAGCTCGAACCGCTTCCACTGCCGTTGCCGCCGTTGCCGCTTCCGTCGCCGAAGTTCCAGAAGTTGTACGGGCTCGACCCGTCGCCCGGAGTCGAGTTGTCGCCAGAGCCGCCGCTGTTCGGCACGGCCGACGAGGCGATCTGGATGCTGCGGTTCACTGCGCTGACGATGCCGTCGGTGACCGTGTTCGGCAGGGCGAGCGGGGCGCCGATCGCGACCACCTTGTCGCCGACGTTGATCTTGGTCGAGTCGCCGAACTCGATCGGCTTCAGTCCGCCGGCGTTCTGGAGCTTGATCACGGCCAGGTCGACGACCGGGTCGATGCCGACGACTTTCGCGGTGTAGAGCTTGCCGTCGTAGGTGGTCACCTCGATGGTGCCGGTCGCCGTGTCGCCGTCGAGGGTGACCACGTGCGTGTTGGTCAGGATGTAGCCGTCACTGCTGAGCACGACGCCCGATCCCGTGCCGCCCTCGGCGCTCGCGGTCACGTTGATGGTGACGACCGACGGGCCGGCCTTGGCGGCGACGGCGGTCGTGGTGTTGACGTCATCCTTGTTGTTGATGGTCACGGTCTGCGGACCGGAGGTGACGCTGTTGTGCGAGCTGTTGTTGGCACTCACGGCCCAGGCAGCAACCCCTGCTCCGGATGCCCCGCCCAGCACCGCTCCGACGACGAGAGCGCCCACCAGCGGGCCGACGGCGCGCTTCTTCGCCGGGCTGTCAGGGGTCGGGCTGCCAGAGGTCGTCGCCGGTGAGCTCGACGTCGTGCCTGCCATCGCCGGCTCGGCAACGGTCGGCTGCGGGACTGTCGGCTGTGCTGCAGTCGACTGCTCGGCTGTGGCGCGAGCGTCGTTCTGGTCTGCGGGCGGCTGTGCCTCGGACGGAATGTGGGGTGAGTCGGGCATGTTCGGGATGCTCCTTTCGCGCAGCCAGCATCCCGCTCGAAGCTGAGCGTTGCATATGCCGGCGCTGGGAGCCTACTGCCGCTCTGCGACGCGCCCGCCTAGCATCCGGGTCCGGCCGGATTCGCAACGCAATCGTGGTCGACCAGCACCGTCTTGGCACCCGTCACGGTCACGTGCAGATCGTTGGCCGGCAGGTTGATCGTGCCCGCGATCGGAGTGAACCCGGTCGCCCCGAATCGGTACTCGGCGCGGAAGTCGATGCTGAGCCGGATGACGTACTCACCCTCAGCCTGGTACACGTGACTCGTCGCGGTGGGGTCGAAGTCGTGCAGCCCCTGCGCCGCCCAGGTCGCGCCCTTCGTGGCACGGACGACGGCGACACCGTCGCCGTAGTTCCAGTGCCAGCCGACGGGCGTGAATCGCACGGTCGCGGGCTGGCCGAGCAGGGTGCCGGGCACGAGTTGCTGACCGACAACGGAATAGAAGTTCGCGTCGAGCCCGGGGACGACCCAGCCGTTCGGTTCCATGAACTGGACCCCCGGTGCGGGTCGGAACGACGCGATGTCGCGAAGCGTGATCGGCTGGGCGGGAGGCGCCGCAGGCCTCGGACGCAGCACCTGCCCCACGCATCGATTCATGACGATGTGGTCGCACCCGACATCTCGCGGAGCCGCACCGTGCCCGGACCCCTTGGACGCACCGCCCCCGCCGGAGCCCGGCGAGGTCGCCGTTCCGGTGAGCGTCACGTCGTTTGAGCCGACGGAGGCGTCGATGGAGCAAGTGCCAAGACGGATCTCGGCCGGAGAGCAGTTTGATGCGTGGGCAATTTGACCGGACACCAAGACTGAACCCATTGCCAGGAGCAAGGCAGCGGCGGCGAGCCGAAGCGACCTACCCGCAGAAGTTCTTGCCATCCCAGACCGACTCTTCTGACACGAGCAGCTTGCCGTCGTTCGCCGACCACAAAAGGCTGACAACAGTCGGAAATACCGCCTGTCTCCCTGTCACCGACACTGGTGTACCGGAGGCGTCGACGACCGTCACATTCGAAACATCAAGGCAGGCATAGACCTGAGCAACCTCGGTACTCCTGCCTGCCACAGTGAGCGCGCTCAGGTCGGCCGGCATCACCCGGCCGACCTTGGAATCGCCTTTTTGGGTCCGTCCGTCCTTCTGAAGCGAGCGGACGGACGATTGGGCGGTCTTGAGTGCATCACCCGTGGCGACGGCTTCAAGGCCATCCGACGAGGTGGTCTGAAGCGAGCTATCAACAGCCGACTCGTACGCCGCATACGCCTTCTCCGCCGCCGCCAGCGCCTCTGCGTCCGACGCGAACACCGGGGTCGCACTTGCGCTCGGCAAGGTGCTCGGATGGCTCGTCGGCACGCATCCCGCGAGCGCGACCAGCAGCGCCGCCGTGGCGAGGAGCGGGCCGGTGCGCATACCCACGACGGTAGGGCACGGTGGCGGTTGGCGACATCCGGATTCCACAGTGTGAACGGGTTCACGTGAACGGCGGGTGGGGAGGAGCCCGGTACCGTGACATCCATGACGGTTTCCGGCGGCTGGGCCCGTGCCGCGCGCGGTGCCATGCTGCTCGCCGGCGATGGGCAGCTGCGCCCGACGATCTTCGCCGAGATGTCGGCGCTGGCCGCGAGCACCGGGGCGATCAACCTCGGGCAGGGCTACCCCGATGAGGACGGCCCCGAGCAGGTGCGCGAGGCCGCCAAGCTGGCGATCGACTCGGGTGAGAACCAGTACCCGCCGGGGCGCGGCATCCCCCTGCTGCGCGAGGCGATCGCGCGCCACCAGCACCGCTTCTACGGGCTCGACATCGACGCCGAGCGCGAGGTGCTCGTGACCGCAGGTGCAACCGAAGCCATCGCCGCCACCCTGCTCGCGCTGCTCGAGCCGGGCGACGAGGTCGTGACCTTCGAGCCGTTCTATGACTCCTACGGCGCCATGATTGCGCTGGCCGGCGGGGTGCACGTGACCGTTCCACTGCGGGCGCCCGACTTCGTGCCCGATCTCGACGAGCTGAGGGATGCCGTCACCTCGCGCACCCGCATCATCCTGATCAACTCGCCCCACAACCCGACCGGCATGGTGCTCGACAAGCCTGCCCTCGAACTCATCGTGGAGCTCGCCCACCAGCACGACACCCTCATCGTGACCGACGAGGTCTACGAGCACCTCACCTTCGACAGCCCTGAAGGCAGAGTCGAGCACATCCCGATCTCGACCCTGCCAGGAGCCCGCGAACGCACCATCACCATCAGCAGCGGCGCCAAGACCTTCAGCCTGACGGGCTGGAAGATCGGCTGGCTCATTGCGCCCGCCGAGCTGGTCGACGCGATCCTCACCGTCAAACAGTTCTTGACCTACGTGAACGGCGCGCCGTTCCAGCCGGCCATCGCGCTCGGACTCAGCCTGCCCGACAGCTATTTCGTGGATGCCGCATCCACCCTCGCCGCCAAGCGCGACCTGCTCAGCGCCGGGTTGCGTCGCGCGGGCTTCACCGTGAGCAAGCCCAGCGGCTCCTATTTCGTGATCGCCGACGCGGCTCCCCTGGGATCCGACGATCCCGCCCTCAGCGACCCCGTTTTCGATGATGCCGTGGAGTTCTGCCGCCGGCTGCCCGAGCTCGCGGGCGTCGTTGCGATCCCGCTCACGGCGTTCGTGCGGCCGGAGCGTCAGGCGGCGTACCGCTCACTCGTGCGTTTCGCCTTCTGCAAGCGCACCGAGGTGCTCGAGCGGGCCGCGGCCCAACTGGGCGACCTGCGCCTCTGATTCCGCTTCGAGATCCGCTCGACCTGGGTGATCAGCGGGTGAACGACGCTGGGGTGGACAGACTGGTCGTCCCATCCCCCTAAGCTTGCTGCATCCCGTCCCGACTGCCCCACCGAAGGCGAACCCGTGGCCCAGCCTGTTGATGTCGAACCGGTTCTCGACGCCGCAGCCGAGATCGTCGTCGACGACGGTTTCGAGTCGGCGAACCTCCGCAGAATCGCGGCGCGTGCGGGGATCACCGAAGAGCAATTGCTCGAGTTGTTCCACTCGCCCGGTCAGCTCTTCGTGAGCCTGCTCAATCGCGAGTACACCGGAATCTTCCGGATGATCGTCGACCACATGGATCGCGACCCCCTCGGCGGCCTGCTCTCGCACATCTACCGCCACAGTCTGGGTGCCGTTCACGAGCGGCCCCTGGCGCGCGCTCTCTACCTCACCGACCCGATCGCGCTCAACACGATCCTGCGCGAGGCGTACGGCTTCGAGTACATGCCGCGGCTCGGAGTGCGGGCCGAGTTCATCGACATGATGAAACAGGCCGGGATGGTGCGCGACGACATCGACTCCGCCGCACTGTCTGCACTGATCACCGCAGTGGCCGCGGGGGCCGCCCTGACCGCTCCGCACGAAGAGCTCGACCACCTGATCAACGGCTTCGCGACCGTGCTCGAGCGCGCGGCCGACACCGACGCCATCGACACCTCGCCCGGCAAGGCCGCGTTCGTCGATTACGCGGCCGGACTAGCCGGGCCGGGCCGCGACAGCCGCGGCTCCTGATCCTTCGAACGTCGGCCGCCTGTCACTAGGGTGGAAGTCCGACCGGATCAAGGAGGATTTCATGTCCGACTCAGCAGCCAGCCCAGTCGACGACCTCGTGAGCGTCGTGAAGACCGTCTGGTGGCTCGTGCTCATCCGCGGGATCCTCGCGATCCTGTTCGGCATCCTCGCCCTGGTGCTTCCGGGGGTCGCCCTCCTGGCGCTGGTGTTCACCTTCGCTGCGTATGCCGTGATCGACGGCGTCGCCAACATCGCGCATTCGGTGCGCGTGCGCAGCCGCGACAAGCGATGGGGTTGGCTGCTCGCACAGGGCATCCTGTCGGTGATCGCGGGCGTCATCGCCTTCATCTTCCCGTTCGCCGCGGCGTTCGTCTTCGGCATCTGGGCGCTCGTGATCATCGGGATCTACGCGATCATGATGGGCATCTCGGGCTTCCCGGCGGCGGCGAGCGTGGTGGACGGCGGACGGAAGGTGTTCGGCTTCATCGTCGCAAGCCTGAGCATCCTGTTCGGCATCGCGATCCTGGTGATCGCATTCGCCTCTCCCCTGAGCGGCATCGGCAGCCTGGTCTGGGTGATCGGCGTCTACGCGATCATCTTCGGGGTCTTCCTCGTCGTCGTGGCCATCCAGGCTCGTCGAGGCGTGTCGGCGATGGCGGCCGCGGCGAAGGCGGCCTAGCTCAGCGCGGCTCCACCTTGAACCGGCGCAGCTGCAACGCCGGGTTGATCCGCCGCACCTCGGAGATGCGCGACGGGGTGATCCAAGCGACCGCCGTTCCGACCTCCTCGCCGAGGCCCGCCAGTTCGACACCCATCGGGTCGATGATCAGGCTGTTGCCCACGCCGATCGGCGGAGCATGGTCGGCGGCGGCCAGATAGACCGTGTTCTCGATGGCGCGCGCGGTGGCCAGCGTGCGCCAGTGCGCTTCTTTCAGCGGACCACGCACCCACTCGCTGGGAACGAGCACGAGATCGGCGCCGGCATCCACCAGCTGGCGGGTCACCTCGGGAAAGCGCAGGTCGTAGCAGGTCTGCAGTCCGACCGTGAAGCCGCCGAATGCGAATGTCTGCGGCGTCTCGATCGGGCCGGGCACGATCCACTCGCTCTCGCGCTGGCCGAAGGCGTCGTACAGATGCACCTTGCGGTAGTGCGCGACCAGCTCGCCGTTCGGGTCGAGGGCGACCAGGGTGTTGGCCACGCGTTTCTCGTCCTGAATGCGCTCGACCAGGCCGGCCACGATGTGGATGCCGAGCTCGGTCGCCAACTCGGCGAGTGCCCGCACGAACGGGCCGTGCAGGCCCTGGGCGTGCTCGGCCCAGCTCGCGTCCATGGTGGGGGTGAAGTAGCTCGAGTACTCGGGGAACACGACGAGCAGCGCGCCCCGGTTGGCGGCGTCGCCCGCGAGCCGCGACATCCGCTCGAGGTTGTCGTCCGTGTCGTCACCGGGGGCGAACTGGGCGACCGCGATGGCGACGGCGGCGGCGTTCTCGGATGCGACTCTCTCGGCCATACCCCGAGCCTACGAGCGCACGTCCAGTTCGCGCGGCTGCAGCACCACATCGACCAGGGCGCCGTTGCGCCACACGGTGATCTCGATCCGCCGATCGATCGCGTTCTCGACCATGAGCCGTTGCACGGCGGTGGTCGTCACCACGGTCTGCTTGTCGAGCTCGACCACGATGTCGCCGCGGCGCAGTCCGGCCTCGGCAGCGGGGCTGCCATCCGAGACGCCGGCCACCTGCAGTCCGGTCGGTGATCCGATCCGCTCGGCGAGTTCGGGCGCGAGCGGCACCTGTACGCCCGAGATGCCGAGCCAGGCCCGGCGAACGCGGCCCGCCGACATCAGGGCGGCGATGATCTCACGCGTGGTCGAGTTGATCGGCACGGCAAGACCCACCCCGATGCCCGCCACAGCGGTGTTCACGCCGACCATGCGGCCCACGGCATCGGCCAGCACTCCCCCGCTGTTCCCGGGATTCAGAGCGGCATCGGTCTGGATGACCTCGTCGATCACGCGGCCGGCCTGCGTCGGCAGGGATCGGCCGAGTCCCGACACGATACCCGCCGTGACGCTCCCGGCGAGTCCGAGCGGATTGCCGAGCGCTACGACGAGTTGGCCCACCTTGAGTTCGGCGGCATCGCCCATCTCGACCGGGGCGGGTAGTCGGTCGCGCGCCGAGCCGTGAGCGCGGAGCACGGCGAGGTCGGAGAGTGGATCGCGGCCCACTACATCCAGCATGACGGTCGTGCCGTCGGAGAACGCCGCCTCGGCCTCGCGAGCCCCGTCGACGACGTGGGCGCTGGTGAGCAGGTGACCCTCGATGGTGATCACGCTCGCGCTGCCGGACCCGCCACCGCGCGAGGTGCGTACGGCGATGCTGGCCACACTCGGCAGGACCGTCTCGGCGACGCCGATCACGGTGCGGGAGTAGGCGTCGAGGGGGCTCTCGTGAGCGGCGTCGTTCGGCATGCACCGATCGTGCGCTCGAACGCCCACGCGCGAGCAACAGTTCGCTGACGGCTGAGCCGGCGCGACCGCCCGCTCAGCGTGCCGCGTCGAGCCGGATGACCAGCTCGGGCGTGGAACCGGCGTCACCGCTGAGCGTGGCCGAGACTCGCATGCCGGTCGCCGCCGCCGGGCCGATCGTCGCGGTGAAGCTGTCGCCGTGATGCTCCTGGCGATCGGCGATCAGGTTCGCCTGGAACCGCGCGACCGCGTCGGCCGACCAGCCGACCTTGGGCGCCAGGGCCGAAACCTCGCGGAGCATCTGCGCGTACGTCTCCTTCGGCCGGACTTCGATCGCCGAGATCTTTCCGCGCGCGGTGATCACGTCGATCGCTTCGAGATCGGGGAGGCTGACCGCGTGCTCGGCCTGAGCCGTGACCGTCAGCGGGATCAGGAAGTCAAGGTGCGTGGTGCCGGATTCCGGCAGGCCCAACTCGGTCGCCGACGGGCGCGCCGAGCTCATCGTGACCTCGACGACGCCCTTGCGCGTGTAGAAGTCGATCCCAGCCTGAGTGAACACCGAACTGCCGTCTGAGGCGACCTGATCGCGGGACGCGACCGGATCGGACTTCACCCACCACGAGCTGTTGAATCCGAGGGTCAGCACGACCGCCGTCGCGATGACCAGCAGCATCGCCGCCATCGAAACCCAGAATCCGACGACGCGACGCAGGTGCTTGCGTCGACGGGCTTCGGCGGCCGCCGAGATGGCGGGCCGGTCGAGCGTCGCGGGTGCGGTCATGCCTCGACGTTACGTCGATCCTCCGACGAGGGCGAACCCCCTCTGGCGCCGAGCATGCACAGAAGAGAGCCCCGACTGGCGCCGGGGCTCTCTTTCGTTCCTCACCTCATCGAGCTGCGGCAGACTCCTCGGTGCTGGTCACCGAGCCGGCCTCCGCCACCGGCTCCGCCACATCGGCGTCCGCTGCTCGTTCGCCCTCGTCGCGACGCCCGTACTCGACCTCGTCGAACGGCAGCCGGCCGGCCAGCACATCGTTCAGGCGCGGCTTGTCGAGTTGCTTCGTCCAGCTGCCGATCAGCACGGTGGCCACCGCGTTTCCGGTGAAGTTGGTCACCGCTCGCGCTTCCGACATGAAGCGATCGATGCCGACGATGACGCCGACCCCATTGACCAGGTCGGGCCGGTAGGTCTGCAACCCTCCTGCCAGAGTCGCCAGACCGGCTCCGGTGACACCTGCAGCCCCCTTGGACGCGATGATCATGAAGGCCAGCAGGCCAATCTGCTCGGGGATGGACATCGCCTTGCCCATGGCATTCGCGATGAACAGGGAGGCCATCGTGAGATAGATGGCTGTTCCGTCGAGGTTGAAGGAATAGCCGGTCGGCACGGTGATCCCGACGACCGGCTTCGAGACTCCGGCGTGCTCCATCTTGGCGATGAGGCGCGGCAGGGCGGCCTCCGACGACGACGTTCCGATGATGAGCAGGTACTCCCGGCCCAAGTATCGGATCAGCGTGAAGATGTTCACCCGGGTGACGACCTTCAGAAGCAGTCCGAGCACCACCGCGATGAAGATGAAGCAGGTGACATAGAAGGCGACCATCAGGGTTGCCAGACTGACCACAGCGCTCCATCCAGTGGCCCCCACCACGGCCGCGATGGCTCCGAACGCGCCGAGCGGCGCCACCCAGAGAATCATCGAGAGGATGCGGAAGACCAGCGCCTGCAGGCTCTTCACCGCCGAGATCACGGGAAGACCCTTGGCCCCGAGCGACTGCAGGGCGAAGCCGGTCAGGAGCGCCACCAGCAGCACCTGCAGCACACTTCCCCCGGTCAGCGACGAGAACAGCGTGGTCGGGATGATCCCGAGGATGAAGTCCTGGGTTCCCACCGGCTCCGCCGTGCCCTGGTAGCTCGCGCCGCCGATGTGCAGCCCTGCGCCCGGTTGGACGATGTTGCCGACCACCAAACCGATCCCGAGCGCGAACGTCGACATCACGAGGAAGTAGCCGATCGCGAGTCCGCCGATCTTGCCGACCGTCGCCGCTTTCGCGATCGAGCCGACGCCGATCACGATGGTGCAGAAGATGACCGGCGCGATCATCATCTTGATCAACGCGACGAACCCGGTGCCGATCGGCGCAAGGCCGACCGCGAACGTCGGGGCCGTCAAGCCGACCACGACTCCGGCGAGCACGGCGATGATCACCGCGATATAGAGAATGTGTGTTCTGTCGAGCCGGCGTCCGGTTCTCGGCGTCATTGCCATGAGCGTTCCAATCCGGCCGGAACTTCGCTGTCTCCGGCCACGTGGCGGTTGAATCCGCTCAGCTTGGTACGCGCACCGCAGAGGCAGAACGTTGTGTTCATATTGGTCGCCGGATGCCTCGCGCCTCCGGTTCATACTTGACGCGGAGGTGGTGCGATGAGGCACGGTCGCACGTGGAGCGTCGCGGCGCGAGTATTCGGGGTGCAGGTACTCGCCGTTCTCGTCATCGCTGCTGTACTTCTCGTGATCCTCATCCTCGATGCGCAACGGACGGTCTCAGACGACGCTGCGACCAAGAGCCTGGACGTGAGCCGCACGATCGCCTCGGACCCGGCCGTGAAACGTGCGCTCGGCACCGCAGACCCAACGACCTCCCTGCAGCCCTTCGCCCTGGCGGTGATGAAATCCACCCATGTCGACTTCGTGACGATCATGGACCCGAACGGGATCCGGTATACCCATCCCGATCCGGCTCAGATCGGCAAGCACTTCTTGGGGACGATCTCCGCCGCCCAGCAGGGCAGAACCATCACCGAGACCTACACCGGCACCCTCGGTCCCTCGGTACGTGCCGTCGTCCCGATCACCGAGCACGGCAGGCTGATCGGCATCGTTTCGGCCGGGGTGACCACAGCGAAGGTGTCGACGGCGGTTCTGCCGCGCATCCCGTTCCTGGTCGGGGTGTCGATCCTCGTCGTGCTTCTGGGCGCCGCAGCCGCCGCCTTCACGCGACGCTCGCTCTGGAAGACGACCGGACGGCTCGCGCCCCAGCAGATGAGCCGGATGGTGCAGTTCTACGAGTCCGTGCTGCATTCGGTGCGCGAGGGTGTCGTGCTGACCGATCCCCAGCATCGGGTGGTGCTGTACAACGACGAGGCCGCCGAACTGCTGGGGCTGCCCCCGGCACCCGAATCTCCCCGGCCTCAGACCGCGACGGACCTCGACATCGACTCCGATGTCGCCGCCCTGCTCGACTCCGGACGCCGCGTGGTGGAGGAGACCCATCTCGCCGAGGGACGGGTCCTGCTCGTCAACCAGGAGCCGGCCATGCTCCTCGGTCGCGAGACCGCCGGAGCGCACAGCGCGGTCATGACGATCCGCGATCAAAGCCGGCTGCAGTCGATCCTCGGCGAACTGGAATCGACCCGCACCATGAGCGAGGCGCTGCAGTCCCAGTCGCACGAGCACCTGAACACCCTCCACACCATCGCTTCCCTCCTGGAGATGGATCGGGGCGACGAGGTGGCGGCGCTGATCGACGACATCTCGCGCACCAGCCAGGGACTCGTGGATGCCGTCAGCAGTCGGGATGCGAGCCCCGTTCTCGCAGCCCTGCTGCTCGGTAAGGCGGCCACGGCGAGTGAGCGCGGCGTCAGCCTCGACATCGATCTCGCAGACGGCGTGACGCTCCCGCTCACTCCGAATGAGACCGTTTCCGTCGTCGGCAATCTCGTCGACAACGCGCTCGATGCCGTGCGCTCGACCCCGGCGCCCCGCCGAGTCGGCGTGCGGATCCGCGGCGATGTCGACGCGGTCATCCTCGAGGTGACCGACAGCGGCCCCGGCGTGCCCGACGGCATGGATCCGTTCCGGCCCGGCACGACCAGCAAGCCCGACGACGGATTCGCCCACGGGCTCGGGCTCGGCGTCGTGCGCCAGATCGTCGAGAGGCGCCACGGGACGATCGCCTTCGCGACGGGCCTTCCGACCACAGCCGTCGTCAGACTCCCGCTCGGGCGCTCCGCGTGATCCGGGTGCTGGTCGTCGATGACGAACCGGTCGCGGCCGACGCGCACGCGGCCTACCTGGCTCGCCTCGAGGGCTTCGAACTCGCCGGGATCTGCTTCACCGCCCGTGAGGCGCACGCGCACATCCTTGCGGCACGGGCCGCCGGAACGCCTGTCGATCTTCTGCTGTTGGACATCACCCTCCCCGACGCCAGCGGACTGGACCTGGCTCGCGCGCTGCGAGCCGCCAAGATCGACATCGACTTCATCGCGGTCACCGCGGTCCGGCAGACCGAGGCATTGCAGGCGGCACTCGGGGTGGGAGCTGTTCAGTACTTGATCAAGCCATTCGGGTTCGCCGTCTTCCGCGAGAAGCTGGAGCACTACCGTCGATACCGTTCACGGCTCGAAAGCGCCCACAGCACCACCCAGCAGGATGTCGACGAGCTCCTCGCCGCTCGCCGCCCGGCCGTGACGGCGACCCTTCCCAAGGGCTTGTCGACGGTGACGATGGATGCGGTCTCGGCCTATTTGCGTCAGATGCAGACCGCCGCCTCTGCCGCCGAAGCGGCAGAGCAGTTGGCGCTCTCGCGGGTCACCGCACGCCGCTATCTCGAACACCTCGCCGACCTCGGCATGGCCGCACGCACACAGCGCTACGGTGCACCCGGTCGGCCCGAGATCGCCTATTCGTGGCGCCGATGATCGCGGCCGCCCTCATGCCGCGGTCGGCGAATCCGATTCCACGACGATCAGGGGCGCATCCGGGTCGGCCGACCACTCGTTCAGCGACCCGTCGTAGACCGCGACATCGGGATGCCCGAGCAGGGTCAGGGCGAGGGCGCCCGAGGTGGCGGCGATCCCTGCGGCGCAGTACACGATGACGCGCTCACCGTGCACGACGGGAGCTAGACGCTCGGCCAGGGCCTCGGCGCCGAGCCACCGGCGCGTCTCCCGGTCGACCAGTGAGCCGGCCGGAACGGACAGGCTGCCCGAGATGTGGCCGGCGCGCCGCCGCACCGGCGCCTCACCGCTGAACTCCTTCGCCGGAACCGCGCAGACCAGGGCACCGGATCGGCGGCCCGCCGCGACCTCCTCGACCTCCTGCTTGTCTGCCCAGAGGCCCTCCCGCTCCACGGCCACGAAGGTTCGAGCGACCGGAGCCGTGTAGCCGGTCTCGAGCTCGCGTTCCTCCTGCCGCCACCGGGTCAGTCCTCCGTCGAGCACGGCGACGTCATCGTGTCCGAACGTGCGCAGCAGCCACCACAGCCGCGACGCCCATTGCCCGGATGCCGTGTCGTAGACGATCACGGTCGAGTCGTTCGAGATCCCGTGCTCCCCCGCGACCCGCTCGAACTGCTCGCGGCCCGGCCGGGTGAACGAGAATCGCGCCTCCGGATCGGAGAACTGCTCGATCAGATCGGCCGAATATGCCCCGGGCACGTGGCCGTACACCAGATACTCCTCGTCGCCGGCGACGTGTCCGCCGCCCTCGACCGACAGCACGGTCGCGTCGAGCACGACCAGGTTCTCGCCTCCCAGGTGGTCGGCGAGCCACTGGGTCGACACGAGCGGACCGGGAACGGGCATGGCTCGACGTTAAGCGGCGAACCGAGGCGCGTCCAACGGCCGCGCAATCGCGCGTAACAGGATGGCGGGCTCGAGATCGCGTCTAGCCCGCGGCGGCATCCGCCGTACTCCGCTCGACCCACGCCCTGAGCGTGTCGAAGCTGCCCTGGATCAGTTCGAGGTCGCGCGACACGAAGAAATCGAGATACAGCCCGAGCAGGCTGGAGACGATCGCGCGCGCCTCGCGGTCGGCGGTCGCGGGATCGAGCCCCTCGGCTCGGCCGAAAGCCCCCAGAGCCGCGGCGAAGTTGTCGAAATCGGCCGTCAGGCCCGGGGATTCGAGATCGGGCCGCTCCGCCACCGCCGCCGACCACGAGAACAGGATCTGGGTCTGCAGCCGGTTGTTCGGGTCGAGGAAGCGCGTCCACACCGCTTCCATCGTCTCGACGAGTTTAGAGCTCAGCCTGACTGCTCACCCGTGCTGGCTACTTCAACTGCTGTTTCACGGCCCGCTCGGCAAGAACCTCGACGTAGTCCGTGACTGGACGGTCTTTGAGGTCGTTCACCGACTGGCGCGCCAGCCGCTCGATGGATGCTCCATCACGGTCCGGGAACTTCTTGGAGACGCTGTCGGTGACATGCCGAGCAGCTTCGTCGGGATCGAAATCCGTTGCCATTGGGGCACTCTATAGGTCACCGATGTGAGCGGCTAGGGACCGCTGGCAACGGTTGGCCGGATACCCGCCCGAACCGAACTCCTCACGGAACAGAAGAAGGCCCCGGTCTCTCGACCGGGGCCTTCTTCTGTTAGTTGCGGGGCGCCCCTACTGCTCCCCCAGACGCCGCAACGCGGCGCCCGGGGCCCCTCGCAGCGGGGGCCCGCCTGACTCCTCACGGAACAGAAGAAGGCCCCGGTCTCTCGACCGGGGCCTTCTTCTGTTAGTTGCGGGGACAGGATTTGAACCTGCGACCTCTGGGTTATGAGCCCAGCGAGCTACCGAACTGCTCCACCCCGCGGCACGAAGAGTGACTCTATCACGCGCCGCGGGGTGCCGCAGATTCGTGCTGCTCGGCTACTGCCCGATCGCCGCCATCGCGGCCTTCACCGCGGCCTGCATGGCCTGGTCTGCTTGCGCTGCCGCGACCAGATCGTTGGCCGCGTAGGCGGCGGTACGAGACGTGAGCGCGGCCTGGTACTCGCCGAGGGCCTTCTGCAGCGCGGCCTGTTGGGCGGCACTGAGTCCGCTGGCCGTGCCGGTTCCCGTTCCGGTTCCGGTTCCGGTGCCCGTTCCCGTCCCGGAGCCCGACGAACCACCCGCGCCGTTGTCACCCGCGCTGGCGCCCGAGTCACCACCGAAGAGCGAGTCGAGCGAGGCATCCAAGGTGTCTTCGAAAGCGATCTTGCCGCCGAACGCGACCAGCACCTTGCGCAGCAGCGGATAGCTGGTGTCTGACGTCGCGTTCGATTGCACGTAGACCGGCTGCACATAGAGCAGCCCGCCGCCGACCGGCAGGGTGAGCAGGTTTCCAGAAACCACCTCGGTCTGCCCCTGCCGCAGCAGGTTGAGCGCCTGACCGACGATCGGGTCCGACTCGAAGGTGTTCTGCACCTGTCCGGGGCCGGGCACCGTGTCTTGCTTCGGCAGGGTCAGCAGGGTCAACTTGCCGTAGTCGGGCCCCGCATCCGAGTCGACGGCGAGATAGCCGGTCAGCACGCTCCGGCTCGAGGCAGAACCCGACTTCGGGATGTAGGTGGAATACAGCGTGAACGCCGGCGCCGTCGTGTCGGGCACCTGCATCGTGAGGTAGTACGGCGGCTGGGCCACCGCGCTCGACTTGGGCTTCGTCGGGTCGTTCGGCACGCTCCACGCGTCGACGCCCGAATAGAACGATCCCGAGTCGGTCACGTGGTAGGTCTGCAGGATCGAGCGCTGCACCTTGAACAGATCGGCGGGATAGCGCACGTGGGCGAGCAACTGCGTGCTCATGTCGCTCTGCGGTT
>Ga0207711_10000288_pt1 | contig 53814 bp, 42 predicted proteins | sample KBSS34metaG_FD_184401 | JGI IMG/M metagenome (GOLD analysis project Ga0207711, IMG submission 184401) | Switchgrass rhizosphere microbial communities from Kellogg Biological Station, Michigan, USA - KBS S3-4 metaG (SPAdes) (version 2) | ecosystem: Host-associated > Plants > Roots > Rhizosphere... | reverse complement strand
GGGCCGCGGTAGAGGTCGACCCAGTCGCCGGGGCGCGCGTGCCAGCCGCGGACGCGCCGGCCCGCGAGCACCTCGCTCCCGGAAGCGTCGTAGCGATGCCAGCGCCAGGCGCCGCCGGGCTGCCGGTCGGCGCGGACCATGCCGCCGTCGGACAGGTGCAGGTACTCGCGGATCTTGCGACCGAACAGGCCGCCGTCCCACCACATGCCGTCGATCTCGTCGAACCGGCGCAGCCCGCGGCCGGACAGCTCGCCGAGCAGGCCGTCCCCGAGCCGGTTCCACTCCAGCCAGTGCAGCCGGCCGGCGACGTCGCCGAGCCGGCCACCGCGCTCGCCGAACAGCTCCAGGTACCGGTCGCCGAGCCGGCCCTCGGCCGGCAGCGTCGCCCGGATGTAGAACTGCGTCCCGTCCGCGTCGACGAGGATCAGCTCGCCGGCCCGGCCGCGGACGACCCTGCCCTCGGCGCCGTGGGCCGGGTAGCCGCTCGGGCCGAGCAGCTGGTCGCCCCGTCCGTCGACCCGCCGCCAGGTGCCGGCGGCGTGGTCGACGTCGAACCAGGTGTTGTCCGGCCGGCCCCGGCGGTCGAGCCAACGGATCCATTCGGAGCTCAGGTCGCCGCCGGCGTCGTAGCTCCGGTGGTCGCCGTCGTGCGGGCCGCCGGACCGGTCCGTGACGCGGTATCCGCCGCGCTCACGGGTGACGTCGACGCCGTGGACCGGGCGGCCGCCGTCAAGGTAGCTCGGCGTCGACGGACCGCAGTTCGGGTCGGGACGCTCGTGGATCCCGCCGTCGCCGAACGCCGACCGCGGGCCCTTGGGCGGATGGCCAGCGGCGGCCGGCGGGCTGTGCGCCCCGGCCGGCGGGCTGTGCGACCCGGCCGCCGGGTGGTGCGACCCGGCCGCCGGGCCGTGCGACCCGACCGGCCGTGAGCTGTGGGTCCCGGTCGCCGGCGGACCGTGGGCGCCGTCGGCCGTCGGGCTGTGCGCGCCGGCAGCCGGGTGCTGCGTGCCCGCGGCCGGGTCGTGGGTGCCAGCGGCCGGGTCGTGGGTGGCCGAGCCGTGCGCCCGCGAGGCCGGTTGGGACTGGACATCGACGGACGTCCGGCCGGGGCCGCCGGCCGCGGCCGCGGCGCCGGTCTCCCCCGCCGTCGAGCCGAAGCTCTCCTCGGCCGGTATTTCCTCGGCCGGCAGGATGCGCACCCGGGACGGCCGGGCCTCGTCGAGCGCGCCGGGGCGGCCGATGTCGAGCCCACCGAGCAGCTCGTGCACGCCGCGCAGGATCAGCTCGCCCTGCGGGCCGCGGTCGACGTAGCCCTGCGAGCCGTCGGCCTCCCGGCCACCTGGGCCACGCAGCTGCTCGCCGTGCCCGTCGACCCGGGTCCAGCGGCCGGCCTGGTGATCGATGTCGAACGACGTGCCGTCGGGCCGGCCACGGCGGTCGAGCCAGCCGACCCGCTCGTGGGCGAGCCGGCCGTCGAGGCCGTAGACCCGCTGATCGCCGTCGTGCGGGCCGCCGGAGGTGTCGGTGACGCGGTACCCGTCGGGGTCGCGGGCGACGGCGAAGTCCTGCCGGGCGGAAACGTTGTCGGGATGGTCGCGCGGGATCGGGCCACGGTCCTGCGGCGCCCGCCCGGCCCGCGGGTGCCCGGCCGGGTCCGGGGCACGCCCCGCCGGATCCGGGACCTGCCCAGCCCCGTCGGGCGAATGCCTGGCCGGGTCCGGTGGGTGGGCGGCCGGGTCCGGCGGGTGGGCGGCCCGGTCCGGTGGGTGGGCGGCCCGGTCGGGGGCCTGGCCGTCGCCGGCGGGTGCCGGGGGGTCGCTGGCCTGCTGGTGCTGCTGCTGGGTCTGCTCGTGCTGGCCGAGGCCGTCGTCGCGCGGGCGCTCGGCGGGGCCGCCGGCGTGGGCGCCCGGTTCGGCGTGTGCGGCGGCGGGGTGTGCGGCGGCGGGGCGCTCGGCGCCGGCGGGGCGCGACGGCGGGTGGGCGACCGTACCGTCGGCGCCGTAGCGGTACTGGGCGCCGTCGGCGCCGGTGAGCGTGCCGCCGCGGTCGGCGGCGGCGTGCGCGACGCCCTCCTCGACCGCGCCGTCCGGGTAGCGCAGCGTCGCCGTGCCGGCGGCGTGGTCGACGGTGAGGTGGGCGTAGAGGTGGTGGCCGGTGTCCTGGAGGAAGACGCCGCTGCGGGTGGGCTCGCCGGCGGGGTTGAACTCGCGGAAGTCGGCGATCCGGGCCTCTACGCCGCCGCCGAGCAGGATGACGTCCTCGAAGCCGGTGACGTCCGCCAGGTCGTCGGTGGTGAGCGCGGTGACGCGGACGCCGCCGCCGTCGAGCTCCTCGAACCCACCCCGGTACACCTCGCCCGACCCCGGGTCGATGATCCGCGCCAGCCGGCCCTCGTCTGCCGCGGTGACGGTGAGGTGCCGGCCGTCGGCGAGGAACCGGGCCTCGACCCCCGCCCAGGTCACCGGCTGCGCGGCGAGGGCGTGCGGCGGGCGACTCGGCCAGGCGTGCAGGGTCTGCTTGTGCCGGGTGACCTGGACCCAGCTGGTCAGCTCGCCGGTGTTGCCGCGGACGCCGACCGGGCCGTTGTCGATGAAGACGCGCGCCTTGTTGCCGATCCACAGCCCGGCCGCGTCGGCGTAGGCGGCGGCGTCGAGGGTGACCTTCTCGGCCTCGACGCTGTACAGGAACGTGCTCTTCAGCTCGGCGCCCGCCGACCCGGCCAGGTGCGGCGCCATCTTCGCCGCGCTGACCGTGTAGCGGCCGTTCGTCCAGTGCCCCTTGTCGCTGACGTACGGGCGGGGCAGGTCGTGGCTGAACGTCGGCAGCCGCACGGGCGACCCGGTGCCGGCGGTGGGGACGAGGTGGTACCCGCCGCGCGGGCCGGGGGCGAGGCGCAGGTCGCCGGTGACCGTGCCGTCCGGGTGATGCCAGGCGGCGGAGCCGTCGGGGCCGACCGTGACGTGGCCGAGCGCAGTCCCGTCCGGGCCGGCGTGGGTGAGGTGCCCCCCGGTGAGCGTGCCGTCGGCGGCGAGGTCGAGGCGGGAGCCGTCCGGCCGGGTCAGGTGGAAACCGCCGTCGGCGTGCGGGGTGAGGCGCAGGTCGCTGGTGATCGGCCGGCCGTCCGGGTGGTACCAGGTGGTCGTGCCGTCGGGCCGGACGCGGGTGCGGCCGAGCGGCTCGCCGGTCGCCAGCGTCTGGTGCAGGTCGGCGCGCAGCAGGGACCCGTCGGGCCCGAGGATCAGCCGGTCCGGGCCGGCGGTGAGGATCAGCGTGCCGTCGTCGGTGTGGGTGACCGCCCAGAGCCGGGGCTGGCCGGCGACCCGGGCGGTGCCGTCGGCGTGCAGCGTGACCTCGAACGTCGCCGACCGGTCGGTGCTGACCGAGACGGCGAGGCGGCGCGGCTCGGCCGGGCGGCCGCCGGGGTTCGGGTCGGACGGGTCCGGGGACGCGGATCGCGGCGGGTGTGGGGGGCCGCCGGGCGGCTTGTCGCTGCCGCCGCCCGAGCCCGCGCGGGGCGGGGCGCCGTCGGGCGGACCGGGGGCGGCCTGGTGCTCGGTCCCGCCCGACGTACCGGCGGCCGGATGCTCGCCGCCGGTCGGCGGCCGGCCGTCGCCGGCCGGGGGTGGGTCGGCTCGGGCGGCGGGCGGCCGGGCCGGGTCCGTCACGGGACGCGGATGGGCGGTGTCGCCGCCGCGGGCGGCCGCGGTCGACAGGTCGGACTCGGCGTCGGCGAGGCGGGTCTGCGCGGCGTGCCGGCCGACGAGGGCGTCGACGAGCGCGTCGGGGTCGTGCGCCCCGCCGGCCAGCGCCCGGTCGAACGCGGCCCGCGCCTGGGCGACCTGCTCGGCGGCCTGCCGGTGCGCCTCGACGGGGCTGACGGGACCCCCGTCGCCCGTGGCTCGGGTCGGCTCGGTCGGGTGCGGTTCGGTCGGGTGCGGTTCGGCGGTGCGCGGGTGTGCCCCGTCGAGCGCCGGCGCGGCGGGCGTCGCCCGGTGGGTCGGGAGGCCTGGTGCGGGCGACGACCGGAACTCGGGCCGGACCGGGACGCCCACGGGCTCCGTCGCGGTCGCCGGCTGCGCGCCCGGGGCGGCCTCGTGGCGCGCGGCGGGCATGCCGGCGGCCTCCGGGCGGCGGGCGGCCGCGTCGTGACCGGCCTCGGCGGGCCCGGCGCTCGCGGAGTCGACCCGGTGGGACGCGACGGCCGGGGCGCCCTCGTCCAGCGCGCCGGCCGACCCGTGCGCCGCCGGTTCGGTAAGCCCGTCGGCGACCAGCGAGTGCGCGTCCGCCGGCCGGGCCGCGCCGGCACCGGGTGACCGGTCCAGGGCGCCGACGGCGACACCGTTTCGCTCGGCCCCGGGCACGGCCCGCGCCTCGGCTCCGCCGGCCGGCCCGATCCGAACCTCGGCGCCGTTCATCGTGATCTCGCGGCTCAGCCCGGGGCCCGGCGACGCGGCCCGGCCGGCGGCGGCCGGGCCGGCCGGCGCCGCGTCGACGGCGGCCGCGCGCGGCGCCTCGACGTGGGTGGCCGCACCTGGCGTCGCCAGCCGCGGCTCGCCCCCAGCGGTCCGCGCGCCGGCGGTCCGTGTGCCGGCGGCCACCGTCTCGGCCTCGGTGACGGTGAAGGAGACGCGGTCGCCGGCGCGGGTCACGACGACCGGCGCGTCGCCCATCAGGATCGTGCGCGCCTCGACGGGGCGGAAGGCGGCCAGGTGCTCGCCGAGGTGGCTCGCCACCCGGGTGGTGCCGAGCAGGTCGACGATTCCGGTGGCCCGGCTGACCTGCGGCGCGAGCGCGGACGCGGCGGCGTGGCCGGGCAGCGCGCCCGCGCCGAGCAGGCCGCCCGCGAGTGACGGCGCGCCGGCCGCCTCGACCAGGCCCATCGACCCGCCGGCCAGCGCGGAGTGCGGGACCAGCAGGCCGGAGGCGCTGGTCGCGAACCCGGCGGACGCGGCGGCCGGTTCGAGCAGGCCGGTCGCTCCCTGCTCGAAGGCGAGCCCGTGCCCCGGACCGCCGGCCGGATTGAGCCCGCCGAGATGCCCGAGGCCGCCCGCGGTGCCGAACCCGCCCAGATGACCAAGACCGCCCGCAGTGCCGAGCCCGTCCAGGTGAGCGAGACCGCCGACCGGGCCCAGGCCGGCGAGATGACCCAGCCCGCCGACCGGGGTGAGACCGCCGACCGGGGTGAGACCGCCCCCGAGCGGGCCGCCGAAGCCGTGGCCGACGGGCAGGGACGGCAGCTGCGCCAGTTCGACACCGCCGGGCGCTCCGACGGGGGCGTGGCCACCGAACGCCGGCTCGCCGCCGAGGAGGTGGGTACCGCCGGCGGCGCCCCTGGCCGCGTACTCGGCGTAGCGGGCCGGGTCGAGGAAGCCCGGGAGGCGCAGCCCCCGGCCGAGCACGGACAGCTCGAACGCGCCCTTGAGGCCGTACACGCCGATCTCGTTCGCCTCCAGCGGCGTGAAGATCCGCAGCCACTTCCCGTTCCCGAACCCCTTCCCGAGGCCGGCCTCCAGGCTCTGCCAGGGGTGCAGCTCGGCGAGCCGCGCGAACGGCCGCAGGCCCGCGAGCGCCTTCGGCAGCTGGACGAGGGTGACGAAGCCGTGCAGCGCCAGCACCCGGGCCGCGTCGGCCGCCTTGCCGAGCACGGCGACGACGTCCCACGCCCTGCCCATCACGACCGACAGGGTCAGCGCGCGGGAGAAGTCGAAGGCGCTGATCGCGACCTTGCCGGCGCCCTTCAGCAGGTCCAGCGCCCCCGCGCCGAGCGCCTTCCAGGTCTTCAGCGCCATGAGCGGTTTCGTCGTCGGGGCGATCGCCATCAGCAGGCCGAACAGCAGGCCCCAGCCGTCCGTCTTGCCGGTGGCGAAGTCGACGACGGCCTTCCCGGCGAGCACGACGTTGAGCGCGAACGCGAGCAGGCCGAGCGGGCCGCCGACGACGAGCGCGACCAGCGTGACGACGATCGCGACCTCGTTGAACGCGTCCCAGAACTGCTCGCACCCGGTCTTCGGCGAGACGATCGCCCTCGCGGCCTGCCGGATCGTCTCCGACGCGGTGCGCGCCGCTCGGCCCAGGTCCGCCTGGGCGTTCAGCGCGTCGGTCCGCAGGCCGGGGAGGTTCGGGTCGTCGGGGGCGAGGCCGTCGGCGTCGGACCAGGCCTGGTCCGCGCGGCCCTGGGCGTCGCGCATGGCCCGGATGTAGGTGCGGACGGCCGGTTCGGCCTGGTCGAAGGCGCTGTGGACGCCGGCGATGAAGTTGCGGATCGCACCGTTGACCGTGTCGCGCAGGTAGTCCGCGGTCTTGCCGACGAACGCGCCGTCGCCGGTGCTCGCGACGGTGCTGGTGAGCTGGCCGTGGACGGTGGTGGCCTGGCCGCGCATCTTCGCCATGAAGGTGGCGACGCCCGCCAGCGCGTCCGGGTCGCCCGGGGTGGGGTCGCGGTCGAGCTGGAGGCGCGACCAGTCGGTCGGCCGTGTGCCCACCCGCGCCTCCCTCCCTCGCGCCCGAGCCGGGGACGGCACGCCGTCGTCGGCACGCCGTCGTCGGCACGCACGTCGGCCCGCAACGAACAACGCGGCCGGGCTCGCCGGGGTTCATCGCCGACGGCGCACCAGGACGCGGTCGTCCGCCGCCAGCGCGGGTGAACCGTTGCGGCGGCGGCCGCGTTGTAGCGGGCGGCAGGAAGCCCACCGGCCCGGGCCGGACCACCCGCAGGAGGCGGTGCGCCATGGCGGACCTGGTCATCGACTACTCGCTGTTGCACCGGCTCGCCGGCAACATGAGGACGCTGCGCACGAACGTCGAGACCGACCTGCACCTGTCGAACGGGATGGCGGTCGCCAGCGAGGCCGGCCCGGTCGGTCCCGGGGCCGTCGGGGACCAGTACCTGTACGGCGCGCTCGTCGCGTTCTACGGGGCGACGCGCAGCCCGTTCAACGACGCCCTCGACGCGCTCGACCAGCTCTCCAACCTGTTCGGCGGCATCGCCGACGCGTACTTCAACGTCGACGCGGACCTGAAGGCCAGCGGCCTGGACACGCTCGCGCAGATGACCGGCGGCAACTGGCAGTCGCAGCAGGCCGCCTACGACGAGTACCTGAAACGGAAGGCGGACGGGACGTGGCCGAACGACCAGCCGCCGCCGCCGAAACCGGCGGACACGCCGCCGGCCACGCCGGCGCCCGGCACCCAGGTCACCTACGACGACCAGGGCCGGGTGCTGACGCAGACGACGACCGTGACGACGGCGGACGGCCAGACGTACGCGAAGACGACGACGTACCGGTATGGCGCCGACCCGAACGCAGCACCCGAGTACAGCTCGACGGTCACCTACGCCGGCGGCCAGACGATGACGCTGGACAAGCACAACAACCCGGACGGCTCGTACACGGTCACGTCGACCACGGGTGACGGGAAGACGTCCTCGTCGACGGTCACGCCCGGTGGCGCGGACGGTTCGTACAGCCAGCGCGACGTCGACCCGGACGGCGGCGTCACCACGACCGTCGTCGGCGGCAACGAGTTCGGCGGCTACACGAAGACGGTCACGAACCCGGACGGCAGCAAGGACGTCTACGCCGGCGACCCGAACACGAACGCCTGGACGCATTCCGCGCACGTCGAGCGCCCGGACGCCCCGCCCGCGGACGGCGACCCGAACCTGCAGTGGACCGGGCCATAGCCCACGTGCGTTTTCCGACATCCGATCCGCAGCACCAGGACGAAGGAGCCCGATGGCCGACATCAGCGTCAACTACGAGGCGGCGCAGGCGGTGGCGGGCAGCCTCAACGGCGCCGTCGAGAACATCGTCCCGCAGCTCGTCGCCCTGCAGGGAGCGGTGAACGCCCTGCTGACCAGCGACGGCGGGCTGTGGATGCAGAAGTCCAGCCCGGTGCTGGCGCAGAACTACCAGACGTTCAACACGTCGGCGACGAATGCGGTGACCAGCATCAACAGCTTCGCCGCGCAGTTCAACGGCATCGTCGCGAGCCTGCAGACGATGGACTCCCAGCTTTCCGGGGCCAAGTAGCCGCCGGTTCGACCGCCACCCAGACCGCTCAGAACGAGGAGGCCGCGCCATGGCGGACGTCAAGATCGACTACGCGCAGGTGAACGGGGTCGCGAACCAGCTGCAGACCCAGGGCGGCGACATCCAGGTCCAGCTCGGCGCGCTGCAGCGCCAGGTCGCCTCGCTGCTGACCCCCGAGGGGGGCCTGTGGATGGCGCTGTCGAGCCCGGTGCTGGGCGCCAACTACGAAAACTTCAACACCTCGCTCACCCAGGTGATCGCCAGCATCGGCCAGTTCGCGACGACGTTCCAGACGATTGCGCAGAACTTCCAGCAGATGGACCAGAGCATCGCCGCCCCGGGCGCCGGCGACAGCTGACGGGCCCGGTCAGACGGACAGCACCGAGCCGGCGGTCACCTGCAGGGTCTCGCTGGTGACGAACCGCGCCTGGTCGGAGCACAGGTAGAGCATCGCGTCGACGATGTCCTGTTCGGTGCCCTCCAGCGGCAGGAACTGGTGGGTGCCGGGCGGCCTTTCACTCTCGGGCGCCGGCTCGACAACCGCCATCGCCGCCGATCTCTACCACCGTCCCGGGTGCCTGGGGGCCGTCCCACGGCTGTGAGAAAGTGGCGCACGTGCCGACCGACGTGCGTCGCCAGTGGAACAACAACGTGCACTACTACCGGCTGGTGCTCGACGAGATACCGGCAGGGGCGCGGACCGCGCTCGACGCCGGCACCGGGGACGGCCTGCTCGCCGCCGATCTCCGCGAGCGCATCCCGGCCGTGACCGGCATCGACGTGGACGCGCCCGTGCTCGACCGTGCCCGCCAGTCCGGCGCGGACGTCGAGTGGGTCCTCGGCGACGTGGTGACCCACCCCCTGCCGGAGAACCACTTCGACGTGGTCGCCTCGATCACGGTCGTGCACCACCTGCCCGACCTGGGCGTCGCGTTGGCGAGACTGGCCGCGCTGACCGCGCCGGGCGGGGTGCTCGTCGTGGTCGGCTGCGCGCGCAGCACCCGTCCGGTCGACCTCGCCGTGGACGGGGTCGGGGTCGTGCAGGCCAACGTGCTCAAACGCACCCGGGTGCACTGGAAGCACACGGCGCCGGTGAACATGCATTTCCCGCACAGCTATGCGCAGGTCCGCCGGATCGCGAGCACGACCCTGCCGGGAATGCGGTGGCGGCGCCTGCCGATGTTCCGCTACGCCGTCATCTGGAACAAGCCGGCCTGACGTCTCGGAAAGCGGACCGGCCGCCGTCCCCGCGCCGGCGACCGCGCGTTGCCTGGTCCGCGCCCAGTCAGGCGGGCTGCCAGAGCTCGATGCGGTGGCCCGCTGGGTCGGTGACCCAGCCGAAGCGGCCGACGCCGTCCATCTCCTGCGTCTCCTCGGCCACGTCGGCGCCCTTGGCTCGCAGCTGCGCGAGCATCGCGTCCAGGTCGCGGACCCGGAAGTTGAGCATCGTCTGCTGGGTGCGGGAGCCGAAGTAGTCGGTCTCGGGGTCGAACGTCGCGAACACCGTCGGCCCGGGCGCCTGCTCCCACTGGCCGTGCTCGTCGGCGTCCAGGCCGAGGCAGTCGCGGTACCAGGCGCCGAGGGCAGCCGGGTCGGCGGCGCGCAGGAAGTAACCGCCGATGCCGAGTACACGTTCCATGCCGCCATCCTGTCAGCCCACCGATCGGACTCCCCTACCAGCCGCCGCAGGGCACGCCCCTGGATGCGGCCGGCGAGCTGGGAACTCGCCAGGAAAACGTCATCACCTGGCTCCGAGAAAAGGGCGCACGCTCGGCCACGCCCGACGCATAGCTGCCGTCAGCCGCTTGCGCCCCCGTCCGGGTGGACTTCAGGTCACCAGGGCACGACGCCGGCGTCCTCGAAGAAGCCGCCGGTCGGTCCGTCGTCGGGCAGGGTGGCGAGGTGGATCGCGATCGCCGCGCCCTGTTCGGGGGTGCGGACGCCGCGGAATCCGTTGAGATCGGTCGCGCAGTAGCCCGGGCAGCCGGCGTTGATGAGGATGTTGGTGTCGCGCAGCTCCCGCGCGTACTGCACCGTGATCGCGTTGAGGAAACTCTTCGACGGTGCGTACGCGGCCGAGATCGGGCCCGTCGTCTGCTCACCGCCGGCCGCGGACTGCCGGGTGAGCGAACCGACGCCGCTGGACATGTTCACGATCCGCGGTGCCGTCGAGCGCCCCAGCAGCGGCAGCAGCGCGTTCGTGACCCGCACGACGCCGATCACGTTGGTCTCCACGACCCGCCGGATCGTCTCGGGGTCGACCGTGGTGGGCGTCTGCGGCATGCCGCCCGTCACCCCGGCGTTGTTCACCAGCACGTCCAGCCGGCCGGCTCGCTGCGCCAGCAACTCGGCCGCAGCCGCCGCGCTCGCGTCGTCGGTCACGTCAAGCGGCACGCCGAACGCGTCGGCGCCGGCCGCGCGCAGCTTCTCGACCGCGGCCTCGCGCCGCGCCTCGTCCCGGGCTCCCACGCCGACGCTCCAGCCGAGCGCCCCGAGACCCGCCGCGATCTCGTACCCGATTCCCTTGTTCGCGCCCGTCACCAGCGCGATCGTCCGCTCGCTCATGACACCGATGCTTCTCCCTCGCCCAGCGGTCCACCAACACCGACTCGGTACGGACCGATACCTCCCGGGTATCGACACCTCCCCGCCCGGGCGGCGGCAGGGTGATCACCGGCCGGCCCGCGGCCGGCCGTACCGCAACGTCCCGCCGTACGCTGGGCGGCATGGAGACGCGCGAGCTGCGCTACTTCGTCGCCCTCGCCGAGGAGCTGCACTTCGGCCGAGCCGCCCAGCGCCTCGGGATCGCGCAGCCACCGCTGTCCCGGGCGATCAGCCAGCTCGAACGGCGGCTCGGGGTGATCCTGCTCAACCGCTCGAGCCGTGGCGTCACGCTGACCGAGGCCGGAGCGGTGCTGCTGGCCGAAGGCAGGGCGGCCCTCGACGCGGTCGAGGCCGCCGACCGCCGCACCCGCCGGGCCGCGACCACGTCGACCGGCGAGCCCAGCCTGGTGCTCGTCACGAAGGCGGGGGCGTCCGGGGAGCTGATCGCCAAGCTGCTCGACGCCTACGCAGCCGAGCCCGGCGCGGTCCCCGTCGACGTGTACCTGTGCGGGATCGCCGAACAGGGACGGCTCCTGCGTGACGGGCGGGCCGACGTGGCGCTGCTGCACCGGCCCTTCGACGCGACCGCCGGGTTCGACACCGAGGAGCTGCTCACCGAGGGCCAGGTCATGGTCCTGCCCGCCGGGCATCCCCTCGCGGGCCGCGCCGACCTGCGGCTCGCCGACGTCGCCGCGCTGCCCGGCCTGCCGCTGCCGCGCTGGCCGCACGCCGACGGCACCTATCCGGACGGCCCGGGCCCGCAGGTTCGAGACCACACGCAGCTGTTCCAGCTGATCTCGCTGGGCCGTACCTGCGCGATCCTGCCCGAGTCCTGCCGCATCCACCTGCGCCGCGACCTGATCACCGTCCCCGTGCTGGACGCTCCGCCGGTGACCACCGTGATCGCCTGGCCGCCGCACAGCCGTTCCCGCCCGCTGGCCACCCTCATCCAGGTCGCCACCCGCCTCTAGTCGCACCCCCGACCGCCGACGGGAGGGAGGGCGATGGGTACGCCGGATCGTGCTGCGGGTGTAGGGGCTGGTGTCGCTGCTCCGGCGGCGCTGGTGGCACCGCCCTCGACCACCTCGCCGACGGCCCCACCTGGAGCTACGGCGCCGACACCGACACGGGCGGCTCTCCGTTCGGCCCCCTCCGCCGCCGCGACGCCGTCCTCGCGATGAGCCGCGGCGCCACGAGCCACGCCGAGTCGGACTGACCGCCCGCCACCGCTGACCGCCCGCCACCACTGGGCCGACGACGACGCGACGCGCGGGCACGACCACGTCTCGGCTGCGCCGAGGCCGGCCGGGCGGTCAGCGCAGGATGGTGTGCGGGATGGTGATGGTGCGCAAGCTGCCGGTGGGGTCGACGATGTGGCCGCGGCCGGGGCGGATGCCGGTGCGCAGCAGGCTCTGCGGGATGCGGGTGCCGATGAGGTCGCCGTCGACGGAGCTCTGCGGGGCCAGCAGCACGCCCTGGCGGGAGCGTTTCGCCTCGGCGACCCAGCCACCGAGGGCCTGGCCGAGCGCCTCACCGCTGCCGGCGTAGGCGAGGCCGATCCGCCGGTCCCGGCCGGTGGCGACGACGGCCCGCAGCGGCGGCTCCAGCGGGTTGTTGTAGCCGAGCAGGTCGACGTCGTCGACGAGCACGACCACCGGCCGTCCCGCGCCGCCGCCGTCGTGATCAGCCACGCCGGCCCCGGCGCCGACCGTCCCAGCGCCGCCGCGGGCGGATCCGGCCGGTCCGGCTCCGGAGCCGTCGGCGCCCAGCTCGTCGATCGCGGCGGTGAGGTCGTCGGCGGCGAACGCCGGTCCGGTGAGCAGCCGGACGTCGGCGTGCGCGGCGAGCCGGCGCAGCGGCGACTCCCGGGGCGTGACGACGACCAGCGCCGTGCCACCGGCGAGCAGGGACACGCCGAGCGTCGCCAGTGCCATGCTGCGTCCCGAACCGGGCGGGCCGGCGACGAGGAACGTGTGCGAACGGCCCGCCAGGTCGACGAGCAGCGGCCCGGCGTCGTCACCGCCGAGGCCGAGCAGCGCGCACAACGGCCGCCGGTCGGCCTGGCCGACCTGCGCGAACGCGTCGGCGAACGTCACCGACTCGGGCAGCGCCGCCACCGGGAACGGCGCCCGCGCCCCCCTCCCCCCGCCCGCGCCGGCCTTGCCGCCGCCCGGGCCGGCCCCACCCGCGCCCGCCTCGGCCGCGCGGGCCGCCGCGCCGATGCGGCGCAGCTCGTCGGCCTGCGCCTGCCCGGTGGGCTCGGGGGCCAGCAGCGCGACCTGCACCTCGGCCTGGTCGTCGGCCCGCCAGCCGCGGCCGGGCGGGACGACGGCCGGCACCCGGGCCGGCAGGACGTGGATCGTCGTGTAGTCGGACCGCTCCGTCATCCGCAGGACCAGCTTGCTGTCGACGAGCGGCGACGCCCGGCCGGTCAGCAGCGCCCGCTCGGACGTCAGGACGAGGTGGACGCCGACGCCGGAGCCTTCGCGCAGCAGGGCCAGCAGCAGTTCGTAGAGCCGGCCGCCGTCGTGCTCGCCCAGGGTCGCCGCCAGCGAGTCCCAGCCGTCGACGAACAGCACCAGGTGTGCGGGCCGATCCGGCCCGGGCAGCACCCCGCGTAGCTCGGCGAGCCCGGCGCACGAGTGCCGGCCGAGCAGCGCCTGGCGCCTGGTCACCTCGGCGGCGAGGCGTTCCAGCAGCCGGGTGAGGCGTTCCAGGTCGGCCGCCGGCACGACCGCGCCGGTGTGCGGCAGCTCGGCGAGCACCGCGAGCGCCCCGCCGCCGGCGTCGACGCCGTAGAAGTGCACGTCGGCGCTGGACACCGCCGAGGCGAGCGCGCCGGCGAGCGTCCGCAGCACCTGGGACCGGCCCGAACGCGGCGTGCCGATCACGCCGAGGTGGCCGCTGGCCGCCAGGTCGCACAGCACCGGGACCTGCCGCTGCAGCGCCGGCAGGTCGGCGAGCGCGTACGGCACGGCCGGCAGCGCGCCCGTCAGCGCCGTCGTCGCCCGGTCCGGCGCCGGGTAGCCGAGGGCACGCACCCGGTCGGCCAGGTCGGACACGAGCAGCCGGGTGCCGAGCGCCGGCAGCCAGGGGCTCGGCCGGTGGGCGCCGTCCGGGTCGTCGCCGGCGAGCACCGCCGCGGCCCGGATCGCGTCGACGAGGACGTCGAGGTCGGTCGCGGCCGCGTCCTCGGCCGCGGTGGCGGCCGGCTCGGCGATCAGCGGCAACGGCCGGCCCAGCCCCAGCCAGCGCAGCGGCACCGCCTCCACCGCATCCGGACCGCCCGGGGCGCCCGGACCGCCCGCGACGTCCGCAACGTTTTCGACGGGCGTCGTGGCCGGGGCACGCGACGCCGTCGCCAGCTGTGCGCGAGGGCCGTCGGGCCGGCGGGGGCTGTCGTAGCGGCTGCCGGCGAAGGCCGTCTGGAACGGCACCGACGAGCGGGCGGCGAGCCGGACGAGGGCTCGGCCGGGCGTCGCCGCGGACACGAACGCCGCGTCGGCGGTGTCGATGACGTCGGAGCTCTCGTGCGTGTCGGTGACCCGCAGGGCGATCCGCAGGTTCGTGTTGGCGCGGATGTCGGCGGTGACCGCGCCGCCCGGGCGCTGGGTGGCCAGAACCAGGTGCACCCCGAGCGACCGGCCCCGCTGGGCGAGGCTGACCAGGCCGGGGACGAACTCGCGTACCTCGCTGACCAGCGTCGCGAACTCGTCGATGACGATGACGAGGCGGCCCAGCGGCGGCAACGCGCCGTCCGCCACCCGCAGCGCGCGGTAGTGCCCGAGGTCCTTCGCGCTCGCCGCGGCGAGCAGCTGTTCGCGGCGGCGCAGCTCGGCGGCGAGCGACTCGAGCGCGCGGACGGCGAGCGCCGAGTCCAGGTCGGTGACCATCCCGAGGGTGTGCGGCAGCCGGACGCAGCCGTGGAACGCGCTGCCGCCCTTGTAGTCGACGAGGACGAAGCCCAGCTCGTCCGGGTGGTTGCGGGCGGCAAGCGACGCGACGAGGGTCTGCAGCAGCTCGGACTTGCCGGCGCCGGTGGTGCCCGCGACCAGGGCGTGCGGGCCGTCGCGGACGAGGTCGAGCACGAACGGCCCGTCGAAGCCGGCACCGAGCGGGAACGCCGTCGTCGCCGGCCGGCCCTGCCACGCCTGCGCGAGCCGGCCCGGCATCTCGTCGGGGGTGACGTCGGCGAGGCCGAGCAGGTCCAGCAGCCGCACGTCGGTGGGCAGACCGCCGGCGTCGTCGGGGGTGACGTCGCGCAGCGAGCACATAGCCCGGCTCACCTGGTCGCACCACGGGGCCGTGACCAGGTCGGGGCGCACGCGGCGCAGCTCGGGCGCGTCCGACTGGCGCACCGTCAGCCTGCGGCCGTCGGCCCGGACGACGGCGGCGCACTCCTCGGGCAGCAGCCGCTCGTCGGTGTCCAGGCACAACGCGAACACCCGGACGGCGGGCCCCTCCCGCAGGACCTGGACGACGCCCGGCACGTCGCGCAGCCGGCGGGCGCCGTCGAGCACGACGAGCACGTCCGGCTCCCGGAACAGCACCTGGCCCATCGTCGAGCCGCGGGCCTTCGTTCGAGCCTTGACCAGGGCGACCAGCTCGGAGACGCGGTGCGCGACGGTCTCGGGGTCGGTGCCGACGAACGCGAACGGCACGGCGGCGACCGGGCCGTCGGCCGGGCTCGGCCGGGCGTGCGGCAGCCAGCGCACCCAGTCCCAGCGGGCCTGGCCCGCCGCGTCGGCGAGGATCTCGACGCGCAGGTCGCGGGGGCTGTGCAGGACACAGGCCTGGGCCACCAGCCAGCACGCCGACGCGCCCACGGCGTCGCCGGGGCCGACTACGCCAACGACCCCCCGGCCGGCCACGTCGACGAGCACCGGCACGTCGGGCACCGTCCAGCGCACCTCGCGGGTGAACCCGTCGACCGCCGGGTCGTCCACCTCGATGAGCGACGGCTGGTCGGCCGTGCCGACCCGCAGCACCAGATGGTCGGGGTCGACCCGGCGGCGTTCCCAGAGCCGGCCGCCCGGCCCGGTCGCGGTGAGCCAGGCCGCCGCCGGGTCCGGCGCCGCGTCGTTCCTGGCCCGCCGCTCCGCGCCGACGGCCTCGGCGAGCTCCCCGTCGACCTGCGCGCGCCGGGCGCGGTACCGGGCCGCGGCGACGCGGAACTGGCGTCGGCCGCCTCGCCGGTCGGTGTACCAGTTCGCCACGCCCATCAGCGGCGCCATCGCCATGATGATCAGGAAGTAGGTCGACCCGAAGAGCCAGACGAACGCCACGCCCATGACCAGCGGCGACAGCATCATGACCATCGGGATCGGCCGGCGCATCGGCACCGTCGGCGGCGACGGGTAGCGCTGCCGGGCGTAGAGCAGCGGCGGCACGATCCGCGGCGGCCGGTTGAAGTCGCGGCCGACGACGTCGACCGACGGGGTGACCGCGGCGTCCGGTTCGAACGCGTCGACCAGGCGCAGCAGGGTGTCGCCGACGGCGAGGTCCACGCCGACGGGCCACGGCCGCGAGGCACCCGCACCCGGGCTCAGGCCGTTGTCCGGCGCAGCTTCGTCTACCGCCGCGGCGGCGGGCTCGGCGGGGCGGTGCGGGCGGCGGGGGTCGCCGTGGTGGTTGACGTCCACGGCGAGCTGATGCTCGTCGATCCGCCGCGCCGGCGGCGGGTAGGGCTGAGCGAGCCGGGCGCCGCGCACGTCGGCCTCGTCCCTGGGCAGCCTCGCTGCGGGCCGGCCGTTCGGTCCCCGCGCGCCGGTCTCGCCGCTCGGGCCGCCGCCGGCCGCCGGCCAGCTCACCCGGGTCTCGCCGGTGTGGCCGACGTGCAGCACCGGGCCGCGCGCGGGCAGCCCGTCGAGCCGGATGGCGCAGCCGGCCGCCGCGCCGATGCCGTGGGTGCCGGGCCCGACGGGCCACACCCGGCCGGCGTGCGGGCCGCCGACCGCGCGCACCTCGTACCAGTGCCCGCCGTACGTCCCGGGCCCGCCGTCATAGGCGGGCTCGCCGTCAGATCCGGGCCTGCCGTCCTGCCCGGGCCTGCCGTCGTGCCCGGGCCTGCCGTCGTGCCCGGGGCCGCCGGCGGGCTCGCGCCGGTCGCCGCCGGCGCGCCACGCGTCGCCCGGCGCGCCGGGCCGCCGGGGCGGCACGGGGCCGACCTGCCGGGCCGGGCCGCCGAGGCCGACCCGGGCCCCGCCGACCAGTCCGGAGGCGCGCAGGGTCGCCGCCGGGTCGAGCCGGACGCCGCCGAGGTAGAGGGCAGGCGCGTCCGCTGGTCGGCCGGGACCGCCCAGTTCCGGTCCGGCGACCGCGGCCGGTCCGGCGACCGCTGCGGCCGGTCCGGCGCCCGGCGCGGGCATGCCTGCCGGCGCCGGTCCGCCGGCCGAGGCCGACTCTGCCGCTGCGACCGGGGCGGGCCTGGCGCCCGGGGCCGGCTTGGCGGCCGCAGCCGCGCCGACGCCGTTCCCTGCGGTGGGGCGGCCCGGGGCGGCCCGGTGCCGGGGCGCGGCCTCGACCCACGCCGCCGGCCTCTCGAGGGCGGGCGGGCCGGCCAGCTCGTCGGCGAGGTCGCGGGCGAGACCGGCGGCGACGGTCGCGATCGTGCTGGCCGGGTCGGCCGCGAGGGCTACGTCCAGCTCGGCGCCGGACGGGAGGGTGACGGTCAGCGGCACCGGGCCGACGGCCGGCGTCATCGCGGCGCCTCCTTCATCGCGCGCTCCCTCGTGGCGGCGTGGCCGACGCCGCGGTCGCGGCCGTCTCGGCAGCCCCCGGCGTCGTGTCGGGCTCGGCGAGGTCCGACGCCGCAGGCACACCGGCCACGCCGGCTACCGCCCCGGCCGCGGCAATGACCGGGCCGACGACTCGTGCGGCCGGCAACGGGGCGGCCACCGGAGGCGAGTAGGTCGGCGACGGCGCGAGCGACGGCCGCGGCGCCGGCGGTGGCGATGGCAACGGCCACGGCGTTGGCGTCGGGAGGCGCGGCGGCACCGGCGGCGCCAGGGGCGCTACCGGCGCAGGTGCCGGCACCTGCGCCGGCGGCGCGGCCCGGATCGGCGGTGGCGCGTCCGTGCGCGCCGGGGGTGTCGCCGGCGCCGGGTGGGGCGCGCGGGCCTGGCGGCGCAGGGCTCGCGCGACGGCGCGTTCCAGCGCAGCGGCGTCGACGGCGACGCCGAACTCGGGCGCCGCCAGGCCGCCCCGGTCGTCGAGGACCAGCCGGAAGCCGGCGCCCGGCCAGTCGCCGGCGACCAGGACCCGCAGGGTGGGGTCCCGGCGGGTGGCGGCGGCGAGCCGGGCGGCGTCGGCGTCACTGGGGCGCGCGCAGACCAGCACCGTGCGCACGGGATACGGCGGCGGGGTGTCGGCAGCGGAAGGATGGGCGCTGGGCGGCGGGGTGTACGTCAGCTCGCCGAGCGCGGCGGCGAGCGGGGGGCCACCGTAGCCGGGCAGGACGTCGTCGGTGACGACGAGCCGGGCCGGGCGGCCGGTGGCTGGGAGTCCGGCGGCGAGCTGCGCGGCGAGCACCGCGGCGAGACGCCGGGCGGCCTCCGGCGGCCCCTCGACGGCGCCGACGGCGGGCAGCGCGCCGAGGTCGAGCAGGACGAGCGCCCGTCGCCGGCGCCGCCCGGAGACGCCGACGGCGACCAGGAGGCCCGGCGCGGAGCCGTCCGCGCCACCCCCGGCCGAGGTCGGCGGCCGGCCGCCGGCCGAGAGGGGCCGCCGGCCAGCCACCGACGGGGGCAGCTGGCTGCGGGCGGCCGTCCAGCGGCCGGGCCCGGCCGGTCGCCAGGGACCGCCGAGCTGGCGCTCGACGTCGCGGCCGGACCGATCGCCGAGGCCGTGCGCAGCCCCGCCGGCGCCGCGACGGGCGGGCCGCAACGTCGCGCCGACCGTCACCCGCGTCGGCCCGGCGGCCAGCAGGTACGGCCGGCCGGGAATCCGGGCGCCGGCCACGGCGGCGAACGCGGCCGCGCCCAGCGCCGACGTGCCGGGGTCGCGCAGCGCGGCCGCCGCGAACCGCACCCGCAGCCAGGCACGTGCTGGCCGCGAGGCCGCGGCCGCGAGGATCGTCACCGCGGTACGCAGCGCCTGCCCCGTTCGGGCCGCGGCGCGCTTCCAGCCGACCACGCGGGAGAACCACTGCGCACCGGCGAGTGCGAGTACGACGGCGACCGTGACGGTGAGGCCGACGAGGATCGTGTGCCGGTGGGTGGCGAACAGCCCGGCCGGCCCGAACAGCCCCGAGCCCGCGGCCATGGGCGTCACGGCCGCTTCGCCGTGCCCGCCACGGGGCGCGACGCGACCGTCGACGGCGTCGGGTTCGATAGGGGCACCGAGGTGCACGATACCGAGACGACCGGACATGTCCGGGTGCGTCGTGACCGCTTGGGTGAGCGTTGGCGCCTGCCTCATCTCCAGGTCACCTGGGAGCGCCGTCCCCGGTGGTCCGCCGGGCGGCACGAGGGGCCCCGCGCTGGGTGGCGGCTGTCCGGCCGGCGGCACCGGCAGGCGAAGCGGCTTGCGGCGCCGGGCCGGGACGTGATCGGGTGGACCCTGCGCAGCTACGGCGTGGTCTGCGCGCCGAGCTGGAGGTGGCGGTGGCGGTGGCGGTGGTGGTCTCGGTCGGCCGTGCCCGTCCGGAGAACCGCGGGCTCGGCCCGGGCATGCTGGACCGGTTGCGAGAGGCGGCCGCCGGGCATCGTCCCGCGGACGAGATCATCGTCGAGTCGATTGTGGGGTACCAGGCGTCGTGAAGGCCAAGGTGGACGAGGGCCCAGTGGACGAGGACCCGTACTGCTGGCCGGGTACGTCGTGCCTGCGCAACCTGCTGGGCATCCGGGACTCCCACGAGCTGAGCAACGCCGAGCACGAGCTCGTCGGGATCCGGACGGCGGAGATCGCGGCGTCACCGGTCCCGGGCGAGTACGACACCGCGCACCTGCAGCGGTTCCACAAGACGATGTTCCAGGACGTCTACGACTGGGCCGGCGACCTGCGCATCGGCAACATCTCGAAGGGCGACATCTCGTTCGTCGCCGCGGACCAGGTCCGCGAGCGGCTGGACACGATGTTCGCCAAGCTGGCCCAGCGCGGTCACCTGACCACCCTGGAATGGGACGACTACGTCATCGGGTTCGCCGGGCTCTACGGCGAGCTGAACGCGATCCACCCGTTCCGGGAGGGCAACGGACGGACCCAGCGGGCGTTCCTGCGCCAGCTCGCCGGGCACGCCGGCTACGGGATCGCCTGGAACTCGCTGCAGCGCCGCGCGAACGACCAGGCGTGCAGCAAGTACCTGCGCACCGGTCGGCCGCAGGCCCTGATCAGGCTGCTCGCCCCCGCCATCCAGCCCCGTTACCAGTAGTCGCTACCAGTAGTCGCCGCGGGCGGCCGCGAGGACTGCCCGGAAGTGGGGGGTGACGAACTGGTCTGGACCCCTGCGCCTGCGGGCATTAGGGAAAGTCAGGGCAGACCACGTCCAGTGGGGCATCGGTGGGCCCTTAGTGTGGTGCGGGATGACTGCCACAACGGCTGACGCCGCTCTCCCGCTCATCGTTCACCCGCCGCACGTCCCGACCTCGGCCGCACCGCTGATGGTCACGGACTGGCGGCGCATCGCCTCCCTCGCCGTGGTGTTCGCCGCCCTCGCCGTCACCGCCCACTGGGCCGACGGCACGCTGGTGCGCGCGTTCGACCACCCGATCGAGAGCTGGGTGATCGACCACCGCACGCCGGCGACGGACTGGCTGTTTCGCCGGGCGTCGTTCATTGGCTCGTCGCGGGTCGTCTACACGCTCGGCCCGCTGCTCGGCCTCGCGGCGTGGGCCCGGTGCCGGACGCTCGGCTACACGATCTGGACGGTGACCGCCGCCCGCCCCCTCGTCGAGCACGGCATGAAGCTGCTCGTCGACCGGCCGCGGCCGAACATCGACCGGATGGTCGCCGGCAACGGCCCGTCGTTCCCCTGCGGACACGTGATGGCGGCCGCGGCGCTGTGGGCGATGGTGCCGATCGTGCTGTCGCTGTACGTGTCGTCGCGGACGGTCTGGCGGGCGAGCATCGCGGTCTCGTGCGCGCTGGTCCTCATCATCGGCTCCAGCCGGGTGTACCTCGGGGTGCACTGGCCGTCGGACGTGCTCGCCGGGCTGCTGCTCGACGCGCTGCTGCTGGTCGCCGTCGACCGGCTGTTCAACCGGGCGCACGCCGACGCCCCCTGCCGAAGCAGGCAGGGCGGGACCGGCCCGCTGACCCGGATGGCGCGGACCGCCCGGATGGCCCGCCGAGGCCAGGCGCAGGCGCGCGGTTGATCGGTCGCCGCATTCCCGGTGAACGGGTGGTAAACGACTCACCGCGCGCGACCGCCGCTGGTCGGTATGGTCCCTTTCAGCGACTTCACAGAATTCGCGGAGGCGGCGATGGCGGACGGCGGCGGGCCGCGCCTCGTCTGGCTGGACGACCCGGCCGCGACCCGGGTCGAGCTGGTCGGGGCGAAGGCGGCAAACCTGGCGGTATCGGCGAACGCCGGGCTCCCCGTCATCCCGGGATTCGTGGTGACCACGCGGGCAACCGCCGGCCACGACGGCCCGGCGGTGGCCACGGCGCTGGTCGACGACGACGAGGCGCGCGGGCACTGGGAGCGGCTCACCGACCAGGGCGCGCGGCCGCTCGCGGTCCGGTCGTCGTCGGTCGCCGAGGATTCCGAGACGTCGTCGATGGCGGGTCAGTTCCTCTCGGTGCTGCACGTGACCGGCTGGGACGCCTTCGCGAAGGCGGTCGGCGAGGTCGTCGGCTCGGCCCGGATCGGGCCCGACGGGGCCGGCATGGCCGTCCTCGTCCAGCCGATGGCGCAGGCCCGGCTCGGCGGGGTGATGTTCGGCCTGGACCCGCTGACCGGTGACCGCTCCCGGCTGCTGGTGTCCATGACGGACGGCCTGCCCGAGCTGATCGTGAGCGGCGAGGTCAGCGGCACCAGCGTGGTGCTGTCCCGGCTCGGCCGGCTGCGGTCCGTGGACGGCCCGGTCCCGGCCTCACTGCACGCCAACGACCGGTTCCGCCTTGCCCGGCTCGCCCGGCGCACCCGCCGGCTGTTCGGCGGCCCGCAGGACATGGAATGGCTGATCGAGCCGGACGGCACGCTGCGGCTGTTGCAGAGCCGGCCGGTCACGGCGAGCGCGGTACCCGCGCGGCGCAGCCACCTGTTCGGCCCGGGCCCGGTCGCCGAGACGTTCCCGGAGCCGCTGTCCCGCCTGGAGCTGGACCTGTGGGTTCCGCCGTTGGAGGACGGCTTGGAGGAGGCGCTGCGGCTGTCCGGCACCCTCGGGCGCCGCCCGCCGAAGCAGCCCTACGTGCTCGACATCCAGGGCCGGGTCGCGGTCGACCTGGAGGCGCTCGGCGTACTGCGGGCCCGCAGGCGCTGGTGGACGCCGTTCGACCCGCGGCCCGGCTACCGACGGCTGCGGGCGGCGTGGCGGATCGGCCGGCTGCGGGTGGCGATGCCGTCGATCGTGGCCGACCTGGCGGCCGAGGTCGACGACAGCCTGAGCGCGGTGCCCCCGCTGGACCAGCTCGCGGACCACCAGCTGCCGGTGCTGCTGCGCAACACCCGCTCGACGCTGATGGGGGTGCACGCCCACGAGATCCTCGCCGGCCTGTTCCTGAACGCCCGGGCGAGCGCCACCACCGGCGCGGCGATCGCGGTCGCGACCGTGTCGCTGGCCCGGGAGGACGGCCTCGACGACGAGGAGATCATCACCCGTTTCCCGGCGGCGCTGGCGCTGGTCCCGCCCCGGGTCGGCGGGGAGCGGCGGCTGCCGCCGACCCCGGCCTACGTCGCCACGCCGACCGGCGACGGCGACGACCCGATGGCGCTCGCCCGCGAGACGCTGCGGCTGCGGGCCCGGTGGCTGCAGGAGCTGACCGCGCTCACCGCCGTCGAGCTCGGCCGGCGGATGGCCCGGCGCGGCCAGCTGCACCACGCCGCCGACGTCCGCCACCTCACCCTGGACGCGCTGCTGGCCCTCACCGTCGCGCACAACGTCGCCGCCGCGGTGCCGGTCCGGCCGGACGAGCCGCTCGCGCCGTCGCTGCCCGCGGCGTTCCGGCTGGCGCCGGACGGCAGCCTGGTGGCCGACGGCCGCGCCGGTGGCGGCCCGCGGGGCGTCAGTTCCGGGCGGGCGCAGGCGCCGCTGACCCGCGACACCGGGCAGGCCGCCGGCAAGATCCTGCTGGTCGAGAGCCTGGACCCCGCGCTCGCCGCCCTGCTGCCCGACCTGGCCGGCCTCGTCGCGCGCTCCGGCAGCCCGCTGAGCCACCTGGCGATCCTCGCCCGGGAGTACCGGGTGCCGACCGTCGTCGGCTTCCCCGACGGGTTGGACGACCTGGCCGACGGCGACGTGCTGATCGTCGACGGCGGCGACGGGACCGTGGGCCGGCCGGACGACGCCGCGGACGAGAGTGGTCCGGCCGACGACGCCGACCGTGGTGGCGTGCCGGGCCCGAACGGGACCGCCGGTCCCGCGGCCGGCTTCGCCAGCGGGGCCACGGCCGGTGAGGCCGGAGCGAAGCGGGCTGGCGCAGCCGCAGCGGCCGCGCAGCGGGCCGGCCGGGTCGGAGGAAGATCATGAGACGGCTGTTCGTCATCGGAGTAGGCGGCCTGACGCTCGTCGGCTCCGGCCTGTACTTCTTCGTCTACCTGTACCGCTGGGAATGGAACCGCGCGGTCGTCAGCGGCCTGATCTTCCTCGCGGTGGAGGTGGCGCTCGTCGGGCTGGTCATCTCGGCCCGGCTCACGAGGCTCACCCGGACGGTGCAGACCGGCACCCAGCACCCGGCGCGCCAGTCCCGGATCGCCACCCGGCTGCGCGACGCGCCGGCCGAGCCGTCGGCAGCGTTCGCCTGGCTGCGTTCCAGCGGCTCCGGCTCGTCCGCGCCGGTCTTCATCCCGATCCTGATGGGGACGGGCCTGGCGCTGTCCGGCGCCGCCTGGCTGGTCGAGCGGATCGGCCGGGCGACGGCCCGTAACAGCTCCGACCCGCGCATCGCCGCGCGGATGTCCCGGCTCGGGCCGCCGGTCGGCGGACTGCTCGACGACAGCACCGACCCGCTGCGGCTGCTGCGCCACCCGGCGTCGCCGCGATGACGCCCGACGCCACCGCCCGCCCCGCCGGACGCGGCACCGCTCCCCCGGCGCCGCCGCGCCGCCGGCGATGAGGACCGTCCGCAACCTCGTCATCCTGCTGATCGTGGTCGGCGGGGTGCTGTTCGGCGTGCACACGCTGGAGGAGGCGACCGAGTACCACGGCGGGTCGGGTGAGGCGGCCAGGACGACGGTGGTGTTCACCGTCGACGGCAAGCGGTTCAATCACGGCTCGGACCTGGCGGCGACGACGCTGTGGGAGACCTGCGTCGGGACGCTCGGGTGGCGAGACGCGTCGACGCCGGTCCGCCAGTCCGACGGCTCCTATGTCGCCGAGGTGCGTCCGTCGCTGCCGGGCGACACCCGCCGGCGGCTGCGCGGCTGCCTGGAGGACCTGACGCTGGACAGGATCCGCGGCTCGGTCGTCCGGATCGCCAGCTCCTGACCCGCGGCGACGCCCGGCGCGCGCCGACGGGCCCGCGGATCAGGTCTGTGCTGGGGGCGATCAGTCCGCGGCGGGTCGAGCGAGGACCCAGGCCGGGTGCTTGGCGGCTCGCCCGTCGCCGGAGGAACGGCCGGTGAGCCGCCGCGCCACCCAGGGACGGACGTAGCGCCAGTAGTAGCCGGCCTCGGCGAGGCGCCGCCGGGCGGACGACGCCTCCTCGTCGGACGGCGGCGGCGGCGCCTCTGCGGCCGACACCGGGGCCGACGACAGCCGTGCCGACGACACCGGGGCTGACGACGGTGGGGCCGGCGGCGATGGGAGCTCCGCGGCGCCGAGGGCGGCCAGGACGAGGGTCGCCACCCGCTGGTGGCCCACCGGGTTGAGGTGCAGCCGGTCGTCGGACCAGTAGCGCGGCCGGCGGATCTCGGCGTCGGCGAAGACGTTGACGAACGTCAGCCCGCGGTCTCTCGCGAGCGCGGCGGCGACGTCGGTCAGCGCGGCGGCGCGGCGGCGCAGCGCGCGACCGAACGGCAGCCGGTCGGACGGATCGGGCCCGGCGAGGACGACGGGCGTGACGCCGGCGGCGAGGCAGCGGTCGACGGCCTGGGCGGTGAGGTCACCGAGCCGGGCGACGTCGGCGCCGGGACGCATCACGTCGTTGCCGCCGCCGTTGATCGTCACGATGGTCGGCGCCGGGTCGAGGGCAAGCGCGGCGTCGAGCTGCTCGGTCGCGATCGGCGCGAGCAGCCGCCCCCGGACGGCGAGATTCGCGTACCAGACGTCCGCGGGCCGATGATGGGCGGCGAGCCCCTCGGCGACCCGGTCGGCCCAGCCCCGGGGGGTGCCGTCGGCCCGCTCGTCGCCGACGCCTTCGGTGAAGCTGTCCCCGATGGCGACGTAGCGCACAGCAGCCAGCCTCCTCCACCCGTGCCGCGACGTCCCGTCGACGGCCTGCCGTGCGCCGCTGCCGCGCGCCCGCCGGGGCGCGGCCGGGCTCTGCCGGGGGCCGCGCGAGGGCCTCGCCGGCCGACACCCGGGGCGGCGCTGACGCCTGAATGCCCAGGTCGTCCGACCTCGTGTGTCATGATGCCGGAGTGGCACTGACGGGCCGCAACGGGGGTACCATGAATTCGATCTTCGAGCGATGCGTGGTCTGTGGCGACCGGCCGGACCCCGCGCGGCGGCTCGGCATTCTGCTGCCCGAGGGGCGGCTCGGGGTGGTGTGCGGCCACCACGACCCGACGGCGCCGGGCTTCCGTGAGGACCTTTTCTTCGGCCTGTTCCGCTGGCACGGGCTGGCCATCGACGACGTCCAGAGCGTCGTCGTCGCGGAGACGGTGGCCCAGCTCGTCGTCGCCGCCCTCGCCGCCGCCGAGCCACCCATGCCGCCCCGGTCGCGTCCCGACCGGTTGTCGCATGCCGCGCATCCGAAGGCGGCCGGGGTGGCGCTGCCGCCGGCGGGTCAGCCGGGGTCGCGCCGGCACGGGCGTCCCCGGCGCGCGTCCTGCGCGCAGTCCTGACCCAGGCGGCGCCGGGACCGCTCAAAGCGGCTGGCTGAGCCCCGACTGGTAGGCCATGACGACCAGCTGGGCGCGGTCGCGGGCGCCGAGCTTGGTCATCGCGCGGTTGACGTGCGTCTTCGCTGTCAGCGGCGAGAGGAACAGCTGCTCGGCGATCTCGTCGTTCCACAGGCCCGCGGCGCCGAGGCGGACCCGTCGCCGGACGCGGCGAGCCGACCTGGACGACCCGCGGGCAGGGTCGTCGGGTTGGCTCGCTGTGGGGCCGCGGGCGCCCGCTTCGACCCCACAGCTCATGTCCCGACGCTTCTCATCGGCCGGGTCCGCGTCGTCGGCGCCGGGCGGCTGAGCGACGTGGCCCTCCGGTGCCGACCTCGAAGACGGCGCTGCTGGCTGTCACCCACGGCGGCGGGACAGGAGTCGCCTGATTCCGCGGCGCCGGGCCGGCGCATCGGCGGGATCTTCGTCGCCGGTGTCGAGAGCCCGCTCCGTTTCGGCCTCGGTCCGCGGCGCCGGCGTAGCCGCACCGGTCCGCGGCGGCGCCGCCGACCGCGCCGCCGGGATCAGCACGTCCGCAGACGCCGGTGCGGGGGCCGCGCCGGGCTCGGCGGTCTCGACGCCGGCAATCTCGACGCCGGCAATCTCGACGCCGGCAGTTTCGACGCCGGCAGTTTCGACGCCGAGCAGGGCGGCCAGCCGGCGGTCCAGATCGGGATCGTGGTGGTCGTGGTCGCGGAGCACCTCGCGCAGCAGTTCAGGTGCGTGGGCCTCGGCGGCCGCCAGCAACGTGGCCATTCCCGTCGGGGTGCCCGCGACCGCCGGACTGAGCTCGGCCAGCACCGGGCCGGGGCCCTTCGGCCCGGCGGGGACCGACTTCGCGTAGCGGCGGTTGAGGTCGGTGAGCAGCCGGTGTGCGCGTTCGTTCGCGGCGCGCTCCTCGTCCAGGAAGGTCTTCGGCAGGTACGTCAGCTGGCCGTCGACCGGCAGTTTCACCGCCGTGTGCAGCCACTGCCCCGACGGGCCGAGCTTCTCCTGGATGACGAGGAAGACGACGTAGTTACGGTCCTCCGGCCGGCTGGCCAGCCGGACCGACATGCGGTCGGCCGTCCAGGACAGCTCCCAGCGCAGCAGCACCTCCTGCTCGCGGCGCACGTCGCGGTGCTGGCCGCCGACCGTCGCCGGGTCGATGTCGTCGAGGATGACGTCGGCGAGGTCACGGCTGGCCGGCCCGGTCAGGACCGCCGAGGCGCCGACGCGCGCGCCGAACGCGCTCTGCATGGCCGCGTCACCGCCCGCGGCGCCTCCACCTGTTGGGCGCGCGCCCCCCGACCCGGCGCCCTGACCGGCTCCTTCCCTGCCGCCGCGTTGGCCGGCGCCGGCGAGCGCCTCGGCGAGGCGCAGGCCGAGGCGGGCCTCGTCCTGCCAGACCGGCGAGCTGTGCGGCACGCCGACCGGGATCCACCAGTCGAACGTGTCGGCCACCAGGGTCGCGGTGCCGGTCGCGTGCCGGGACTGGGCCGGGCTGGTGCCGGCTATCAGCTCCACCTCGGACGTCGGCGCCGCGGTCCGCAGCTCCAACGCCATGGTCGGGCGCTCGGCGCCGCCGAGTTCCGTCACCGTCCGCGGCACGTATCGGGCGGTCTGCATCTGGGACCAGTCCGGCTCCCGCCATTCCGAGCCGCTGGCCGACGGCATCGTGCACAGCGTGATCCGGTACGGCAGGGGGCGTTCCCGCTCCAGCGGCTGGGTGGTGACGTCGACGCCGAGACGGGTGATGCGGTTCTCCCGGTCGGCGGTGGTCTCGATCGGAGCGGCGAGCACCGGCCGGGTGATCACCTCTACCTGCTCGTGGGTGACCGCCGCGTGGCTGGTGAAGAGTTTCGCGGTGACGGTCTCGCTGCGGTCCGGTTCGGTAGCGCTGTGCCGGAGCAGGGCGACCAGGTGGACGAGGTTGAGGTATCCGCTGGTGAACAGCAGGTCGAGGTAGTCCGCCTCGGCCTGAGCGTTCGCGGCCGCGATGCACTCGTCGACGTTGGTGATCGGGTAGATCGGCTCGTTGGTCACCGGCTCGGTTGCCCGGGTGAGGACGGCCGGGGCGGTCCAGCGGGTCCAGAGCGGCCCAAGCCGGTCGGGGAGCTGGTTGAGCGGGTAGACGTTCGTCAGCCAGTCCGGGGTGAGGCCGAGTGCCTGGTACACCGTTCGGGCCCGGGCCTCCAGGCCGTCCCAGTAGTCGTTGGTGTGCGCCCGCAGGTCGACGGCGCCGACCGACCACCGATTGCAGGTCGGCGCGACCCGGGGCGGGCCGAGTACCGGATCGATCACCTCGTTCGCACGCAACGGGCCGAAGTTGCCGTCGACGTGCACCGTGCGGGCCAGCCCGGCAGCCCGCATGTGCACGGTCAGCGTCTCCAGCGCGTCGGCGAAGCCGAGCAGGTAGTCGTCGAACTCGCCGGTCGAGCGGTACTCGGGCGACATCGCCTTGATCAGCGTCAGGTACGACAGGACCGCGTGGGTCGCGCCCGGGATCATCGCCCGGTGGTCGAAGACCAGTTCCGCCTGCTCGTAGACGCGCGCGTAGTTCTCCGGGTGCAGGGTGTTCGGCGCGGCCAGGCCGGCGGGCATCCGGTACAGGCCCGGCCAGGGGATCCACGGCCAGACCCGGGTGTAGTCGTCGTGGTTGAAACCGGACAGCCACGTCGACGGGTCCAGCATCCGGCCCACCGCGTCGGCCGCCTTCTCGTGGGCGCCGTGCAGCTGGAGCAGCTTGCTCTGCAGGTTCGCCTGGTTGACGACGCCCTGGCCCAGCTCCTCGAGGTAGGCGTCGACGGCGAGCAGCGCGACGTGCAGGTCCACCCGCATGTTCCGCACATCCTGCAGCTGCCAGCGGGCCTCCATGCCTTTCAGCCGCCGGTCCAGGTCCTGGTAGTGCCGTTCGACGAGCTGTTCCACCGCGGACGGACCATCTTTCAGCAGTCCGAGAACCTTGGCGACGTCCACGGCGAAGCCGACGAATCCCACCACCTTGCCCAGAGCGCCGGCGATCTCGCCGAACTCGTGCAGGATCTTCATGCTGTCGTCGAGGACGCCGAGGCGGCCGAGCTTCTCGCGCGTCTTCGGGTCCGACGGGTCCGGCAGGCCCCTGGCAATGCCGTCGAAGGCCTTCTTCACCGTTTCCGGGCTTACCGGCAGTCCACCGCCCGCGACGGTGTACGTGGGCAACGCGGCGTCCGGTCCGGGCCGGATGTCTCCGTTGCTGTCCAGATACAGCCCGGCGCCGACCCGGACAAGGAACGTCGCGTCATTCATACGCCAACCCTAGAACGGAGCCACCATTCCCCCCGGTTCCGACATGCGGTGGCGCATGCATACCTATCCTCGATATCAATGCATTCCTGAAGCTACGCGTTCTCGCCGGGCCGGCCATCCGCGAGGCCACGGCGGATCCGGTCGGGATCGCCGACGAAGGTACGGACGTCGATGTGGTCGAGCAGTGCGCGACCACGGTCGGTCAGGTGGGTGACGTGCCCCTCGTAGGTGAGCAGATGGCGTTCGCCGTCGGGGGCGAGCGCCTCGCGCCACGTCTGGCCGCCCGGCAGCGCTACCTCGACCGCCTCGAACGCCGGGACGGCGCCTGGAAGATCGCGCTGCGCCGCTGCACGATCGAATGGGCCTTCACCGCGGACGCCACGTTCCTGAACTTCGGCGGTCTTCCTCGTCTACTGGATGATCGCGGCGATACAGGAGACGGTTCCGCCTCTGGCCGCGTTGACGTTGGCGTCGAGTCGGTAGTTCCGTTCGGTGCGGGATATGGAGACCTGGCGTTTGTCGTAGAAGTCCTGGTAGACCTTCACGATGTCCTCGCCTTCGGTGACGAATCCGATGTAGGTGCCGTTGTCGTCGAAGTACGGGACGGCGAACAGGTGGGCGACCCTGAACGCGGGCGAGGTGAAGATCATGACACCCTCGGTGCCGCGCAGTCCGACGTTGCGATTGGCGACGTAGAGGCCGGCGAACACGATGGTGTCCGGTTCCTCGGGCCCGTAGGTCACGCGGGCGCCGATCTGGATCCTGGGTGAGAGCAGTCCGCGTTCGTTGTCCTGCATGAAGGCGGCCATGTGACCGGAGTGCAGGTAGAGGTCGCCGGCCGTCCTGCCGTCGACGCCCTCTTTCCAGTCCTTGACGACGAGGTGCTCGTCGGTGTCGTTGACGACCAGCCCGAGGATCTTCTTGGGGTTCTCCAGAGCCAGGTAGCGCAGCAGCCCGGTGAGGACCGCGACGGCTGCCGCGATCGCGGTCTTGAGGCCGATGGTGGTGATCGCGTTCTGGATGGCGACGGCGAGGCTCTGACCGGCCCGCAGCTCCCTGAGCACCTCGGCGGTCATCGGCGCGCCGATGCCGGCCAGCCCGCTGGACACCAGCTCGATCGTGAACTGGCCGGGGGTCTTGGCGGTCTGCAGGTTCTCGAACCGCCTCACGAGCACCGTCAGGTACTCGCGGACGCCGTCACCGCGCAGGCTCATGACATGGTTCGCGTCCCGGCGGGCGAGCGCGAGGTTCGGCTCGACATCGACCTCGGTGTCCAGCATCCGGGCGAGCGCGGTGTCCTGGTCGAAGTCCGCGGCGTCGAGGTCCACCGCACCGGAGTCCGGCCGGCTCGCCTCGTCCAGCAGCGCCTCCGTGAGGCGGACGCGGGCTATCCGGGCCTTCTTGCGCTCGCTGAGCGCGTCGTTCGCGAAGATGGCCCGCAGGTCGACGCCGTGCCGCTGCCTGATCGAGTCCATGATCTGCTCGGCGAACTGCCGGTCGCTCAGGGGGGTCTGCGTCGGCGAGATTTCCATCAGATACCTCCGAGACGCGTCGAGTCGGGCGAGGACCGGTCGCGCCGTCCGCCGAAGCGGGTGGCGCGGGTCCGGTCCTCGCCGGATCTCACGGTCGATGGGTTGTGACGGCAGGCGGCCCGGCGCCGCCGTCAGCTGGCGTCGTCGGGCTTCCCGGCGGCACCGGCCACGGCCGGCGGGAGTCCCTGCGGGGCCCTACTGCACGATCGAGGCGATACAGGAGACGACGCCGCCCCTCGGGGCGTTGATGTTCGCGCCGAGTCGGTAGTTCCGTTCGGTGCGGGACATGGAGACCTGGCGCTTGGCGTAGAAGTCCTTGTAGATCTTCTCGATGTCCTCGCCCTCGGCGACGAGCCCCAGGTAGGTGCCGTTGTCCTCGAAGTACGGGACGGCGAACAGGTGGGCGACCCGGAGCTTCGGCGAACTGAAGATCATGACCCCTTCGGCGCCGCGGATTCCGACGTTGCGGTCGGCGAAGTAGATGCCGGCGAAGACGAGGTTGTCGGGCTCGTCCGGGCCGAAGTTGATCCGGGCCCTGATCTGGACCTTCGGCGAGCCGAGCCCACTCTCGTTGTCCTGCATGAAGTTCGCCATGTGACCGAAGGCCATGTACAGGTCGCCGTCCTTCTTGCCGTCGACGCCCTTCTCCCAGTTCTTGACGACGAGGTGCTCGTCGGTGTCGTTGATGACCATTCCGAGGATCTTCTTGGGGTTGTCGAGGAACAGGTACAGCAGGAATCCGACGAGGATCACGACGACGGCGCCGATCGCGGTCTTCATTCCGATGTTCGTGATGCCGGTCCGGATGGCGGCGGCGATCGCCTGGCCGGCACGCAACGCCTTGACGACCTCCCAGGCCATCGGGACGCCGACGCTGATCAGGCCGCTGCTGACCAGCTCGATCGCGAGCTGGCCAGGGGTCTTCGCGGTCTGCATGTTCTCGAACCGCTTCGTCAGCATCGTCAGGTACTCGCGCACGCCGTCACCGCGCAGGGCCATGACGTAGTTCGCGTCCTTGCGGGTCAGCGACAGGTTCGGCTCGATGTCGATCTCGGTGTCCAGCATCTGCGCCAGCGCGGTGTTCTGGTCGAAGTCCGTCGCGTCGAGGTCCACCGCGCCGGAGTTCGGCTGGCTCGCCTCGTCCAGCAGCGCCTCCAGGAGCCGAACCCGGGCCAGCCGGGCCTTCTTGCGCTCGCTGAGCGCGTCGTTCGCGAAGATGGCCCGCAGGTCGACCCCGTGCCTCTCCTTGATCGACTCCATGATCTGTTCCGCGAACTGGCGGTTGGTCAGGTGGTTCTGTGTCGACAGGAGCTCCATCGGGCACCTCCGAATGATTCCGACGATAATCGCGCAGACATGACAGGGCCGCCGCTCCGCGCGCAAAACGGGAAGGCGGCGGCGGTGTTCACCGTCGACTAGCTACACATGACAGGAATCAGGGAATCCACCCGCCGTGAGCGATTCCCGTCGTTCCGACCCGACGCGTGACAGAAGCAATCGTTGCCAACCTGGGCCCCATACGTCGACCGGCACGCAGAGCCTAGCGGGGGCGCGAACGGCTCGTCCAACCAGAACGCACGGCGACGATTTTTCGACACTAATCCACCGTCGAACGACGAGCGACGGGCTGCCACCCGCCGACTATCGGCGCGGACCTCGTCGGTCGGGCGAGCCTTCGAGCTCTCCTCTTATATGGACCGCGAGGAAACGGACGACGGTGGCGTCGGATAGCCGACGATCACGTTCCGCGACGTAGAGCTATCTCATCAAGCACCCATTCCCGCCGCGTTCGCACCTTGCCGACGCTCACGCCGGACGATGACCGCGCACGGCGTCCCGCCGGCGAAGATCACAGCGCGGCGAGGACGGTTTTCCTGGGCGAAATGCGGTCGGCGTCTGCCAGGCATGGGGTGTGGCTAGCGTGGTCGGCCTGGCTGGTAGGACCGCGCCTCGACAAGGAGCCCGATGACCACCACCGCCGACGCCCTCGGCACCGCGGCGCACCCGCTCGGGCCGCACCCGCTCGAGCCGCTCAGCGGCGACGAGGTGCGCGCGGCCACCGCGATCCTGACCGCCTCCGACCTGTTCGTCGATGGCTCCCGGTTCGCCTACGTCGAGCTCGCCGAGCCGCCGAAGGCGCAGGTCGTCGCCTGGACCGGCGGAACGCCGTGGGACCGGCAGGCCGCGATGGTGCTGCGTAACCCGAGGACGCGGACCACCTACGAGGCCGTCGTCTCGCTCACCCGCGGCGTCGTCGTCTGCTGGCGCGCGGTCGACGGGATGCAGGCGCCGATGATGACCGAGGAGTTCATGGCCTGCGAGGCGGTCGTGCGGGCGGACCCGCGCTGGCAGGAGGCGGTCCGCAGGCGCGGGGTCACCGACGTCGACCTCTGCATGATCGACCCGTGGGCCAGCGGCCACACTGGGCCGGCGGACGACCCGGCGCTGCGCCGCATCATCCGCCCGCTCACCTTCGTCCGCTCGTCCCCGTTCGACAACGGCTACGCGCGCCCGGTCGAGGGGCTGATCGTCACGGTCGACCTCGACACGATGGAGGTCGTCGAGGTCGCCGACCATGGCGTCGTCCCGCTGCCGCCGCTGGGCGGCAACTACGAGCCCGACCTCATGGTCCAGGCGGGCGACATCACGGGTTTCACCGCGCAGCGCCCGCCGATGAAACCGATCGCGATCACCCAGCCGGACGGGCCGAGCTTCACGGTCACGGGTCACCACGTCGAGTGGGCGAACTGGCGGCTGCGGATCGGCTTCACGCCCCGCGAGGGCCTGGTGCTGCACGACGTCCGCTACGTCGACCACGGCGAGGAGCGCCCCGTCCTGTACCGGGCGTCGCTGGCCGAGATGTACGTGCCCTATGGCGACCCGGCGCCGACGCACTGGAACAAGAACGTGTTCGACGAGGGCGAGTACGGCCTCGGCTGGCTGGCGAACTCACTCACCCTCGGCTGCGACTGCCTCGGGGAGATCTACTACTTCGACGGCGTCGTCAACGACCAGGACGGCCAGCCGGTCACGATCGGCAACGCGGTCTGCATGCACGAGGAGGACGCGTCGGTCGGCTGGAAGCACACCGACTTCCGCACCCTGCGCGGCGAGGTCCGCCGCAACCGCCGCCTCGTCGTCTCCTTCTTCGCCACCGTCGGGAACTACGAGTACGGCTTCTACTGGAACCTCTATCTCGACGGCTCGATCGAGCTGGAGATCAAGCTCACGGGCATCCTGTCGACCGGGGCCTGCGAGGTCGGTGCGACGCCGGAGTACGGCACCCTGATAGCGCCCGGGCTGTACGCGCCGAACCACGAGCACTACTTCAGCGTCCGGCTGGACATGCGGGTCGACGGCGACCGGAACACCGTCCACGAGGTCGACTCGATGTCGGCCGGTCCGATGGGCCCCGCGAATCCGCGCGGCAACGCCTGGCGGACGGTGACAACCCCGATCACCTCGGAGGCCATGGGCGGCCGGGACGGAAACCCGGTGAACGGCCGGGCATGGCTGATCAGCAGCGCGGACCGGACGTCGAGACTGGGCGCCCCGACGGCGTACAAGCTCGAACCCGGTGCCTACACCGCGCCGCTGTGGGCCGACGGTTCCCAGCAGGCCCAGCGCGGCGGCTTCGCGACGAAACAACTGTGGGTGACCGCGTACGATCCGGCGCAGCGGTACGCCTGCGGCGACTACGTCGCCCAGAACATCGGCGGCGACGGCGTGACCAGATACGTCCAGGCGGACCGCCCGCTGGCGGACGCGGACGTCGTCCTCTGGTACACGGCCGGCGCCCACCACGTCGTCCGCCCGGAGGACTGGCCCGTCATGCCGGTCACGAAGGTCGGCTTCCACCTGAAGCCGTTCGGTTTCTTCGACGGCAACCCGATGCTCGACGTCCCACCCGAGCCCGCCGCCGGCCACCCGGACTGCGCCCACTGCGCCGCCGGTGGCGAGTGCCACTGCCACTGACCGCGAGCTGACGGGGTCGGCCGGCCCCGGGCAGCCGCGGACCAGGCGAATGCGGTCGCGTAGCTGTGCCTGGCGGCTCGACTCGCGGCCTCCGCGGTGAGGGTGGATCAGCGTGCGGCTACGCGGCGATGTCCACGGCGACGCGGTAGGGGTTCGCGAGCTCCATCACCCGGAACGCGACGCGGTCGTCGACGCCGAGGCCGTAGTGGACGTAGCCCTCATAGTCGCCCGACATCCGATACTGCACGAGAGCCGGCAGCCCACCTCCGCTGCCGCCAGCCGCGACCGTCGGGTAACCGTTGTCGTCGTGCGCCGCGGCCGGGTGGAACACCACCTCGACGAACGCCTGACCGCGCAGCGGAACCACCACTCCGCTGCCAGGCGACATCACGGCCGGCACATACCGGATGGTGTAGGAAGGCAGCGGTCCAGCAAACTCGAAGACCAGCCGGTCGTAGACGACGGCTTTCTCGGCGTGGTGGGCCGCACGCACCGCGATCAGGCGGGCGGTCGACTTTTCCAGGTTCTGGCGGGCGAGCGGCTCACTCGTCCACTCCGAGGTCCACAGCACGCGACTCGACGGCGTCGGCGCAGCTGTCCGCGTCGGCGACGGGACCGGCGGCGGGGTAGGCGACGCCGTGGTCCCAGGCTGGGGCGTTCCCAGCTGACCAGATGCTGGGGTAGTCGGGGCTAGGGATGAGGCCACCCCGGCCGGCGGCGTGGGGCCTGGCGGCGTCGAGACCCCGCTGGAGCCTCCGCACGCGGCGAGCCCGAGCATCAAGGTGAAGGTGAATCCGGCTGCCGCGAGAATCGCTCTCGATCGACGCGTCATCATCGCGTCACCTCAATTGGATGCACGTTGCCGGCGCTTCTAGGCGCGGCCGGCGGTTCTAACCTCGGTGTTCCCCGCCCGCCCGGGGATTGGGACGTCCGAACCGCCCCTTCTCGCCCGCCGATCGGACCGTCGTCACGGGTCCGCCGGCTGGTCCGCGTCCAGATGCCAGGACCGTAGTTCGCGCAGCAGCGGAATCTTCTTGTGCTAGTGGAGAAAGTTCACCGCATCCTGCAGATGCGCCCGGTGCGCGCGGTGAACGGGCGAGTTCCGGACGATACTGAGGAGGTCACTTCCGCCGGGCCGGCGGGGGCGGCTTGAGGAGGAAGACAAGAGCGGCGGCGTACAGCAGCCACATCGCCCATTCATGTGTCCACGGCATCTGTCGTCCCTTCGGGCGTAGCACACTACGCGGTGATCTGATCGCTTCGGACGATGGCGACGGGGCAGGCGGCGTGCAGGACGCACTGGTGGCTGACGGAGCCGAGGGCCAGTTCGGTGAATCCTCCCCGGCCTCGGCCGCCGACGACGAGTAGCTGCGCGTTCAGGGACTCCCGCAGCAGCGCCACCGTCGGGCCATCCGAAACGACGACCGGGTGAATATCGGCCTCGGGCGTCCCGTCGAGGCCGAGCTTGACCGCCTCCTCGAGCGCTTGTTCGCTCTTACTGTCGCGATCGGTCTGTGATGGGGCATCCGCCGTCAGGAGTCGCAAAGCGGTGCGTTGGTCCCGCCGATGCAGGCCTGTGGTCTCGTTCAGACCCGTCCTATGCCACCAGAACGATTACGGCAGGCATTCTGCCCGTGCAGCCAGACCGGCCTTCCCGGGCGCCCCTGGGCCCCCGGTCAGGAGACCGACGAATCCTGCCCGAGGTGCTTGAAGGCAAGGACGGCGGCCTGGGTGCGGCTGGTCAGCCCGAGCTTGTCCAGGATGCTTGACACGTAGTTCTTGACGGTCTTCTCAGAAAGGTGGATGCGCGTCCCGATCTGGCGGTTGGTCAGGCCCTCGGCGACGAGCGCGAGAATCTCGCGCTCGCGCGGGCTGAGCTCCGCCAGGACCGGGTCCTCCTTCGGCCCTTCGCGCAGGCGGGCAAGGACCCGCTGCGTCACCGACGGCGACAGCAGCGACTGCCCGGCGGCCACCGTCCGGATGGCGCCCACCAGGTCGGTGCCGCGGATCTCCTTGAGCACGTAGCCGGCGGCGCCGGCCATGATAGCGGAGAAGAGGGCCTCGTCGTCGTCATAGGACGTGAGAATCAGACAGGCGATACCCGGATACTCCGCACGGATCTCGCGACAGACATCGATACCACTGCCGTCGGGCAGCCGGCCGTCGAGGATCGCCACGGTGGGCATCAGCGCGGGGATCCGCCGCAGCGCCTCGGCCGCGAGCCCGGCCTCACCCACGACCTCGATGTCGTCCTGACGTTCCAGTGTCCGGCGCAGGCCGTCTCGCACGATTTCGTGGTCGTCGAGGATGAACACCGTGATTTTGTCCACGCCAAAGACGATACGGGGCAGGCCATCGTGGTCGATATACGTCGATCGGAGTGGTCGCCTCGGGACTTTCGGCATGCGGCGCGCACGCTGGACGACTGCCGCGGATTCGGCCCGGCCGCCGACGCGTCGGTGGCGGCTCCCCGCCGCTGGCGCGGCGCGGTCGGCCGTCCCGGCGCGTCCCGTGTGGGCCTCAGATCGGAGCCGACCAGCGCAGCAGGGTGCCGCCCCCGTCAGGTACCGCCAACGTAAAGGACCCGCCGAGCGACTCGGCCCGCTCGCGCAGGTTGGTCAGCCCGCTGCTGCGGACGGCGTCGCCGATGCCCACCCCGTTGTCCTCGGCCTCGACGACGACCTCGTCGTTCACGAGCCGGACGCCGACCCGCAGCTGGCTGGCGTGGGAATGGCGAGCCGCGTCGACACCGCCTCCCGCACGACGGCGAGCAGGTGGGCGGCCAACGTGTCGCTCACGACGGTGTCCAGTGGGCCGGCGCAGGTAACCGCCGGCGCGAACCCGAGCCCGGCCTTGCCATCCACGGCGATCTTCTCGATGGCGCTGCGCAGGGTCCCCCGACCGAGCTGGGCACTCCCCCGCAGCTCGAAGATCGACCGCCGAATGTCCTTGATCGTCGCATCGATGTCCTCGACGAAACCGTTCAGCCGCTCCGCGTTCGCGGACTGCTCGTACTGCGCGACGTCCTGAATTCCCAACGCGACGGCGAACATCCGCTGAATCACATGGTCATGCAGATCACGGGCGATCCGGCCGCGGTCGGCCAGCACCACGAGCCGTTCCTGCTCGGACTTGGAACGAGCGAGCTCCAGCGCGACGGCGGCGTGACCGGCGAATCCCGCGGCCATGTCCATGTCGGCGGCCGTGAACCCCTGACGGCCTCGGGCCCGCCCCAGCAGCAGGACCCGGCGGTCGGCCTCGGCGCTGGCCCGCAGCGGCAGGGCCATCGCCGAACCCACCTCGGGCCGTCGATCCTGACCTCCCGCGGCGGCGGCGGTGAGCACGGCCTGCTGCTCAGCGAAGGCACGTCCGGTCAGGCTGCCGTCGAGCGAGATCGTGTCACCCGCGACGTCCAGGCCGACCGCGAACTCCACCGTCGCGGACGCCGGGTCCGCGCCCCGGGCGACCATGGCCGCGTAGTCGGCACGCGCGGTAGAGCGGGCCCGTTCGACGATCAGCCCGATCGGGTCCGGCAGGTCCGCCATGAGCTCATGGCTCACCTCGGCCGACGCTCTCATCCACTGGTTGCGCTGCTGCGCCTCGTCGAACAGCCGGGCATTGTCGACCGCGACGCCGGCGGTCGCCGCCAGCGCGAGCGCGAGCTCCTCGTCCTCGCCGGTGAACGGCCGCCCGTCGCGCTTCTCCGTCAGGTAGAGATTGCCGAAGACCGCGCCCCGCACCGTGACGGGCACGCCGAGGAACGTGTGCATCGGCGGGTGCCCAGGGGGAAATCCGACGGCGTTCGGGTCGCGGGCGACGTCGTCCATCCGGCGGGGCCGCGGGTCGTCGATCAGCAAGCCCAGCACGCCCTGACCGGTCGGCAGGTGGCCGATGCGCGCCACGTCCGCCTCGTCCATGCCGACGTGGACGAACTCCTCCAGGGTCCCGTCCGGCGCCACCACGCCGAGCGCGCCGTACCGCGCGCCGAGCAGCTCACAGGCCGCCTCGACGACGAGGCGCAGCAGGGTCGGCAGACGCAGATCGGTCGCGACGATCCGGTTGGCGCGCAGCAAGCCGCGCAGCCGGCTCTGGGTGGCCAGCACGTCCTGGGCCCGATCGACCAGCTGCGTCAGCAGCTCGTCGAGCTCCAGGCGCGCGACGGTCGGGAACATCAGCTCGTCACCGGCAGGAGGAGGCGACGGCCGCTCGCCTTCCCGCGATTCAGGCGGGCTGTCAGCCCGGCGCACGGCGTCCACGATCGGAGCGTGGCCACGGCGGTCTCGACAGACCGAACCGTCTCGAACATTTCCATGTCCGACGCACCCAGTGAACGCATGGGACCTCTCAGAATCAGAATAGGAATGTCGCTGCCCTCACCACCCTCCGAGAAACGAAAGGGTAGGAACACCTGCCGCAACGGAAGAGTGCCCGACTGGTAGTGGTTCGGTTCCCTCGGCTGCTGCCATCGCGCCCAGCGCGGAGGAAACAACCGCGTCGAGGATCGCCCATGGACCGCGCCATTGGCAGGGACTTTCGGTCTCCCTGCTGGGTCTCATACGACCGTCGCAGGCCGCCGAAGCGCCCACAGCCAGCGCTATGCCCATGCGCAGCCAGTCGTCCCGAACCTGATCGAGGACGTCCCACAGCCGGCGCGGGCCACCCTATGCGGGGCGACTTCAGACAGCGTCAGTCGCGGATGGCGTTCGTCAAAAGCCCCGAGAATCGCCATGATCCGTCCGACGACGGTCGCGCCCGGCGTTCCGGTGTTTCCCGCCATGGGGCGAATCCTTTCATTGACGAAATTTCGTAGCGTTGGTGGACCTCGTCCGGCCAGGCTCCTGACATATCTCCTGAGCGGTAGCCGAGGGCACGAAGCGATCAGAGGTGCATCGGGAGTCATGGACGACGCAGCGGCCCGCTCCCGAGCGCTTCGCCGCGTACATCGCGATGTCAGAGGCATTGAGAAGACGCTCGGGGTCGGTGAGGTCCGGGCGAGAGACCGCCACTCCGGCGCTCGCGGAGATGCGGACGGCCGCCTCCGCGAGAACGACGGGTTCTCCGATCGCCGCGAGCATCCGCTCGGCGAGGCGTTCGACAGCCGCGGGCGAGTCGACCCGTTCGCAGACCACAGCGAACTCGTCCCCAGCGAGGCGGGCGACCAGGTCGCCTGGCCGCACCACCGCGCGCAGCCGCCGGGCGATCTCGACCAGCAACTCGTCACCGGCCCGGTGACCGTAGGTGTCGTTGACGGCCTTGAAGTCATCGAGATCGATGAAGACGACGCCCACGCGCTGCTGCTCGAGGTTGCGGGCGAGCCGTTCGAGCAGCGTCCAGCGGTTGGGCAGGTCGGTGAGGGCATCGTGCATCGAGCGGTGACGGGTCTCCCGCTCGGCGGCGAACCGTGCCGCCGCCGAGCCCAGCACACTCGCGACCGCTTCGAGGAAGTCCTCGTCCTGATCGCTGAACGGCTCTCCGTCCAGTCCTCGCCGATGCGCGGCGACCACGGCGGAACATGCGCCGGCCCTGCCGACCGGCGCGGCCAGCGTCCACCAGCCCGCTGCCAGGTGAGGTGCCCGGGCCGTCATGCGGCCGTCGCGGACCGCGGCGGACAACGCGCTGTCGGCGACACCGCTGGGGACGGACGGGCCGGCACGGGCGGCGAGCGTCAGCGCATGGTCAGTGGTGGCGATCTCGTAGAGGGTCGCCGCCGCTCCAAGCTGGCTCGCCAGCATGGTGACGGCGTGTTGCCAGAGGTCGCTCGACTCGAGCGTGGTCAGTGCGTGCTCGGCAAGGCTGGCGAGCTGGGACTGGCTGGCACGGGCCAGTTCACGATCGGTTACGTCGGAGGTGAGCGCGGCGGCGAACCGGACCTCGCCAGCCGCGTCCGTGATGGGAACCACGTGGAAGTCGAAATAGCGCCCATAGCCCTGGATGACCTTCGAGCTGGCCTCTCCCCTGAAGGCGGGTTCGAGCATCGACAGCGGTTCTGGATAGTCCGCGAAGACCTCGAAGACGGACGACGTCTCGGCGCAGATGCTGTCGTCGGTCTCCTGCGGTGAGCGCCCGCGCGAACTGAACACGACGCGACCGGAGCGGTCCACCAGGCTCAGCGACATCGGGCTGTTGTCCAGGGCAAGCCGGACGGCGCTGGCGATCCGCTCCTGGTTGGTCACGTCCTCCAGCCGAGTGAGCACGTGCGGCTCGTCGTTCCCGAACAGCCCCATGAACTCGTCAGTGAGCGTGGAGGTCACGCGGGCGTGCACGATCTCGCCGCCACGCCGGGAGAACCTCATCAGCAAGGACGGCGCCTTGCCACCGGAGCCAGGGGTACGGCCGATGGCCCTACGCTCATATATGGTCAGCAATTCGTAGTCCGGCCGGGACACGAAGCGCCGCCAGGAGTGGCCCACCACCTCGCGCCGCTCGCGGTTCAGGATCTCGCATGCCGTGGCATTGGCATACCGGACGATTCGGCTGTGGGCGCCCGAGATGACGATGCCGATCTGCAGCTCGTCGACCGAGCTCTCGCTGAAGTCCACGGTAGCCTTCGATGTGTACCTTCCAGCCTTGCGATTCCCAAGTCCCTGCGTTGTGCCAGCCAAGGCAGACCTACCCGTCCGGCACTACACCAACACATTCCGTCATATTGATCTCTGGCGCCCCCCGCCCTGGGATCAGCGCAACCAGCCGCGACACAGCGTGATCGTCGAGCCAAGGAGACCTGCCGGCTACCGGGACCGGGGCGGCCGTACGGCGGCCTCGCCCCAGCGAGCCGCGGCTCTCAGCGCAGGAGGCGTTCTGATCGCCGTGGCGACATACGGGCCGACACGTCCGACCCGATCCGGTGCCGCCCGGTTGGTGCCGTGCCCGCTGCGGCGACGACCCGAGGTGCAGCCCGAACGCAACCTGCGTGGGCTGTTCACCGCCGATGGCCACGGGCGCTTCCGGTTCTGCATGGCAATGGCCACGCGGTCATGCTCGAGCGCAACAACCGCGCGGTGCTCGACGCGGTGGTCACCTGGCTCGATGCCGTCCTGCCACCCGGCGCCCCGGCCGGAGACGGCCACGCTGGTCGCACGCCCCAAGGCCCACCGCTCCCCCACCATCGCCCGCCCACACCGTTCCCACCGTGACGTTCCGCCACGGCACCCAGCCCGGAGGCAGTTGATGACCACCGCCACACCATCCGTAGCCTCAGACCGTCTCACCACGAACGCGCCGGCCCAGCCCGCCAGCCTCGGCCGGTTACTCATCCGCTGCCCGGACCAGCACGGGATCGTCTCGGCGGTCAGCGGCTTCCTTACCGCGGCCGACGCCAATATCGTCTCGCTGGAACAGCACACGACGCACCACCAGAACGGGACGTTCTTCCAGCGCACCGAGTTTCACCTGCCCGGCCTCGCCGCGGTCCGCGACAGTCTCCGGCAGTCGTTCGCCGACGAGGTCGCCGGCCCGCTCGGCATGGAGTTCCAGCTCACCGAGGCGGCCAAGCCCAAGCGGGTGGCAATCATGGTGTCCAAGGCCGACCACTGCGTGCTGGACCTGCTCTGGCGCAACCGCCACGGCGAACTGGACATGTCCGTCGCGATGGTGATCTCCAACCATCCAGACCTCGCCGACCAGATCCGTGCCTTCGACGTGCCGTTCTTCTTCATCCCCGCGACGCGGGAGAACCGGCCGGAGGCCGAGCGTCAGCAGCTCGACCTCCTGCGCGGCAACGTCGACCTCGTGATCCTGGCGCGCTACATGCAGATCATCAGCTCGGGCTTCCTGTCGGAGGTCGGCTGCCCGCTCATCAACATCCACCACTCGTTCCTGCCCGCGTTCATCGGGGCCGCGCCGTACCAGAAGGCCAAGGACCGCGGGGTGAAACTGGTCGGCGCGACCGCGCACTACGTGACCGAGGACCTCGACGAGGGCCCGATCATCGAGCAGGACGTCGTCCGGGTCGACCATCGACACAGCACCGCCGACCTGACGCGGCTGGGAGCGGACGTGGAACGCCTGGTGCTGGCCCGCGCGGTGCGCTGGCACTGCGAGGACAGGATCGCCCGGCACGGCAACACGACCATCGTCTTCTGAGGAGCCGGCATGACCGCACGACTGAGGGACGTACCGTCCTGGCCACACGATGCGTCACCGCGCCGCCGGTCACGGAGCTCCAGGAATCCTCACGGATCCGGATCGGCGGTTGCCGGACGGGCGACGTCTCGCTGAGATCGCGCCAGACCGCCCAATCAGGCATCCGCTGAGATCGTGACAGCCGCCGGCCTCGAACAGGCAAGGTGATCCGGTCGCAAGCTCGATCATCGTGGTCACACACCGGCACGGCGCAGCAGCCGCTCGTAGTAGACGGCTGGACCGCCGAAGAGGAGCTGGGATGCCTTGGCCCGGCGGTAGTAGAGGTGAGCGGAGTGCTCCCAGGTGAAGCCGATGCCACCGTGGACCTGGATGTTCTCGGCGGCGACGGCCAGGAACGCCTCGGAGCAGACGGCGTGCGCGACTGCGGCGGCCACGCCGGGCTCCGGCGCGCCCGGCACACCGTCGACCGCCCGCGCGGCCTCCGTCGCCGCGGCGTCCGCGACTTGGACGCGGGTAAGCATATCCGCACACTTGTGCTTGACAGCCTGGAACGAGCCGATCGGACGGCCGAACTGCATCCGCTCCTTGGCGTAGGCCGTGGCCGTCTCCAGACAGGCCCGGGCCCCCCCGACCTGCTCAGCGGCCAGGGCGGCGGTCGCGATGTCGAGGACGTGGGCGACCACCGGCACCGCCGCGCCCGGTTCGCCGACGCGCCGCGCCCGCGCGGCGCGGAAGTCGATCCGGGCCATCCGGCGGGTCAGGTCGAGGGATCGCAACGCCGTCCGGTGGACGCCGGCCGACGTCGCGTCGACCTCGTAGAGCGTCGGACCGCCCGGGCCGTCGGCCACGACGAGGACAACGTCCGCGGTCGCACCTCCGACGACCAGCGGGGCGACCCCTTCCAGGAGGACCTCCGCGGTGGAGCCGGTGACGCGGACGCCGAGCTCGCCAGCGGCCAGCTCCCAGGAGCCGGCGCGGTCGGGGACGGCGAGGGCGGCCGTCGTCGTGCCGGCGGAGATGCCGGGCAGCAGCCGCTCAGCCGCGACGGCGTCCCCGGACGCGACGACCGCCGTCGCCGCGAGCACGACGGTCGAGAAGAACGGTGAAGGCAGCAGCACCCTACCCATCTCGCCGGCCACGACTGACAGCTCGACGAGTCCGTAACCGTCGCCGCCGTACTCGGTCGGCAGCGCCAGGGCGGGCAGCCCCAGCTCCGCGGCGATCTGGGTCCACACCTTGTCGTCGTACCCGCGCTCGGAGTCCATCGCGACGCGCACCGCGGCCTCGTCAGCCCTGGTGGCGAGAAAGTCGCGCACGGAGGTGCGCAGTTCGGCGAGCTCGGCGTCGCTGGCTCCCAGGCGCGCCGTGTCGGCGATGGCCTCGCCCGTGCCCGTGCTCATTCCCCGGCCCTTCCCGATCGACGCAGCTCGCGGAACGGCGACCTGTTGTCGATGCTGGGCTCCTTGGGCAGGCCGAGGACCCGTTCCGCGAGGATGTTCTTCATGATCTCCTCCGTGCCGCCCAGGATGCGCAGCGCGGGGGTGGCGAGCAGCAGCTCGGTCCACGAGAACGTGCCCCATTCGCCCGTGTCGGCGACGAGGCGCGGCCCAATGACCTCGGCGGCGAAGTGGGCGCCGCGGGTAAGGTTCTGGGCGTACATGAGCTTGGAGACGCTCGCCTCCGGCCCGGGCTGCTCACCGGCGCGGAACCTGCGTAGCGCCTGGTGGTTGAGGTATCCGGTCGCGGCCTGGTCGGCGAAGAGCTCGGCGAGCCGGCGGCGGACCGCGGCGTCGTCCAGGCGGCCGTTGGCCCGCACCAGTTCGGTCAGGAACGGCAGACCGACTGCCCGCCCCGCCGCGCCGGCGCCCTCGCCGCCGACGCTGGCTCGCTCGTTCATCAGGGTGGTCAGCGCGACGCCCCACCCGCCGTCGACCGGGCCGAGCCGATGGTCGTCGGGGACGTACACGTCGGTCAGGAACACCTCGTTGAACTCGGCGCCACCGCTCATCTGCCGCAGCGGACGGATCTCGACGCCGGGCGCGGACATGTCGACGACGAACGCGGTGATGCCCTTGTGCTTGGGCTTGTCCGGATCCGTGCGGCACAGCGCCAGCCCGATGGCGGCGTGGTGCGCGACCGATGTCCACACCTTCTGGCCGTTGAGCAGCCATCCGTCGCCGTCGCGGACCGCCCGGGTCGCGAGGCCGGCGAGATCGGAGCCGGCGCCCGGCTCGCTGAACAGCTGGCAGGCGATGACGTCGCCGGCGTACATCGCCGGCAGGTAGCGACGCTTGAGGTCGTCGGTGCCGTGTGCCAGGATCGTCGGCCCGATCATCCCGAGCCCGATCAGTGAGAGCACCGCGGTGTCCGGGACGTCGTACTCGGCTTCCAGGCCGTCGTAGACCAGGTCATGCAGGCTGGACAGTCTCCGGCCACCGAACTCCCGCGGGCCGACGATCCAGCCGAATCCGTGGTCGTAGCGGACCTTCTGCCATGACTTGGCCGCGGCCACCTTCGCGGCCTCGACGTCGGGAGGGTCGGTACTGAAGTAGGTGATCCGGTCCTCGCCCTCGCCCCAGACGACCTCGTCGCTGGTTTGGCCGCGGCGGGTGGCGTGCTCGTCGAGGAAGGCACGGGCCTCGGCGACGAACTGGTCCATCCCGCTGTCGTCGGGCTCGCTGGGCATCGGCGGTCTCCTCGGCGGTGAGTCGATGTCGTCCCGGGCTATCGATGCCAGCGGCTGCTGGCAGTTGACAGGAACATCAGGGGCACTCCGCCTGCAGCGGGGATCGACGCCGATGCCCTGGTCGAGCCCTTCTTGCACAGGGCCACAATCCGGCTGACTGAGCCGTCAAATTCACTCAGACGTTGTCAACGCTAGGCAAGCAGCACCACGAGCGACGTGCTGCACGCCCTCATCAGACTCGTGTTTGACGAAAATGTCAAGTAGCCCTAGGGTCGATCAGCAGCGTCCGCCGGGCGGCGGACACGCTGCACCCTTCTCCGGCAAGCGAAACCCGACGGCCGGGACCGCTGCTGATCATTTGGCCTAGTCGCTCGACGGCAACGGCTTGGCCCCCTTGATCGCCAAGGGGACCGTGCCGATTCCGAGGCTGCCGACGCCCGCCTTGGTCACCAGCAACTCCACCGAGCCCGCGTCGTCGGCGTAGCGCTTACCGAGCTCGCTGCCGCCGTCGAGGCCGGGAAGCGGCTCGAGCTGCCGCCGTTCCGCCCCCACCGGAACCAAGGGCTGTCCCCCGCACGTCAGCGCGGCGTCGCCGGCGCCGGCGCCGGCGCGCACCACGATCACTTCCGTTTCGCAGACCTGGCTGCGCCACCGTGATCCAGTCTTCACTGTTCCCGCACACCTCTTCTCGTCTGCCGCCTGGCTTTCTCGCCTGCGACCCGCCTGCTCGTCCAGTCGTATGAATCCGCTTCCAGCCCCCACCCATGAGCCTCCGTGGGCTGGACAGAACGCGCCTGTCCCGGCGCGGCCGCCACCGCGATCCGCCGTCAGCCTCGGTCCGAAGACAGGATCGTGACCGCGGAAACCGCCGTCGGGCCGCCGATGTTGTGGGCCAGCGCGGTGCGGGCACCGTCCACCTGGTTGGCCGCCTCGCCGCGCAGCTGCTCGAACAGCTCGACGCACTGGGCGACACCGGTGGCGCCCGGAGGATGGCCCTTCGCCTTGAGCCCGCCGCTGGGGTTGACCGGCTTGGAACCGCCGACCGTCGTCGTTCCGTCCTCGATCAGCTTGTAGGCGCCGAACCGCTCGGCGAAGCCGAGGTCCTCATAGCTGATCAGCTCGACACCGGTGAAGCAGTCATGCACCTCGGCCACATCGATGTCGGCCGGGCCCAGGCCAGCCATGGCATACGCTGCCCTGGCCGCCTTCACCGTCGGCGGGAAGGTCGTCATGTCCCGCTTGTGCTGGTGCATCACCCGGTCCAGGCCCAGTCCGACGCCGCGCACCCAGACCGGTCGGTCGGTGTACCGGTCAACGACATCCTCGCCGACCAGGAGCAGGGCCGCGGCTCCGTCGCTCTGCGGCGTACAGTCGAACAGCCTGAACGGCTCGACCACCACCGGCGCGTTCAGCGCTTGCTCGACGGTGATCTCGTAGCGCAGCTGCGCCTTCGGGTTGGGCACGGCATGCCGATGGTTCTTCACCGCGACCATCGCCAGGTGCTCCCGTGTCGCCGGCGATTCGTGCAGGTAGCGGGCGACGTGCAGGGCGAAGTTCGCCGGCGCGACCAGCCCCAGCGGGTAGTCCCAGGCCATGTCACGGGTGAGCCCCGCCCACTCCCAGAAGGTGGCGCGAGCCGACGACTCACGCACCTTGTCCGCCCCGACCACCAGCACCACGTCGAACGCGCCCGAGGCGACCGCGAACATCGCGTTGCGGACCGCGTCGTTACCCGTAGCACACGCGTTCTCGACCCGGGTGACAGGGATGTCGAGCAACCCGCAGGTGTCAGCGAGAATTCCGGTCGGAAAACCGTCGGTCGTCGTGAGCTCCCCGAACCAGGCTGCCTGGATGTCGGCCCGGTCCAGTCCCTTGTCGACGTGCGTGGCCATCTCGGACACCGCCATCGGCACCAGGTCCTTGATACCCAGCCCGAAATGCTCACCGAACGCGGTCATGCCCGCGCCGACCACCGCCACCCGCCTCATCGCGCCGCTCCTTCGGTGGTGCCGGTCGCCGCCTCGCCGGCCACGGACCCGGCCGGGGTGTCCGGGAACAACGCGTAGCCGTAGTCGGGAACGCCGGAGCGCACCGCGACCCGGCGAAGAACCAGCCGCCCGCGGTCGCCGATCCGCGCTGAGCCCGGCCTCGCCCCGGTGACCTTCACCAGCGCCCGTACGTCGACGCCGCCGTCGAGCTCGACGATGGCCAGCGAGTACGGGGTGGGCATGCCTGGCACCGGCACGTGCACGGTGACCGCCGTGTACACCTCGCCGCTGCGCGGCAGCGGGGCGAGCGTCCAGCCCGCCTCCGAGCCGCAGGCCAGGCAGCGGCGCCGCGGCGGTAGAGCCAGCGTCCCACAGGCGTCGCAGCGGCCCGCCTCCCAGCGCAGCTTGGCGTCGAACGCGCGCTCATAGGCGGGCAACGAGATCGCGATGTCCGGACCGGGGGTTCTGGTCACCTTCTCGGGCGCGAGCGGCGCGGGCTCGTCGCGGCGCACCGCCGCGGGCGGGCCGTCGACGCGCACGGCGGTCGCCGACGCCTGCTCGGCGGCCAGCACCACCCCGCCGGAGCCGAGCTCGTGCAGCGCCGCGATCGCGAACAGCGCGGAGCTGGCTCCCAGTGTCGGTAGCGCCGGCGGCGAGCCGGCGCACAGCGCGGCGGCCTGCTTGGCGGCGAGACCGGCGGCGACGACGGGTTTCTCAGCGAGCTCGAGACGCTCGACGGCGACGCCGACGCCACGTTCCCGTTCGAGCCGGGCGTCCGAGTAGTCCCGGATGGCGGGCTCGCCGACGGCCTGGCTGTGGACCGGCAGGCTGCGGACCACCCGGCCCACCAGCTCCACACCAACCCAGCCGGCCGGGCCGGCCGTGTCGTCGGGACCGACCAACGCGGCCGCGGCGCCGGCCGGCTGACCCGCCTGGGGGGCGTCCGCGGCGACCACAAGCGTGCCCGGGGCGGCGCCGGCGAGCGCGTCCAACACCGCCGGCGCGCCGCCGACCTGCTCCACCACGGCGACGTCCGCCGCGAGCCCGATCCCGGCCAGCAGCGCGGCCGCGTTGCCTCCGACGAGCAGCGGCAGCTCCCGCGTCACGAAGACCACCCGGCGCACGCCCACCGCCGCGGCGGTCTCCACGGCCTCGAGGTCGGCGGTGCCCGCGGGGGACGCGAGTCCCGCCGCGGCCAGCGCCGCGCGCGCCGCGGCGACTCCCAGTGTCAACGCGTCCTCATCGGGGCCGGCGACCCGTCCCCGCGCGGATCCCCAGGGGGGCAGGTAGGTGCCCAGTGCGACGAGCGCCACCATCCGGTCTCTCCTTCTTCTGTTGCCTCATAGGTCGACGCCGGTGCGACGCGGCCGGGACCGGCAGTGCGAACCGGCCGGCCGCCGACGGGGTGGGGTCAGGACACCCGAAGGGCCGCGAGGCCGGCGGGCGCGACACCCATGGCAATCCGCAGCCCGGCATCGATCTCGGTGGCCGAAAGGCGCCCACCGCTGGCGGCGCTGTAGCCGGGGCGCACGGTCCAGGTCTCGACGGGGTGCACGGTGTTCCCGTCGATGCGCAGAACCCGGCCGGTGAGCCAGCCGGCCTCCTCCGAACACAGCCAGGCGACGACCGGCGAGGAGTTGGCCGGGTCAAACGGGTCAAAGCCGTCGCTGCCCCCGGGCTGAGCGAGACCGGTGCCGGCGGTCATCCGGGTCGCCGCGACCGGCGAGATACAGTTGGCGGTCACGCCGTACCGGGCGCCTTCCATCGCCGTGGTCCTGGTGAGATTGGCGATCCCGGCCTTTGCCGCGCCGTAGGCAGCCTGGCCGAAGTTGCCGACCAGTCCAGCGCCCGAGGTGGTGTTGACGACCCGGCCGGCGACGGGCCGGCCCGCCTGGTACTGCGCACGCCAGTAGTCGCAGGCGTGCTTCGTGAGGGCAAAGGTGCCCTTGAGGTGCACGGCCAGCACCGCGTCCCAGTCCTGCTCCGTCAGGGACGTGATCGTCGCGTCCCGCAGGATCCCCGCGTTGTTGACGACAGCGTCGAGCCGGCCGAACCGCTCGACGGTCCGCGCCACCAGCGCGCCGACCGCCGACCAGTCAGCGACGGAACTGGTGTCACGGACGGCCACGCCGCCGCCGGCCTCGATCTCGGCGACGACCGCGCCGGCCGGCTCCTGGGCCGCGTCGCCGGCCGACTCGCCGCGCGCGCTCACGCCCAGGTCGTTGACCACCACCGTGGCCCCCTGGGCCGCGAGCTCCAGGCAGTGGGCACGTCCGATCCCCCGGCCACCGCCGGTGACTATGACGACCCGCCCATCGAGCATCCGCTTCCCCTGTGCCTGCACCCGCTGGCTCCCTACATCGGATCGACCGACAGACCAGCGTGGACCACCCCGACAGGCACACGCTGCGGTCGAACCTAAGATGACTTGACACAATAGTCAAATATGAACCTGATGCAACCAGTCGGCGCTCTTGATCGGTTGGTGTCGTTGCAGGTCGGGTCGTTTGGGTGCCTGTCGCTGTGAGGCTGGATATTCACGGTGGGTGACTGATCCACAGGGTGGTGCGTGCCACCCGTAGATCCGCCAACGCCCGTCGGACCGCCTTTCGGCCCACTGCGCTGGGGGCGGTTGCGCGGGAGACAACGACTTGACTAATGTGTCAATATTCTCCATCTAGCCGTCCCGCCGGCTCGCCCGTGCCCGGCACCTGGGGGCTCGACCCGGCGGGGCTGTCGGCGTGTGCGTCCCCGCGGGCCGTCTGGAGGGCCGAGTCGCGGGCGACGCAGACCGCCCACGCCCAACCCCAGGAGACGTTCGCCCGAGGAGTGACAAAGTCACATGTCGTCGACCGATCCGATCCCTGCGGCACCGTCGCCGGCCCAGGACATCGCAAGGAGCAGCGCATGCCTCGCCTACTGCATCTCGACAGTTCCGCGGACACGACCCGATCCACCTCGCGGGAGCTCACCCGAGCGTTCGCCGACGCGTGGCGCGCGCTGGGGCCATCGTTCGATCTGACCTATCGCGATCTGCACGCCGATCCGGTGCCGCACCTCGCCGCCTCCGCGCTGCACTGGGCGCCACGGCTACGCCACGCGGACGAAGCGCCAGATCCCCGGGCCTGCGCGCTCCAGGATCAGCTCGTCGCGGAACTACTCGCCGCCGACGTGCTGCTGGTCGGCGCGCCGATGTACAACTGGTCAATCCCCTCGTCCCTGAAGGCATGGATCGACCACGTGCATGTCATGGGACTCACGGCGCCGTTCGACACGGAGGAGCGGCCGCTAGCCGGCCGACCAGCCGTCGTTGTCACCACGCGCGGCGCCGGCTATGGCCCAGGCAGCCCCACCGAGGGATGGGACCACACCGTTCCGCCACTCGAGCTGGTCTTCGGCCAGTCCCTGGGCATGGCCGTCTCGGTCATCTCCGCGGAGTTCACCCTGGCCTCCCGGGTGCCCGCGATGGCCCCGTTGCGCGACAGGGCGAAGGTCAACCGTCAGACCGCGCTCCGGGCCGCGACTGACCTGGCCACCCAGCTCGGGCAGCCGTTGACGAGCGGCGAGCAATGACGAGCCGCAGTGCCAGCACGTCCCGGCCATCGCGCGACCGCCAGGCCAGCCTGGGGAGGAACGTCAGGCGACCAGTGCAGGTTATCTACCTGTGGCACGACGTCGAGGGCCGGCCACCGCAGTGGGAAATGCCGGATCTGTTCGACGACCTGCGCGACGAGTACTCTACCAACGGCTTCTGGGTCGCGCATACCTCTGGTTGCCAGCGCCTCGATGGCGAAACCGACGAGGCCAGACTGGCCCGCATGAATGCCGTCGCCTCGGTGTATCCGGAGGATGTGCGCATCTGGCAACACCAGCGATTCGTCGAGCCACCGTCGCTGCAGACCGAAGAAGCCGCGCTCTTCCGCGCTCTCCGCTCCTGGCTACGGGCCTTCGAACCGAAGCCGGGTGACTATTTCGAACCGAAGCCGGGTGACCATGGAGCCGCCTGAGGACCTTACGGAGCGTCCGGCGTCGTGCCCAGCAAGGTCCTCGGCGCCTGACCGCCTGCCCCGCCACCGCGACACCTCGACGGCGGGGCGGACCCGGGACGGTCCATGTTCCTGTACCTACCTGCGGAAGGAGACGACTCGCGATGGCGGGAACCGTACAGATTGACATGACGGGAAAGGTCGCTCTGGTCACCGGCGGCGGGTACGGGATGGGCCGGGCTTCCGCCCGACGGTTCGCGGCCTGCGGGGCACGCGTCGTCGTCGCTGACATCGACGTCTCGACCGGGAAGGAGACCGTGGAGCTCGTCCGCGCCGCAGGCGGCGTCGCCGCGTTCGTCCAGGTCGACGTCGGCGACGCCGACGGCGTACGCGAGATGGTCGACTTCACAGTCTCCACGTTCGGCGGCCTTGACTACGCCCACAACAACGCCGGGATCATCGAGTCGCAGGATCCCGTGGCCCGATACCCGGAGGACGTATGGCAGCGTGTGCTGCGCACCAATCTCACCGGCGTCTTCCTCTGCCTTAAATTCGAGATCCCGCAGATGCTGCGGCGCGGTGGCGGCGCGATCGTCAACGTCGCCTCCGAGGCGGCCTACAAGGGCAACGTCGCCGACGTCGGCTATACGGCCAGCAAGCACGGCGTCCTCGGCCTCACCACCGCTGCCGGCCTTCAGTATGTGAAACGCGGCATCCGGGTGAACGCAGTCGCGCCGGGCAACATCGCCACTGGTATCACCGAACGCGCCCGCGAATACCTGACGCCCGAGCAGTACCGCCGGATGGAAACCGCGATGCCGATCGGCCGATTGGGCCGAGCGGAGGAGATTGCCGAGCTCGTCGTCTGGGCCTGCTCGGACGCGGCCTCGATGATCAATGCGACCCTCATCCCCGCCGACTCGGGCTGGCACGTCGCGTGAATATGTCGTTCCGCGCCGGCGGCGTCCTCTTCGATGAGCAGCGTGTGGAGCTGTTCCAGCCGGCGCAGCGTCGGCCCATGCCGGGCGTACCGCGAAAACGGCCGCCAGGTCCAACCTGGCGGCCGTTTCTCGTATTCTCGGCGGTTATCCGCGACCTGACGACTGCTCAGGAAGCGGGGACCTCCAGCACCATGGCGCTGGCCATGCCGCCGCCGGCGCACATCGCGGACAGCGCGAGCCCGCCACCCCGACGGCGCAGCTCGTGGGTCAGCGTGATGATCTGCCGCGCGCCCGTCATCGCGATCGGGTGGCCCAGGCTGCAGCCGCTGCCCAGGAAGTTGACGATCGAGTCGTCGATGCCGAGCAGTTTGCAGGCCGCGGCCGGCACCGAGGCGAACGCCTCGTTGATCTCCCACAGCGCGATGTCGCCGACGCCGAGCCCCGCGCGCTCGAGGGCCTTCGGGATCGCCCTGACCGGCGCGAGGCCGGTCTCGGCCGGCGGGACACCGGCCGACGCCCACGACCTCACCACGGCGAGCGGCTCGAGGCCGTTCGCCTCGGCGAACGCGCGGGAGGTCACCAGGACCGCGCCCGCGCCGTCGTTCAGGCCGGAGGAGTTGCCCGCCGTGACGCTGAAGCCCTCGATCTCCGGGTGCAGCACCTTCAGCCCCGCCAGCCGCTCCAGGCTCGTGTCGCGGCGCGGGTGCTCGTCGGTGTCGAAGGTGAAGGTGGTGCCGTCCCGCCGGGTGACCTCGACCGGGAAGATCTCCTCCTTGAAGGCACCCGCGTCGATGCCGGCGACGGCGCGCTGGTGCGAGCGCAGCGCCCAGGCGTCCAGGTCCGCGCGGGACAGGCCCGCGGACTTGGCCGCGTTCCAGCCGACCGTGATCGACATGTCGAAGTTCGGCGCCTCGGGAGTGTTCCGGTGCGTCGGCGAGTACCAGTCGACGACGTCGTCGGTGCCGGGCTTGCGCCGCTGGGAGCGCGGCAAGGTGGACAAGGAGTTCGCGCCACCGGCGACGACGACCTTGTCCATCCCCGCGATGACCGACGCGGCGGCCGTCTGGATGGCGGCCATGCCGGAGGCACAGTGCCGATTGTGGGCCACCCCGGGAGCGTTGATCAGCCCGGCCTCGATCGCCGCGAACCGGGCGATGTCGCCACCGCCGTAGAGGGCCTCGCCGAGCACCACGTCGTCGACCAGCTCCGGGTCGATCCCGGCCCGCCGGACGACCTCGCCGACCGCGAGCGTGGCCAGCTCGAAGGCGTCGACGTCAACCAGGGAACCCTTGTGCCCGGTACCCACCGGCGTCCGGGCGGTAGCGACAATCACCGCTTCATTCACGTCAGCTGTGCTCCTTCATGGCACGGCCGGGCTACTTCGCCGTCTGGGGTCTCGTCCGTCACCGCCGCGCGACGGTGGAGGCCGGCTGACACCCGCCGTGTCCGCAGTCAGGACGGCAGGGTCGGCGGGGCCATGGCGATCCGGGTGTTCTTCGTCTGCATGAACTCCCGGAGTCCTTCGAGGCCGCCGACGCGGCCCTGGCCGCTCTGCTTGTAGCCGCCGTAGGGCGCGGT
>Ga0207711_10000287_pt1 | contig 53854 bp, 53 predicted proteins | sample KBSS34metaG_FD_184401 | JGI IMG/M metagenome (GOLD analysis project Ga0207711, IMG submission 184401) | Switchgrass rhizosphere microbial communities from Kellogg Biological Station, Michigan, USA - KBS S3-4 metaG (SPAdes) (version 2) | ecosystem: Host-associated > Plants > Roots > Rhizosphere... | reverse complement strand
TCGGCTTCGGCTGCGTCATCCCGGTGCTGCTGCAGGACGCAGCCGGCGGCTGGTACATGAAGTACGACACCATCCACTACCGCGACGTCTTCCCCGAGCCGGGCTGCAAGGACATCCGCAACGCCACCTCGGTGTTCGTCCGTCGCTACCTCACCCGTGGTGAGGCGGTCTGCCTGATCCAGGACCAGGCTCCCGGCTGGGACCTGGACGCCCTGAAGCGGATGGTGAAGAACCGACCGCAGTCACGCGAGCAGCAGAGCGTCGACCACCAGACCAAGAAGCACCACCAGATCCCGGTGGGCTACGAGATCATCACGCTCTACACATCCAGCGGCGAGCCGTTCCTCACCTTCGAGGGCAGCACCAAGCTGCTGCTCCGCATCGAGAAGAACAAGCACCCGCTCAAGCAGCACCCCGTCCACTTCCTCGTCCTCGAGAAGGACGACATGCAGCCGCTCGGGAAGTCCCAGGTCGAGCTGCTGATCGGGCGCCAGGACTTCCAGGACCTGATGCTGAACGGCGCGATGAAGCTGTGGTACCGCAACATCAACCCGTCGATCATCGGCTACGGCACCGTCAACGCGGTGCCCAACCTGTCCCCCGGCAAGTACACGCAGATCTCCAACCCGAACGCGAAGATCGAACCGTTCGAGGTGAACACGCAGACGCTGATGCAGTACGGCTCGATCAGCCAGCAGAACCTCGGCAGCATGGTCCAGCTGATCGGAGCCGCCGACCAGCAGATGGCGATGCAGTCACCCAACCCCGGCGGCATGAGCAAGACGCCTCAGGGAGTCGACGCCCAGCAGCAGATGGTCGACATCACCACGAACAACTACCAGAAGGCGATCGAAGCCTTCTTCAGCCACTACTGCTCCTACGCGCTGACCATCTACTTCCAGGAGCTGAAGGCCGTCAAGAAGGTCCACCCGACCGCGGAGGCCAGGATCCGTCTCCTCGAGGCAGGGCTCGACACCAAGTACATCAACGACGACGGGACCATCGACGTCGACTTCGAGGACATGAGCGTCGAGTTCTTCGTACGCTGCGTCCCCGGATCACTGGTCGAGATGGAGGACGAGAAGCAGCTGAGGATCCTGAACCAGCTGTTCATCCCGTTGAGCCAGTCGATGCCGGCCATCGTTGCGACACAGAACCCCACGCTCATCAACCAGGCCACCACCGCGATGAAGTACATCGTCGGCAAGCAGATCGAGCTGAGCGGTGCTGCCAGCGCCAAGGAGCTCGGACTGCTCTGGAACCGTGGCGACGTCAAGGAGGTCGACGAGCGCGACCAGCGCATCACCAGTTTGGAGGATGCGATCTCCGGTCTGCACGGAAACAGCAGCATGGAGCTCGAGTTCAACAACCTCGCCATCCGTCAGCTGCAGGAGCAGATGTCTCAGATGACGCAGAACCAGCAGGTTCTGCTCGAGAAACTAGGTGTGGTCTCTCCGGGATCTGTACCTGGTTCTGAGGCGCACGAGCCTACTTCTGTTCCAGAGGAAGCCGAGCCGCCGCGCGAGCCGTACATTCAGGCTGCCAGCGCCTGACCGCAGGCCAACAACTAGAGGAGGGGCGACATGGTCGCACCAGTCCAGAAGGACAGCCTGACCGACTACCAGGTCGCTCTGGCCACGTACCTTCGGATCACGTCTCCGGTGGCAGGGATGTTCACCGGCAGCGAGATCAAGCCCAACCCGAATGCCAGGAGCATTCGCGTCCCGGACATCCGGGTCGACGACTACATCGTCGACGCCGAGATCGGGCGCATCGGATCCGAGCACTACTCGGGATCCGAGTTCACGGGCGAGTGGAAGAACGGCGTGCCGCCTATCGAGTGGCGCACCTACTCCATGAGCCGGCACCGTGCCTTCGGCTTCACCGTCTTCGACGAGCAGCTCCGCTACTCGCCCATCAAGAACATCGTCCAGGAGTACACCGGTCGCAAGATGCAGACCACGGTCCTCCGCGACCACGACAAGTACTGCCTGCTCGCCGCGTGCATGGGACACATGACCGGCAAGATGGTGCCCCGCACCGCCGCCGACACGCCCGGACCGGGCTACGTCGATGCGGTCAAGGTCTCCAACACCGGGGACGCGCAGGACTACAAGTGGATCGCGGAGCCCGGCGAGGACACCGACAACCAGATCCAGCCGTCCTTCGCCACCATCAAGGGCATGTTCCTCAACGACGTCGACCCGCTCGCCACGCTGGACGCACTCACCCTGCTGTTCAGCGACAACTGGTTCGACTCCAACTTCGGGAACAACGACCGCTTCCTGCTGGTCACCAGCGCCCTCGAGCTCGTCTACATCAACGCGCTCATCGATGCCGGCGCCGGAACCGAGTCGGCGTTCAAGCTGCTGAAGGACGGCGACATCTCCGGTGCCAACGCCTCCGGCTTCCTCGGCACGCTGAAGGGATCCTGGAAGCTGCAGAAGATCCACCCGGAGTTCCTGCCGAAGGTCTACACCGACTCCAACCTGGTGGTCGACCCGATCGCAAACTCCGGCACCGCGGCCCGTACCAAGCGCCAGGTCGTCGCACTCGCGGCGTACAAGAACTCGGTGCAGACCTACGAGCACTTCGCCGAGCGTCGCCAGCAGGACGGCGGCACCCGGTTCAAGGGCACCGAGTACGTCCAGGACTTCTCCTACGACTGCTGGGTCATCGACCAGCTGAGCGAGGGAGTGGTCCCGTTGTTCCTGCCCGCCACCATCAGCAACCTGCAGGTCGTCTCCGACAGCTTCACCGTCGTGGCGTCCAAGGTCGCTGCCGCCCGCGCCCAGCTGTCCGTGGCTCCGGTCACCTACCCGCTGTCCGGCCCGGTCACGCTCAAGAGCCGTCCCGAGTGGTACACCCCGCCGTACACCGGCACCACCCAGGCGACCACCGCTGGCGTCACCGACACGGGCGACGTCGGTCACCGCAACCCGATCCTGGCGAGCGACGACCCCGACGACCCGACTGCCGGGAACTAGGAGGCTGACGCATGGACAAGCTCATCGAGCTTCTCCAGCAGATCCAGGATCTGGCTGGGGTCGCCATCGACGCACTGCAAGGTGCAGCCGGTGGTGAGGGCGGGAAGCCACCCGAGGGTGGTCCGCCCGAAGGTGGCGGCGGTCCTCCGCCCGAGGGAGGTGGACGTCCACCGCAGCAGCGTGGCGGCCCTCCCGGCGGTGGAGGCGGCGGCGGTCGAGGCGGTCCGCCACCCGAGGAGCAGCCGCCTGGCGGCTGACCGACATGGACGCCGGGACGGAGCGACTGCCGTCCCGGCGTTCGTCTGGACCGAGGAGGCGAGATGCCGCGACAGCAGACTGACACCAGCCTGCTTCAGGCTGACCTCACCAACAGCCCGTCGCGCATCCAGCTGCGCTGCGAGCAGCGGCACTCGTTCTCCTTTGGCATCTACTTCGAGACCGCCGACCAGCACCGGGTCAACATCACCGGCTGCACCATCACGTTCACCGCGCTGCAGCCCGTCTACAAGGGACTCGGTGTGGCGATCTCCAAGGTCGCTGACATCGTCGACGGGCCGAATGGCCACGCGCAGATCAACCTCCAAGCCGTCGACCTCGACCTGACGGCGGCGCAGTACGAGTTCGATGCGACGCTGCTGACTCCGGAGATGTACTCGAGCCCGGTGGTCAAGGGCTACCTCGAGGTCGTGGCGAACCCCGACCCCGGCTACGTCGACGAGGTCTACGACGCAGCCAACCCACCGGCCTCGATCACCGCGAAGATCCTCGACAACCACTCCGTCTCGGTGGTGGTGAACCACCTGGCCGGGCTGGTGCTGGAAGCCGGGCCGGTCACCGTGCTGGCACCTGGTGAGCCGGCCACCGCACAGATCGTCGGTGACTACCCGTACCAGGTCCTGAAGCTCGGGCTGCCCACCATCACCGGACCAGGACCCAAGGGCGATCCCGGAACACCGGGAGCGCCCGGTCCGCCTGGACCACCAGGCTCCGGTGGTGGCACCGGCTACACCCACAACCAGGGTGCAGCGTCAGCGAACTGGACGGTGACCCACAACCTCGGCTTCAACCCGAACGTCATCGTCATCGACTCCGCCGGAACCAACGTCGAGGGCGATGTCACCTACGTCAACGCCAACTCCCTGACCCTGCACTTCTCCGCTGCGTTCAGCGGCTACGCCTACTTGAGCTAGGAGCACACGATGGCACGGAAGTTCCTGACCCACATCGACCTGGGGAAGAACGAGTTCCAGAACGCTGTCGCGCAGAACCTCGGTGCTGCCCCCAGCTCGCCGGTCAAAGGGCAGATCTACTTCGACACCGGAGCCAACGTCCTCAACTGGTACGACGGCACGTCGTGGCAGGCAGCCAAGTCCGGCATCCCGGCAGCGCACGCCGCCACCCACAACTTCGGTGGCGGCGACGCACTGGCAGCCAACGGCGCGGCTGCCACGCCGACTCTGCGAAAGCTCGGCACCGCCGCCACCGATGCTGCAGCCGGTGACCACGGCCACGCGCTCACCGACGTCGGCATCACCGGGCTGCTCGCCCAGACCAAGGGCGGCACTGGGGTCAACGCTTCCGGCTTCGCTATCGGTGGCGTGATCTGGCAGGGCAACGGCGCCACGTTCGGTGGCTCCGCCGTCGGCACCGCCGGTCAGATGCTGCTATCCGGTGGGGCAGCGTCACCGACCTGGGCCAACCACGACGCTGCCGCGCATGCTGCATACCCGGTCAGCAACTTCGCTGCCGCCACCAAAGACATCTCGATGGGTGGCTTCAGGATCACCAACCTGGCGGTACCGCAGCAGAACGGTGACGCAGCCTCCAAGCTCTACGTCGATGACGTCGCTCGCGGGCTGGACTCCAAGTCCAGCGTGCTGTGCGCGACGACCGGTCCCGTCACCCTCTCCAACCTGCCATCCACCATCGACGGCATCGCCCTGGTCGACGGCTGCCGGATCCTGGTCAAGGACCAGGCGACCCCGGCACAGAACGGCATCTACTTCGTCCAGAACTCCCCGCCCTGGGTTGGTACCCGCGATAGCGAGATGGACGTCTGGACCGAGGTTCCCAGCGCCTACGTGTTCGTCGAGCGTGGCACCGTCAACGCCGACACCGGCTGGGTCTGCACCGCCGACCAGGGTGGCACCCTGAACACCACTCCGATCACCTGGACCCAGTTCTCCTCCGCCGGCTCGGTCAACGCCGGTAACGGCCTGACCCAGTCCGGGCAGACCATCAACGTCGTCACCGATGGATCGCTGACCGCAGCCGCCGACCTGCTGTCCGTGAACTTCGCAGGCACCGGAGCGGCTGTCACCGCAGCCAAGTCCGACCACACGCACACCGCCTCCACCACCAGGTACGCAGCCGACGTCGGCAGTGGTACAGCGGTGACGGTGGCTCACAACCTGAACACCCGTGACGTCACCGTCGAGGTGTACCGGAACACCACGCCCTGGGACACCATCGACTGCGATGTCGAACGTGGCACCGTGAACAACGTGACGCTCCGCTTCACGGTCGCACCCGCTGCCGGTGACTACCGGGTGGTGGTGGCTGCGTGAGCCGCAAGACCCTGACCCCCATCGTCCTGCCCGCCGACCCGGCGGCAGCGATGGAGGCTGCCACCAAGCAGTACGTCGACGCTGCAGTGACTGGCGGGGTGAAGCCTGCGATGGACTGGTTCCAGTCGACGGCGACCACATCCATTCCAACGGCCACCTACAACGGCATCCCTGGATGGACCAGGGTGGCTGGCGTGACCAACCCCGGCTATGTGTCCGGTCCCGCTACCGGCGGTGTCTTCACCGTTCTGATCGCAGGGCTGTACCTGATGACCACGGACATCTCGTTCTCCGCCGGAGCCGCCGGGCGCCGTATCACCACGTTCCATTACAACGGCGTGGAGGATCGGCGCAACGAGAACTACACGTCCACCGCTATCACCACAGAGCTCGTCCACTGCAGGTACATGGCGGTCAACGACACCATTGAGCCCCGATGCTGGCATAACTTGGGTAGCAACCTGGCACTCGGTCCGCCCAACCACAACCTTCAGCTCATCCGGCTCGCCTAGCACCAACCAACCAAGGAGAATCGCAATGCCCGCTCTCAACACCAAGAACGCCAGCAAGTACATGCCGGTGGTGACCACCACGGCTGCGCTGACCGACAAGGCCAACGCCGTCAACACCCGCAACAAGTACAAGGGGAAGCTGGCGTTCAACGACACCACCGGCATCCTGCTGTGTGCAGCGGGCCCGCTCGCCACCGATGTCTGGAAGATCTCCGGAACCGGTGCGACAGGACAGACGCCGGCCTGATGAACCCCGTCAGCATCATCACGTCGTGGCTTCAGTCGATCCCGCCGAAGGTGCGGCAGGGGATTCTGCTGGCGTACGCCCTGGTCTGCGTCGTGGTCGGGCTCCTCGCGCTGTTCGGCGTCGATCTCGACTACGACAAGATCAACGAAGCACTCGTCATCATCGGTGGGTACCTCGGCTTCCAGTCGGCAGCCAACGTCCCATCGCCCGGAGATGGCGAGCACGTAGCCGAGGAGGTGCCTGATGCCCCTGTCGAATGACCCGGAGGTCCAGCGTCCGGTAGTCCAGCGACCCGGCAGGCCCAACAGACCTGGTGGGCCGCGGCTGCTGCCGTGGGAGCAGTGGTTCCAGGCCAGCCAGCCTGCTGTGCAGGCACCGGCTCCCGCTCCCGCGCCCCAGCAGGGCGTGAACCTGGCGAACTGGCTGGCATCCCTGGTGCCAGCGGGACCGTCGTCGTCTCCGCAGCCGGCGCAGACCGCGATCCCGACGCCACACCTGGACATCCAGTCGCTGATGGAGAAGAACCCGCCGAAGCTGACCGGGGAGCAGGCCGAGCTCGCCCAGCTCCAAGGGCTGATCCCGCAAGCGGACTTCAACGAGATCATGGCGTCAGCCGAACCGCCGGTCCAGGCCGACCTGATCCCGAAGGTCGCTGGCGTAGCCAGGCCACCGACCCCTGTCGCCACTGCACGGCAGGTGCTCGATGCCGCCATCGCCAAGAAGAAGGCGGACCCGGAGGATCTGGCGAAGTACCAGTCCATCGTCAACGGTGTGGCTGCGCCGATCATCCAGCTCAACAACGAGGGCAAGCCTGCGATCGGCTCGTTCCAGCCTGGTCCGGCCCAGGCCGTCGACGAGGCCAGGATCGACCTGGCCACCAAGGAGCGGGCGATACGCGAGCGCGCTCTCGGCACCAACATGCAAGGCCCGGTGGCTCCGAACAAGCCGCAGGGCGTCGGTGTCGGTGACATCGACCAGCTGACGTGGAGCGAGTACAACGCGCTGCCCGCGAAGCAGAAGGCTGCCGTCGACTTCAACACGATGCTGGTCGACGCAGTCAACAAGGACCGCGCCAACACCGACACGTACAAGCCGAACCCGCAGGACCAGGCGACGTACGACGCCACCGTGCAGCGGATGTTCGGCGCGGACCACGGCTCCGAGATGTTCGCACCCGAGACGCTGGCTGTCCTGAAGCAGATCCAGTTCAAGGACCACACCGCGGACCTGGATGACTTCATCCATCTGAACGCCGCGATCACTGCCGACGACCTGACGCACCTGAAGGACATCCAGGGCCCGACAGCCTACGAGGCGAAGGCAGGTCCAGCCCAGCTCGACCGGTACCAGCTGACCCAGGTGCTGTCCGGCAACACCGCCGACTTCGAGCAGAAGCTCACCGACAAGCTGGCCGAGGGCAACCAGCTGCTCCGCTCGGTCTCACCCGAGGCACTCGCTGCACGCAACCCGCTGGTCGACCGGCTCGGCGGGCTACCGGCTGGGCCGACGCAGACCGGTCCCGGCTACGGCCAGGACGATCGGTCGGTGTTCTTCCGCAACTCCTTCGAGGCGCTGGCCCAGCCGCAGTACGCCGACCAGAGGGACAAGATCCTCTCCGCGATCAACTCCCAGCTCAAGCCTGGTGACTACGATCTGTTCATGAACTACGCGGACCAGCGGTCGCGGGACGCGCAGTTGTACAACATCCCGCTGAGCCAAGGTGAGGGTCACTTCTACACCGCCGACCAGTTCCGTGAGCAGCTCGGTCTCACGGGTGGCACCAGCTCCAAGCCGAACCCGACGCCGACACCGCAGCCACAGCAGCAGCCCCAGCAGCCGCCACAGCAGCAGCAGACAGGCAACGGCTATGCGTACTAACGACTCCGGCAACTCGATCCCGACCAGGCCGTCGGCTCCGCCGTCGACCCCGCACACCAACCCGCCACCGTCCAACCCGAGCTCGGGCAGTGGCACCGGTACCGGCACTGGCACCGGCAGTGGTGGCAACCCGTACCTGGCTGCACAGCGTGCCGCCCAGGCGAAGGCCGACCGGCAGGCTGCACAGGCCAAGCACAAGGCCGCGGTCAAGGCACTCGGCCAGGCCAAGACGTTGGGTGAGCAGGCTGCCGCGCTGAGGCTGGCACTCGGCAAGACTGGGTTCAAGAAGGCTCTCGACACCCGGTTGGCGAACATCACGTTCCGCACCGGGCAGCGCGACGACATCCTGATGCGCGGCTACAACGACCGTATCGGGACGCTCGAGAAGGCTGCCGGTGACAACGAGAAGCAGATCGGGACACAGAACTTCGACAACCTCGCCAACCGTGCCCGCGAGCGGGGCAACGCGCTGAGCGAGGCGACGGCCCAAGGAGCCGGCGAGTCCGACATGCTCCGTGCCCAGGGCATGAGCCTGCGGAACTGGAACTTCAACGAGACCACCAACACCCGTGCCTTCTACGACACGCTCACCTCGATCAACGGTCAGCGCACGGACCTCAACGTCGACACGCTGACCGCACGCGCCAACCTCTACGGCCAGGCCAACGCCGACCGTGAGGGCCAGTGGACCGACTACTACGCCCACCGCTCCGAGGTGTACACCCAGCTCGCCAACACCTACGGCATGCAGGCCGAGCAGTACGGCAACGCCTTGGAGATGCAAGGCTCGAAGCGGGCGCGCACCGGGCTGCGTCGTGCTCGGCGTCAGTCCCGGCAGGCACAGACCGGGATGGCACGCGCCACCGGGATGGCATGGAAGGACCCCGGTGTTCCTGACCGGATCCAGAACTGGCGTGGTCGCGGAGAGATCCTCGGTGACGTCAGCAACGACGTGCAGGCTGACGCCGACACCGAGCTGTCCTACCGCAAGCCACAGGGCGCGACGCTACGAAGCTGGGAGGATGCACCGTGACCGCCTCCATCAACCCCGAGCTCGTCTACACACTCGACGAGGGTGTGAAGGAGGTGCTGTCCAACCTCACCGGGCTCGACCTGTCCTACGACCCGACACTGGACAGGTACATCGCCGTCACCCGCCAGCTGAACCGGGCGCTCCGCTCGAACGCGTTGGAGCACGAGTGGTCCTACTACTCCACCCTGATGTCCGCCGGCACGTCGGTCGCTGGCGACACGGACGTCTTCCTACCGGCTGACTCCCGGCCCCGTGTCGTCGGTGACGACTCGGTGCGCCTGGTCGACGCCGACGGCCACATCATCGTCTGGGCCTACGTGCTGCCGCGCGACGCCCTGCACAAGTACATCGGTCGTAGCGGACTGTGGTGCTCGGTGGTCCGCAACGCGATCACCTTCTCCCGTCCGCTGTTCGAGTGGGAAGGCGGACTCGACATCCAGATCCCGGTGATGCGGGAGCCGGTGATGTTCCGGCTGCCGGAGCAGCCCGAGGACCCAACGGTGCCCGCGGTCGTCGTCGACCCTGCGATCAGAGACCAGCCGATCGACTTCTCCTACCCCGACATCATCACCGTCCGCGCATCCTTCTACTACGCGCAGACAGACCCGATCATGCAGCCACGAGTCCAGACGCTCGAGGCGCAGTACAAGGACCTGATGTACCAGGTCATCGAGCGCGACGACCGGAACACGGACTCGCCGTACCTCAACGAGTTCTTCGTGCCCGTCCAGTCCGGGCTCGAGACGCATCACTTCTACCACCACCACCCGCACAGCGACGAGCGTCGGAGGTAGCCCGTGCCTCCGAAGATGAAGGTCCCGGCCCCGATAGACCGGCCTCTGGCTCGCGCCTACCTGCGCGAGTTCACCGGCTGGTCGACGGCGTACCCTCCGGGTGTCTCCGATTCGACTTCCCTGCGGATCATGGAGAACACGCTCATCACCGAGTCGGGTGCCTGCCGGATCCGACCGGGGCTCCGGTACCTGTCCTACACCACGGTCCCGACAGAAGCCGTGCCGGTGGGCACCGCGTTCAACATGCCGGTGGTCGGGTCGCACGAGGCGTTCTTCCTCAACGACGGCACCAAGGCGTACCTGTTCGCCGTCCGGGAGACCGACCTGACCGTCAGCTTCCGGGTGCTGGCCGAGACCCCGTCCGGGCGTGTCGTCATCTCACTGACCGACGCCGGGTTCTCGATCCCGCAGGGCGAGGCCGGAGACTCCGGCATCAACTTCCGGTCCACCACCCAGTACGTGAAGTACCTGCAGATCGACAACAAGATCTTCGCCCTCTCTGACGCCGGCTCCATGCTGCGCATGTTCAACGTCGGCACCACGAAGACCGCGAAGCGGATGCTGCCCATCGTCCGCCCGGAGTGGACGGTGGCCGACAAGCTGACCGTGGTGCATCCAGATGCGGGCTGGGTGAACTCAGGTGTCCCGCTCACCACCCGCACCAACCGGGTGCTCAACCCGTCGTTCGAGACCAACGACGACACCTGGACCCTCGACACCACCGACACCTTCATCAGCCGGGACAGCACCCAGCACCAGGCAGGTGGCTTCTCGCTGCGGATGTCGTCGCTGCCGCAGCGCACCAACCTGATGACCAAGCCGCTGCACGACGTGAACTCCACCGGCATCGGCGGCTGGGACGCGTCGGCAGGTGTCGACTCGATCACCACCACCACGGGTGAGAACGCGATGCGGGTCAACGTCCACGATGGGCCCGCCGGGTTCGCCGGCTACGTCCGTGGACCCGACGTCAACGTGAAGGCTGGCGAGACCTACCGGGTCGCGTTCGACGTGACCAGCACCAACCTGATCCGGGCTACCGGTGTGATGGTGAAGTTCTACAACCCCGCTGACAAGCAGGTCGGGGAGAACCTGATCGTCAACGACAGCCTCACCAACACCGTGGGCCGGAAGCTGTCGAGTGCGTTCAAGGTCCCGTCCGGTGCGCTGACACTGGCCGTGTACCTGGTCGGCTACCACACCTCCGCCCAGGGCGACGCGAACTACAAGGTCCGCAACGTCTCCCTGTTCCAGTCCGCAGAGTCCTCCACGTTCTTCACCGGCAGCACGGGAACCAACTACTTCTGGACCGGCGCGGTCAACGCCTCGTCCTCGGTGTACCACCCGCCGGTCGACGTCGGGATCCGGCAGACGATGTCGCTCGGTGCGCAGCGGTGGGCAGGCTCTGCCTACATCCGTGGCACCGTCGCCCGCGGCGCCCAGCTGAACCTGGTCTACATCGGCAACAACGGTGTCATCTCCAACGAGGTCGGCACCATGACCACCGATGCCACTGCCGGGTGGACCCGGCTCTCCAACCTCGGCACCGCGCCCGCCAACACCACGTCGGTACGGCTGACGATCCGGGTGCCGGCGCTGCCGCGTGGCGAGTTCCACTACGTCGACTCCGTCCTCCTCGAGGGCGGGCCCACACTGGGCGCCTACTTCGACGGCTCCTTCGGAGACAGCCCGTCGTCCAAGTACGAGTGGAACGGCACCGCGCACGCATCCAGCAGCACCGAGCGCACCTACTCCGTGGGCGGCACGCTGCCGAACCCGGAGACCAGGTCACCGAACACCCTCATCAGCGACGGGTCGAACGGCCACGACAACGCCTACAACTTCGCGTTCTTCTACACCTTCGCCAACGAGGTGGGCGAGTCCGCGCCTTCGGCGATCACCACCGTCCGCTGCCAGCGCAGCTGGGTCCAGTGGAAGTGGGAGACGCCGAACGGAGCCGGCGAGCCGTCCGGCAACGCCACCTCCGACCCGGAGCAGTGCGCCGACCAGCTGGTCTGCTCCATGCCGTCGGACGTGTTCGTCAACGCGATGGCCTCCGGTGCCATCAAGTGGAACCTGTACATGCTCGAGTGGAACGACCAGTCCCCGGTCCCGGTGATGGCGGTGCGTGTCGACTCCCGCGAGCTGAAGCCGACCTCGACACTCGGACCCGACGGCTGGCTACGGGTCACCCCGTCACAGTCTGAGGCAGGTGACGAGCAGATGATGGTGCCGACCAAGAACACGCGGATCAACTACTCCGACCCGTCACGTGGTGGCCAGGGGATCGTCGCAGCCGACCGCATGATTATCGTCAAGGACGCCACCAACCCGGCTGTCATCAAGTGGACGTCGAACCAGCAGGGCTCCTACACCGACTTCTCGTCCAGCCGCGGCGGCGGGTTCAAGACGCTCACGTCCGGCAACCTGAACATGGCTGCCACCGTGAAGCTGTGGCAGAACCCGCAGTCCGCCGACACCCTCACCATCCTGTGCCGGGGCGTCGACGGCTACAACACCTGCTACTACATGGCGCCGGCCAACATCGCCCAGCAGTCCGAGGCCGTCAACGTGATGGGCTTCGAGGAGACCACAGCCACGCCCGGCACCACGTCGCCGTACGGCTGCGAGGTGTTCAACAACGGGCTGTACCACCCGCTCGACGACCAGCTGATGAAGTCCACGGCCACCATGTACAACATCAACCACAAGTCGCAGACCGACAAGATCGACAACATGTGGCAAGGACTGACCCGGAAGGAGTGGATCGTGTCCTCGGTCCACGACCTCCGGCTCTACTACCTGGTCCACAACCCAGCCGGCGAGTCGCTCGAGCCAGGCTGCAACGGCAACGAGATCTGGGTTCTGGACGGTGGCGCGTCCTCCGACACCGGAGGCGGCTCCTGGTCCAGGTTCCTGATCCAGGCCACCAGCCTGCGGAAGATCGAGCAGGGCGGCATGGTCCACATGTCGGTGTCACGTCCCGACGGGATCTACTACCTCGACGAGCTCTACGGCTTCGACGACTTCGTCGACGTCGACGGCAGCGTCAAGCAGCGCGCGATCCCCTGGAAGATCGAGACCAACACCCAGGGAGCCAACCGCGCCCACGACGCCTGGGCCCACCTGCAGCAGGTGGGCATCAACGCCGGGAACTTCGCCGGGTCGATGCGCTACGGCATCCGCAGCTGGGACGTCAACGGCAGGGCCGTCGAGGTGTCGAAGCACGTCTACGACCACAACGCCCCGAGCGAGCTGTACTACGACTTCGAGGACTTCCTCCAGATCCGGCGTGACCTGAAGGAGTGGTTCTTCTTCGCCGAGTCCGTGCCCGACAAGCTCGGGGTTACGAAGCCGTCGTACGGCCAGATCAGCCTGATCCAGTACCGGTACGCGCCGATCAGTGTGAACGTCGGCTACGAGTACGGCTCGGTCGAGACCTTCGAGTACGGGCGCTCGGACTACGCCGGGATGAACGACACCACAGACCCGTACACAACGAACGGGACACCCAACCCCTTCATCGACACCAGGAGACCGTGATGGCCAAGCTCGACGCCGAACACCGCGACAAGCTCAAGAAGGGCTCATTCGCCCTCAAGGGCAAGCGCAAGTACCCGATCCACGACAAGGCCCACGCCAAGGCTGCGCTGTCGATGTCGGCGCGCAAGGACACCGAGGGCGACAAGGACGCGATTCGTGCGAAGGTGCTGCAGAAGTACCCCGGCCTCAAGAAGAAGCCGGGTGAGTCGAAGGGCAAGTCGAAGCTGCAGCCCTTCCACAAGAAGCACTAGCGTCGCACGATCAGCACGACGAGGAACGCCAGCACGAGCAGCACCACGATCCAGCCGAGCGCGCCCATCAGTTGAGCGCCTTCCCGGCGTGGATCACCAGCACCAGCACCCAGCAGAACAGTCCGGCTGCGATCAGGTTCAGCCGCGGATGGCTGACGCCGACCGCTGCGATGGCGAAGAAGATCGCAGCGACCAGGAACAGGATGAAGTACAAGACGTCCATGTCAGTCCGTTCTGTTGAAGACGGGCTTCCGGTGGTCCCAGTAGCCGTACGGTGACTTCCGCTCCTCATAGTGCAGGTGCGGCCCAGTCGAGTTCCCAGTGTTCCCGGAGTACCCGACGATCTGGCCCTTCTTGATCCGCTGCCCGGCCTTCACCTTGATCGAGCTCAGGTGGCAGTAGCCGATCCTGATGCCCGTCGACTTGTTGATGAGCACCACGTGGATCCCGTAGCTCGAGCCCCACGCGTTGAACGTGGAGTGGACCCAGCCCGCCTTGCTGGCACGAACCGGGACACCGGTCTTGCCCTTGGTCGAGTAGTCGTCTCCGGTGTGGTAGCCGGCGGCCCACGACCCACGCTTGCCGTACGGCGTGGAGATCGTGTACGGCGGGATCGGGTTGCTCATTCCTCCACCCTCTCCGGCCAGTGCCAGGTGCCACCGGTGTGCTCGTCCTCAGACTGACGGATCTGCCGGTCGAAGAACACACCCGTCGGGTTGAGAACACAGATCCCGATGTCGTTCGGGTTGATCTCGGTGACCACTGCGGCCCGGCACTCGGAGGTGAACTTGCCACCCGCGGAGCCGTACGACACGTAGTGGACGATGCGACCGACGCTGGGCTCACTCACTGGCCGGCTCCGTGAAGATCTCGCCCTCGGACTCCGAAGCGTCGTCGTCCGGGTCATCGAGCTCAGGGTCGTAGTCGGGATGCTGTTCGGCGGGAGCTTCGCTCATGGCCTCACCGTACCGCTGGGCGGTGCCGAAATGTAGACACCCGTGTAGACACCCTGTAGACACCCCCTCGTGTCTACACATAACCGCAGGTCAGAGGCATGTAGACACCGTAGACACCAAAAAAGACCAAAGTTTATGAGTGTCACACTCAGAAAGAATCCGCTTTTCTGGTGTCTACAGTGTCTACATCGCGCTGACCTGGGGAAACGCAGCGATTCGAGGTGTCTACAAGGGTGTCTACACGGGTGTCTACACGGGTGTCTACACGCTCTCGCCGCCGCCCAGCCGCCGCTGCTACTGTTCGTCACATCGTCCGCCCGACCTACCTAGGAACGACATGAGCCAGAACGAGAAGGCCCGGTACTACCAGGCTCTGAAGGCCGCAGGCGTCAACTTCGACAAGCACTACCGCGAGTACAACACCGAGGGCCTGCGCTCTGCCTGGCTCAAGCTCAACGACGGAGTCGACCTCGACGCCCCACCCGAGCCGCAACAGCTCGACCAGGAAGAGCCGCCGCCGCCCACCTTCTTCGGGTTCGAGGCACCGGAGCCCGATCCCGTACGGACACAGGACATCGAGGTCCGGCACGCCGACCCAGGCGAGATGGCCGGGCAACGGCAGAACAGCCAGCCTGAGGACGTGCCCATCCGGATCGACCCGGAGACCGGGCGCGAGTGGTACCAGGAGGAGATCCTGAAGCCCGCGTACCCCAAGCCGCGCGGGCGCCGCGTGCTGACCTACGTGGAGACCGGCACCAAGCAGGTCCAGACCAAGTCGGGCGAGTTCGTCGAGACCTTCGAGGTAGCGGGCGACGGCCCGCCACGGACAGCGGAGGTCAAGATCACGCTGCCGTCCTACCAGGTCGGCGTCTTCAAGGACCCGCGCTTCCCGTTCAAGGTCCACACCTACAACGGCCTCGAGGGCTTCGACCTGTTCGAGGTCCGCGACTACTACGGCGGAGCCGAGCTCGTGCCCGCCGAGGCCAAGCTCGTCTACGTCGAGAACGTCCTGTGCTACGACATCCGCTCCGTCGTACGTGCGATCGAAGCGGAATACCGTCAGCTGATGCTGACCGGAAAGGTGCCCGAATGAGCGAGGAAGTCGTCCCCGGCGAGGTCATCGAGACCATCGAGTACTCCGACCGGGACAAGGTGGACCTGGCTGCGCTGAACATCGCGCCCGAGGGCGACGAGGACACCACGTACCACACGATCCTCGAAGCCTGGCGCGAAGTGCTGAAGCCGGCGGCAGCCGAGTCGAAGAGGAACGTCACCCCGCAGTGGGCGAACCGGATGATCGCCACCTACATGGGCCTGGCGTACGCCGACATGAACGACTTCCGCGACCTGTACTACAAGCGGCTGCAGCAGATGCTCGACATCGCCAAGCTCGAGATCGCCTCCGACCCCGACTGTCTGTCCAAGAACGACGCCGTCGAGGACGCAGCCGAGAACTCCTACCACTACAAGAACCTGCTGATGAACTGGCAGCTCGCCATCCTCGAGTGGGAGATGGAGTGGGACTGCACCAGCGGCTACGCCGCCATCGACGTCGCCGTCATCTCCGAGATCCACAAGATGTTCCTGTCCGACCAGGGACTGGTGGCGTGGCTCGAGCAGATCAAGTTCGAGTTCACCGAGGCCGACCAGGAGATGCTGACGCAGACCCTGATGGAGTTCAAGGGGGAGGAGTAATGGGTGAGCAAGCCACTGAAGCCACACCTGAGGTGGTGGAGATTCCGGTCCACGGTGACGCTGCGTTCTCGGCGCTCATGGATGCGCTGGCGCCGGATGCGGCTGGCGAGACGCCTGCGGCGGGAGACGCGCCTGCTGGAACTGCTCAGCCTGCAGGTGACGGAAAGCCAGCAGACGGTGCTGCTCCTGGAACAGCTGCTCCACCCGCAGGTGACGGTGGTGCAGCCGCTACCGGAGCTCCTGCCGGACCCGACACCGCCGGGACTGGCGGAGCTGATAGCGGCACAGCAGCCCCCGCCACCCCCGGAACCGGAGCCGGAGATGGAGCCGATGCCGGACCCCCGTCTGGAGATCGCCCAGAGACTTGGACTACCCCAGCCGCAGAGCTGATCCCCAGGCTGGGCGAGTTGTCCACCGCGCTCGAGGAGCGCACCGCACAGGCGTACCAGACCGCTGCACTCGAAGAGGTACAGACCGAGCACGCCCAGTACTTCGAGGCCCTCAACAAGCACCCGCGGCTGATGGTCGGTCAGCAGGTGCCGGTCCTCGAAGGCGAAGGCATGGAGACACTCCGTGACGTCAACGACGCCCGCGAGTGGCAGGAGGCCGTGAAGTCGATCCTGGTCGAGGAGATCAAGGACCGAGCTACCACGGCGATGGAGGAGAACTCCGACTTCCTCTCCACCATCCACGCCTCGATCGGGCTGTTCCAGAACAACCCCGACCTGGTGCCCGGCACTGCCGAGTTCGATGTCACCCTCGCCAACCGGTTTGCGGAGCTGGCTACTCCGTACGAGCTCCGGGTCGAGGGGAAACTGCAGGGTTACTCCATCCCCGTGCAGCCGATCATCGAACAGATCCGGGCCCAGCTGGTGGCGGAGCGTTCCTTGTCCGCGCCTGCCACCCCCGCAGCCGGTGCGGCGGCCTCTTCACCCGCCGCGCCGGCTGCACCGAGGAAGCCGGTCGACCCGCCGCAGGCAGGCATCCAGTCCAAGGCCGGATCGGGTGAGGCGAAGGAAGACTTCTCCACCCTGTTCGGCACCATCGGGCTACCCGACTTCCAGATCTGAGGCACCATGACCCGCGTCCATGCGATGCATGCGTCCATGCAGTTCACCGACAAGCCAGCGTGGCAGGACGCCGACCTGAAGAAGATCTTCACGCGGGCCTCGGCCAGGAAGGTCGGATGGATCACCGGCACCGAGGCCAACACCGACGACTTCCGCGAGCGCATCAAGGATGCCGGCGAAGCGTACGGCTACCGGGTCGCCACTCGTGCCGGTGACTCCTGGATCGCCGTGCGCAAGTCGTTCATGACCGGAGGCTGGCACGGGTTCTACTCACCCGTGCTGTCTCCCACTGACGGTGAGGGCAAGCACGGCCCACGTGGTGTGCTCGGTGTGTCGTTCAAGACAGCCGAGGTCGGCACCATCACCGTGCTGACCGCGCACTACCTGCTCAAGGGCAACCCGGACGCAAACGATCCGGGACGCAGGGTGAACGCCAAGTTCAACCTGCAGCTCGCCCGCGAGATCGGACGACTCGCCAAGGAGTACGGCAAGGGCCGGAACCTGGTCTTCTACGGCGGCGACCAGAACATCACCGATCGCACCGAGGACACGTTCATGGGCCAGCCGCTCACCTCGGCATGGGACGAGCTGAAGCGGTGGGAGTCCACCGGCCACGGCACCTACGACGTGATCGCCTCCTACGACCACGACAACCGGGTGGCAGCCGCATACTGCCGTGCCCTGGACGACACCGAGTTCAAGCTGAACACTGACCATTGGCTGGTCGAAGCTGGTTTCGACATCAGGCCACTCACCTCGAAGGGAGGAAGATCATGAGCAGCGCAAGCGCAGCCGAGCAGTACCGCGAGTACGTCGGTCTCGAGGAGCCCGAGCACGTCGACGGTATCTCCGAGGATGACGAGGACGACGAGGAGCCCGCGGCCAAGAAGTCCACGGCCAAGAAGACCTCGGCCAAGAAGTAGTGCCTGATGCCCACGTTCCCTGTCCACTACCGGCCTCGCCCGTACCAGCGTGAGGCCCACGAGATGTGGCGCAAGTACCGCATCTCGGGCGTGGTGTACCCGCGCCAGTCGGGCAAGGACGTGGGCATGAGCATGGAGATGTGCGAGCGCCGGCTCCGCACACCCAAGACCACGGGCGTCTACGTCAGCCTCGACAACCCGATGATCCGCGACATTCTGTGGGACAAGACGTACTTCGACCCGGCCTCCGGCTTCTACGTCCAGGCCCTGCAGGACAACGTGCCCACCGAGCTCGTCGACTGGAAGGGCACGGTCATGGAGGGCCGGTTCTCCAACAAGAGCCGGCTCAAGCTGCAGGGCTACTTCCAGTCGGGCCGCGACAAGAACGGTGTCGGCACGTCCTTCCAGGACTACGCCTTCACCGAGCTCGCCCTGTTCACACGCGAGGACCCGATCCCCCGGCTCATCCCGATCATCGAGAACCGGGCCGAGGACAAGAAGCTGATGTTCGCCTCGACTCCACGAGGCAAGCGGAAGAACCCGCTGTGGCAGCTGATGCAGTCGATGGAGGGCAACCCCGACTTCAAGGTCATCACCCGCACCATCGACGATCTCAACGCCATGATGGTGGCCGAGAAGCTCGAGCCGGTGCTGACGCAGGCTCAGCTCGAGCAGATCCGCGAGACCTACCACCGCCGGTTCGGCAACGACCGGATGTTCGAGCAGGAGTACTACTGCTCGTTCGAGGAGATGGACGCTGCCGCCGTGTACGGCGAGGCGTACATGGCGATGATGAACGACCAGCGGATCCACACGTTCAACCTCAACACCGCGCATCCGGTGTACGTGGTCTTCGACATCGGCGCATCCGGGATGCACTCCGACGCCACAGCGTGGATCGCCTGGCAGTGGATCAACTCGAAGATGTTCATATACGACTGCGGCGAGGGCCACGGCAAGGCACTGCCGGAGTACGTCGACGTCCTCCGCGAGAAGCCCTGGTTCAACCAGGTGGCGCAGATGATCCTACCGTGGGACGGAGAGCACCACGAGAAGGCCGTGAACACCACGCCCGCGGACATGATGCGCACCAAGTTCCCCAACGTCTCCGTCCTCGCCAAGTCCGGCAAGGTGTGGAAGATCCCCGGCTCACGCCAGGGGGACTACGACATCATCACCGATATCCAGCAGGCACGGCTGCAGATGTACAACCTGATCGTCCACGAGGGCAACTGCCAGTGGCTGCTCGAGTGCTTCGAGAACTACAAGTACGAGTTCAACCACAAGCTGCAGATGTGGACAGAGAAGCCGCTGCACGACCGCTTCAGCCACACGATGGATGCCTACCGCTACGCGGTGCAGGCCACCAAGGAGCTGGACTTCTTCGGCGGAAAATTTTTTGAGCAACCAGGATCCGAGACGTCCGTCGACTACATCGAGGACTGGTCGAAGGTGTGGGCCAAGTGAACGAGGATGAACCGCGTGACGGCTTCACCGTCAGCCGTGTCGACGGAATGGTCCGTCTCGAGATGACAGACGTGTACGGCGAGGGCGACGTCTACGACTTCCCGCCCAGAGACGCCGTCCGAATCGCCACCGCGCTGCTACACCATGCAGCCAGGGAGCTGCCATGAAGTCGATCACCGTGCGGCAGGCGCTACAGCATGTGGCCGACTACCCGAACCCACTCGACGACGAGATGATCCAGTGGCCGGTCCACGAGCTGGTGGCCCGCACGCTCTACGAGATCGCCAACCAGCCGGAGGCCGGTGTACGTGGCAGCCTGGGCAGAGCCAACAAGGCGAGGAAGATGATCCTCGACCGGCTCGTCGGCAAGCGCCGCGCCGGCAGCCACCCGGCCACCAGGAACAATGTGACCATCGACTTCGTGGATCTGGCCGGAGGTGAGATCGGTGCCCAAGAACCAAGCGACCCAGCGTGACGCACTGGGTGTGATCCTCATGTTCTTCTACGGCGTGCCGGCGGTAGCCGGATTCGCCTACATCTCGTACCTGTTGTTCGTTGTGATGTTCCTAGGGAGAGGCACATGTCAAGCGAGCTTGTGCCGGTAACCCCGCAGCGGAAGTACCGCAAGCAGATCCCTGACTCACACCGTCAGACGCTGGACACCCGCATCCTATGGCTGTGGAACCAGCGGTTCGGCACCGTTCAGATGATCTGGAAGGACAGCCCCGACGTTCTCGACAAGACCGCGGCTACCCTGTTCCTCCAGGCCGTGCTAGCCAAGGACCTCGACTCGATCGCTCAGATCTTCCAGCGGCTCGAGGGTGGGGCACTGACTGATGAGGCCCTGTTGGAGCAGGCTGAATCCCAGATGCGCGTGTAGCCCAGCCCAGACCGTGTGCCCTGCGCCACAGGAGCACGGCGCCAGGGCGCTGGCAGACCTCGCACCGGCAGTAGGCCCGGTGGTACAGCGTCTCCTCGTCAGGGACGGTCTCAGGCATCTCACGGGCCTGGTCCGGCAGCAGGGGCAGCGGCAGGTACCACACGCCCCCGACTCTGAAAGCATCGGGATCCGATGGTTTCCTGACCGCGTACTTCCGCTTCTCCTTGGGCACCGGCTTGTACCGGTGGTAGTTCGCATAGACATGCGTACCGTCCGGCTCAATCCTTACGGGCTTCCCGTACGTCACGGATAGAGCGTCCCCTCGCAGTGCTCCGCGTACAACGTCAGCGTCATCGGACGATGCCGGCGGATGTAGTAACCGGGTGGAACCCGATATGCGTTCAGCACTTTGCGACCACAGATGTAGGTCATGTACGGCTTGCCGAAGTAGAAGCGCAGGCACTTGTTGATCTTCATGAGATCAGGTCCAGCCGTACCACCATCGGCCATCAGCTCAGCCACCCGAATCCCTGTGGCCCACTCGTAGATCATCACAGCCGATATGCGGTGACCAGTCTGTGGCGACAAGTTGCGCTCGAACTTGCGAACCTCGCGCTCCCACTGAACCAAGTGCGGGTTCTCCTTCACCAAGAACTTGTCCTTGGTGAATGGCATTTTTGCTCTTTCTTCGTCAGGCAGAACCAGCTGGTCGATCCGAGCTGCCGACTGCGCACCGTGTGCCGTCGACGGCATACGGTGCTTGTTGGCCTCCTCCTTGTCGAACCTCTTCTTCAAGAGAATCTCGATCTCGGTCAGGAGACTCTGGTCATCCAGTGACGCCATGAGCGAGATCGTACCCCCCAAAAAAGAGAGAGCCGAGACCCATTGGGTCCCGGCTCTCGTCTCACTTCCCTCGCTGGCTCGGCTGCTGCTCACGCCGCAGCTGAGCTTTCGCCGCGTAGAACCTACGCGAGTGGAACGACACCGCCTTGCCGGACTTCGACCGGCACCGATCACCCGGCGCAGCCCCGCACCACGCGCAGGGCAGCGACAGCTGCTTGGCGTGGAACTCGTCGGTCATGACGTCACCAGGTGAACGTGACCGGTGAGTACCCATACGGACTGGCCCACCTTGCTCTGGTCAGTCCGGTCGACGATGCTCTTCATCTTCACCCGCACCGAATGGTGTGGCTTCAGCTGAACCTCTTCGACCTCCGCGTAGCCCTCATACCCAAGCGGGTCAAGGACATACACTTCCTGGCCGATCTTGGGCTGCCAGTCCATCGGGTCGCTCACGGCAGGCCGTACTTGTTGATGTTGGCCACCAGCTTGGCGACCTCGTCCGCCGGCAGGCCGACATCGAGCGCCCTGTCCTGCAGCAGCTCCTCCCAGCCAGGGATCTGCGCCTGCTGCATCTGGCTGCCGATGGCGAACAGGGTCTGGTTGCGCTTCCCCTGCGGCATCGGCTTCTTCAGGTCGTCGATGATCTCGTCGTGCATCATCAATACCTCCATCTCATCCTCGTTCGCCAGGACCTTCGTGATCCTGGCTGCGGTCGCAGCGATCTTCTGATCGCGTGCGTTCAAGATCTGGAACAGGTGGTCCGGCAGCTTGGCCGGTTGCCTCCCGTTCCACCTCTGCGTGTCGTAGTGGTAGACGCATCCGGTCGCCCGGAAGTCCACGCCCTGCTCGACACCGATGCGATCGTTCAGCAGGCCGTAGCCCTTGACCGCATCCCACTTGTCGTCGACGACGTAGAACAGGTGGTACCCGTCTCCCGACTTCGACGTCTCCGCCATCGTCGGCGGCAGCACGCCCAGCCTCTTGGCATGGTCGAGCCCACCGTTCTTCCCGTCGATGTCGATGCACACCAGCAGCACCGACCGCATCACGTAGGCGTACGCCCACCTGCCGCGGCGGTAGCCGTACAGGATGCGACGCTCGTCGAACTCGCCACGCATGTACTTCTCCATGAACCCCGGACCGGACGTGGACGTAAGTCCCCAGCCTGTATCGGTCCGACCATCAGGCCACACCCTTACCAGGGCGGTGCCCTTCGGTCCGGCGTAGTTCATGAACGCCACGTTCCGTTCCTCGGTGTCGTAGACGTCAGTCCTCCACCAAGGCAGTGATGTCGTCATGTGGATCCTCCGCTCTCTGTGTCTCCATGAACGCAGCCGCCTCCTCCTTCAAGCCGACCACGAACCTGACCTTGCTCACCTTCTCGTTGGACCTCACCGACTTCCGCTCGGTCTCCAGCAACGGCTGGAACTGAGCGAACACGTCGGGCTCGGACCAACCACCGAGATCGTTCTCGGTGTGCAGCCGCCACGACTTGAACCCCGTCACGACCACACTGAACTCCTCACCGAACAGGGAGTTCACCCCGTTCGGCTCGGTGTCCTCCACGTACTTCAAGTACTGCAGACCCGTGGAGTTCACCAGCATCTGCTCAAGCTGCAGCTCGAGCGCACGACTCGTCGGCGCCAGCTCGCCGGCCACCGCATCCTCGAGGATGTAGCGGTCGACCAGCAGCGACAGCAGCGCACCGAGCATCCGCTCGCTCAGCATCCGCCGCTCGAACCGGTGGTCCAGCCGGTACACGTTCGGGAACTGGAACCGGACCAACCGCTTCTGCAGGGCAGCAGACTTGTCGCTCGTCTTCGGCTCACGGTTCAGACCCTCGAGGAACAAGGCGTTCGTCTGCACCTGCGTCGACTTGGACTCGTACAGCTTCCTGATCGACACGGGCTCACCCGCGATCAGGGACTTCTCCGTTCCACTGTCCTTCAGGTACACCGCCTGACCGTCGAAGACGATGTTCAGCAGTTTCCCGTTGAGCTCGGTGACCACCGGGCTCTGCTCGGAGATCATCTGCCGAGTCACACTCGACACGTTCTCCGCACCGAACAGGTGCTGCAGCATCTTCAACGCCACAGACTTCCCGTTCCTGCCCTCACCGATCAGCAGGATGTACTTCACTGCCGACCAGCCTGGTGACAGGCTGGACGCCAGGTGCTTCAGGAACGACTCGGCCTCCTCGTCGGAGTTGAGCCAACCCGACACAACCTCGAAGACGTAGTCCTTGTCGGCCTTGTCCTCGTTCAGCATCGGCACCAACGTGTTGGGACGGAAGTCCCCACTCGGTGCCACCAGATCACCACGGTGATCCAGCTCTCTCAACCCTGCTTGGGTCCTGACCAGCAACGACGTCACCGGCTTGTCGTTGTGACTGGCGTTCTGCGCCACCATGTAGTCGTAGTTCACCAGCTCCGAGGAGTTGGCGAACAAGATGTCGAACTCGTCGGCAGCCATCCGCTCCACCTGTTCCAGGCTCAGCGGCAACCACATGGTACGGTCGATGTCCGGTGGAACGGACACGTCACGGGTCTCATAGTCAGCAGGGATATAGGTGACGCCACGGTGGCGCACCAGCTGATGACCGGAAGCGAGACTGAAGGCATAGGTAGCCAGCTCCTTCCGGGTCTTGGGCTCTAGCATGCGTGCTCCTTTCATCCCGGTGGGGCAGGGGCCGCTTCACGCAACGGCCCCTGCCACACCTTTCACGACTGCAGTCCCCGGAGGAACTCGATCTTCTCCTTGATCGCCTCGACCTCGTGGTCGGGGAGATTCGGACGTTCCAGCTGGTCCAGCAGTCGCTTGACACGACGCTCGATGTCATCAGACACAGGCGTCTCCTCCCTCTCGGTGTTGACCCAGGGTCGGGCCAACCCTCCCCGTTCACCGAGGTGAGGAAGTCACTGCAGTACCAGGCGGTGGACGTTCTTCCTGCTCGCGTCCACGTCCATTCCACGCGGCATGATCCGACCGATCAGCTGACGACGCAGAGCGTCATCGTCCGTGTCATCGAAGATGACCAGCCAGTCACACACCTTGTCCAGCCCATCGGTGCCGGTGGCCAGGGTCGCTGTCCCTACCAGCACATCGAGCACGCCATCCTTGAATGCTTCAAGTCTTGCGCTCTTCTTCTTGGCCGGCGTCTGTCCGGTGACCAGACCCACCCTGAGTCCAGCGTCCGCGAGGGACAGGTCAAGAGCCTCCGCCACAGTGGCGTGGGCACAGAAGATCAGCACCGGACGAACAGCCCCGATGGTGTCGAGATGGTCGAGCACGTGCTGATGGATCCGTCCATCCTGGCCCACCAGCCCTTGGAACGCCAGGGTGTGACGCTCCTCGATCGCACTCGCTATGATCCGGTGCCTGCGCCGGTTGAACCCGTACCTCGTCAGCTCGTCCGGCGGGTACGTCGGCACCATGTGATCGACGATCTGGTAGACCAGGTCGTCCTCGAGGTACTCCACCAGCGGCAACGCAGCCAGGTACTCGGCTGCGTTGGCGTGCCGGATGAACCCGACCACCAGCGGCTCCCGCCCGAACGGGTTCGCCTCGAGCTCACAGTTGTCGTACAGGAACTGGATGTACCCACCCTTCACTGACATCGGGTCCAGGATGGACTGGATGCAGAACACCCGCTCCGCGTCGTTGTAGTTCGGCGTCGCAGACGCCAGCACCAGCGGCGCCTCCAACCCCTGAGCCAACCGCTTCAGCTTGGTCCAGCCCTGACCACGGTGACCACCGAACAGGTGGAACTCGTCCGCGATGATCGCCTTCGTCCGGCTCAGCCGGACGTTCTTGGCACGGAACTTCGCGTGCGACATGCACTCGACCACGACCTTCAGCTTGAACCCGAGCAGCATCCAGTCGTTGTGTGTCGAGGGTGGCGCTATCACCACCACCTCGTTGTGACCCCACCGCTTCACCGCGGCGAGGGCAGTCAACGTCTTGCCGGCACCCGTCTTGTAGTACAGGCACAGCCTGGGCGCCGGCCCGGTCTGCTGCCCAGCGTTGATGAGTGCCTCGATCTGGTAGTCGAAGAACCTCAACCCGATCCGGGATGCGATCGCATCCAGTGTCTCGGTCATGACCTTCCCTTCCTCGCACACTCGGGGCAGGCACCGAACATGAAGATCACCTGGTGACCTTCAACGTTCCGCACCAGGTGGCCGGTGAAGAAGTTCTCACCCACATGGCAGTACCTACCGCAGTTGTCGCAGGCCCGCTCCCACCGCTGGATCTCAGCCGGCGTCGCGTCCTCCTCCGGCTCGGTCAACGGAGTCATCACCACGGTGTACTCATCGAACCCGGACACAGCCGGGCCCAGCGTGTCGAGCATCAGCGCCACGCGCTGGTCGATCTTCGCTGTCAGCCACGGTGGTGTCGGCTCCTCGATCTCCGTCATGGCCGGTACCCCAGTTTCCTCAGACGCTTCAGCGTCAGGTGCTGGCCGGTATGGCTGGGGCTGAACGCCATCACCACACACCCACCCCGCGCAGGGTGGGTCACCTTCCAGTGACCCGACCCCGTGCGCTCCACCTCGAACCCCTGCTTACGCAGGTCCTTCACCAGCTGCATCGTCTGCGCTCTGCCGCTGCTCATCTGCTTCCTCCTGTTCCGCGTCGTAGGCGTGGATCACGCTGAGCGCTATCCGGCGGATCTTCCGCGTGTCGTTGTCAGCGAGTGCTGCACGCAGCTCCTCGATGTAGAACTCGAGCGCGGTCATCGCTTCTCCAGGTACTCAGACACCGACCGGGCGTGGACCATGTCCTCACCCACGATCTCCCGGAAGATCGCAAGGTACCCCTCGATGTCATCACTGTTGTCGCTGTACGTGGGGCACACCTGCGTACGCAGGATCTTGTAGCCCATCAGCATCAGCGGCACGTCACACGCGTTGATCTCGTGGCCGGTGATACCGGACCAGATCTGCGCCACTCGTGCGAACGTCTCGGTCGGCTGACCGTAGACTCCACGTCTACCGTCGATCACCTCCGCGACGATCTCCGTCGTTGCCTCTTCTCGAGGCTCGATCATTGTCATGCCTGTTCCTCTCTGGTGGTTGCGAAATTTTTTCTACGTGATCCTCCACGTATGACCGTCGACGTGGTCACGTACCACGGTGGCGATCAGGTCGTTCAGCTCGTCGTCCTTCAACATGCCGTAGACAGCGATGCGTGCAGCAGCACGCAGGTCCTGGTGGTGTGTGACAGTCGAGAACTTCCACACACCCAGCAGCTCCATCAACGGCTGCCTCACCATCTGCTTGGCACCCATGTTGGGTACGACGGTGGCCTTGATCTCCCGTGCCATCTCGGCCACGGTCTGCACCATCTTGTTGTCGCCGTAGAAGTTCGACCTCGGGCGGTAGCCCTCGATGAACTTCACCGGCTTCGGCCCGAGCAGCGGGATGGATGCCCGCACTGCTCGTGCATCCGGCCCGTCGATCACCCTGTCCAGCAGGTTGATCGTCTGGTTGTCGAGGTTGAACAGCATGCTCACCATGCCTGTGTGAACCAGGCCTGGATCTATGCCGACCACATGTGTCACACTCATCTTGCTTGTTCCTTTCTCCCAAGAGGGCCGTGCCCGGCGTCACTCCGTTCCGCCGGGCTACGGCTCTCTTGGTCTGTCACTTGATGTAGCGGTAGTCCGAGTGGACCTCCGCCGCGAGCGGGAACGACTTCATCGGAGCAGCATCAGACATCAGTATCTTCAACGTCTTCTTCGCCCCGGCTGGACTGATCTGCGCAGTCGGCACCCAGTCCACCACCAGCTCGTCATGGAACTGACCGACCAGCTGAAGCTGGTTGCTCTGCTCACACCACTGCGCCACGACCACCGCTGCACGCATGAAGATCTCACGGCACAGCGACTGCGTCAGGATGCCGGCCAGCTTCCCGCCGTACAGCTCGAAGAACCGGATCTGCTTGGTCTTCGGATCCACGTAGTGGTTCTTCCACAGGTCGCCGGTCTTACGATCCGACGGCTTGTGGTACGCCACGTTCCGGCCACGCCGGTAGCACCCGTGGAAGTACCGCTTCAACAGCGTCCCTGCCACAGGGTGATGCACCCGCATCTCGATGGACGACACGGTCACACCCACCTGGTCGTGCAACGACTTCGGTGTGGTGACCGGCTCGAGGTACAGGTTGTACCCGTCAGCAAGCGACAACGCCTGCATCCGACCGGTGTCCACCACCTCGTTCAGCATCTGGTCCAGCTTGTCCCAGAACGCAACGATCGCAGGGTTGGCATCACGCCAGTCCCACACGATCTTCGTAGCCTCAGCCTCCGACAGGATCACACCCATCTTCTCGGCGAAGTCCTTCACCGCATCAGGCCCAGCCTGGTAGCCACAGCTCAGCTCACCCACCTTGCCGAACTGCCGCTGCTCCTTGGTCACCTGCTCATAGGTGACACCGAACTGCATGGCTGCGCCCTGCTTGTACATGTCGTAGCCCAAGTGGTAGCCGTCCAGCTTCCACTGCTCGCCCGCTGCCCATGCCAGACCGCGTGACTCCACCGAACTGAAGTCACCGACGATCAGCCGGCCAGCCTTGTGGCTGGATGTGAACACCTGGCGCAGGTTCTGCGCCATCGTCGTGTTGTCCCACTCCGAGGCAGGATCAGCCAGTGTGCTCATGTCCGCAGGATCAGCGAGCCGCTTCAGGTTCTGCATCTGGACGCTGCGTCCCGTAGTGCGCAGCGACTGACCTGCACCACAGTGCAGGTACTGGTCCATCAGCTTGCCATCGGCAGCCGTGTCGAGGATGACCTGCAGCTTCTTCAAGCTGCTGCCACCCAGCACCTGCTTGGTCTGCAGCAGGTGCATCACCTCGGCGTAGCCCGCAGCCTTGTCCGGGTCCAACGACCCAGCAGACTGCAGCTTCGCCTCGATCTTCCCGAGCAGCGCAGCAACATGCTTCTCGTCGAACGACGTAGCCTTCACGCCACGGTCAGCACACCACTCCTTCATCTGCTTCAGGCTGTTGAGGTTCAGGTCCGGCGACGCACACGTCGCACGGAACTCAGCCAGTGCAGCGTCCTGGTTCTCCAGGTACCGGCGATGCATCTCCTCAACCGACTCGATGTCGACCGTCCAACCAGCACGGTTCATGTCCATCGTCATCTGCATGTACTCGGTCTCAGCCTTGGTCAGCCGCACCATGTAGTGCTTCGCCAGCTGGAACGACAGCGTCGCATCCAGCTCGCAGTACTCGATGAACTCCGTCCACTGATCCGGGTAGAGCTCGACGATCTTCGGGTCGAACGCGAGATCCTCGTTCGCCTCCTGGCACAGACCCGGCATCGAGAACAGCTTGATGCCATCCATGCCACTGGCCATCTTGTCCACACCCAGCAGCTGCGGCGCAGCAGCAGCCAGGCCACCACCTGCACCAGCAGCACGGGCCACCACCGCCGAGTCGATGAACCGACTCGACGGGTAGTCCAGACCCAGCCAGTCCAGCACCGCCTGCTCGAAGCCGGCGTTGTGCGCCACGATCAGACGATCACCGATCGCCTCACGCAGACTGGTCGTGCTCACCTTGCGGTTGCACGTGAAGTCGAACGTGTCCTTCTGCAGGATGCCGCGGCTGTCCTCACATGCCACGCTCCCGATCAGAGCCTGGAAGTTCGGGTCCGCCACGTACCGTGCGAGCCCGTGCTTCGGCAGGCTCACCGATCCATACGTCTCGAAGTCGAGACCAATCAGTCCAGCCATGCTGGCCTCCTTCACAGGCCGAGGATCTCATCCTCGTCCACTCGGAACGGATACAGAATCTGCAGCATCACCGGACAGCACGGCGTGCCCTTCAACCCACGCGCATGCGGGTTGGCAGGGCAGAACATGCAGTGGTCCGACGGACCGAAGGTCACGTCGCCAGCGATGATCGCTGCCTCAGCAGCACGAGCCTCGTCCATGAACTGGCCGAGCTCGGTGGTACTGACCCACGCCCAGTCCATGTTGTCAGCCCACGGCTGCACGATGTGGATGGTCACACCCTTGGCCTTCGGCGCAAGAGGTGCGAAGCAGGCTGCGTAGTACATCAGCTGCTCGTTGCCCACCACATCCACACGGATCCGACCTGTCTTCAGGTCGAGCACATGGATCTCGTCCTGCGTGTACAGCACCAGGTCCACTGTCGTGTCCGGTGCGCCGGCCAACCAGGTGGCCTTGATGCTCTGTTCCACCAACACCTTGAACCTGCGGTTACCCCGCAGCTCTGCCACATAGGCGATGGCCTTCGCCATCATCTGCATGTCAGCGTTCGGCAGCTCCATGATCTTGGCGAACAGCTCGTGCATGTCGCTGCCCCTGTTGGCAGCGGTGTCTGCCGTACGGTCATCGACCGGCGGCTCCCATCCTGGGATCGCCAGTTCCAAGTTGGCAGATGCGTGACACACCATCTGCCTGCCAGCCACGCTGGCACTGAAGCGTTCCACCATCACTCTCTCCGTTCGTAACATGGGAGTGTGGCCCAGCCCGAACCATCACAGGCTGGGCCACACTGGATCAGTCGACGAAGATCTCGTCCTCGTCGACAGCGACGCCGCCGCCGAAGCGGTCGCCGTCAGCCTTGAACACCGCCACGCTGGCCGAGGCACTGAAGCCCGGCAGCTTGCCGCTGATGAAGGCGTACAGGTTGAGCGTCGCTGCCACGTAGCAGCCCCCGTACATCTGATGCACCGTCTGCCCGATGGGCTTGATGACGGGGTACTGCAGCAGGTCCGGGTCCGGCACGAGCAGCTCGTCCTCGTTGTTCACGATGGCCTTGAGCTCGATGTCCGTACCCTTGTTGCCGTTGACCTTGACGTTGACCACGCACTCAGGTGCGAGGGCCAACGTCTTGTCACCGATCTCCTTGATCGGGATGTACGGCGGCTGGGATCCCCAGTCGCTGTCGTCCACGATCTTCAGGATCCGCTTGATCTCCGCTGCAGTGAGAGCGTCACGCTTCTCACCCTTGGTGCTCTGCTCCAAGCAGTACGGCAGGAACAGGTCCTTGATGTGAGTCACGAACTTGTCCAGCTGTGCCTGCTCGAGCAGCAGGTTGAAGTCCGGCGCCACATCGGCGGCGTCCTTCGGGTACTGCGACGTACCGTTCCTCACGACTGCCCTCTGGTAGTCGAAGTTCGGGAACGACAAGCGACCGTACACAGTGACGGTCTTCGGGTTCTTACCGGTGGCCATGTGCCACCCCTCTCGTTGAGTTGGATGATGTGTGTTGCGTACCGCCACACGCGCGAAAAATTTCTTCGCTGATCCAGCGGCTTGAACTGTGGCCGGCGCCCCTGCCTGTTGATAGCAGGCAGGGACGCCGGAGTCTCACGAGTAGTGCTCGTCGTAGTACGAGCCCACGACGTACACCGACTGACCGACCAGCAGCGGACGCACCTCGCTGGCCATCCACCCGATGCACTCCGACAGGTACGTCGGCCTGTTCACCAGGCTGATGTCCAGGACAGTGTCGATGTGGTGACCACCGCACGCCTGACGCAGCTTCTTCTCGGCAGCAGGGCTGCTGTCGTAGTCAGCCACGCAGATCACCGTGCCCCAGTCACGGGTGAACACCGGAGCCAGCTGCTCGTAGTGCGTACCACCGTAGGTGGCAGCACCGAGGATGTCGTCCACGCTGTACGTGCCCGGCTCCCAGTACGTCACGCCATCGGACACGATGGCGAAGTGGGCGTTGGCCATGTACGACATGGCCACCACGTCCTCGACGATGGCACGCACCGTCGGCTCCGACATCGAACCCGACACATCGAACACCACCAAGTTCTCCTTGATGGGATCGTGGTGAACCACTGCCTTGTGGTCACCGATGGTGGGCCGGTTGCGGTTCAGCGTCATCATCGACCTGAACACCAGGCTGCCCTGCTTACCGGGCAGCTTCGAGACCACGGACTCCAGCTTCGCAGCCACGTCCTTGATCGCCTTCGCGATCTCCACCTCGAGGTCCTTCCAGACCTCGGGCAGGATCTCACCCTTCGGCACCTCCGGGTCGAAGGTCACCGCGCCGGCCTCCGGTGTGTTGAGCAGGACACCTGGGTACCAGGCCGGAGAGCACAAGCACTCCTCGTCCTCGCCCCACTGTGCGACAGGGCAGTGGCCCTCGTGCATGCTGAACCCGTCCAGCAGGTAGCCCTGCAGTTCGGTGCTGTGGTCACCCGACATCAGCGCCTCGACCAATGGCGTACGCACGACCTGGTAGATCAGGTCGCTGAGCTGGACGTAGTCCAGCGTGTACACCTTGGCGAAGAACAGCACCGTCTCCACGTCAGGCAGCAGGTCCATCAGAACCTGCTTGCTGAACTTCACGCCCGGCTTGATCTCGAAGAGATCGAGGCTGGCCTTCAGATCAGAACGGGAGATCGTCGGCGAACTCTGGTTCGTTGTCGTCATCGTCGTCAGTTCCTTCCTTCTCGAATCGAATCTTCTCCAGCTCCAAGAGCTGAAGGTTGAGGTCCAGGTTCTGCGCTTGCACAGGCGTCAGCCGGCTGTTGCCAACCAGCTTCAACGCCTTCGCTCCGTACGCAGGATCGACCTTCTTGCCAGTAGTCAGGAAGACATACTGGATCTTGCCCACTTGCATGGCCCGAGTGTTGTTCATGGCCAGCAGCTCCGCCAGCGCAGCTGACTGCACCTCACGAAGCTGAGCCTGACCGATCAGGTTGCGGACACTGCTGCCCTTCAGCACAGCAGGAGACGACGACTTGTTCTTCAACGAGTCGAGGATCTCGAACATGGGCAGCACCTCGCTGTCCAGCAGAGACTGCATCTCCAACGAGTCCCGCATCTCGGGCAGCAGCCCGAGCTGGTCGACCATGATCTGCGCCAGCTTCCGCTTCTCACGCTTCAGCTTCCGCGGATCAGGGACCGGCAGGTGCAACAGCCTGTCCTCCAACGCCTTGTCGTAGGACACGATGCTGTTGGACGCGCCGATCAAGAACACCTTCGGCAGGGTCAACCCTGCCACCTGCCTCGACGTGAAGATGTCGAGCAGACCGTTGTACACCTCGGGGAAACCCCGAAGCAGCTCATCGAAGAAGACGATGTCTCCCTCTTTGAGGTTGGTCCACAGCGTCGAGTGCAACAGGCTCAGCCTGGTGTTCTCGTCGACCGGCATCATCACACCCTCCAACTCCAGCGGACTGATCCGACTGACGTTGACGATGTGCAGCTGACAACCGATCTGTGCTGCGGCCATCTCCATGATCGTGGACTTGCCACAACCAGGAGGCCCGAACGCATGGGGCATCGGGCTCCGCACGTCACCGGCCATAGCCATGACGTACAGCTTGAGCACTGACTCAAGATCGAACACGCTCATGTACCATCATCTCCGTTCGCTGGTGGAGCGACTGAACGAGGGCGGCAGGCTGCACACCTGCCGCCCTCGGGTCTGTCTCAGACCTCGTCGAGCTCGATGCCCGTGATCTCGGCGCCGACCTCGGCAGCCGACGGCTGACCCGACGCCTGCACCGGCACGGCCACCTCGAGAACCTCGAGGGACTCGTCGACCCAGACCAGACGGTCCGTGTCACCCGACTCGAGCAGACGCAGCAGCACGCTGTCGTGCGTCAGCTTGATGAGCGTGCCCGGCTTGGCCGGCACACCCTCGACCGCCTCCTCGAAGACGAGGTAGCCGATCGAGTCCGTCGGCTTCTCCATCTTCGCCTTGACCGCGTCCGCGGCCTCGGTCAGCGGCGCGAAGAACGCGTCGACGGCCACCTGGAAGTCGGCCTCAGCCTGGCTGAAGTCCTTCCGCTGGCCGAGCTCGTTCCACTGCTCCGCGTTGAGCACGGTCTTACCGCTGGTACCGAACACGTCCGTGCCCTGCACCAGCACCCGGTCGTTGACCAGGTTCTGCGTGGTGAAACCCATTGCGCTTGTTCCCTTCGTGAACGACGGCTCAGGATCCTTCGCCGTACTCCTTGCCAGCGGTGATGGCACCGCTGGCCTTGGCTGCCTTGAACAGGCTGGCCAGGTTGGGGGCCGACGCTGCCTGAACCATCAGGTCCAGGCTATCGTCGACCACCGACACAACTCGCCCATGCGTAGGGCAGGTGCCCTGCCACATGCGGCGACACTCAGGACAGAACATCAGTCCATCCTCTCGCTGCTCAGGATCGTCACGTCGAACGTGATCCCCTGATGCGTGGTCACCTCGATGGTGGGCTGCTGCTCGATCCTCGAGCAGAGCTCAGCCACATCAGCCTCGGTGTTCTCCGTGTCCACGTCCACGATCAGTGACACCATCATGCTCGGCCTGCCATCTGTGCCATAGCCACGACCCACAGGATCATGGCCGACACGATGAGCAGACCGAACACGAGCTGCACACTCTTGGTTGCGGCTCTCATTCCAACGCCTCCATGATCGAGTCGAGGCTGTCCTTGTAGTCGATGGTCTTGCTCGCCTGGACCAACTCGGAGATGTTGTCACCCTCGATGTGCAGGGCAATCGCCTCGTAGATCTTGCCAAGCATCTGCTTCTCCGCATCGAAGTGCGTGGTGAAGTAGCTGCTCGCCCCCCAGTAACCCTCGACCAGGTCAGCCTTGACCAGGCTCAGGTCGTAGCCATACCCGTGGTACTTGGCATAGCGTCCGACCTCACGCAACCCGTTGTACTGGCTGATGAAACCAGCCCGCCAGTTCGCCCTCTTCGAGGGCATCATCGGCAGAGCTATCTGCGCGGCAGGCATCCGAGCCTGCGCGCTCGCCTTGAACGGCAGCATCGACCGGGATGCTTGCTGCGATGCAGCCCAGATGTCCGGGAACAGGTAGCTCCGCATGTCACGGAACGTGTCTGTCTCCAGATCCCAGCCCACACCCAGCAGACCGAAGTCGAACGACTCGATCACCTGCCCAAGGCTGGTGGTCGGGTGCCCATCGGTCAGCTTGTACACCAGGTTGTGCTCGACACCCGTAGGTGACATCAGCTTCAACGAGTTGGTGTGCCACGTCTTGAACCCGTAGCGCAGCCACCTCGCCCACACACGATCGAACCGATCGACGAAGCTGTATCCGTTGTCGAGCAGTCGCTGCCCGGTAGCAACGAGAACGTTGCCAGTCGGGCAGAACAGGTCGACATCGGTGAACGCATTGCCCATGCCGTACACATCGGCTGCCACCAGCGAGCCCGCAAGGAACACGGGCTCGCCGGCCAGCAGCTGACGCACGTCGGCAATGACAGCCGACGGCGTCGACACCTCAGACCTCTTCGGTCTCGGGCGTCGGCTCGTCGTAGCCGAGGAGCTGAAGCTGCTCGTTCAGGTCGGAAACCTTCACGTCCAGCTCCGCGATGCGATCGGTCAGCTTCGAGCGACGCTCGAGGAGCTTGTCGATCTGCTTCTGCTCCGCCTCGTGCTGCGACGTACGCGCAGCCTCGAGGTCAGCCTCCAGCTTGGCGATCTTCTCCGCCGGGGACAGCACCACGCGCGTGCGCTTGGGCTTGTCCGCGGCGGTCTCGTCCGCCTTCTTCTTCGGTGGCATAGCCACTCCTTCCGTTGCAACGTCATCCTGCCGCAGAGGTACGACAGAACAAGCAGGCCGAGCCCTTCCCCTTGGGCTCGGCCTGCTGATCGTGGGGCAGCCACCTCACGGTGACTGCCAGAGGACGCTAGTCCCCGTACCGACCGAAGCCCAGGTCCACAAGGAGACGATCCTTGTGGGCCCGAGCATGGCGCTCGGCGCTGCGAACCTGGGCCGAGGATGCTCGGCCGTTCGCATGCTCCAGCCTCACCACTGCAGCATGCGCGAAAGCGTCATGGCTGGCAGTGATGTGGTTGAGCAACCGAGCATGACGTACGAGCTCAGCCTCCGTGAACGGAGACTGGTCGTAGTCAGTGAACGGGTGGTACGCCATCGGTTACCTCCGATGTAGGTGAGCGGCTGGTCCGCTCGTGACTGAGCGACAGCCTGTGTCCACCCCCCGGAGGACACAGGCTGTCGCTGATCCCGTGACTCGCTACACATACCGACCCGGTCACGGTCTATCGGCATGCGGCCCAGCACTCAGATGGCTGGACAGTTCTACTGATCCCCGAGGGGATGAAGCGTCAGACCCTGCGGGTCCTGACCGTAGTAGCCAGACTCGAGGTTGCTCAGCAAGGAGTTCGCCGAACCACCGTCGAGATCGTGGCCATCACTACGCAGATGCCAGATGCACAGGGTGCATCCGTGCGACTGTGGCATCGCATCGTCACCGATGCTGATGCCACGCCGCAGGAGTTCAGCCACAGCCAGGGCCTCGGACCCCAGCTGGTCACGCAGTTGCTCCGTCATGGAACCAGTCCCAACGCTTGACAGTCTCGATACCCACGGGAATGCGGGTACCGCCACGCCTCATCGCATCCGCCGTACGGCTGACGCAACGAGGATCCAGGGTGGATCGCCGGCGACTGGCTGTTGCTGTCCTTTCCCGACATCACCAGCAGTACGCCAACAATCAGGCAGCAGAGCAGCACGAACCCAGCCACGAACGTGGCATGGATCCGTGCCGCCTGCTTGGTCACGCCTTGACCCGCTTCCGCGGGTCACCGCTGCGCCTGGCTGCGCTGGCAGCACGAGCAAGCTCATGCTTCACCAGCTCAGCGTGCAACGTACCGACGCTGGTCTCGAGGTTGGTCACGGACTCAACCAGTTCGAGGTTGGCAGTTGCCAACGCATCGGAACGCTCATGCCATACAGCAGCCTCGGCTTCTGCCTGCTCAAGAGCATGGACAGTGCCGAGCATGTCACGCTCCCACTCCCTGTTGCGGGCGTTGCTCATCGCAACGTCGGACAGGAGCTGGACATTGCCCAGTTCGCACTCGTTGAGATCACGCTTCAGCGCGATCACGAACAGTGCGAGCACGGCGATCACAGTCGCCAATGCCATGAAACCCAAAGCTTCCAACATGAGATCTCCCAATCTCTCTCTCAAGATATCGTTAGATATCTCAATCCCTTTACCCCCAAACCAAAAAGGAAATACGTATCCTGTGGTTACGCATAACCACGGCTCACGCATGAGCCGGCGCTACGCATAGCGACAGCACACACGTGTGCAAGTGGTGTTACTCCACACCTAGATCATCGAATGAGATAGACACGCCTCTCGATGCATACATGGCTACCATCGCTTCGGTGTTGGCCCTCGCTTGACGAGGATCAACGCCTCGCTCGATGAAAGCCTCATACTCTCGCTGAAGATCAGCGAGTACCTGAGCTCGCACATACTTCGAGTCAGGCAAAGCGTTGTGACGGACCGGACCAATGCTGGCCGGACTCAACATCCCAAGGTCCACCACATGTGTGGTGAGTACGTGGTCCACGTACTTGGACAGAGTCCAGCCCTTCAGACGTGCAGCTGTCTCGAGAGACGAGCGCACGTCGGCGGCAACACGAGCAGTGATCGTTGTGTTCATAGTCATGGACACAACGTACACGATGTGTACGAATGCTGCAATGAATCGCCGGCAAACAGGGATGTAGACACCCCATGTAGACACCCTGTGTACAACTGCAAACGTGCAGGTCAGACGGCACATGGTGCATGTAGACAGCCTTCACATACCAATCTCACCAGAAGGTGTACAACATACACCTAGGGATGAGGTTAGATACGAGAAGGTGTCTACACACCACATGCACCGCCTGACCTGCACAGATGCAGTTGTACACAGGGTGACTACACCAGGTGTCTACACACCGCCGGCCCAATCAGCTCGGTGCCCTCGCTGCCCAGTGAACCGAGCACAGCTCGAGACACAGCTACCGCTGTGACAATGCTGATACGCAATGCATTGCGATAAGAATATGATCGAGCGTGGCAAACCACATTATGACTGTGTCATAAAATCCGTCATGCTCTAACAACCACATTGCGCATGCACACCTTGTCTTGTGACAATCCCTCGCCCAGTAGCCTGGGCGCAAACGTCACGAGACTAGGTGAAAGTATGTTGTGTCATGTTGTGTCTTCTCATCAACGCATACGCATTGTGAAAAAAAGAGCATGACTCCCAGCATAAGCTGGAAGCCACACTCGATCCCAACTACTTCGTGTAGTTGTCCAGCATACGCTGATAAGCGTCGATGATCTTCTGGTCCGAACCAGCAGACTTCATCTCCTCGATTGCCTTACGCAACCGATCCATGTTGTCCATGACCTGACCATCGACAACAACCGACTTCTCACGAATAGTCGACGCCATCAGCGAGCGCATCATCCCATTCATGGGATCCATGCCAGCGATAACGCTAGCCTTGAGCGCATCTCCAAAATCCATGTTGACTCCTAAGTCACATGAGACATCAGTTACCACTGTGATAACCAACCAAAAAGAAATCAACCAAACGAAACAAATGTTTCACTTATTACATTCCAAATGGATCCTAATACCCATATATATATATAATAAGGGGGAATAGATTGTTTCTTTTGTTTATGTTGTTTATATTGGAACCTCCCGCAAACTTTTCCCGTGTTCCAGATGCAGCTCCAGATGCACGGAGTTTGGGGTTTCGACGGAATCGCCTTCGAGCTTCGACGCTTGTGCGACACCAGGAGAGGGCTGGAAGCCTTGTGACGGCCTGGGCTCCTGCGGGTGAGCCGTGAGAGCCGTGTAGGTGGGAGGCTGAGCGCATGGATCGTCGGGATCGTCCCAGGTTGAGGGATCGCAGCACGGGTGACCTGATGGTGCTGATGATCGCTGTGACGATCTGCCTGATGGTGGTGGGCACGATGGGCACGATCGTGGTGGTGGAGATCGTGAATCCGAGTGTGGACACCTCGTCTGCGTCGAGGCAGATCACCGAGGTGCTGTCCACGCTGATCGGGTTGCTGGCTGGCTTCCTGGCTGGGCGTACGGACTACAACTCGGATGCGAAGCACAAGAAGGAGGACGAGAAGTGATCCTCACGCGTTCCCCGTTCGGCTACATCGCAGCCGGTGCCCTGGCAGTCTTGGCGTTCGGTGCTGCGATGGTCGGGACTGAAGCCTCTGAACCTGCGTCACAGAAGGTGACTACGGTCGTCTCAGTACCGGGACCGCAAGGGCCTGCCGGCCAGCAGGGGGAGCGTGGCCGGCAGGGTCCCCAGGGTCCGCAGGGTCGCGTTGGCCGTACGGGGAATCCGGGTCGCGACGGTGTGGACGGCGTCAACGGTAGCCCAGGCGTGCGGGGGGCGCCTGGACCAGCGGGTCGTCAGGGTCGTCCTGGCTTCAGGGGGAAGCCGGGACGGCCCGGTCGCACCGGTAGAACCGGTGAGCAGGGGATACCGGGTCCGGCTGGTCCGATCTGTCCGACCGGCTTCCATGTGGCGGTTGTTGCGTTGCATCAGCGTTCGCCGGTCGACACGGATGTGACGGTCAGTGTCTGTGTGGCTGATTGACGAGTAGCCTCAGGCTCAGCTTCCCCGATGCCTGAGGAGTAGTGGTGGGCAAGTACGACTCGAGTGCGTTGCAGCCGTGGCTGGGTCAGTCTCAGAACCCTGCTGCCCCCGAGGGGATGCAGCAGGCTGCGCGGGCCGGTGGTGGTGTGGCCGCCGGCGTCCCGATGTACGACTCGTCCAAGCTGGGTGCGTGGGTGACGGACCCGGAGATCGGGTACACGGGTGCAGCGCAGTCCTGGTACACGGGTGCGAACTTCGACGGCACGAACAACGGGTATGACAACCAGTTCGTGAGTGACTACATGTCCAAGTGGAACAAGGCGTTGGAGGAGGGGACGGCGAACACGTACTTCGAGCAGGAGCATGCGACGGGAATCGTCACCTGGGATCACACAGGTACCGATGGGACGCAGTTCAAGTACGGGGATGTCTACGTCAACGGCGACAAGGTCGCCAACATGTACGACAAGAAGGACGGCGGGTTCGACGAGAACACCGCGAACCTTGCGATGTCCACGTGGACGTTGAGCAAGGACCAGAAGGCGCACGCGTTCTCGGCCTCCGACCCGTTGCAGCACCTGGGTCGTGAGGTTCAGGCGCAGCGGGAGAAGGACAACGTCGAGATCCCGCAGCAGCTGAAGGCGATGGAGTTCAACGCGGACGTGAAGGACACGGCGCACCAGTTCGAGGAGGGAACGACCGATGAGGCGATCATCCTGGGTGGTGCCGCGGGTGGCGCGGCGTTGGGTACAGGTGTCGGTGCGGCGATTGGCTCGACGTTCTTCGGTGTGGGTGCTGCGGTGGGTGCCCCGGTGGGTGCCGGCATCGGTGCGCTGGTCGGTGGCGTCGGCGCGTTCCTGAACAAGGACAGTCTGACGGAGCAGGCTGCGAGGGCGTACGAGATCACGGCGCTGTCCACGGACCAGTACGGCTCCGGTGCCGGGATCTCGACCGGTGTCCAGCAGTGGGGTGGTTTCGCGGGCCGGTTGATCTCCCCGCTGCAGAACACCGAGCAGGGGCTGTACGACTGGTCCCAGGGTGATGTGGGTGATGGCGAGTCGGCGTTCTACCGGACCGACAAGTCCGGGAAGTCGACGACGCCGGCGTGGGTGAAGGTGGCCGATGTCGGTGCTGCGCTCGGTGACGGTGCGCTGCAGTTCGCGTCCCCGATCGGTCGCGGGCTGTACATGGCACAGATGGGTTCCACTGTCGCAGGGGAGACGGCGGAGCTGGCGCTGACCGGTGGCTCCCAGTTCGACTACAACAAGGGCGGGTTCGACAACGTCTTCAAGGACGAGGCGGGGCACTTCAGCCCGTCCCAGGGTGCGGCTGGGATTGCGAAGATCGGTGTCGATGTGGCGCAGATCGGTCTCGCCAGAGGGCTGTTGACGAAGTCGTGGGCTGGTCGTGAGGCTGCGGGGCTCAGCCAGATGGGCGCCGCACCGGGAGCCGTAGGCACTCTCGGTACGGCTGTCTCGGGTAGGGCGGTGGCCCGTGATGTGCTGCCGACGTGGGCCGGTGGAAGGACTGCGGCGCAGAAGGCTGCGCTCGAGGCCGGCGGCAAGGAGGAGATCGAGTCGGGCTACCGGTACATCACCGACGATGTCGGGCAGGTGGTCGGCAAGAGGTACCGCACGATCTCCCTGCTGGCTCCGTCCGAGGCGATCTCGAGTCTGAGCACGCGGGTGATCGCGTTGCGCGGGAAGGAGGTCGGCCAGGGTGCGTTGAAGGCCGACGACTTCTACCGGGCCGCACAGTCGATGGCCCAGGGTGAGCGGCGGTTCACCACGGCGCTGGTGAACGGGTTCGGCGAGGGCACCGAGGAGGTGATCCAGTCTGCGCTCGAGTCGTACTCCCACGGTCACGGCGTGGGCAGCATGCAGGACATGGTGAACTCGGGGCTCTACGGGGCTGCCGGTGGTGTCGGGATGGGTCTGGGCATCAACGCCCACTCCCCGACGGCGGACGAGAAGCTGGACGGTCAGGTGAAGATCGCTCACTACTTCCAGACCGGTGGCGAGGTGCTCTCCGATGAGGCGTTGGCGTCGATGACGCCGACGGAGAAGCGTGCGAAGGCGCAGATGGGGAAGCTTGAGCGGGAGACCGCGAAGGCTGCGTTCACCAAGTACGCCGACGACCGGGCTGCGGACTTCACCGCAGGTGTCGCAGGCGTGAACAAGGTGGTCGACGCGATCAACACGTCCAGGTCGGAGTCGTTGAAGAACTCCGCGCCGCACACCGACCAGCCGTTCGTCATCACCCAGATCGAGGATGCCGGCCAGGTCGATGCGAACGGGCAGCTGCTGCGCGGCAGCGTCCCCTCCGATGCGGTGGTCTCCTCCGGTGCCCAGCTGATGCGGAACTTCGGCAACCGGATGCGTGGTATCACCGAGCAGCTGACGCTGCTGAAGAACAACGAGGTGCTGAAGCAGGCCGACCTCGACAAGAAGCCCGCCGACGAGGGGCTGCAGAACGACCTGGCGAAGATCCAGCAGCAGACCAAGCAGATCAACGAGATGATCCGGCTGGGTCAGGCGTTGGGTGCCGAGATCGACGACCGGGTGGGTCGCATGTACGACCCGAACGCCTCGGTTGCGGCCCGTGCGGCGGAGACCGAGGGGCTGAACCAGTTCCTCCGGGACGCGTTCAACCGGCGTGCCGGTGATGTGAACGGTGTCCCGGTGACCACCGACGAGGAGCGGATGGCGTTGGCGCGCGCCGTGTCCCAGGTGGTGACCAGGGACCCGCAGGACCAGTCGGGCTCCTACCAGGTGCTGGTGCCGCAGGCGTCACTGAAGCTGACGGTGTCGAACTCCGACAACGTCCTGGAGATCAGCCACGCGATCCTTCCGGCGATCCGCGGCGACTACGACGGCGACAAGATCAGGACCCAGAACCAGCTGCTGCTGGACGAGGACATGTTTGTGTCGGCTCGTGCTGGTATGCATTTCCTCGGGGCCGGCACCAGCGTGAACGTGAAGGCCCCGAAGTACGAGAAGTGGGTGGTGCAGTACATCCAGGAGGCGTTGACGTCCACGGAGCCGGCGCTGGTGAACGCCGCCACGGGTGCGATGACGTCGGTCACCGAGGCGATCCGCAACCGGTATGAGGCGATCATCGGTGACGAGATCCTCGATCCGGTGTTCGCCAAGTTCTTCGCTGCGGTGCGTACCGGTGACGGTGACGCCCGCAGCGTCCTGATGGACGGGCTGCTCGAGGTGGCCGACGGTCCGATCAACACGTTCGCCAGGGGCAACCTGAGCAACGAGTGGCTGTGGATGGACCAGCTGGTGCGGGCCCAGTTCCAGGCGTTCCAGGAGGACTACGCCTCCTACCGGGCGATGCTCGGCCCGACACCGGGGACCGTGAAGAAGGGCCGCCCGGTGAAGCGTGTGTCCGAGGCACGGGAGCGCCGGGCCGCACGGTCCGCCACCACCGGTCAGACCATCGGGAACTGGCTGGCCGGCGACCTGATGTTCCGCAAGTTCCAGAAGCTCCACTACACCTCCCTGTCCGCCTCCGTGCAGTCGTCCGCGAACCCGACGCAGCGTGCCGAGCTGTATGCGCTCGCCTCCGAGTACGAGCTGCTGTCGGCTATGGCGACCCAGTCCGAGCTGGACCGGGTGCATGGGGTAGACGAGATCACGGCACGGGTGATCGCCCAGCTGAAGGCGCTCGCGGACAACGCCACCGACCTGGATCCGGCGCTGTCGCAGACCCAGGCGATGGCGGTGGTGGCGAACGTCGCGGTCCTCGACTACGACATCGACTCCGACGGCAACGTGACGACCACCGGACGTGAGATCACGTTGGCGCAGATGCTGCTGAAGCAGGAGCTGCGCCGGGACCGTGTCGCCAAGGACGCGATCTTCGAGATCTCACCGGAGCTGCAGGCCAAGCACGCCCGGCTGCGGGCGATGACGAAGCCCGACGGCCAGGGCGTCAAGGGCTCCGGCCTGAACGCGCAGCGGGCGTTCGTCGAGGTGTTCGGAGCGTTCCAGCTGTTCACGCTGATCGGTGACGCAGCCGGACTGATGGGACCCCACATCAGTGTGGAGCAGTACGTCAGGTTCTACACCGCCAAGGACGAGGGCGAGCGGAAGTCCGAGGACTACAAGCTGAAGAACGAGGCCGCCTACCTGGGACGCGAGTCGGCGGCAAACATGCCGTACTCGGTGGCCGAGGTCGCAGCCGGCGACGTGTCCCCGTACCGCAGCGTCATCGACTCGATCATCTCGGTGGGCCACAACCGCATCACCCTCGACAAGAAGATCGCTACCGGCAACGACTACAACGCGCACCACCTGAACGGCGAGTTCTCCGATGCGCACTACCGGGCCTCGGAGGCGTTCAAGAACTCGCACAAGGATGTCCGGGAGGCGCTGTTCAAGTTCTCCGAGCTGTCCGGGCGTCGTGTCGACGAGCTCACCCTCGACATGGTGCAGCGGATGCTGGACCAGAACCCGACGTTCGCGGAGAAGGTGATGGCGCTGATCCCGGACGCCGCCGCGAACGCCGTCTTCGAGCGTCGCGGTGACGACCTGTACATCGCCAACTGGGTCTACAAGATGTTCACCATCACCAACGCCGACGAGGCGGAGATGCACTACTGGCGCAACGTGATGCTGGCCCAGTGGGAGTCACTGGGCATGCACGCCCGTACCGAGAAGGATGCGGACGGTCACCAGGGTCGCCGGTACAACAAGCTCGAGCGCCGCATGTTCAAGATCATGTACGACCTGTCTCCGCAGATGCAGCAAGACGGCGGGCTGCTGATGACGAAGTTCATGCACGAGCTCCAGAACGCCAAGAACCTGGAGCAGTTCCTCCGCTGGGTGAACACCACGCCGGGGATCCGTGGCAACCAGGCACCCATCGTCGGCTGGTACGACGACTCCGCCGCCTTCGATGCGGACAAGGCGAACGGTGGCTGGTCGACCGGCATGAAGGGCGTGACCCAGCGTGAGGCGATCGCCTCCCTCGAGGTCGGGGCCCAGTACCTGAAGAAGGACCTGGTCGAGGAGCAGAACATCCAGCGGTCCGACAACCAGGTGTACCTCGCCATCGAGCGGGTCCTGAAGTCCGACGCCGGCGCACCCAATGTCACGGCCACCACCGAGGACCGCAGGCTCTACGACGCGTTCGTGGCGTCGCTGAAGAACTCCCGCGAGATGAACGTGGGGCTCGGGCCGCAGGCGATGATGTACCAGGTCATCGGAGCGGTCCGCGGGTTCTACCCGAAGGCCCACACCAAGGGCGAGAACCCCGACAACGTGGACCCGGCTGGTGCGTTCGACGCACAGCGCGACGCCTACGACTACGTCACGAACTACGAGCGGTTCAAGGCGTCCATGACGGCGGTGAACCTCGACGCGATCAGCGGCAACATGTCGCAGCTCGCCAAGGACGGCGTCGTCACGATGGACGACGACGGACGCCAGGTCGAGTGGGAGATGCCGGTCGACTCCGAGGGCAACCCGACAGCAGAGTCGGTGGCCAAGGCGCTGGCGCTGTTCTCCAACCCCGACACCAGGCCGATGGCCAGGTCCGTGCTGTTCCCGCAGGTGATGGAGCGTGGCCCAGAAGGCAGGCTCACCACCCAGATGCTGGTCGGCAAGGACCTGAAGTCGCTGCTCGAGGGCGACCACTACAAGAAGATGTTCGCCCACGACAACAGCATCGACAACGACTCCGCGATGCGTTACTGCGCGATGCTGGAAGCCACCGCCCGTAACCACAAGGGCCACTTCTCGGTGCAGCGGATCGTCAACGACATCGTGATCGCGGAGACCAGTGGTGCGAACCACACGCTGTCCACCTCCGAGATCGAGCGTGCCGCGCAGCGGGCGTTCCGCACGGTGGCGAAGATCGTGCAGGACGCCGCGGCCATCGCCTCGGTCCCCGACGGCACCGGGGACGCCACCTTGAAGCAGGTGATGTCCGAGGTTCATGCGGCACGCCGGATCCAGCGCACCGCAGGGCTGCTGGGCTTCGGTGCCCGGCCCGGTGAGGACGTCAAGGAGGCAGCCGCGCGGTTCGCCTACACCGATCTTGCCCTGGACCAGCTGGTGGCACAGCGTCGCGGGGAGATGAACGACGAGATCACCCAGATCGAGGCGAAGCTCGTGCCCGGCCTGGACATCCACGAGGTCGAGAAGATCGAGCGTGAGACGTTGGGCGCCCGTGCCGACCTTGAAAAGTTCGAGGCCCGTGTCGAGCTGCTGCGCTCCGACGACCCAGCCGGCCAGGCCGTCGACATGTTCTCCTTCCACTCCGATCCGTTGACCGAGACCGACCGTCAGCGGGAGATCATCCAGTACATCATGTCCGCGCCGGACAAGTTCCGCCGGAAGTCGCAGTCCACCATCCAGATCATGATGAAGCTGTCCGGCCAGCTCGAGGACAAGTCCCGTTCCGGGCAGGTGGACCTGTCGGCTTCGGAGTGGAACCACCTGTCGCGTGCCACCATCACCGTGTTCCTCGACGACATCGTGTCGATGGGCTCCGGTGGCATCTCGGTCTCCCCGTACCCGGACGCGACCAGGCCCGACAACACCCGCTACTACGACACGTCGTACGCCTACCTGGCCGACACGCTGCTGGACCCGACGAAGCCGCTGCTGCTGGCCGGTCGGGACATGCACAGGTGGGCCGGGCTGCAGGGTGACATCCCGCCCAGCCCGACCGAGCTGAAGAAGACCATCGAGCTGAACCTGTACCCCGACTTCCGGTACGGCCCGTGGACCGGGGACATCCCACGAGCCTCCATCGAGGCCAACCAGCGGCTCGACTCCGCCGCCGCAAAGCCGGTGATCGGGATGACCGGCAACGCGCCGAAGCGTCAGGCAGCGAAGTCGGCTGCCACCAGGCGCACCTTCCGGGTACCGGGTGCCGAGCTGCTGTCGAAGGTCACGCTGCAGGCCAGCGACCTGAACAGGTCGCTGTTCGACGACGTCGAGGTGACCCATCCCGGTGACCGTGCGGTCGCGCGACCACTGGCACAGCTGAACAACCGCTTCGCTGCCCGCGTGATGCTGCGCCACTACCAGCCGGGAACCTACCTCGACGCGACACCCATCGACCTGCTGGCCTCGGACCTGAACCTCGGCCACGTCTTCCACACCAACGACAACGCGGTGGCCTCCGGCTACAAGGAGATCCACCTGGACCGGCTGAAGGTCGCGCTCGAAGCCTCCGGTGTCGACCCGAGTGACGTGGCCGGCATTGACATCGAGTTCTTCCATCCCGACATGCAGCCGGTCGAGACCCAGGAGGAGTCCGACAAGGGCCGCACCTGGTACAACAACCTGTTCTTCGAGGGCACCAGCTTCAAGCGTGACTCGGATCGGGCCGAGTCCCTGAACGCCACGCTCTGGTTCACCGAAGGCTCCATCAACCCGGTGATGCAGGCGTGGGGCCTGGACGCCTCGAAGCTCGGACGCTCCGCCATCGAGGTCATCGAGACGATGACCCACGCCGAGCGCAAGGCCATCGAGAACGACTGGGCCACCGACCTGTCCCATGTGCTGCGGATGAAGACCCAGGAGATGCTGACCAAGCAGCTCGGTCTCGGTGACCCCGAGAAGGGCTCGAAGGGGATGCTCGAGCCGGAGTTCTACAACGCCGTCTACAAGGACATGAAGCTTCAGCACCTGGTGGTCGGCAAGGCACAGGGCACAGGCGACCGGCTCGTGTGGACCGCCGAGCAGGTGATCGCCTGGCAGCAGGCCAACCCCGGTGTCGCGCTCCCCATCGACGACGCCAAGCTGTACATGCCCTCCGACACGGTGCTGAACTCGATGCTCGGTGAGCAGGGCACCCAGGGTGCCACCCGCGTCTTCGACGACGTGCTGTCCGCCGACCTGTCCCAGGTCCCCGCGTACCGGGGCGTGTCGACCAAGATGCTGGAGAACTTCAAGCACGGGCTGAACGGCGAGTCGAAGCCGTTGCCGGAGACCAGGATCGCCAACCGTGCCCGGCAGCAGACGCTGCAGACCCGTGCCTACCTCGACGAGAAGACCCGCAACGCCTACGAGGCGAAGATCAGGTACCTCGCCGAGAAGCGCGAGGAGATCTGGGACGACCGCGCCAACTACAACGGACAGACCGGTGAGGGCGGCTGGAACCCGCGCACCAACCTGGGTCGTGCGTTGCAGACAGCGGACCTGATGCTGCGTGCCGAGAACATCTCGATGGACTGGACGGCAGGCGGGCTGCCGTTCTTCGGCTCCCGCAAGAACAAGGACATGGAGCTGTCCAAGATGCTGCTCCACGAGCTCGAGGCGGCACTCGAGGTCAAGGGCAGCCGGTCCGGCTGGATCTTCCGCGAGGACCAGGCGTCCGACGCGAACGCAGGGCTGATCTCCGGGGTCACCCTGTCCACGTCCTCGGGTGCGAAGCGGATCGCACCCGGCGACCTGGTCGTCGTCGAGCTCGACTCGTTCCGTGGTAACGCCGCGAAGATGCGGGAGCGTCTGGACTACATCGCGGACCAGGGTGCCACCATCGTCCTCGGTGCCACCGACGGTGAGGCTGACATGCGTGTCGAGGCCACCCAGTTCATGGAGTCCATCGACTACATCAGGATGGCCGGCTCGGGACACGTCTACCAGCCTGCGATCACCACACCCCGGTTCCAGAACCAGCGGGCCCTGATCTCCTCGCTCACCGCCACTCGTGGCGTGTCACCCCGTTCGCACCTGGCGATCTTCAACGTCCAGGGGCTCAACGTCGAAGAAGGCTCGCTGTGGGTCGACTTCAAGAACCCGCGTCTGCACGCCATCGCGGAGACCCTGAACCTGGTGCCGACCAACTACCTGGCCGGGTTCAACGTCCCGGTCGACGAGATGACCGACGACCGGATCCACAAGACCCAGATCACACGGGTCCGCAACCAGGTGCTCGGCTTCAAGAACGACCCCGAGGGCCGACAGATGCTGCGTGACATGGCGCACGGTCCCGAGACCGAGCAGGGCAAGAAGCTCACACCCGCCGAGCGTGCCCACCTCGATACCGAGTTCGACTTCTACTTCGACCGGATGATCGACCGGCTCGAGCTGCACGCCGGCTCCGTCCTGCCCCAGGCCGGAGACGACTTCGGCACCGGGGACATGATCCCGCTGGTCGGACCCGGCGACACCGTGCTGCTGTACCGGCACGGACACGAGGCGCCGGACTGGGACAAGGTGATGACACAGAAGCGCGTCACCCGGCCCGCCAAGCACGAGCCGGCGAACATGGCCGTGTTCTCCTCGACCCGCAACCCGAACGCTACATCCCACACAGGGACCGTCGTGGAGTTCAACCCGCGCTCCAACTACGGCCTGTCCGTCCGGCTCGAGATCGACCTACAGGTTCTCGGTGACAAGAAGGTCCTGGAGTGGAACGGGCAGAAGTACGAGCTCACCGCCCGTCCCGACCGCATCCAGTTCCCCACCTACCAGGGCAAGGAGCACGGCTTCCTCACCAACTGGGACATCGACGGCGTCGGCAGCCTCGATGACGCCATGAGCAAGGAGTCGACCGACGGGATGATCGTCGACCACCAGTCGGCGTTCAAGTTCCTCGGCATCGACTTCACCGACGACGTCGCCACCTTCCTCGGTGTCGACGCCACCACAGCCGTCGACTTCCTGAAGCTGATCGCAGCCCAGGCTCCGAGGATCCAGGTCACCGCAGCCGACGAGATCCTCAACTCCGAGCGGATCACCGAGGCCCTGCGCAGCCAGCTCGACGGCTTCGCCCTCACCAACGCCGAGACAGTCGACCCGTCGTGGGTCGACAACATGGCGGACCCCGCATCGGTGGAGGCGAAGATCGCCACCTCGATGATCGTCTACCTGATGACGCCCGGTGCTCGTGTGGGGGACGTGCTGAAGTCCGGTGGCTTCAACGACAGGACCAGCAGCATCGACCACAAGTCGGTCGAGATGCCGATTCTTTTCACCCAGGTCTTCGACAACTCCGGGCTGGACTCCGATCTCCGCAACGAGATCAACGAGCGGATCAACTCCCAGTTCTACAACCCGAACCAGGACGGCACCGGCTACTCGATGTCTAAGTCGTGGCGGTTCGAGTCCCGCCACGCCGACCCGAGGAAGAACCAGGTAGGCGTCCTGCAGTTCGCCGAGGCCCACTCCGCCGGGGACAACCCCGTCATCAACGGGATGTCGTTCGACGAGGCGACCCGGTCGAACGTCAGCCAGCACTCTGCTGCCATCGCCTACCAGGCGACCGGTGCGCTGACCGCACACTCCTACGAGGTGGCGAAGGCCCAGCTGTTCTCCTCCACCACCATCGAGCCGCACGCCCGCGACACCGAGGACGGCGGGCTGTGGCGGATGCTGACCGGCATCCCGTTCGAGGACCGTCGCGCCGGATCCTTCTGGAAGGCGGCGTCGCCGGCTGAGGCCGAGCGCATCGACCTCGCCCGTGACGCCATCATCCAGGATCGGGTCGAGATCAAGCAGCTCGACGAGAACGGATGGACCGCTACACAGCGCACCGAGTACAACGCCGCCGCGGTCAGTGTCATGCAGACCCTCGGGCTCGACCCGCTGCAGGTGAAGCTCGTCGACTACTGGGTCCGGCAGACACTCGGGATGCCGCACGGCACCGACGCCAACGGCGACGACGTCGGTAAGGTCAGCGGCAGCGCAGCGATCGAAGCGGTCAAGGACATCGCCTGGAACGTGAACCACAACTACCTCCCTGTCGTCGGAGCCGAGGTGCCGCTGCTCCACGTCCACGACCTGCAGGCGATCTTCCGTGCCAACCAGCACCGGTCCCCACAGTGGCAGCCGAAGGCCGGGCTCGAGGACAACAACATCAAGGCCGGGACCTGGGACGAGTGGGTCAAGACATCGCTCGGTGGCGCGTTCACCTCCGACCACCTGTTCGACCCGCTGTACCTGCTCGCCCTCGACGGGTACATGCACACCTACCAGTCGGCCACCCGCGACCTCCTCGACCTGCCGGTGTCGATGGACGTGCTGGTCACACAGAACCTGATGGACGAGACCACGAACCGGCTGTTCGTCTCGGTCTCCGACGAGCAGCAGCTGATCGCCACCGACCCGGTGACCCTCGACCTGCAGCGCGCATCCCTCGACAACCTGATCGGTGGACAGCGGGTATCGGGCCGGCTCGTAGCGAAAGCCGCTCCGGTCTCCGAGGTCGCCAAGCGTCGTGACGCACGACGCAAGTGGCGCAAGGAGAACGGGATCCCGCTGCCACTGGACGTCTCGATGAAGGACTTCCTGAAGAACGGCGGAACCTTCACCGACCGGGCCACCACCGTCAACGGCCTGTACCGCGCCCTCATCAACCTCCGAGTCGGTACCGCGCTGCTCAACCCTCAGCTCTACGTCTCGATGGGACCCGAGCAGTTCGTCCGAGGCGTGCTCGACCGCACCGCAAACCTGCTCACCATGCAGTCCACCGCGGTAAGTGTTGGACGGAAGGGCCAGGTCAAGGGCCTCGCCGGTCGGCAGGCCCGGCTCACCGAGCGCCTGGCCGACACCACCCTCGGCGCCGGCCTGTCCCGGCTCGGGCTCGAGGCCGCGTACCGCCCGGACCAGCTGGTCAAGCTGAACAAGCTGTACACGGTGATGGGCCAGCGCAACGACTTCAAGTCGATGGTCTACAAGGAGCTGTTCTTCCTGCGCCCGCACGAGCCCGGTGTCGGGAAGGCCGAGCGTTGGCTTGAGAACTACGCCAAGCTCGGCACCAAGGTGCAGGACCCGACGTGGGGTACCCGCGCCAACACGCTGGCACGCCGCTACATGGAGGCTGCGCTGTCGCACATCATGGCGACCCCGACGATGAACCAGCTCAGCGTCGACCGGCTGATCGCGGAGATGGCCACCAGCCCGCAGTTCTTGAAGCAGAACTTCCCGACGGCACACGAGGCCGGGATGAACTCCGTCGCCCAGCTGCGCTCGTTGAAGCCGACACCGCTGTCGCTCACGTTGCGCGGGATCTACGAGCCGCTGTCGGAGTCGCCGAACATGGGACTCGCGTTCCTCGGCAACGTGGTGCTGAAGATGCCGATGCTGTTCAGCGGCTACGCCGTCAACGTGGCGACCACGATCCTCGGGCTGCAGGGCCTCTCGGACATGACGGCCATGTTCCTCGAGGGACGCAAGAAGGGACCGAACTCGCTGTTCGGTCGAGTATCGGCCAAGATCCGCGGCGTCCAGTTCGACCCGGAGATGGACGCCACCTTCGACATGTCGTCGGTCCTGGAAGGCGTCGACCTGTCACGCTCGTTCATCCGTGGCAGCCTCACTCACACCGGCCTCTTCGCCTTCGGCATGATGGCCGGTGGTCTCGGGCTGTCCGGTGAGGACGACGAGACCAAGAAGCGCCGGCGCCTGGCTGCTCTGCAGGGAGCACCGGTCATCTACGACCCGCGTCGCATCGAGAACGACTTCCGCAACGCCGACGCCATGTTCGTCGACTGGCTGCCGCCGGGCATCGCGTCCATGTTCCGGGTTACCACCGACGAGGCGCCTGGCGGTGCCCGCTCGATGGTGCAGCTGAACTGGGTGCTGAAGCAGTTCATCTCCCCGATCATGGGGATGGAGAAGTTCTACGAGACCGGCGACTTCCGCAACGTCGGCTGGGGGTTCGAGGACGCGCTCGGAGCGTTCCCGCTCATCAACGCCAACACCTGGGACGACGCGTTCCAGACCGCAGCCGAGCTCGCGCAGATGGCAGACGATCAGTCGAAGCTCGGTGGAGCCCACAACATGCCGATCGCAGCAGGCTTCCTCACCAACGCTGTCGGCGTCTACGAGAAGATGCTGTTCGAGAACGCCTTCATCAACCAGATCTACGTGGCACGCGACGAGTACGACCGTGACCCGTTCGTACTGCCGCTGCGCAACGCCAGTCGCGAGCTGCAGGGCGACGCCGAAGGCAACCCGCGTCCACAGAACCTGTCGATGGAGTCCTACATCGACCCCGAGACAGGGCAGATCAAGCAGGGCTACCAGACTCGCAGCGACAGCGAGGCCACACTCCACGCCTTCACCGAGAACCGCTTCTCCCTGGCCGTCATGTCGTCGCTGTTCGCCAAGATGACAGGCGGTACGCCCGACTACTTCCGCACGCAGATGCCGGAGAAGCTGCGGGAGATCGAGAAGCAGCCGATGACCAAGCAGCGGGCCGAGGCCATCGTCCGCTCCCTGTCACAGGCAGCCGGCGGGACCGAGGCGCTGTCCCTGGACGAGCTGATCTACAAGATCAAGGGCGACGCGATGGCGTCGAAGAACTGGAACGTCTACAACAACGCCGACAAGATCGCCCGCGCCAACTACCACCCCGAGATGCTCGAGCCGCTGTCGGTCCTCGACGCCCAGGGACACGAGGTGCTGACCAAGGCAGGCGCCCGCGGCATCTACCAGGGCCTCGCCAAGGGCTCGGTGAAGATCGGGGACGACAGCCTCCAAGGCATCTTCATCCCACGAGACATGCGCGTGCAGATCCAGAAGGAGTGGACCGAGGAGCTGATCCAGGAGGGCGTCGACATGGGCCTGGACCAGACGAAGGCCACGTCCCGGATGAAGCGCATCTGGTACGGCCCGCTGTCCAACCCCGACGCCCTCGGCATCGGAGACATCCTCTGGCACAAGGACATCTCGTATGACAAGTCGGTGGTCTACAAGCAGCTGAACACGACCTACGTCATGGGCCCCGACGGTCGTCCGTGGGCCACCGGCTTCAAGCGTGCCGGCGTGCTCGGCGCGTTTGGTCTGAAGCCATACCAAGAGGCGTACGTCTCCGAGCAGTCGGCCACCGGCAACGACTCCCTGCTCAACACCACCGACCTCGTCAACGGTATGAACACAGGGCTGCGCGCGCTTCAGCTCGTCGACAAGTCCTCCTACATCCCGACCGATGTGGAGATCGGGAAGTCCATCGAGAAGGCCATCGCCGACGCTGCGAACAAGACGTACACCCCGCAGCAGCCGTACTCGAACTCCAACGGCAACGGCTACAGCCGCTTCCCGTACCACCGCTACTCCGGCTACGGGCGTCGGAGCTACGGCGGTGGCGGCTACAGCAGCAGCGGCTACAGCCAGTACAACAAGATGTACGCACTACCCGGTGCGCGGGCCCCGTTCGGGGACGACATCCCGTTCATCAACACGTCGAGTCCTTTCATCCGTCGAGAGGACATCCACCGTGAGCGGGTCTGGTCCGAGCGAGGAAGGCTGAAGCAGTGGCAGTGAACATGGTTGGGTACCAGCCCATCACGGAGTTCTCCCAGTGGTACATCGAGTACGACCCGACCGGAGGTCGGGACGACACGCTCGAGTACCGCGGGTTCGCTCACTGTGCCGATGAGATCTGGTCCATGTGGCAGATCTACAAGCGCGAGATGGACCTGCGGGTTGCGAACTACGACGTTCTCGAGCGGCTGGCTGATGCCGAGGTCATCAGCCCTAAGGCCGACCTGCCCAACATCAGCAGCGGCGAGACCGCCGGGCTCGTCCGCCGCATCGCCCGCAACCTGGTGCAGAACACGCCCAACGTCGAGGTCATCAGCCGCTTCGACGACGACGACCTGAAGGGCATCTTCAGCCGCCACATCCTCACCTCCAAGATCATCGGCTCGGACGAGTACTCCAACGACATGCAGCAGAACCTGTTCGCCACCACCAAGACCAGCCTTACCCTCGGCTTCGGCTGCGTCATCCCGGTGCTGCTGCAGGACGCAGCCGGCGGCTGGTACATGAAGTACGACACCATCCACTACCGCGACGTCTTCCCCGAGCCGGGCTGCAAGGACATCCGCAACGCCAC